>Ga0256841_1002096_pt1 | contig 16236 bp, 11 predicted proteins | sample 356308metaG_FD_185971 | JGI IMG/M metagenome (GOLD analysis project Ga0256841, IMG submission 185971) | Hydrothermal vent microbial communities from Mid Atlantic Ridge, Atlantic Ocean - 356-308 | ecosystem: Environmental > Aquatic > Marine > Hydrothermal vents | place: Atlantic Ocean: Mid... | reverse complement strand
GCGACGGCAGCATATCGAGTTGGGTATGGGCGGAGAACGGCACGCAAATAGCGACGGGAGCAACTCCGACGGTAACCTTGAATGTAGGTACGCATACAATTACGTTGACGGTAACGGATAATGACGGCGCTACGGGTAGCGATACGGTGGTTATAACGGTTAATAGCGGCAATAGCGGCGGTACGAATAATTATGCCTTGGAATTCAACAAGGGTGTGAATAATGGTAATATGTATGTGAAGCTGGAAAATATTCCCGTAGTACAGACTTACACCCTTGAATTTTGGTTAAAGGTTGCAAGCGATGCCAATGCCGGGGATATGGAAAGTTTAATACGACTTGGCGGCGGAGATTATGACAGAATAAGCACTTTGAGCGGCGCAGCGTATCTATCGGCCGGAGAAAGTTGGAAAAATTACATATCCTATCCGGGGCGCAATGATGAATGGCATCATGTTGCGATTGTTGTAGATAATACGTTGGATAGTAACTTTGTACAAAAAATAGTATTAGACGGGGTGGAACAATCCATACACAGCTATGATGCTCATGTAAAGACGAATGTGACGTCTGCTTGGTATCTCGCATCCTATTACGCTGGAGGGGGAGCCAGTGATTTGAATTTTAACGGTTGTATGGATGAGCTTAGGTTATGGGATCATACGCGTACGGTGGCAGAGATAAATGCGGATAAAGATAAGTCGTTAACGGGCAATGAGAGCGGTTTAATAGCCTATTGGAATTTTGACGAAGGAAGCGGCACGGCATTAAATGATAAAGTCGGAAGCGCAAACGGGACTCTGTTTAATATGGGTGATACCTGCTGGGTTAGCGGAGCGCCGTTGTCAGGTAGTAGCGGCGGAAATAATGCTCCTGTAGCCGATGCGGGGAGCGATCAAACGGTAACGGATAGCAACGGCGACGGCAGTGAAAGCGTAACATTAGACGGCAGCGGATCAAGCGACAGCGACGGCAGCATATCGAGTTGGGTATGGGCGGAGAACGGCACGCAAATAGCGACGGGAGCAACTCCGACGGTAACCTTGAATGTAGGTACGCATACAATTACGTTGACGGTAACGGATAATGACGGAGCAGTAGCTTTAGACACAGTAAGTGTTGTGGTAAAATCTCTTGATTATGCCTTATGCTTTAATATAGATACGCCTACGGATGAATCTGTGTTAATTGAAAATCTATCATTGCCAAATACAATCACCATCGAATTTTGGATAAAGTTAATAGGTTCAAATGATGATACGGATGTATTGATTAATATGGGTGGCGATGGTAGGCGTCTAACCTTAAAAGGCGGAGCCCATTATCCGGCATGGGGAGAAGGTTGGAATGCGGTTTCGGAAAATGGAATAAGTATGAATGATTGGCATCATCTTGCTTTCATAGCTTCAAATGGCATTCTTCAAAATATATATATTGATGGAGTTGCCCAAACAATAGATGGCGATAAAAATATTGATATGCCCAGCAATAGTTGGTATTTGGCATCTTGGTATGGCGATGGAGTGTCAACGCTCAATTTTGTGGGTTGTATGGATGAGTTGCGTGTATGGAACTACGCGCGGAGTGAGGCTGAAATTAATGCAGATAAAAATAAAGAATTATTAGGTTCTGAATCCGGTTTGCTATCATATTGGGATTTTAATGATGGTAGCGGCGCTATATTAAATGATCGAGCAGGGAATTTAAACGGGATATTAAATAACATGGAAACATCTGATTGGGTAGCTGGATGTTTCTCCCTTGCCAAAGAGAGTAACAGTGAAGTTAGTCAGGCGCAAGTGGATATTCCTGATGTATATACTCTATCGCAAAATTATCCAAATCCTTTTAATCCAACGACAACTATAAGGTTTACCATGCCTGAATCAGAACGTGTAATACTGACTGTATATAATTTGTTGGGAGAAAAGGTGTCGGAATTGGTAAATGGTGTATTAACAGCAGGGGTTTATTCGGTTAAGTTTAACGCTTCCGATTTACCGAGCGGTGTTTATATATATCGGATTAGCGCAGGGCATTACAAAACAATGAAAAAGATGATTCTATTGAAATAGAAAACTCCTATATGAACATAGCAAAGCGAATTAGTTAATGCAAAGATGAATGCCCGTTATTAAGGTGCGATTGTCCGATTAAAATGTTATTAACGATATAATTTTTGATGAACGGGGAATGATTATGAGAATTGACAGTCATATGCATATTAACGGCAGGAATATCAATTGGGGCTGGGAACATAATGATTTGATAATTGAAGCGGCGGATAAACTGGGTATTGATAAGCTAGCCGTTTCTATACCCGCGAATCGCAGATTTCCCATGCGCGATGAGAACCCATTTGATTATAATATTCCTACGATGGACGAAATCCGACAGGATAACGACGATGTGTTGGCGGCAATGAACCGTTATTCCGGAAGGATATTGGGGTATTGTTATGTATTACCCGGATATAAAGAGAGTATCGATGAAATCGATCGTTGTCTTGATCAGGGAATGATCGGCATTAAAGTGTATAATCAATATAAAATTTGGGATCCGGTATTTTATCCGATTATTGAAAAGTCAATTAAGGAAAAATTTCCAATTCTTGTTCATGCCGGTTTTGCTACTTCTCCGGAAGAATGGGATTTTGAACCCAATATGTCCCATGCGGCGGATTTTGCTTATATATCCAGGCTCTATCCGGAAGCAATGATAATTGAAGGGCATATTGGCGGCGGCGGCGATTGGGAATGGGCGATTAAACATTTACGGGAAGCGCCTAATATCTACCTTGATACGGCCGGCAGTGTTGTGGATGAAGGAATGATTGATATGGCTGTTCGTGAATTGGGTGCGGAACGTCTACTGTTTGCTACGGATATGACTATGGAAAGTAATGTGGCTAAGATAATGGCGGCGGATTTAACGGATGAACAGCGTAATGATATTTTTGGTCGTAATTTTCAGAAAATTTTAGATAAAAGGGGGCTGTAAATGTTATTAGATATAAACGCATATATCGGACATTGGGCATTCCGGCAGTTACGCTATAATACGGCAGAAAAACTGGTAACATTAATGGATAAATTTGCGATTGACAAAGCTATTGTAGCGTCAATTAATGCCACACTTTATAAAAACGTGCAGTCGGCTAACGAGGAAATTGCCCGGGAAACAAAAGAGTATGCGGATAGACTCATCCCTTTTGCCGTGTTAAATCCGCTTTATGCCGGTTGGGAAAGAGATTTAATACGATGTAAAGAAGATTTGGGGCTTAAAGGTTTGAGGCTCTATCCGCAATATCACGGATATTCGTTAACCGATAAAAACGGGTTAAAAATAATCGATGCGGCCGCAGAGCTTGGCTGGGTGATTCAAGTTCCCATGACTTTGGTTGACCGCCGGCAACGACACAGATGGGATTTGGCCGAGGATATTTCCCCGGCTGAATTGGAAACGATTATTTCGCGGCGTCCCAACGTAAAATGGATGATTTTGAATTCTTACGGTATTGACATCGAAAATTTGCCGTCCGAAGCGCAATATTTGATTGATATTGCCAATCCCTATTATCAAACCTTACTGAGAAAAGAAATCCCCCGCTTAATAAATAAGGCCGGGACGCATCATGTTGCGTTCGGAACGGATATGCCTTTCAGAATTCCTAATGCTGCCATTATAAAGTTGGAATTACTGGATATATCCGAAAAGGATAAAGATAAAATTGCCTGGGCAAATGCAGAAAAGATGTTAAAATAAAATTTAATATAATAGAAAGGAGTGGAAATGTCGGATATTGTGGTCAGGCCGGTTACCTATAAATCGCCGCAAAGCGAAAAGGAACAGGTCTTAAAAACGCACGAAGACCTTTATTATTGGGCTACGGAATCGCGTTTCAAAGGGCCATGGGAGAAAGAGATTTTCGGGCTTAACTGCGCGTTTGACGGAAATAAACTGGTTGCAACTACTTCATATACCATAACGCCGCGCGGGCAGGCAATTCTTTCGGATGTTTATACACATCCTGATTACCGAGGTAAGGGACTTGCTAAGAAAGTGCTTGATGCAACAATGGAAACGTATAAAAAATATGGCGCGCGCGCCGTTTATCTTGCTGCCTGGGAGGAATGGATACGTAATATCTACCGCAAATACGGTTTTGTAAATGTGGGTAATATGGGCGAACGCGGATCTTTTAAATTAACATTGAGCGATTCGGGGAAAGACGAAGTATTGTTCCGTAAAGGCCAAAAAACGACGCTTCGTCCCATGGGCTTAGGCGATCAGGCGGATATTACTTCGATGTTCTGCGCACAGCATCCCGGTGTAGTGATAAAACATTATGAATTGGGATGCTATCTCGGTTCTTATTTTGAGGCTGAATTTTATGTGCTGCAAAATCAAGTTACGGAAGGGGTTGTTCCCGAAGAACGAAAACCTAAAAAGGGATATCGCAGTTATGTTTTAGACGGCGAGGAAACTATTCTCGGCTTAGGGACGGTGATCCCAAGCGGCCGTCGTCATGAAGGACATTTCGGCTTTTTGGATATTGTTATCCATCCGCACTATCTTGAACACTATCAGGAAATGTTGAATAAACTTGAAAATAATTTCGAGCTTGACCAGGTGTACGTTTATATCGAAGAAAACGAAAAATTCAAAATTGATTTTTATGAAAAAAACGGGTATAAAAAAGAAGCGTTTTTGAAAAATTATCTTAAAATCGGTGATGAATCGTTTAATATTTTTATATATGAAAAGAAAATTAAATAAGGGATTGCTATGTCAAATATAGTTCATGGAAGTTTGGGAATTGCAGATTATATCGTGTTGGTAGGTTATTTTGTCTTGATGTTGGGTATAGGAATCTATTTTTATCGCTATATGAAGGGAATGAAAGATTATTTCAGCGGTGGTAATCGTATTCCATGGTGGCTTAGTGGTGCCTCTTATTATATGAGCAGCTTTAGTGTTTTTGCGTTTGTTACGTTTTCTGCCATAACATATAAATATGGATTGTACGGCGTTACGTTAATGATGGATACCTCCGTCGGCGTTATTTTTAGTATGTATTTTATGGCCAAAAAATGGAGACGTGCCCGTATAAACAGTCCTATTGAATATCTCGAAGTTCGTTTTTCGTCCGAATTGAGGCAATTTGTCGCTTGGCAAGGCATACCCTTACGAATCGTCGATGATGCGATGAAACTGGTAGCCATCGGTCTTTTTATATCAGCGGGTTTAGGTTTTGATTTGCAGCAATCGGTACTTTGGTCCGGCTTGATTATGCTTACTTATACGATGCTTGGCGGTTTGTGGGCTGTAACGGTAACCGATTTTGTGCAATTTATAGTGATGGCTGTCGCTGTGATAATTTTGGTACCGTTAAGCATTCAGGCTTCGGGCGGATTAACAGCCGCCTTTTCAAATATTTCACCCGATCGTTTGCATATATTTCATCCTCCCGAATATGATTGGTTTTATTTTGCCGCCAGTATGATTTTTGTAATACTCTCTTCCAGCAGTGTTAGCTGGTCTTTAATACAGCGATTTTATTCCGTTCCGGATGAAAAACAGACAAGGAAATTAGGTTGGTTTGTTGTTTTCCTTTTTGTAGTAGGAGCGCCGTTGATAATGATGCCGGCTTTTGTTGCGCCAAATTTTATTACGCTTAATCCGGGACAAGACGGTATGGTCTATGCTATAATAGCGGTTAAACTATTACCCACTGGTTTGATTGGTTTGGTTATTGCCGCCATGTTTGCTGCGACGATGTCCATGTTAAGCAGTGATTATAATGTGGCCGCTAACGTTTTGACAAATGATGTTTACTTAAGGGTAATTAGAAAAAAAGCATCTCAAAAAGAGTTGGTTACGATTGGCCGAATAACAACAATTATTGTTGGATTGTTGAGTTTGGGTCTTGCATTTTTTATGCTTAATCTTGGTGGAGAAGGACTTTTTAGGGGTATGATGCAGCTCTTTGGCCTTTTTACAGCGCCCGTTGCCATTCCTATGATTTTTGGCTTGTTATCGCCTAAATTTACAAAAAACGGAGCAATGATTTCATTCCTTGTGAGTTTTGCAGTGGGGATTATTATTTTCTTTGTTGTCCCTGACACATTGTATATAGGAAATTATGGACTAAAAAGGGAAGTGATTTTAAACCTTGGGACTGCGATTATTGCTACTATTGGTATCTATTTGGGCAGTAAATATATGCCGTCCACGGAAGACGAAAAAAATAAAATTGCTGAATTTATGGTACGTCTTAAAACACCTATCGGCCAAATGGAAGGCGATGTATTGACCAAAGAAGAATCCGGCACAACGGAGATGTCTCCTTTCCGGGTTGTGTCCGTATCCGTCGTTTTTATCGGTTTGTTACTCTTAAATATTCTATTTTTTGTACCCCATGGAATGGCCTTTTACGCGAATATGATTCTGGGCTTAATATTAATTATAACCGGGGTAATAGGATATATCAGGACGAGTTCTGCTAAAATAACGGTATGATGAGAAATTAAAAATTGGGGTATTATAGATGATACTTAAGGGAAAACACTATTTACATGATTATTCTGTGGAAATTGCTATTAAAAACGGAATGATCGAAACTATTAATATCATTAAAACAACGAAGGATAATTTATTTATTGCTCCAGGTTTCATTGATAATCAGGTGAATGGTTATCAAGGTGTCGAATTTAGTGGGGACCATTTAACCGTAAAGAAGATAGAAGATGTTGTGAGACATTTATGGAAAACCGGAGTAACTACATTTTTGCCAACTATTATTACCTCAAGCCATGAACGATTTATAGAAAATCTAAAAATACTCGCTAAAGCTCAGGAAAATCCGGATATTGGCGGATGCATCCCGGGTTTCCATTTGGAGGGTCCATATATATCTCCGCTCGATGGATTTAGAGGAGCGCACCCTAAAGAGCATGTCCGTTTACCGAGTTGGGATGAATTTCAACAATATATCGAGGCCGCGAATGATAAAATTATTCAAGTTTCTGTAGCCCCGGAAGTCGAAGGAGCGATCCCTTTTATTAAACAGTGCAAGGATAAAGGCATCGTCGTAGCTTTAGCGCATCATAACGGTTCGGCAGAGGATATTAAGAAAGCGGTAGATGCCGGAGCTACGATTAGTACTCATCTTGGTAACGGCTGTGCGCGCAATATTGACAGAGCCTACAACCCGCTATGGCCGCAATTGGCAGAAGACCGATTGACGGCCAGCATGATTTGTGACGGGTTTCATCTGCTTCCCGAACAAATTAAGACTTTTTATAAAGTAAAAGGAACGGATAGAATTATTTTGACTTCTGATATTGTTTCCCTTGCCGGTTTGCCTTCGGGTAAATATTTGTTTGCCGGTGAAGAAGTGGAGATGACCCCGGACGGTATGATAAGAAATCCGGAAACGAATACTTTTGCCGGCGCCTCTTTACCGCTATTCCGAGGGATTGAAAATATCATAAAATATGCCGGGTGTTCTTTAGCTGATGGAGTCAAAATGGCAAGCAGCAATTATGCAAAGCTTTTTAATCTAAATGATAGGGGTACCCTGCAAACAGGGCGGCGGGCGGATATGGTATTATTTACATATGAAAATAATAAGATCGAGATAAAGGAAACGATAGTTTCCGGTAAAGTTGTATTTACTGATAAGGAGTAAAAGGTACAAATTATGATAAATAAAAAGCTTGGATTTGGCGTTGTAGGAGCAGGTGTTATTTCATCTTTTCACATTAGAGCGCTGCAACGGATGGATGATGTTGAGGTCGTTTCAGTCTGTGATATTAAAGAAGATAAAGTGAAAAAGATTGCCGATGAGTTTAACCTGAACTGGACTACAGATTACGATGCCATGCTTAGAGACCCCAGGATAGATGTAGTGAATGTTACGGTACCGTCCGGATTACACGCTACATTGGGTATAAAAGCGGCTGCTGCGCGAAAACATGTCATTATTGAGAAACCGATTGATATAAATCTGCAAAAAGCAGATGCCTTGATCGACACCTGTAAAAAAAACAATGTCACACTGGCGGTTATCAGCCAAATGCGCTACTACGATTCGGTCCTTAAACTATATGATATCGTTACTTCGGGCAAATTAGGAAAAATCATTCAGGGGGACGCTTATATCAAATGGTATCGCTCTGAAGAATACTACCGTTCGGGTGAATGGCGGGGAACCAGGAAGCTGGATGGCGGTGGCGCCTTTATGAACCAGGGAGTGCATTATGTCGATTTATTACTTTCCGTAATGGGTCCCGTAGAAGCAGTAACAGCTAAAGTAAAAACTGCCGCGAGAGATATAGAAGTTGAAGATCTCGGAATAGCCATGTTAGAATTTAAATCCGGGGCACTCGGGGTCATCGAGGCTACAACGGCGGCTTATCCCGGCTTGCCGGCGCGAGTAGATATTTTGGGTACAAAAGGGACAATAATTTTTGAGGGTGAAGATATAAAATTTGTTCACGTCGAAGGTGAACAAGAATTCAGAAAAAATGAGAGCAAAAAAGACGGCGCATCCGATCCTCTCGATATTGAAGTAACGCCTTATATACGGGAATTTACGGATGTTATTGCCGCCATCAGAGAAAAGCGAAAACCTAAAGTAAGTGGTGAAGAAGCGCGAAGAGCTTTAGAGCTAATCTTGGCTATTTATAAATCATCCGAGCAGAAGAAAACAATAAAGTTACCGTTGAAATAAAGTTTTAATGCAGCCTCGCTAATTTGTTGTTAACGAATCGGCAGGCAGAATAAAGAATGTATTTTTGACATGATCACAAGAAAAAAGAAAGAGTTCCAATCTGTTCAAAGAGTTCTCGTAAAATAGGATATCATAAAAAGTAGAACCAGAATTAAAGGCGGTATAAGATGGAAGAGCAAGACTGGGCAAATTTAAGCCATTATAAAGAGGAAAATCTAAAACTCAAATCATCATCACTAAATGAGCAAAGGATACTGTTTTATGGTGACTCCATCACCGAACAGTGGGCGGAAATAGTTCCTGAATATTTCTCGGAAAATTTATACATCAATCGGGGTATTGGGGGACAAACAACACCCCAGATGCTTATACGATTTCGGCAAGATGTAATTAAATTAAAACCGGCTGTGGTAATTATTTTGGCCGGAACAAATGATATCGCAGGAAATACCGGACCATCTACTCTGGAAATGATATTGGATAATATTATTTCAATGGTAGAAATGGCTCTGGCCAATAATATTAAAGTTATTCTTGCCTCCGTGCTTCCCGTTTATGAATATCCCTGGGCACCCGGCCTTGAGCCGGCTGATAAAATTGTTGAATTAAATAACATGATAAAAAATTATGCGGATAAAAGCGGAATAACCTATCTCGATTATTATTCAGCGCTTGTAGATGAAAGAAAGGGGATGAGAGAGGAGTACACAACGGATGGCGTTCATCTTAATGTAAAAGGCTATAATAAGCTTATTCCTTTAGCTGAAGAAGCTATTGCTAAAGTTTTAAAGTAAAATATCTTAAGTAAGGGAAAAAATGGATGTAGTCTCGTTAGCGCAAAAATTAGTACGGTTTAATACCGTTAATCCTCCCGGCAATGAGAAAGAAATTGCGGAATATTGCGGTTCTCTGTTAAAGAAAAATGGCTTTGATGTATCATATTATCCGTATGAAAAGAATCGTTTAAACGTCATTGCCGAGTTTGGCCTTGCGAATGATACCCATCCCGTTGTCTTAAGCGGCCATTTGGATGTGGTCCCTTTGGGACAAAAAGAATGGAGCGTAGACCCTTTCGGTGCCGAAATTATCGATGGCAAGCTGTATGGCAGAGGTAGCTGTGATATGAAGGGCGGTGTGGCCGCTATAATGGATGCGGCTATTCGAAGCGCCCGGCGGGGAAAGGTTAAAGGTGGTATACGGCTTATTCTTTCTGTTAGCGAAGAGGATGGCTGTAAAGGTATTGCTCATTTACTCAACACCGGTGTGGATCTTGGTAGAGCACGGGCAGTTATAGTTGCCGAACCCACCAATAATTTGCCTGTTTGCGCTCACAAAGGCGCTTTGTATATGTGGGTAAAAGTCTTTGGAAAAACAGCCCATTCGTCCATGCCCGAAAAAGGCATTAATGCCGTTTATAAAGCGGCCCGCGCTGTTACTAAGATCGAAGAATATCAATTTGATGTCGAAAAAGATGAGGTTCTGGGAAAACCTACCCTTAACGTGGGCGTTTTTAAGGGAGGTTTAAATTTAAATTCCGTCCCGGATCAAGCTCAATTTTCGATTGATATACGTTCTACCCGCAAGATAAATCACGCTCAAATTGTTAAAAATTTACAACATCTACTCGGTCGTGATTTTACTATCGACGTTCTCGTGGATAGAAAGCCGGTGGTTACGGATGATGCACACCCGTTTGTTAAAATGACGGATAGGATTATCGGTCTGGATAGAAGAAACGGGACAATACCCAAAGCTTTACCGTATTTTACCGACGGCTCTGCGCTGCAGGAGTATTATAATGGGACTCCTACGATAATCCTTGGCCCCGGCAAACCGCAGATGGCGCACCAAACTGATGAATATTGTCCCATAAAATCTATTGAAGAGGCTGCAAACATCTATTTTGGGATTATGAACGAAGAAATATAAAAACTAGATGCAAAGGAGGGTGAATTATGTTTATTAAAAGGGAACAATTAAATAATTTGCAAACAGACACCCAATTGTATGGACTCGATTTTACGTATGATGATTTTAACGGTATGCCGTATCGGATCTTGGGAAATAGCGGTTTGCGCATTTCCAATATCGGCTTAGGTACCTGGAAATTCGGATTTCCCGAAACGGGGGACGGGGCAAGAGTAAATGAAAAAACAGCCCGGGCAATTATGGATAAAGCTTTGGAAGAAGGCGTAACGTTCTGGGATACCGCCAACAGATATAACAATGCCAGCGGAAACTCGGAACGAGTTATTGGAAACTGGTTTCAGTCAAATCCCCGATTCCGCCGTCATGTTGTACTGGCTACCAAACTATTTGGCGCGACGGAAGGGTCGACGCCCAATCACTGCCGGCTATCCCGCGCTAATATTCTGGAATCGGTATATGCATCTTTAGAAAGATTGCAAACCGATTATATTGATATTTTATATTTTCACTCTTTTGATAATACAACGCCGGTGGAAGAGAGCTTGCTGGCGGTGGAAGATTTAATTTCACAGGATTTGGTTCGTTATTTTGGCGTATCAAATTTCACTGTTGATAATTTAGAATTATATAATAAATATTCCTCTGAATTTAAACGCGCCAAAATTCAGGTTGTGCAAAATAGATATGATATTTTATATAAGGAGGCGGAGGAAGCTGACGGCGCGCTGGATTATTGCGTCAAAAATAAGATATCATTTGTCCCTTGGGGCCCGTTACGCCAAGGATTATTAACAGAACGTTATTTGGATAAGAATAAAGTGGCAAAAGGTGATCGTTTGTTTGACGAAGGTGTTCTTGATAAAGAATTAACTCAACCTGTTGTAGAAAAATTAAACAAGTTGGCACATATTGCTCACCAATATGACATGACATTACAGACTCAAACAATCGCTTATATGCTTACCATTGCTGCCATGGGCTCTATAATCGTTGCCAGCTCAACGGTTGAACAATTAAATGAGAATGCCAAAGCGGGTAAAATTGTTTTGAATGAAGAGCAGATTGCCGCCATCGAAAACATAATTTAATGTCAGTGAAACAAATAACTTGTACTTTTTGAGGTGAACATGTTAGAGAATATACAAGGAATTATTCAGTCATAAATCACTTCTATCCGCGAGGATGGTTTCTATAGGAAGAGCGAATCATTACCTCATCGCAACAACCGTGGTTGATTTAACGTTTGTTTTATAGGCATTCAAAAAGGCGCGCAAAGTTGTCAGAACATAAGTAAACGTAAGTAACCAAAACTTAATATTTCGTAATTTGTTGATGGATGCTTCTATGCTTTCTCCAGTTGAGGTATTAAATGGCTGCATTCTTTTGAATGAACATACAGGTTCACGCTGGGCTCCAGAATGGTTTGGGAAAATATCTGACTTGATTCGAAAAAAATTGGACTTAGTAGCAAATGGCTACAATATATGGGAGTACAAAAGATAGGGTCGAGGTTCCCAAGAATTGGTTAGCCCCTATATTCGGTAATTCCCAATATCCATAGCCGTTAATTGTCAATATAGTGTCTATGGAAAAAATGGTCGAAGGGAATGGGAAAGTATCTAATGCTCTTAGCTGATATCTCTTTCAATACTAACTCTACAGATGGAAAAATATTATGAAACTTAGAAGAATTATTTTATCGTTATTTATGTTTTGCTTTGTTGCCATCAATCTTGGTTGGGCGCAAAATGAAAACGAAATAGTTGAAAAACTTAAATCAATTGCCATAATCGAGCAAAAAGTAATGGTGCCGATGCGAGACAGTGTGAAACTTGCAACGGACATCTATCGTCCGAAAACGGATAAAACGGTTCCTGTAATTTTTATAAGAACACCTTATAATATTAATGCCTGGCGCAGCGGAGAGTTCACGGCAGAACGGTATATCGAGGCTTATGAAGGTGTTAAACGAGGTTACGCCTATGTGATTCAAAATGAGCGTGGAAAATTCTTTTCAGAAGGGAAATGGAAAATTCTCGGCCCGCCGCTTACTGATGGGCAAGACGCAATAACCTGGTTGTCCAAACAGCCGTGGTCAAACGGTAAAGTGGGTCTGTTGGGATGTTCTTCTTCCGCTGAATGGCAATTAGCCATCGCCGCAAAAGGGAACCCGGCTCTTAAAGCCATTGTACCGATGAGCTATGGCGCAGGAGTGGGACGTGTCGATAATTGGTATGAACAGGGTAATTGGTATCGCGGAGGTGTTGTGCAGTTATTTTATGCTCGCTGGTTGTTCTATAATGAAAATGATATTGCCAAACCCGAATTTCACTGGGATGTACCACGCGAAGATCTAATACGTCTGTCACGTTTTTTCGATTTTGCTCCGAAATTTCCTGAGATAAATTGGAAAAAGGCTTACCGTCATTTACCGGTAGCAGATATTATAAAAGCGCAAGACGGCCCCGTTGGTATATATGAAGATATGATACGTAGAAAACCGAATGATTCCGCTTGGTACAAAGGCGGATTGTATCATGATGATATGCCTTTTAATACACCGAGCTTCTGGTTTGTAACCTGGTATGATTTATCAACAGGACCCAATATTGCCGTATTCAATCATGTGCGTAAAACGGCGAAGCCCGAAATTGCCGATAAACAGTATCTTGTTATCGCACCCACGTTGCATTGCAGATATCATCTGGCAAAAAAAGAAACCATCGTAGGAGAACGTAATATCGGTGATGCGCGTTTGGATTATAACGGCCTCATTTACGGTTGGTTCGATTATTGGTTAAAAGATAAGAAAAATGATATTTTAAAGAAGATGCCCCGGGTCCAATATTATACGATGGGCTCTAACAAATGGCAGACATCCGAAACCTGGCCGCCTGAGAATGCTAAAATGGTAAGCTATTATTTAGGCAGCCAAGGCAGGGCAAACAGCCTGAATGGCGACGGCTATCTTACGACCAAAATGCCGGGGAATAACGATAAATCGGATACTTTTATTTATGATCCTTCGAACTCGGTACCTTCTTATGGCGGCAACATATGTTGTATGGGCGGTGTTGTTGAAGGAGGCGCATTTGATCAAAGAAAAAATGAAATCCGTGATGATATTCTCGTTTATACATCGGATGTTCTAACCAAGGGCGTTGAAGTAAGCGGTACCATAGAACCCGTTATATATATCTCATCCGATGTTAAAGATACGGATATTTCGGTAAAATTGATCGATGTCTACCCGGACGGAAGAGCTTTCAATCTTGATGAAACGATACAGCGGGTGCGCTATCGTGAAGGGTATGGAAAAGAAGTATTTATGGAAAAGGGGAAAGTCTATAAGATAGCGGTGAGCCCAATGTCAACCAGTAACTATTTTGCAAAAGGTCATCGTATTCGTATTGAAGTTTCGAGCAGTAATTTCCCGCGATTCGCTCGTAATCTGAATACCGGAGGGAATAACTATGACGAAAAAGATTGGATTGTTGCCCATAACACTATACATCATTCAAAATTATATCCGTCACAAATAAGGTTACCGATTGTTGAACACTAATCGCGGGTACTAGCCGATACTTATTCATAATAGGAGGTTATAAAATGAGTCTAAATGAACATAGATTAATCATTGTTTTATTAACCACCTTTATCTATTTAACTTTTTTATTTTATGGGTGTACGCCGAAGAACAAAGATAAGGATACTGATCCATTTTCATCCTTTGTTTTAACGGTTGCAAGGGATGGCAGCGGCGATTTTAATTGTGACGGCAAAGACGATGAAGTGCAAATAAATAAGGCTATAGATTCTGTGGTTAATAGAGGAGGAGGCACGGTTTATATTAAAGCGGGACAATATATAATAAGCAAAGACATAATAGTTTCAGGCAGTAACCTTTTAATAACAGGGGATGGTTGGGACCCTGACGATAATAGCATCGGAACTTTTATTTTGTTAAAAAAAAGGGCTCCGATTACAGTAAATGTGATGAGCGGAGGCCATTTTAATAATGTTAAGATTAAAAAAATAAAAATGAGCGCTCAACGTTGGAATCAACAAACGCCTGTTAAACCTCTGTATGACCACTGGCACCATATAATGAAATTTTCTAATGTGGATCACGTAACAATCGACAGTATGTGGTTTGGCAATAATTATGAAGATATCATTAAACTCGAAAATTCTGTCAAAGTCAGTATGAAAAATAGCTATTTTATCTATGCGGGACATTCAAGCTGCTATTCCATTAACTCGCAATATATTTCCATGGTAAACAACTATTTTGAACTTCGGGCAAATTCGGGATTTAGAACGGATAACGGTAATCATTTTTTATTTGCGAATAATGTTGTTACTTGCTATGACGATAAAGGAGCAGATTTTGGTATCGAGACCATCCAGCGAAATGGTGCACCCGCGCTGACTGATTTTGTTATACGCAATAATAAGTTTTTTGATATTCAAGCCGCTGCGATTGTGCTCACAGCCAGGGAAAAATCCTATGCGCCCAAGGGTGTAGTAATCAAAAACAACCTTATTTACCATTGTGGAGTTGTTTCTCGTATGAAAGAAATCGGCGGTATTTTGTTAACCAATATTAATAATGCCATCATTGAAAATAATACCATATTTAATAATCGCGAAAATGGAATTTGGTTTGGAGACGATTGGTATTATAATGTGGCCGGTCCTATTAAAGCAACGGTGAAAAATAATATTATCGTGAATAATACAAAATATGGGATAGTTGCATCGCCTTTGGATACTATTATGGGCGGGTACAACGATGTTTGGGGTAATACGGAAGCTAATTATATTGGATGCCGACCTCTTGCTCATGATCTATCGCTTGATCCGGCTTTTGTTTCCGCTCTCCTTCGGGGAAATTGGGAACTTGGTAAAACCGGTTTAACGGTGGATTTACATCTACGCAGTAAAGCAGGACACCGGGACAACGGACATTGGAAAAATGATGCGGACAGCAGTCCATGTATCGATGCCGGCGATCCGTCTTCCGCTTATACACTTGAGCCACAGCCTAATGGGAAAAGGGTAAATATAGGTGGATATGGAAATACGTTGGAAGCTTCCAAATCCGAATAGAAAATAGGGTACGGGCCGCCTCTTTAAAATGGGATATGTCTTAAGCGAAGGAAGAAGAGATGAAAATCCCGTACATATGGTAAAAGTAAATGATTTTTATATGAGTAAATATGAAGTTTTTCAGAAAGAGTATAAAGCGGTGATGGGCAATAAGGCTGTTCCTTCGGAAGGAAAAGGGGATTATCTGCCTGCCGAAAGTTTACGGTGGATTGATGCCATTGAATTTTGCAATAAGAAAAGTGAGGAACCGTGTTATACCTATGAAGATGTGGTGGAGAGTCAGGCAAAAGCGGCTTATGGTGTAGATAATACAAAATGTAATTTTAGTGCAAATGGTTATCGATTGCCGACAGAAGCTGAATGGGAATATGCGGCGCGGGAGGGTGGCAAAAAAGTTCGTTTCGGAAACGGTAAAAATGTTGCCGATCCTACTGAGATCAATTTTTTATCGTTACCGG
>Ga0256841_1002095_pt1 | contig 16236 bp, 11 predicted proteins | sample 356308metaG_FD_185971 | JGI IMG/M metagenome (GOLD analysis project Ga0256841, IMG submission 185971) | Hydrothermal vent microbial communities from Mid Atlantic Ridge, Atlantic Ocean - 356-308 | ecosystem: Environmental > Aquatic > Marine > Hydrothermal vents | place: Atlantic Ocean: Mid... | reverse complement strand
CACGATGCCCGTGGCGCAGGCGGTCACCTGGCTGTTGGTGGGGCCGGTGATCCCCAGCTGGATGGCGATGTAGGTGGGCGTGCCGCTGATGAGGGCCGCGGGGGCCAGGGCCACGTTGAAGCGCCGGGGCCCCCGGCTCTCCAGGAGGGCGCTCTGCTCCTCCACGATGTCCCAGCCGCCAAAGGCCAGGCCGATCTCCAGGCCCACCCGGCCAGGCGGCTCCTGGGCCACGTCCAGCCGAGCCGCTTCCAGGGCCTCGAGAGTGGCCTTCCAGGCCAGCTGGGTGCCCCGGCTGGTGCGCCGGGCCTCCCGCCGGTCCATGAAGGTTCTGGGATCCCAGTCGTTGATCCGGGCGGCGAACTGAGTGGGCAGGCCGGTGGGATCGAAGTGGGTGATGGTGCGGGTGCCGGACTTCCCGGCCAGCATGTTGGCCCAGGAACTCTCCAGGTCATGGCCCAGGGGGGTCACCATGCCCATGCCGGTGACCACGACTCGGGCCACCCGATCTTGCTTTTCACTTGTCATGGGCTGCTCGCCTCCAGGATATTCGGCAATGTTCGGCCGGGCAGTGTCGCTCCGGCCCCCTAGCGCATGGTCAGGGCCATGACCGCCTTCTGCACGTGCAGGCGGTTCTCCGCTTCGTCGTAGACCACGGAGTTGGGCCCGTCGATGACCGCGTCCGTGACCTCGATGTTGCGGTCCGCGGGCAGGCAGTGCATGTAGAGGGCATGGGGCTTGGCCAGGGCCATGCGCCGCTCGTCGGTGATCCAGTCCGTGTACTTGCGGCCGATGCGGGCGCTCTCCTCCTCGTCGTCCGTGGTGAGGAGCGCCCCCCAGCTCTTGGGGTAGACGATGTCCGCGTCCACGAAGCCGGCGTCGAAGTCGTCCAGGATCTCGAAGCTGCCCCCGGACTTGCGGGCATTTTCCCGGGCCTGCTCCACGATGTCGGGCATCAGCTTGTACTCCGGCGGCCGGGTCAGGCGCACGTTCATGCCGAAGCGGGTCATCTGCAGGATGAGGCTCTGGGGCACGGAGATGGGTTTCTGGTAGCTGCTGGCGTAGGCCCAGCTCACGTTGATGGTCTTGCCCCGGGGATCCCCCAGCTTCTCGACGATGGTGAGCAGGTCGGCCAGGATCTGGAAGGGGTGGTAGACATCGCACTGCATATTGAGGACAGGCGCCCGGCTGGCCGCGGCCACCTCGTTGATGTACTGATTCCCAAAGCCCCAGTCACACTGGCGGATGGCGATGCCGTCGTAGTAGCGGCCGAAGATCTCGCCGATCTCCTTGGCCGTGTCCCCGTGGCTGATCTGGGTGGTGGTGTGGTCGATGAAGGCCGCGTGCCCCCCCAGTTGAGCCATGCCCGACTCGAAACTGGAACGGGTGCGGGTGCTGGTGAAGAAGAAGAGCATGGCCAGGGTCTTGTCCCGCAGCAGGGGATGGGGCACCCCCAGGGCTCGGTCCCGCTTGAGCTTCAGGGCCACATCCAGGACCGTCTCCACCTCTTCCTTGCTGAAATCCATGTCGCTGATCAGGTCGCGACCGCGCAGATCCGTTTGCATCGTTTGTCTCCCTGTGCTGGTTCCTGTGAAAGCTTGTGTGAAATTCCCTGTGAAAAAGCAGGGGCCCGACGCCTTAGGCCCTTTTCTCGGCAAGCGGGGCATGCCGCACCGGCCACGTTGGGGGTTCGATCTCTCTGGGACGCTCCCCAGCCAGCCCCCAGGGATCCGGCTAGCTCCTGTCCATGACGATCCGGGTGCCCGTCTCCCCGCTCAGGGCCCGCTCCAGGTTCTCCGGGTTGGTGATCAGCGCCCGGGCATGGGGGTTGGCCGTGTTCTCCAGGAACTGGATGCAGGCCTCGATCTTGGGCTTCATGCTGCCAGGGGCAAAGTGCCCCTGGGCCAGGTACCGCTTGGCCTCGGTCAGGGTCATCACGTCGATGTCCTGCTGGTTCGGCTTGCCGAAGTTCAGGGCCACCTTCTCCACGCCGGTGCTGATGAGGAAGAGATCGGCATCGATCCGGGTGGCCAGGAGGCTGCTGGCCAGGTCCTTGTCGATGACCGCGGAGACCCCCCGCAGCTCTCCCTGCTCGTTGCGCACCACCGGGATCCCCCCGCCACCACAGGCGATGACGATCCAGTCCATGGTCACGGCCTGGGCGATGGCGTCCTCCTCGATGATCTCCACCGGCTTGGGCGAGGGCACCACCCGGCGCCAGCCCCGGCCCGCGTCCTCCACCACCCGCCAGCCGGCCTGCTCGAACTGCCGGGCCGTGGCCTCGTCCAGGAAGCCGCCGATGGGCTTGGACGGGTTCTGGAAGGCGGGATCGTCCTTGTCCACCCGCACCTGGGTGATGATGGTGATGCACTGACGGGGCACCTGGGCCTGATGGAACTCGTTGTTCAGGGCCTGCTGGAGCATGTAGCCGATGCTGCCCTGGGTGTCCGCCACGATGACGCTGAGGGGCGTGGTGTGGACCTCGTGGGCGGCCAGCTCGTTGCGCCGCAGGATGAAGCCCACCTGGGGACCGTTGCCGTGGGTGATCACCGTGCGCCAGCCCTTGCGGACCATGCCGGCGATGTGCCTGGAGGTCTCCCGCACTGCGTCCCACTGGTAGCGGACCTCCACGTGGTTCTTGTCTTTGATGAGCGAATTGCCGCCGATGGCGACCACAGCCGTTGGGGTCTTTTCCGTCATAGAGCCTCGCTGGAAAAAGTGGGGCGCGGACGGGTCCGCGCCGGGGTCTACTCCTGGATCTCCTGCCGCAGCAGGGCGGGCAGCACCGCGTAGAACTCCGTGGACTTGACCACGTCGGCCAGGGGCACGCTGTCCAGGACCGTGTGGGCCGTGGTCTCGTCCCCAGGGGCGAACCCGATGGAGGGGATCCCGGCTTTGCCGGCCCAGTAGATGCCGTTGGTGCTGAAATCCCACTTGCCCGTGGGCGCGTCGGCCAGGCCGATGAGCTTCCGGGTCTTCTGCCCCGCCCGCACCAGGGGGTGATCCTCTTCCAGGAGCCAGGCCGGGAAGTACTTCTCCACCGGGAAGACGAAGCCGGTGTAGCTGGGCTCGTCGTAGTGGAGCATCTCCACGGTCACCTTCTCCCGGTGCTCCGGGGGGATGAGATCCCGCACCTGCTGGATCACCTCCTCCACCCCTTCGCCGAAGGTCACCCGGCGGTCGATGAAGACGGTGCAGAGATTGGGCACCGCGTTGATGCTGGGGGTCTCCACCTCCATGTCGGTGACGGTGATCTTGCCGTGGCCCAGGAAGGGGTGATCCCCTAGCTGGGGCTCCATCTTGCTCACCCCGTCGATGACCGGCACCACCTTGTAGATGGCGTTGTCCCCCAGGTGGTTGCTGGCCGCGTGGGCGCTCTTCCCCCGGGAGATCACCTGCATCTCCACCCGGCCCTTGTGTCCTCGGTAGACCTGCATCTTGGTGGGCTCGCCGATGACCACGTAGTCCGGCCGGATGCCCTCGTGCTCCACCAGGGCATGGGGGGCGATGCCATCGCACCACTCTTCCATGTTGCCGAAGTAGTAGGCGGTCCACCCTTCCAGCAGGCCCAGCCGCTTGGCGATGGCCAGGCCGTAGACCATGCCCGGGGTGCTCCCTTTCTCGTCGCAGGCCCCCCGGGCGTAGAGGACGCCGTCCTCCACCTTGCCCTGGAAGGGATCCCACTCCCACTCGGCCGGATCCCCGATGCCCACCGTGTCGATGTGGCTGTCGTAGAGAAGGATGCGGGGGCCATCGCCGATCCGGCCCACGATGTTGCCCATGCTGTCGAACCAGGTCTCGTCGAAGCCCAGCTGCTCCATCTCCGCCTGGATCCGCTCCCCCACCTCCCGGATCTGGGAGTCCATGGAGGGGATGGCCACGATCTCCCGCAGAAACTGGATGATGGCCTCTTCGTTCTTGGCTACTTCCTGTCGGACGGCCTGCAAGTTGATGTCGCTCATCATTTCGGTCCTTTGGTGGTTGCAATCACTGGAGAATTTGTGGATCGGATACGGGCGCGAAGCGCAACGATCTGGGAACCTCGACAACGCGCCCGACCGAATTTCATCGATCTTCACCCCCGCCCCTTGTCGCGATCCATCTCCGCACCGCTTCACCCATTCACGCCTGGGGCCGGCGGATCACGTGGAAATCGAAATAGCTGGGCACGTAGTAGTTCCGGGAGTAGTAGAGGGGCCGGTGGTTGCCGTCGTGGACCGTCTGCTCCAGGAAGAAAAGGGGGTCTGTGGAGTCCACTTGCAGGGCCTCGCAGATCTCCGGGCTGCCGTGGACCGGTGCAATGTGGGCCCGGGCATAGGAGACGGGGAAGCGCTCCCGGTCGGCCAGCATCCAGTCCAACAAGGAGCCATCCAGGGCCACAGCCTGCGTCAGAGGAGCCAGCTCCTCCGGCGCCACCTCCAGGATGTAGGCCACCGGGACCTCCTTCACCGTGTAGGTGCTGCTGACCACCGTCACCGGCGCGTCCTCGGGGATGCCCAGCCGGTGAGCCGCCTTGGGCAGGGCCCGCTCCAGCCGGGGGCTCCGTTGGCAGACCTGCACGGCCAGCCCTCGCCCTCGCAACACCATTTCGATGGATTCCAGGCTCTCCAGGCCGCTCTCCGCGTAGACGGGCCGGGGGGTCAGGAAGGTGCCCACCCCCTGCTTGCGCTGGATCAACCCCTGCTGCTCGAAGCTGCGCAGGGCCTCGCGCAGGGTGGCCCGGCTCACGCCGATCTGCTTGGCCAGCTCCGGCTCCGGGGGCAGCTTGTCCCCAGGACGGTAGCCCCCCGTCTCCAGAAGGTTGTGCAGCCGGATCTCGGCCTGGATGTACCGCGGTTGTGCTTTCATGGGGCTCCCAGGTGGCGGGGGAGGGTGGGTGGGCCACGGAACGAGCGAAAGTTGTCAGACAACCAAGTTGTCAGACAAATTATAGAGAGGATGGGAGGGAATGTCAACGCGGAAAAATCAACGCAGAAAGATCAAGGTCCAAAACAGGTGGCGGCTGGGCCGGCGCGTCACCAGCCCAGCCAGGGGGAAAACAGGCGGATCTGCTTCAGGATTCCACCCGCTGGATCTGAGCGCCCAGGGCCCGGAGTTTGCGATCGATCTGCTGGTAGCCCCGGTCGATCTGTTGGATGTTGCCAATGGTGGTCACGCCGTCCGCGGCCAGGGCGGCCAGGACCAGGGCCATGCCCGCCCGGATGTCCGGGCTGCTCACCGGCTGGCCCACCAGCTTTCGGGGGCCCACCACCACGGCCCGGTGGGGGTCGCAGAGGATGATCTGGGCCCCCATGGAGACCAGCTTGTCCACGAAGTAGAGGCGGCTCTCGTACATCTTCTCGTGGATGATCACCGTGCCCTCGGCCTGGGTGGCGGTGACCAGGGCGATGCTCATCAGGTCCGGCGGAAAGGCGGGCCAGGGGGCGTCGTCGATCTTGGGCACGGCGCCGCCGAAATCCGGCTTCACTGCCAGGGACTGCTCCCCGGCCACCACCAGGGTGTAGCCCGTGCCGTTGGGGGCCTGGGGATCCTCCTCCAGATGCATCTGCACCCCCAGCCGCTCCCCGAAGACCATCTCGATCATGCGCAGATGCTCCGGGACCACGCCGGCGATGCGCAGCTCCCCCGGGGTGATAGCGCCCAGGCCGATATAGCTCCCCACCTCCACGAAATCGGGCCCCACCCAGATCTCCGCGCCGCCCAGCCGCTCCTGGCCGTGGATGGTCAGGGTGTTGCTGCCGATGCCTTGGATGGGGCAGCCCATGGCCACCAGCAGGTGACAGAGATCCTGGACATGGGGCTCGCTGGCCGCGTTGCGCAGGATCGTGGTCCCCCGGGCCAGGGCCGCGGCCATGATGGCGTTCTCCGTGGCCGTCACCGAGCTCTCGTCCAGGAGGATGTCCTGGCCAGAGAGGCGGCCAGGGACGCTCAGCTCGAAGCGGCCGTTGTGCTCCAGCCGGGCTCCCAGGGCCCGGAAAGCCTGGAGGTGGGTGTCGATGCGGCGACGGCCGATGTCGTCCCCGCCGGCGGTGCTCTCCACCGCAAAGTGCCCCTGCCGGGCCAGCAGCGGCCCCATGATAGTGAGGGAGCCCCGGATCTGGGCGAAGAGCCCCGGGTCCGGGGCGGAGGTGTGCACGCCTCGGGCGCAGAGGGTGACCCGATCGCCCTGCCGCTCCACGTCCACGCCCAGGCTGGCCAGGATCTGGAGCATGGTGCGGACGTCGCCGATGTCCGGCATGTTGTGCAGGATCACCGGCTCGTCCGTGAGCAGGCAGGCCGCGGCCAGGGGCAGGGCCGCGTTCTTGTTGCCGCTGGGGACGATGGTCCCCTGGATGGGATGGCCCCCCTCGATGATAAACGTGGACATGGCGTCCTCCGGGTGGTGGGGCGACGAAGAGCCGTCGTGGTTGGGAGGAAATTGTACCCGGCCCCGTCCATCCTCGTCAACGATCCAGGGGCTCAAACCTGCGGAAAGGTTGATGGCCATGGGTTTTCTCCTTGAACGAATGTTCGATTCTGGGCAGTGGAAAACTTCGCATTTTCCCCTATCTGTGGTAAAATTGGCCTGTTGGAAAGCGAGAAAAATGAGTGGGGATCCGGCATGGTTTCGGGCGACGTTCGGCCCAGAGATCCAGGGAAACGAGGGCCGGACACACCCAAAAGCATACAACATTTATTGGAAGCAGCGGACAGGTTTTTCTGCGAGAATAGGCGTAGGCAGAACCGACCTCCGGGAGGCAGGTTTCCCGGAGAATTCACAGAAACAAATTCACAGAATCGAGCGCGTTTCTTGGGCATCATTGACAGTTTGTCGGCCGGCTACCGGCTGATCGGGCGGCGCATCGAGCTGCTCCTGCTCCCCATTCTGCTGGATATCTTCCTGCGGTTTGCTCCTCGGCTGAGTGTCGCCCCCCTGTTCCAGAGGGTCGCGAGTTTCTACGCAGGGTTGGCCGAACAGGTCGATCCGGAGAGCGCCGCGTTCCTGGGACAGATCGCGGAGATGCTGGCGGCCTGGGGGCAGTACTCCAATCTGTTCAACGGCCTGGTCAACGGCTCCCTCTTCCACGTGCCCAGCCTGATGGTGGCTGTGCCGGAGCTCCAGACCGAGAGCATCCCCATCTCATCTCTGGGAGTGGCCGGTGGGCTGGTGGTCGTCCTGGGGCTGGTGGGCATGCTCATCGGCGTGATCTACATGAACTTCCTGGCCCGGGCCCTGCCCCTGGGCGAAGGGGAGAAGAACCCCTCCTTGGGCTCCCTGGTGCGGATGGTCCTGCGCCACTGGTTCCGGGCGGTGATCTTCGTCCTGGTGGTGGCCGTGGCCCTGTTGCTTCTCTACATACCGGGGGCTCTGGCCGCCGGCCTCCTGGGGCTCATCCACCCCCTGGCAGGGAACCTGGTGGGGCTGCTCCTCAGCGGGCTGACCCTGGCCCTTTTCCTGTACCTGTACTTTGTGCCGGTGGCCATCGTGCTGGACGATCTGCCCCTGCGCACCGCCCTTTGGCGGAGCATGACCCTGGTGCGGCATAATCTGGGCGCCACCCTGGCCTTCGTGCTGCTCACCACCCTCATCTCCTGGGGCCTGGGGCTGCTCCTGCGCAACCTGGCCCTGGCCAACGCGGCGGGGATCTGGCTTGCCATCCCCCTCTACGCCTTCATCGGCACTGGCCTGGCCATGGCGCTCCTGGTCTTCTACCGCACCCGGCTGCTCCTCATGGCCCAGGAAGTGCGTTCCCAGCAAGGGGGGCGGCCCGGCATGGGCGCGTGAGGCCTTGTTTCGTAGCTGGTTTCGTAGCCCCCGTGAAGAGATGTCCGTTTCGACGTCCGTTTCCCCAGAGAGCCGCGCCACGGCGCTGAACGGGCAGACGCAGCAGAAGCAAACAAGGTAATGGAGGATTTCGTGGCGAAAAAGCATCAGAAACAACCTGAGGATATGAAGACGCCGAACGGCCGACAACGCTCGGCCCAGGGCGCAGAACAGGTCTACGACGCGGAACAGATCCAGGTCCTGGAAGGGCTGGAGGCGGTGCGTCGACGGCCGGGCATGTACATCGGCGGCACAGACGCCAAAGCCCTGCATCACATGGTCTACGAGGTGGTGGACAACGCCATCGACGAGGCCATGCAGGGCCGCTGTGACCACATCTGGATCACCATCCACAAGGACCAGAGCGTCTCTGTGGAGGACAACGGCGCCGGCATCCCGGTGGGCATCCAGAAACAGACGGGGCTGCCCGCCCTCACCGTGGTGATGACCAAGCTCCACGCAGGCGGCAAGTTCGGCGGCGGCGGCTACAAGGTCTCCGGCGGGCTCCACGGCGTGGGCGTGAGCGCGGTGAACGCCCTGAGCGCCTGGATGGAGACCACCGTCAAGCGCAACGGCAAGATCTACCGGCAGCGCTTCGAGCGAGGCGTGCCCGTCACGGATGTGGAAGTGATCGGCTCCTGCGACCCAGAGGACACGGGCACCGTCCAGCACTTCCTGCGAGACGACACCATCTTCCAGGTGCTGGAGTACGACTGGAACACCCTGGTCACCCGCTTCCGGGAGATGGCCTTCCTGACCCGAGGTGTGGATATCACCTTCATCGACGAGCGGGAAGATCCGCCCCGGGAGATCAACTTCTACTTCGAGGGGGGCGTCAAGACCTTCGTCCGCTACCTGAACCGCAACCGGACGACCCTGCACCCCCCGATTTATGTCAACCAAGAGGTGGAGACCACCCAGGTGGAAGCGGCCATCCAGTACACGGACGGCTACAACGAGTCGGTCTTCGCCTTCGCCAACACCATCAACACCCCGGACGGCGGCACCCACCTGACCGGTCTGCGCACGGCGGTGACCCGACAGATCAACGAGTACGCCCGCAAGAACGGCTTCCTGAAGGACAACGACCCCAATTTCACCGGCGAGGACACCCGTCAGGGCATGACGGCCATCGTTAGCGTGAAGGTGTTGGAGCCCCAGTTCGAAGGACAGAACAAGCTGAAGCTCCTGAACAACGAGGTGCGCTACCACGTGGAGCAGGCCGTCTCCGAGGCCATGGGCGCCTGGATGGAGAAGAACCCCCGGGAGGCCAAGCGCATCATCGAGAAGTGCCGCACCGCCTTCCGGGCCCGGGAAGCGGCCCGCAAAGCCCGGGATCTGGTCATCCGCAAGAGCGCGCTGGAGAGCATGACCCTGCCCGGCAAGCTGGCGGACTGCTCCAGCCGGGACCCGAAGGAGAGTGAGCTCTACATCGTCGAGGGTGACAGCGCTGGCGGCTCCGCCAAGCAGGGGCGAGATCGGCGCTTCCAGGCCATTTTGCCCCTGCGAGGCAAGATCCTGAACGTGGAGAAGACCAGCCTGGACAAGGCCCTGGGGAACAAGGAGATCCAGGCGCTGGTCACGGCCCTGGGCACCAACATCGGGGAAAACTTCGAGATCGACGGCCTGCGCTACGACCGGGTCATCATCATGACCGACGCGGACGTGGATGGGGCCCACATTCGCACCCTGCTCCTCACCCTCTTCTTCCGCTACATGGAGCCCCTGGTGGTGCGAGGGCATCTCTACATCGCCCAGCCCCCCCTCTACCGGGTGCAGCTCACCCGGCGGGAGAACGGGAAGGCCAAGCGAGAGTCCCTCTACGTCTACGACGACAACGCCCTGGAGCGCATGCGCCAGGAGTTCGGGGACGAGAACGTGCGCATCGAGCAGCGCTACAAGGGCCTGGGCGAGATGAACCCGGAACAGCTCTGGGAGACCACCATGAACCCGGAGAACCGCACCTTGCTCCAGGTGACGGTGGAGGACGCTGCAGAGGCAGACCAGGTCTTCGACATGCTCATGGGCAGCAGTGTGCCGCCTCGCCGCCGCTTCATCCAGACCCATGCCCACGAGGTCCGCAACCTGGACGTGTAGCCCGGGCAAGCACAGCCAGAAAGAGGCAAAACAAAAGCACCGGTCCCAAACGGGATCGGTGCTTTGTTTTTCGCTAGCCTCGCTCAGGAGCAGGCGCTCCCGAGGGCATTACAGGTAGTCGCGCAGCTTGCGGCTACGGCTGGGGTGGCGCAGACGGCTCAGGGCCTGGGCTTCGATCTGGCGGATGCGCTCCCGGGTCACCCCGAACTTCTTGCCCACCTCTTCCAGGGTGTAGCAATAGCCGTCCACCAGGCCAAAGCGCAGCTGCAGGATCCGCACCTCTCGAGGGGTCAGGCTCTGGAAGATCTCGTCGATGACCTCCCGCAGCAGCTGCTGTCCAGCAGACTCTTGCGGGCTGTCCGCGTCTTCGTCCTCGATGAAATCACCCAGGTAGCTGTCCTCTTCCTCGCCCACGGGCATTTCCAGGCTCAGCGGACGCTGGCTCACCCGCATGATGTGCTCCACCTTGCGGGGAGTGACGCCCAGCTCCTCCGCGATCTCCTCCGTGGTGGGATCGCGGCCGAGCTCCTGCACCAGTTGACGGGTGGTGCGGGTCAGGCGATTGATCTGCTCGTACATGTGCACAGGCACCCGGATGGTGCGGCCCTGGTCCGCGATGGCCCGGGTCACGGCCTGGCGAATCCACCAGGTGGCGTAGGTGCTGAACTTGTAGCCTCGGCGGTAGTCGAACTTCTTCACCGCACGGATCAGGCCGATGTTCCCCTCCTGGATCAGGTCCAGGAAAGGCACGCCACGCCCCACGTACTTCTTCGCCACGCTCACCACCAGGCGGCTGTTGGCCTTGATCAGGTGCTCCTGGGCCGCTTGCCCATCCCGGACAAGCCAGAGCAGACGCTCCCGCTCTTCCCAGTCATCCACACCCTCGGCCAGCTTCTCCCGGGCTTCCCGGCCGGCCTCCATGCGCTTGGCCAGCTCCACCTCTTCCTCGGCGGTCAGCAGAGGCACGCGACCGATCTCCTTCAGATACAGGCTGATGGAGTCGTCGATCTCGATCTGGCTCAGGTCCAGCTCTTCCTCTTCCTCCACCTTCTCAGGGGTGGGCTCCAGGCCAGCGCCGTTCTCTCGAGGCTGCCCCACCTCGATCCCCTGATCGAACAGGTTCACGAACAGATCCTCCAGCTCTTCGATGTTGTCCTCCACTTCGGACATCACCTTGAGCACATCGTCATAGCTGACATAGCCCTGGCTGCGCCCAAGTTCCAGCAGGTACTCCAGGGTGGCCTCTGGCGTCATCGGCGCACCGGTTTCCCCCTGGGCCGCCCCATTGACGCGCTCCTGGATGGGCTGCTCAATTGGTGTCGTTGTTTTTTCCATTTCGTTCTTCTCTGTCATTTCGTACCGCCTCCTGATTCGCCAGGATGGTTCCTACCCCAAACACTGCAAAGATAAGACGCCGCAACAACCCAAATAGTTCCTAAACAATTCCTAAATGAAACGCCTGCCATGAAACCACTTTTCCTGTTCAGGCCACTCTCTCGTAGGTTCTGCGCCCTCACTATTTGATGCTTTCGGACGTGGTTTTGTTACACCCGTTCCTGATAAAAACTGAGTGAAGCTTTCCAAACCCTGGGCTCGACGTCACTTCCACCCTATCCCATTTCCATAGGCCAAGCAGTAAAGGTTGATACAATCCCAGTTGATACAATCCCAACCGTTGCTCTCCCTTCAAATCAAAAAGGGGCGATCAACCCACAGGCTCCTTGAAGTCCCAGATCTGATGGCGACGCTGGTAGCGTTTACCGCACCCCGGACAGACCACCCGATCTTCGGCCACCAAGCTCAGCGGCTCGGCGCCGCAACTGGGGCAGCGAAACAGCGCAGCCACACCCAGAGCCTCCGCCGCAGGCTGTCGAACCGCTCCCTCCCCCTGGGCCGTCACCTGAACGAAGACGCTGGGCGAGAGGGGAAAGCGTCCGCCAGGCCGGAAAAGCAGGCCATCCACAGCCGCCAGCCGCCCTGGGGACAGCCGCCGCTTCAAGGCTGGGAGACGGAAATGGGAGACGGCCAGCCGCTCCCGACAACGAAATCCAGCCTGGGCCAGCTGTTCCGCCATCCAATCCGGGTGGAAGTCGAAGTTCAACGCCACGAATTCCACCGGCTCCCAGGAGAGGGGCGACCAGGACTGCCGTCCAGCGACCCAGCGCAACAGGGCCTTGAGGTTGCGCTTGTTGGCGTACTCCAGCACAGCCAGCTGACCAGGCCGCAGCACTCGATGCAGCTGGGCCAGGGCTTTCGGCACATCGGCCAGATGGTGCATGACCCGCACCATCACCAGCGCATCCAGCACGCGAGAGGCCAGAGGGAGCTGATAGATGTTCCCGGCCACAAAGACAAAACGGGGATCCTGTCCCCACCGTTCAGCCGCCTCGCGCAGAAGGGTTCGGCTGTAGTCGAAGAGGACGATCTGCTCATAGCCCAGGTAGAGGTCGGCCAGTCGACCGAAGCCCGCCCCGATCTCGGCTATGCGCCGACCATCCGCAGGCAGCAAACGCCGAAGCGCCAGCCGTTCCGTTGCGTCCTCGTACTCCCGCCCCTGCCCCTCCCAGAAGTCGACCCGGTAACCGCTGCCCTCGTAGTCGATGACAGGTACCGGAGAGCTATTTGTTTCTGAATTCACAATCTCGACCTGAGCAACATCCTGGGATCGATGCTGGGTCACGGGCACGCCTCGAGCTTCCAGCAAAACACCGTTCACCCTGGGATGTTTCACGTGAAACATCCCAGGAACAATGTCCTATTGTCTGGGAGTAGTTTTCGGTGGGGGAAAGAGATCACAGCCAATGCACCACAACAAAAAAGAGCGAGAGAGTCTCACCTCCTCGCAGAATTCGACCCATTATAGCACCCCCGCGAAGGGATTTCAATACCCAATTCTGTCAATTTGGGGCCAATTTCGTGAATTTCGTCACTTTTTCTACGCCAAATACACCATTTCGATGGTACCTATGTCCCATCGTCAGCCAGAGGGCTGGGCGAAACCCCCGCCGCCCGCAGATGGCTCACATCGTTCACCAGCACCGGACGCCACCCCCGGCCCTGCTTCTCCAACACGGTGATGGCGCAGTTCGGTGGATCCCAGCGGGCCCAGTCGCCTGGCCCCTCGCCCAACCATTGGGCCAACAGGTTGCTGATCACCCCGCCATGGGTCACCACCAGGATGGTCTGCCCAGGATGCGCGTCCGTTAAGCGCTGAAAGACTCGCTGCACCCGCTGGCTGAACTGGATGGGCGACTCGCCGTTGGGAGGAGCAAAGGTGGGGTCCGACTGCCAGCGCTGCCAAAGCCGTTCCACCTGGGCCAGCTCTTGGAAGGACCGTCCTTCCCAGTCGCCGATGCTGAACTCCCGCAGATCCGGCTCCACCACCGGCTCCACACCGATGGCCTGGGCAATGGCCCGGGCCGTGCTCTGCGCCCGAGGCAGGGGCGAAACGTAGAAAGCCTGGATGGGATGCTCCCGGTGCAGCGCCGCGATGCGCTGGGCGGTGGCCATCACCTGGCGCTGCCCGCGAGGCGTGAGAGGCGCGTCCGCGGAACCGTGCCACACTTTCGCGACGTTGGCCTCGGTCTCCCCGTGCCGCACCAGGATGAGGCGAGTCACCCCGTTCGCTCCCTGCTGCTCGGGTGCGGGTTTTGACCCCACCTTTGTGAAATTTTTCATTAGGCTGTGCTCCCTGGATGGTGCGGACTCCATGCCGCCCGGGACGATCGGCCCGAACACCCTTCATCCGGACACGCTCCCCAAGGATACACAAGAAGCTCCACACCAACATAATTTGACTTCCCCTGGGGCTTCCACTAAAATAGCTCGACAGGCCATCTTTGTGAAACCAGACACAAGCCTGGCGACACGAAACCCTGGCTTTGGCAGGTCCGGCCCTAGGGCGCCAAGGCCCTCTTTTTCCGGCCCAGTGGGTGGATGCTACGAGGAAGTGGCAGCAGGCTCCCTCGAGCCTCTGCGTACAGGAATCTTTCCTGGCAGAGGCTTTTTTGTTGTGCCACGAGCGCCCCGCCCTTCCGCATCGCCCCGTTGAAATCGCCCCCCCAACACCCTGGAACGCGACCGAGTCCGTAACCAGGTTCTCGCCGGTGAGAACGCCGGTAGCAAGTGACATCGAGCTTCAAAGGAGGAGAGCGTGTTACAAGGAATGTCAGCGATTGGATTTGCCATGGCCATCTCCTTGATCGGCCTGATCTACGTGGTGTGGCAGCTGCGGCGCGTGCTGAGCATGGACACGGGCAACCAGACGATGCAGGAGATCGCCGCGGCCATCCAAGAGGGCGCCGCCGCCTTCCTGAACCGAGAGTACACCTACCTGGCCGGGTTCGTGGTCATCGTGGCGGCCATCATCGCCGCCTTCCTGAACTGGCAGACGGCCCTTAGCTTTGTGGCTGGGGCCATCGCCTCGGGAGCGGCCGGCTATCTGGGCATGTACACCGCGGTGCGCGCCAACGTTCGCACTGCCGCCGCGGCCAACCGCAGCCTGAACGATGGCCTGCGAGCCGCCTTCAGCAGCGGCGCCATCATGGGCATGGCCGTGGTCAGCTTCAGCCTGCTGGGCATGACCCTGCTCTACGTCTATTTCGCCCAGGTGCTGGGCCTGCCCCAGGACGAGGTGGTCAAGTACATCACCGGCTTCGGCTTCGGGGCCAGCAGCATCGCCCTTTTCGCCCGGGTCGGGGGCGGCATCTACACCAAGGCCGCGGACGTGGGCGCAGACCTGGTGGGCAAGGTGGAGCAGGGCATCCCCGAGGATGACCCCCGCAATCCCGCGGTCATCGCGGACAACGTGGGGGACAACGTGGGGGACGTGGCCGGCATGGGCGCGGATCTCTTCGAGAGCTACAGCGGCTCCATCATCGCCGCGGCCACCCTGGGCGTCGCCGCGATGGAAGGGGGCGTCGGCGTGGTCCTCCCCTTCCTGGTGGCGGCCGTGGGCATCATCGCCGCCCTCATCGGCACCTTCCTGGTGAAGGCAGAGGAAGGCGCTTCCCAGGAGGACCTGCTGGGCACCCTGCGCCGGGCCATCTACGGCGCCTCGGGCCTGGTCCTCCTCCTGGTGGCCCTGGTCATTCTCCTCACCGGAGCCCCCTGGAAGTTCTTCTTCATCGTGCTGGTGGGGCTCCTGGCCGGCAACGGCATCGGCTACTTCACCGAGTACTATACCAGCTACACGGAGAAGCCCACCCAGACCATCGCCAAGGCCGCGGAGACCGGCGCAGCCACCCTCATCATCCAGGGGCTGGCCATCGGCATGGTCAGCACCGTGGCCCCCACCCTGATCGTGGTGGCCGCCATCCTCCTCAGCCTCTGGCTGGGCGGCGACGCGGGGCTCTACGGCATCGCCCTGGCCGGGGTGGGCATGCTCAGCACCCTGGGCGTGACCCTGGCCACGGACGCCTACGGCCCAGTGGCGGACAACGCCGGGGGCATCGCCGAGATGAGCCACCTGCCCCCAGAGGTCCGGGAGCGCACGGACGCCCTGGACAGCCTGGGCAACACCACCGCGGCCACGGGCAAGGGCTTCGCCATCGGCTCCGCGGTGCTCACGGCCCTGGCCCTCATGGCCGCCTACACCGAGGCCGCGGGGATCCAGAGCCTGGACCTGCTGGATCCGGTGATGATCCCAGGCATTCTCATCGGCGCCATGCTCCCCTTCCTCTTCGCCGCCTTGACCATGACCGCGGTGGGCCAGGCCGCCTACCAGATCGTCCAGGAGGTGCGCCGCCAGTTCAAGGAGATCCCTGGGCTGATGGAGGGCACAGCCAAGCCGGACTACCGAAGCTGCGTGGCCATCAGCACCCAGAGCGCCCTGCGGGAGATGATGATCCCCGGCCTGCTGGCCGTGCTGGTGCCCCTGATCGTGGGCTTCCTCCTGGGTGGCGAGGCCCTGGCCGGCCTGCTCATCGGCTCCATCGCCTCCGGCTTCATGCTGGCGGTGATGATGGCCAACGCCGGCGGCGCCTGGGACAACGCCAAGAAGTGGATCGAGACGGGCATCCTGGGCGGCAAGGGCTCCAGCGGGCACAAGGCCGCAGTGGTGGGGGACACGGTGGGCGATCCCTTCAAGGACACCAGCGGCCCCTCCCTGAACATCCTCATCAAGCTCATGAGCATCGTGAGCCTGGTCTTCGCCAGCGCCTTCGGGGCGGGCCTGCTCAACGTCTTCTGATCCCCGCCCCGATCCCCCGCAGAGCAATCCGATCCCCGCGCAAAAGCCCGGCCTACAGAAAAGGCCGGGCTTTTTGTTGACATAAAACTCACGATTGGGAGGGGCAAGCCGTGAGGGAAGAACCAGGGGCTACTGGCTGACCGGCGCG
>Ga0256841_1002094_pt1 | contig 16237 bp, 17 predicted proteins | sample 356308metaG_FD_185971 | JGI IMG/M metagenome (GOLD analysis project Ga0256841, IMG submission 185971) | Hydrothermal vent microbial communities from Mid Atlantic Ridge, Atlantic Ocean - 356-308 | ecosystem: Environmental > Aquatic > Marine > Hydrothermal vents | place: Atlantic Ocean: Mid... | reverse complement strand
ACCGTCGGCGAAACTCCGGGGTGCTGGTACAAATCACGAAGGTAGTTCGATAGGTTGGGATAATCTGCGATGCGTTTCAGGTTACATTTGAAGTGCCCGACATAGACCGGATCAAACCGCACCAGCGTGGTGAACAGCCGCCAGTCGGCCTCGGTCAACTCGGACCCTGTCAGATAGCGATCTTGCGCAAGCAACCCTTCCAGCCAGTCAAGTGTATCGAACAGCGGAATTACGGCCTCTTCATAGGCGGTTTGTGTCGTCGCAAAGCCGGATTTGTATACGCCGTTGTTCAGCGTGCTGTAGACCCTGGAATTGATCTCATCGATCCTGTCGCGCAACGCCTGCGGGAAAAAATCACCGGGTGAGGCTCCGATGTCATTGAACGCAGTGTTGAACATGCGGATAATTTCCGAGGACTCATTGCTGACAATCGTTCCCTGGATTTTATCCCACAGGACCGGAACGGTGACCCGTCCGCTATATTCCGGGTCGGCATCCGTGTAGATCTGGTGCAGAAAATCTGCGTTGTTGACTGCGTCGGCAATCACGCCTGGGCCGTCATGAAATGTCCAGCCCTGGTCCTCCATCAACCAGTTTACCACTGAAACCGAAATCATCTCCTGCAAACCTTTGAGCGCGCGAAAGATCATTGTACGATGCGCCCAGGGGCAGGCGTGCGAGACATAGAGATGATAGCGCCCGGCCTCGGCCTTGAAGCCGCCTGCCCCGGTTGGCCCTGGAGATCCGTCCGCAGTGATCCAGTTGCGAAACTGTGCATCGGTGCGCTTGAAGCGGCCACCGCTGGATTTGGTGTCATACCAGCGGTCAACCCAGATTCCGTTCTGCAACAATCCCATGGTGGTTTCCTGTTCTAAAGGGCCGGTTTGATAAAGGTGCCGTTCTTGAGATCGTCGATCGCTTGCCTCAGTTCGGCGCGGGTGTTCATCACGATCGGTCCGTGCCAGGCAATCGGTTCCTCCAGCGGCGCGCCGGAAATCAATAAAAACCGAACACCCTCGGGCCCGGCCAGAACGGTTATTTCGTCACCGGCGCCAAACCTGACCAATGTCCGGTCTCCCGACATGTCGCGAATATTCATGCCTTCACCCATGAGTTCCTTTTCCAGCAGCACTCCCCTTGGCGGTGCCGCATCTTCAAAGGCCCCCGCGCCACCAAAAACATAGGCAAAGGCATGGCGATAGGTGTCGATCCTGAAGGTCTTGCGCACATGCGCCGGTACAAATACGTCCAGATACTGCGGGTCGGCAGCAATACCTTCCACAGGCCCGCGCTTTCCCCAGAACTTACCGACAATAACGCGTACTTGTGTGCCGTCATCATCAATGATCTCGGGGATGTCCTTGCCGTCAACGTCCTGATAATTCGGCTTCGTCATTTTCAGGCTGGCGGGCAAATTCGCCCACAGTTGAAACCCATGCATTTGCCCCTGTGCATTTCCTTTTGGCATTTCCTGATGCAGGATGCCTGATCCTGCCGTCATCCATTGGACCGATCCTGCGCGCAAAGTCCCTTGATTACCCAAACTGTCCTCGTGCTCGACCGAACCGGTCAGAACATAGGTTATGGTTTCGATGCCCCGGTGTGGATGCCAGGGAAATCCCCGTTGGTAATCTGCCGGGTTTTCGTTGCGAAAATCATCAAGCAGCAAATAAGGGTCAAACAATTCCGGGCTGTCAAATCCAAAGGCACGATGCAGTTTCACGCCGGCGCCCTCTACAGTTGCAACGGATTGGGTTACAGATTTGATTGGCCTGAACGACATGGTCTCTTTCCTGTTGAAGTCACTTAAGCATACACTGCGTGGCCTCTGTTTGCTTTTGCTAAAAGCCAACAGGAGCTGTGCAGAACTGCCACAAGTGCAGGTGGCTGGTTTTCGCGAGACGAGCAGGGCATTCCAGCATGGCGGAAAGGCAGACCGGATGGCATTGCATAGGCTGCCTGCTGTGTTGCGATCACTCGGCGTGGCGACCCCGACAGGATTCGAACCTGTGACCTACCGCTTAGGAGGCGGTCGCTCTATCCGGCTGAGCTACGGGGCCTTCCGGGCGCTTTTCGCGGGAAATGCCGTTCAGATCAACTGTTTTTCTCACGAACTGAGCCCTGGCATTGTACGGACAGGTAAGACCAGGAAAATCATTTCCTTGATAAACCTGTCTCATGGTCGCTAGAAGAATGAAAAGCCATCATTATTAGGAAACTGACGATTGGCACGCGCACCCCGCACCAGCAAGACCCGCCCTCTTACCTTGCGAGACGTCTCCGAAGCCTCAGGCGTCAGTGAAATGACGGTCAGTCGGGTATTGCGCAATCGTGGTGATGTATCAGACACGACCAGAACCAAGGTTGTCGAAGCGGCACGCACACTCGGTTATGTCCCAAACAAGATTGCCGGCGCGCTGGCCTCGCAACGGGTGAATCTGGTCGGCGTGATTATTCCCTCGCTTTCCAACATGGTATTCCCCGAGGTCCTCGCCGGCATTTCCGAGGTCTTGGATGATGGCCCTCTCCAACCAGTTGTCGGGGTCACAAACTATCTGCCGGAAAAGGAAGAATCCGTATTATTTGAAATGCTCTCATGGCGACCATCCGGGGTCATATTGGCCGGATTGGAGCATTCAGACGCCGCCCGCATGATGCTGAAAAACGCGCAGGTTCCGGTTGTTGAGATCATGGACGTGGATGGCGATCCGATTGATGCGGTCGTAGGTATTTCCCATCACCGCGCCGGACGCATGATGGCGCGTGCCCTGATTGATAAAGGGTACCGGCGCATCGGATTTCTTGGGTCGAAAATGCCATTGGACCACCGCGCAAGAAAGCGGCTCGCCGGGTTTTCGAAAGAATTGGCAACAGCAGGTCTGACCGTGGTGGATCGGCAACTGTACAGTGGCGGGTCCTCCCTTGCCAAAGGGCGTGAGATGACCGAGGTGATTCTGAACCGCTCGCCTGATCTTGATTTCCTGTACTATTCAAATGACATGATCGGAGCGGGAGGGCTTTTGTACTGTCAGGAGCGGGGCCTGGATGTGCCGGGAAAAATCGGTTTGGCGGGGTTCAACGGGCTGGAACTGCTGGAAGGGTTGCCGCGTCGCCTGGCCACGATGGACGCTGGTCGCGCCGAGACGGGACGCAAGGCCGCGCAAATCATTGCGGCACGGGTTGGCGAAACCGAGCATGATATTGAAACGCGTGTCGAGTTGACCCCAAAGCTTCAGTATGGCGATACGCTGCGGCGCTGAATTGTCAGTATTTCAAGAAAAACTGCCCGGCCTGTGCCTTGCGCTGCTCCAACCCTTCCGGCCCAAAAAGCGATAAAACAGTTAGCAACTGCCAACCATCAGCACCGATACGCGAAGCGATCTGTTGGGCTGCCGCATCTTTGCTGCATGCCGAATCCGGCAACTCGATCACACCATATTGCAGGCGCAAAGGATTATCGCGCTTGGCTTTGAAATCAGCATAGCATTCCGCAGTTGCCGAGGATGCCGCCACAGCGCCAGCCACCACAACAAGAAGAGGGAGGATAAGTTTTTTCATCATGTGGCGACAATGGCCAAAACGGGCCTGATATTCAATATCACTCTTTGATCTCATGTCTGCGGGCAGCCTGTTATCCGATAACATCCGGCCGATATTGTTTAACTTTCACCATTTGCCGCACAGTTCCCACATCGCCACCCGGCAATCAGGCACATGTTTCGCCTGTCGGATAAACGGTCCACGATGAAAGGAAACTGCCATGACCCTTGAAACAAATCACACGCCCCGCCGCACTACATCAAAGCTTGTCGCCGTACTCGCCGCCGCGTCTATAGCTGTTGCCGGCCTTGGCGCTACCCCGGCGCAGGCCGGAGGCAAAGACGCAGCCCGAACCCTTGCGGTGATCGCCGGCGTTCTGTTGCTGGGAAAGGTCATAAGTGACAACAACAAGAAACGCCGCCGGCGCCACGCAGCAACGCCAGCACCGCAGCCGAATGTCTATTATGGCAATACCTTACCCCTGCAATGTGTGCGCTGGGTGGATTCAGATCGCGGGGCGTATCGCGTTTTGGGCAAACGCTGCATTGAGAACCGGGTTGGCGCCATCCAACTGCCGCGCAGTTGCAAACGTATCTTCTGGGGTGCCAACGGACGTCAGCGTACCGGCTATGGCCGCCGTTGCCTGCTGAACAGCGGCTACCGTATCGAACCGATTTCGCGCTAAGCGCGTACAGAATGAGAGGCGCCCTTTCCGCGCTTACGGGTGTCTCTTTGGCGGAAGGAGTTTGTGTTCCCACTCCTTCCGCCCTTTTCATGTTGCAGTCGCGGTCCGTTACAGGCCATTTATCTGTATGGAACCCTGCTTGCCTGATTTTGCCCTTGAACTGAAGGCCTTTGCCAATGGCGCCGGCATTGTTGCAGGTGTTGACGAGGTTGGCAGGGGGCCGCTGGCCGGGCCTGTAACAGCCGCAGTTGTCGTTCTGGATCCGGATAATATTCCGGACGGGCTGAATGATTCAAAAAAACTGACAAGAGTGCGTCGCGAAGAATTGTCAGCATGTCTGCATTTGGTGGCGCAGGTTTCCATTGCGCATGCAACCGTCGAAGAGATTGACAGGATCAATATTCTGCGCGCGTCACATTTGGCAATGGTTCGGGCGGTGGCCGGGCTCAAATGCAAGCCGGACCATGTTTTCATTGACGGCAATATGATTCCCGAAGATTTGGAAATTCCAGCAACAGCGGTTATCGGCGGTGACGGTAAATCTCTGTCAATCTGTGCGGCCTCAATCGTCGCAAAAACGTGCCGTGACAGGATCATGGTGGATTTGGCGCAACAGTTCCCCGGTTACGGATGGGAAACCAATGCCGGATACGGATCAAAAATGCACATGGATGCTCTTCAAAATCTGGGGGTAACCCCACACCATAGGCGTTCTTTCAAGCCGGTCCACAATATCTTGTATCAAGAAAAATCTGTAAGTAACTGATTCAAAAAAGAATTTGACGTCGAATCAGCAATGAATCATGCTTGTCTCAAACAAATCAGGCGCACAAAGCTCCGGGACAGAGGCAGAAAATGACGACAACGACCAAAGCCAAAGAGGTGGCCAGGCTGCCCCTTAATGAAATTATTGACGGCGATTGCATTGAGGTGATGAACAGCCTTCCCGAAGGGTCTGTCGATCTGATTTTTGCCGATCCCCCCTACAATCTGCAATTGCGCGGTGATCTGCACCGCCCCGACAATTCCAAAGTCGACGCTGTAGATGATGCCTGGGATCAGTTCTCCAGTTTTGCAGTTTATGACCGTTTTACCCGAGACTGGCTGAAAGCGGCGCGCCGTCTGCTGAAACCGCATGGTGGAATTTGGGTGATCGGTTCATACCACAACATCTTTCGCGTGGGCGCGGCCATGCAGGATGCCGGTTACTGGATTCTGAACGATGTCATATGGCGCAAGTCCAACCCGATGCCGAATTTTCGCGGCAAGCGGTTGACCAACGCGCATGAAACCATGATCTGGGCTTCCAAGCAGGAAGCAAGCAAATATACATTCAACTACGAGGCCCTGAAGGCCCTGAATGAAGGAATCCAAATGCGGTCTGATTGGGTTCTGCCAATTTGTACAGGCCACGAGCGCATCAAGAATAAATCCGGCGACAAGGCCCATCCGACGCAAAAACCCGAAAGCCTGCTGCACCGGGTTCTGGTCGCTACGACCAATCCGGGTGATGTGGTGCTTGATCCGTTTTTTGGCACCGGAACAACAGGCGCCGTTGCCAAGAAACTGGGGCGTGATTTTATTGGAATTGAGCGTGAGGCGGAATACCGCGCCGTTGCCAGGAAACGCCTGTCAAAAATTCGCAGATTCGACAAGGAAAGCCTGCAAGTCTCTGCCAGCAAGCGGGCTGAGCCTCGTGTACCGTTCGGCCAACTGGTTGAGCGCGGCATGCTGAACCCCGGAGATGAGCTTTATTCGATAAATAACCGCCACAAGGCCAAAGTGCGGGCGGATGGCACATTGATCGGCGATGATGTCAAAGGATCAATACATCAGGTTGGTGCCCATCTTGAAGGCGCGCCCAGTTGCAACGGCTGGACCTATTGGTGCTTCAAGCGGGACGGTCAGAAAGTCCCGATCGACATCCTGCGACAACAAATCCGTGCTGAAATGGCCGAACGCCCGAATTAGAGTTTACGTTGTACCGCCCAGTGTCGCTGGCCTGACTCCGCGACACTCACCTCTGCCCCGCCTCCTCCAGTGGCGGGGCTTTTTTGTGTTTCAGAGACAAAGATATAAATGTTCCAGGACATACCCAGGCATTTCTCGGCTAGAAGCGTATTCCGCATGCTTTCCGACCTTGCCGCATATCCGATTTGCTTCGGCCTGCGATTGCGCCTTGGCTTGCGCCAGGGGAACAAATGCACTGGTCTGCAGTTTCACACTTGATCCATTGAAATCCGAAACCAGTGGGTCTGCCGTGCAACCTGCGACCGCCAACACGGCAATTCCGGTTAAAAATCTGCTCATTTCCATCTCCTTCACATAAAGTGTCCAGCCTAAAGGGCCCGTAAAGGAAACTGTCAGAAGAACCTTAAGCCGATCCTAATGTCTCTATCGCGGCATCGGTGTTTCACCGCGTTTATAGGCATCCCAATCTGTGATCTCTGGATAATACATCGCCCGCCATTTTCGTACACGCGGATTCATGCGCCGCCGCCAAACTGGCGGGATCATGGCAACAAACGTCATGACCGGATAGCCGTAGGGCAGTTGCGGGGCTTCAGCCTCGCTATAGTTTTGCAACAAGGGGAAACGTCGATTTGGTTTATAGTGATGGTCGGAATGGCGTTGCAGATTGATCAACAGCCAGTTGCTCGCCTTATGTGCCGCATTCCAGGAATGGTGCGGCATGACAGGTTCATACCGGCCATCCCCCAGATGACGGCGGGTCAGCCCGTAGTGTTCCACGTAATTTGTAAGCTCAAGTTGCCAAACCGCGACAGCCGCCTGAAACAGAAACAATGCCAGTCCCTCAGCCCCGCCAATTGCCAGCGCAAGCCCCCAGAACAGGGTTTGCAGAATCCAGTAACGCCAGAACGGGTTCGAACGGTGCCAGGCCGAAAACCCGCGCCGCGCCAGCATCGCCTTTTCCGCCCGCCAGGCCGATAGCAGACTCTGCCACAAGACACGCGGGAAAAACCGGTGGAATCCCTCATTATAGCGTGCAGTGACCGTATCGCGCGGGGTTCCGACATAGCGATGATGCACCAGCAGATGCTCGCTGCGGAAATGGCCATACAGAACCATCGCCAGCAACAGGTCACCCAGCCAGCGTTCCAGCCGGTTTTTCTGGTGCATCAGTTCATGGCTGTAGTTGATGCCAACGGTGCCGGTGATCACTCCGACGCCAAAGAAAAGGCCGATCTTTTCAAGCGTACTCAGATGCCCTGTATGCGTTACCCACCAGATCATTCCATAGACCAGCACAAACTGGATTGGAAACCAGATCAGGGTGATAAACCGGTACCAGAACAGTTCATTGTCATCTGTCTCCGGGTCGGCATTTTCAAGGTTCAGACCGGCCAGGGCATCCAACAGGCTGAAAAGCCCCCAACTGAACAGCGGCAGCAGGATAACCGCCCAGCCGCCATAAACTGCGCCGATGACAGCGACCGGTATCATCAGCAGTGAAAGCCAGAAAGGCAGCGCCGCTCGCAAGGATGAAAACTGGCTGGCTGAGGGCACGGGATGCTCCAAAACATGTGTTCAGGCAGAGTCTAAACCTGTGATTGATCAAACTCAATCCACATCCAGTACGCTGCAGGCGATATCATGGGCTTTGCGCATCACCGTTGGCAGGTCGCCCGGACGAAAATCTTGCCCTGAAAGGAAAAACCCGCAATCAGCCATGGTGCCCATATCCACCTCGGCCACATGTACGGCCAGTCGCAAATGAAAATGCGTAAAAGTGTGGCGCACTTCTGCCGGAACGGGCAGCCATTCAGCCTGGCAGGGTGGTGCGGGCCTCGGGTTTTCTCCCCACGCGCTACCGGGCCAGCCCAGCATCCCACCCAGCAGGCCCTTGTCAGGGCGGCGTTCCAGCAGCCATGCGCCATCTTTCCGGCGGGCCAGGTAAATCAATCCCCTGCGTCTGGGTTTGGGGGTTTTCGCCTGACGATACGGCAGATCTGCGGCCTTTCCTTTCACCCGCGCCTGACAGGCCCCACGCCAGGGGCAAACACCACAGTGCGGGGTCTTCGGTGTGCAAATGGTCGCGCCCAAATCCATCACGGCCTGCGCATAGTCTCCAGGGCGTTTTGCCGGGGTCAGGCGGGCCGCCAGGGCCTTCAGTTCCGGTTTTGCGGCGGGTAAAGGGGTTGTCACATCATTCAGGCGCGCCATCACCCGCTCCACATTGCCGTCGACAACGGTTTCTTTCCGGTCAAAGGCAATCGCCGCAATCGCTGCCGCCGTATAGGGACCAACCCCCGGCAGCCTCAACAGTGCCTCATGCGAATCAGGGAATTTCCCCTCCAGTTCGCGGCTCACCATACGGGCACATTTCAGCAGGTTCCGGGCGCGGGCATAATAGCCCAGGCCAGCCCAGGCCGCCATCACATCACTGTCTTTGGCATTTGCCAGGGCATGAATATCCGGCCAGCGCTGCGTGAAACGGATGAAATAGTCCCGAACGGCAGCAGTTGTGGTTTGCTGCAACATCACTTCGGACAGCCAGACAGCATAAGGATCAGGGGGTTTCCCGGCCCCGCGATCGCCGGGCGGGACGCGCCAGGGAAACCTGCGGGCATTATTGTCATACCATTCCAGCAAAATCGCGCTTAAAGGTTGTTTCGCAGGCTGGTCACGCAATCGTTATTCTCCCGATCATCAGGTTTATTTTATTTCGCTGGCACCTCGCCTGCTGCCTGTTAGAATAAGAGGCAATCCGGTTAAAGGACAGATGGTGCGACCAGTACAACAAAAACCACAGGTACAGAAGCGCGGGCGCGGCTTTGCAAGGGCCTCCAGCCTGTTGCAGACCCGCATTCGCCAAGCCAGTGAATCGCGCGGCTTTGCTGTATCGCGTTTGCTTACCCATTGGTCGGATATTGTCGGGGCAGAAATTGCACGCATGGCCCGTCCGGTTAAGGTGGGTTATGGCCGGGAGGGTTTCGGGGCGACTCTTACCATTCTGACAACCGGTGCTCAGGCCCCGCTCTTGCAGGCCGATTTGCCGCGGATCAGAGACAAGGTAAATGCCTGTTACGGTTACAATGCCATTTCACGCATACGCATAACCCAAACCGCGCCAACAGGGTTTTGCGAAGGTCAGGCGCAGTTTGCACCGGCGTCAAAACAGCAACCCAAGACCATCGATCCAGCCGTGAAGGAGGCGGCCAGCCGGGTAACGGCCCCGGTGCACGATACAGAACTGCGCGCCGCCCTTGCGACGCTGGGCGAAAACATTCTATCACGTTCCAAATGTTAAACGAGGCTGAATAAATGCAACGTACACTCGCTACCCTTTTCTTTCTGTTCGCACTGCTGCTGGGCGGCAACTATATCGCGTCAGGATCGCAGTCATTCAACACCGGGTTTGCGGCAGCGATGGCGCAAACAACCGGCGCCGAGGTGGATACCTCGGAAATCAAGGAAATGATGCTGGGTGACGAGAACGCCCCGATCACCATTGTCGAGTATGCATCTTTCACCTGCCCGCATTGCGCGCGTTTCCACCACGAGGTTTTTCCCCAGATCAAGAAAAACTATATCGACACCGGCAAAGTAAAATTCATCCTGCGGGATGTCTATTTTGATCGCTTTGGCCTCTGGGCCAGCATGTTGGCCCGCTGCGGCGGCGAGGTACGTTATTTCGGCATCGCCGACCTGATTTTCCAGGATCAGAAAGGCTGGCTTGCCGGAGGAGATCCGGCAAAGGCAACCGCCAACCTGCGTACAATCGGAAAAACGGCTGGTTTGTCCGATGATCAGCTGGATGCCTGTTTTGCAGATCAGGACAAGGCAAAGGCTCTGGTGGCCTGGTATCAGAAGCACGCAGAAGAAGATGGCCTGGAGGGCACGCCCAGCTTCATCATCAATGGGCAGAAATACGGAAACATGAGCTATGCTGATTTCGCCAAGGTTCTGGACGAAAAACTGGCACAGTAAATGAATGCCCCCCTGTCGGATCTGAAAGTCGTTGAACTTGCACGGATTCTGGCTGGCCCCTGGGCTGGCCAGACGCTGGCAGATTTGGGGGCCGAGGTGATAAAGGTGGAAAGCCCCACCGGGGATGATACCCGCCGCTGGGGACCGCCATTCATAACACATGACGGGGAAGAAAGCGCCGCTTACTACCACGCCTGCAACCGCGGCAAGAAGTCCATCGCGGTTGATTTTCGCACAGATGAAGGCCAGCAGATTGTACGTGATCTGGTCCGCAACGCCGATGTTCTGATCGAAAATTTCAAGGTTGGCGGGTTGGCCAAATACCGGCTTGATTATGCAAGCCTGAAACAAATCAATCCGCGGCTCATTTATTGCTCGATTACCGGGTTTGGCCAGACGGGTCCCTATGCCGGGCGCGCCGGATACGATTACATCATTCAGGGCATGTCAGGCCTGATGTCTGTAACCGGTGCCCCGGAAAGCCAGCCGCAAAAAGTGGGTGTGGCCGTCACCGATATTTTTACGGGTGTCTATGCCACAACGGCCATTCTGGCAGCGCTACATCAGCGCGAACATACCGGCAAAGGCCAACAGATAGATATGTCTCTGCTTGATGTCGCCGTTTCCATCATGGCCAATCAGGCAATGAACTTTCTGACCACGGGGAACGCGCCACAGCGCATTGGAAATGCGCATCAGAATCTGACCCCGTATCAGGTGTTTGATTGTTTGGACGGGTGGATCATTATCGCCACGGGAAATGACGCCCAATATCAGCGTTTGTGCGACATTCTGGGGTTGCAGGATATGGCCCGGCATCCCGACTATCTGACCAATGCCGATCGCCTGAAGAATCGCGCGGAAATGACGCGGCGCCTGTCTGAGAAAACCCGTGCTCTCAGCAAGGCAGCACTGTTGCAGGCCTGTGAGGAGAAAGGCGTGCCAGCCGGTCCGATCAATGATCTGAAAGAGGTTTTCGCCGACCCACAGGTTCAGGCCCGGGGCATGGTTCAAACGGTCGAAGGTATCCCGACGGTCCGCTCACCTTTCAGTTTTTCCGATGCTGACCTTGCCATTGGCGCCGCCTCTCCGGGGCTCGACAGGGACCGCGCCGAGATTCTGGCGAAAATCAAATCAGACCCAGGTGACTGAGGGCTGCGTCCAGGGCATGACTGTCATCCAGTTGCAGCCGAACCGGCAGGCTGAGCACCTTGGAAACAAAGGCTGGGGGCATTCTTGCGGCGTCTTTTTCAGTGGTCACAAGTTGCGCATTCAATCGTATGGCCTCTTGCTCCAGCCGATGCATCATTGCTTCGGACAGCGGCGCATGATCATCCAGTGCCTCACTTTGTACCACATCAGCCCCCAGCTTTCTGAGGGTCGCAAAGAATTTCTCCGGATAGCCGATACCAGCAAATGCAAGCACCCGCTGCCCGCGCCAATCCATACCCATTTGTATTGGCTCCAGCTGCCCTTTCAGATGTGGCATGGCAATCCTGTCTCCCCAGATTTCCACGAACTTCGCCTGAGCCTTTTTGCCACCTATTGACAGCAGCAGGTCTGCTCTTGCCAATCCGGTTTCGACCGGCTCGCGCAATGGTCCGGCGGGCAGGACTCGCCCGTTGCCAAACCCCTGCGCCGCATCCACCACAACGATAGAGACGTCCTTGTTCAGGCCGGGGTTCTGAAACCCGTCATCCAGAATGATCACACTGGCCCCTGCGCTGATCGCCGCTTTGGCCCCTGCGGCCCGGTCACGGGCAACCCAGGCGGGGGCAAAGACCGACAGCAGCAATGGTTCATCTCCGACCTCTTTTGCGTTGTGTTGAGACGGATCCACCTTCACCGGCCCGCGGAGTGTTCCCCCGTAACCTCGGGAAATCACATGCGGGGATTGCCCGGCGCTGATCAGTTTTTGCACCAGCATGATGACGGTTGGTGTTTTCCCGACACCGCCTGCATTGATATTGCCGATGCATATGACGGGAACCGAGACATGTTCAGGGTGGACCTTGGCAAGGCGCCGGGCCGTTGCCGATGCATAAATATGCGCCAGTGGCGACAAAAGGCGGGCGCGCCAGTCTGGCCTGTCGGGATGTGTGAACCAAAACAGCGGCGGGCGCATCATACAGTTTCTATCTGATCCAGGGTTTCGATTATAAGCTCGGTGACATGATCGGTGGCTTGCGCGCCGGAAAAGGCAATCTCCCAGGCGGCATTTGCCATGGCTGCCGCCTTGTCCGGCGCCAGCATGACTTGCAGTGCGCGGGAAAGCCCGACATCATCCAGAACCAGACGCGCAGCACCGGCGTTGTCCAATTGCAGATAGGTTTCAAGGAAGGGGCCGGTCTTGGGGCCATGCAATATAGCAGACCCCAGCGCAGCCGCTTCCAGCGGCAGTGTATGGCCTCCCTGATCGAGCGTTCCCCCCATAAAGCAAACAGGCGAAAGCCGAAGCCAAAGACCGCGTTCGCCATCACGATCAGCAATACAGATTTGCGTTTCAGAATCAGGCAGTTCGCCATCAGAACGCAGTGCAATCAGCCAACCCTGTTTTCGCAGGGATTTGGCAATGGCGGGGCCGCGTTTTTTGTTTTTTGGTTCCAGCACAAGCAAGAGCCGGTGTGACAAACGACTGATACTGCGATGGGTAGACTCGACGATCGGTTCTTCCGCCTGATCTATGGCCAGCGCCAGCCAAAGCGGCCTCGCAACAAGGCGCGCGGCCATTTCATTGCGTATCTCTTCATCACAGGGCAGTGGTGCGCCGCCTTGTTCCAGCGCGCCGGTCACGCGCACATTGCTTTTTTGCGCACCTTGCCGGACAATATGCCTTGCCGCATCCGCATCACGCGCCAGAATGGATTTGAAACGCCTTAGCAGCGGCTTGGCCAATCCGGGTATTCTGGCATTCAAATCCGGCGGAAAACGCGCTGAAACAGCATCAATCAGTATCTGAGCAATGCCGGCTTCGGCGGCGGCTTCGATCAGGGACGGGCGCAAACGCGCGCCCACCCAGACCATCATTTCCGGTCTCCAGTATTGCAACAGGGCTTCCGCATCCTGAGGGCGGTCGCCAGACAAGGCAACATACTGAACATCCGGCGGAAAACCAAAGGCATCAAAATCCGGGGCCTTGACGCCACTCAGCAAAAACTCCAGATCATCCCGTTCCTCGCGCAGTCGGTGGATCAGGTCCAGAAGTGGTGGAAGCCGATCCTTGCCCGAGACGAGAAGCCACAAGACCGGGCCATCAGCCCGTGGCTGAGAAGGCAGGGTTACATGTGCACCGCCTTCCCGCCGGGCCAGGGTAAGATATATCAAAAGGCTAAGAGGCATTTGCATGTTTTGTGCGCCGATTACTGCCTTGAGTTTAGCTTACTCGCCCAGTTCCTCTGTGGGAGACGCTTCGACAGCCTCGTCCCGTAACCGGTGAAGATGGGCAATAAAATAGCGCATGTGTGCGTTATCCACGGTCCGGTGCGCTTCGGCTTTCCATGCGTCATAGGCGCTTTCATAGTCGGGAAACATACCGACAATATGAATGTCCTCGACACTCTTGAATGTGTTCTTGGTCGGATCGGTCAGTTCACCACCAAAGACGAGATGCAGGCGTTGGGTCATGTGGTTCTCCAGCTTTGTCCTGTTTTCGGGCACCCTATTGGATTGACGTTAAAGGGGAAAGGGGACAAACACATGAAAAGCAGTACCTGCGAAACCTGAGCCGACTGGCGTCTCAGGCTTCCGGCACACCAAATTGGGTGCCGGCCAATACCTTTCACCCGGTCAGGCCGGTCAGCAATTCATCGTGCAGCGGTTCTCCGGCTGCTATGATCCCGTTCAACTGTGGGGTTGGGTTGTTGAAGCAAGGGGCCCGGTTCTGCAGATCTGTTACTCTTGCGCCCGCCTTTTGTGCAATCAGGCTGCCGGCTGCGATGTCCCATTCCCAGGTGGGGTGCAGTGTCAGCATTGCGTCAAACCTTCCCTGGGCCACCAGCGCCAGCCGATAAGCCAGCGATGACCGGAAATGCTGATCAATTTCCGGCAGGCCTCCAGGCCAGTTCTTGGGATCAAAGTTGCTCTTTCGTGCCAACACTTTCGCCGCTTTGATGGAAGTTGCTCTGCTGGCATGAATGGGTGACCCATTCAAACGCGCGATATCATCTGCCGAAGCGGTGAACATCCGGTCCAGCATCGGAAGAAAGACAACGGCTGATGTGACATATCCATCGGTTGCAACTGCCAGCGAATGGGCAAAGGCGCGTGAGCCATGAATAAAGGCGCGTGTCCCGTCGATCGGGTCGATGATAAACACGCGCTCTGCCGCAAGCCTTGCCGACCCATCCTCGGTTTCTTCCGATAGCCAGCCATAGTCCGGACGTGCAGCACGCAATGTCCGGTGCAACATTCTGTCGATTTCCAGATCCGCCTCGGTTACCGGACCGGCGTTATCCTCCTTGTGCCAGGTATCCGGAGACTGCTTCCAGAACCGGCGCGCGATCTTCCCGCTTTCACGCGCAGCATTTACCAGCAGCGTCAGATCACTTTCCGGCAATCGTCAACCCCTCGACCAGCAAGGACGGCACAACGCGTGACAGGTGCTGTCGCGCGTCATTTGCAGGTATGATACTGCGCAGCATATCGTGCAGATTCCCGGCCACGGTGCATTCGTTTACCGGATAGGCGATCTCTCCGTTTTCAATCCAAAATCCACTGGCGCCACGCGAATAGTCCCCGGTATTGGCGTTGATGGAGCTTCCGATCAGAGAAGTGACAAGCAACCCGGTTCCCATTTCACGCATCAGATCGGCACGTGTCCGGTCGCCCTGAGTCAGGGTGACATTGCTGATGCCGGGTGCCGGGGGCGATGATGCTCCGCGGCGGGCATTGGCTGTGCTTTCCATCCCCAGTTTGCGCCCGGTGGCAAGATCAAGCGTCCAGCCCTGCAACACGCCATTTTCAACGATTGCCCGCCGCTGTGTAGGCAGGCCTTCGCCGTCAAACGGGCGCGTACCGGAAACGCGTTTGCGATGCGGTTCCTCATAAAGCGACAGACCCCGGGGCAAGATCTGCTCTCCCAGTGAATCACGCAGCCAGCTTGCGCCGCGAGTGATTGCGGTACCGTTTACGGCGGCCAGCAAATGGCCAATCAGTGAAACGGCGATACGCTCATCAAACAATACCGGGAACGCACCGGTGACGGGTCGGCGGGCCCCCGCGCGTTCCAATGTACGCCGGGCGGCAATTTCACCAATCTCCTCGGGCGGCATCAGGTCTTGCTGGAAAACCCTTGCATCGCCAAAATAATCCCGCTCCATTTCATTGCCGGAACCGGTGATGGCCACACAGGAAACAGCCTTGCTGGTGCGCTCATATCCTCCGGAAAATCCATTGCTGGCGGCCAGATGAACACGCGTGCGCCCATATCCGGCCGAGGCAGATTGCACTTGGGTGATTCCCTTGATGGCAAGGGCTGCGGCTTCGGCGCGGCGTGCCTCTTGTTCAAGTGTTTCCGGTGTTGGTTCATCTGCCGGGTCGGCCATCTCCAGCACCGCCAGATCCCAAGTCTGCGCCAATTGCGCGGGGTCAGCCAAACCTATGGATGGATCTTCCGGGGTTTGCCGCGCCATCGTCACGGCGCGTTCGGCCATGGTGGCCAATGTGCCCGGATTTGTATCGGACGAAGAAACACAGGCCTGACGCTGCCCGACCAGAACTCTCAGGCCGATATCGGTACTTTCGGCCCGTTCTGCGTGCTCCAATGCGCCATTCAAAACATCGATCGAGACAGAAGCAGCATCCACCGCGATTACGTCGGCGGCATCGGCACCGGCTTTTTTGGCCGCATCCAGCAATGCTTGTGTCAATGATTGCAAACTATCCGTCATCTGGCGTCCTTGGAACTGTTGTTGCTTCGCACCTAAGGCGCGCAGGAAGTTTGTGCAAGGTCAGGCATCGGAAAAGCAGCCGCAGAATTAATAAGTCCTGACCCTTCTGTATCTCTGCTTTGCTATGTTGTTCCCGTCAGCCGCCTTGGCCGAGACGGCTGACGGGGCGGTG
>Ga0256841_1002093_pt1 | contig 16238 bp, 12 predicted proteins | sample 356308metaG_FD_185971 | JGI IMG/M metagenome (GOLD analysis project Ga0256841, IMG submission 185971) | Hydrothermal vent microbial communities from Mid Atlantic Ridge, Atlantic Ocean - 356-308 | ecosystem: Environmental > Aquatic > Marine > Hydrothermal vents | place: Atlantic Ocean: Mid... | reverse complement strand
ATAGGCCAATACCGGATCTCCGCCTCCTAGTAATTGTTGTCCGGAGGTCTCTTTGTCTGTCCGGATGGCAGTTAGGGTGGAGAAAGAAGATTGGGTCCAGGTTTGCCCACCATCTTCAGAGTGATATACCGGCATAACAAGACTACCCCCTCCCAATTTCATATAACTCATGACCATTTTATTGGGGTCATTGGGATCGATGGCGATCATGGGCTCTCCTTCAGAAAAACTTCGTGAAGTGTTAGCGGTCATCTTTCGCTCTTTGCCATCTCTAAGGATTACATTAGGATGGATCTTGGTATCTGTGTTTTCTATTTCTGATAAATCCAAAGGGTGTTGAAAATGAACCTTTTCTTTGAGAATAAAGTCTAACATTTCCGCGTTCGGATGATTCTGAGCTTGTACTTGTACTAAGGAGAGCATGAGTATTGCTGAGATGAATAGAGATGGCATTTTTTTCATAAGGATATGTTTAAAGGTTTGTATTGCACTGAATTTTGTCTTTATTTAGCAATTTTGTATAGGTATTGTCCGTATTGACTTTTTTCAAATCTCTTGGCTTGTTGAAGCAACTGATCACGGTCTATGAATCCCTTTTCATAAGCGACCTCTTCGATACAGCCTATTTTTAAACCTTGTCGTTGTTCGATGACATGAATAAACTGGCTGGCTTGCATCAAAGATTCATGTGTGCCGGTGTCTAACCAGGCCACACCTCTACCCAATTGTTGTACGACCAATTCTCCCCTTTGTAGATAATAATTGTTGACATCCGTAATCTCATATTCTCCACGTGCCGAAGGTCGAAGATTCTTGGCTACTTCGACTACACTATTGTCATAAAAATACAATCCCGGTACGGCAAAGTTAGATTTTGGGTTTGTGGGTTTTTCTTCGATGGATGTTGCCTTGAAAGAGGAGTCAAAAGCGACGACGCCATATCGTTGAGGATCGGAGACTTGGTAAGCGAAAATGATCCCCCCTTTAGGGTGTTTACTCGCGCCTAGACGTTCTTTTAAGTTCCCCCCGTAAAATATATTGTCACCTAGTATCAAAGCAACATCTTCTTTGCCTATAAAGGATTCTCCTAATACAAAAGCTTGAGCAAGTCCATTGGGCTCATATTGGGGGATATAGGTCAATTGAAGCCCTAACTGGGAACCATCTCCTAATAGTTTTTCAAAATTAGGTAGATCCTGAGGCGTAGAGATGATAGCAATATCCTGTATCCCCGCCATCATTAAAGAGGACAGTGGATAATAGATCATCGGTTTGTCATAGATAGGCATGAGCTGTTTACTCAGTGCCATAGTAAGTGGGTATAGTCTAGTTCCCAGCCCTCCAGCTAAAATTATTCCCTTCATCTATTCTATTTTACTATTAATGTATTCTATTTTACTATTAATGCTACAATAGCGTGTATTTGCTGCCTAAAGGTAAAACAATTTAAGAGTTTTTAGGATATTCCTGGTGGAAAAAGGGGTTATTGTATCAATTTGAGATATTCTTCTGTTATGAAATGGCTGGAGGGCAGAGGGGGAGGGCTAGCTAATGCTTTTTCGTTTAAAGCTCTCCGGATTTCATGGAGCGATATTTCATCACCATGTTGTAGAGGCATTAATCCGGGGTAGTTGATATCTTGTAATAATTTCAATCCGGGATCCTCTTCTAAGTAATAATAGTACAAGATAGGTAGACCCAATGCAGCCATATCAAAGACTTTGCTAGGCAACTGGGTGCTGGATGCATTGCCGATAATTAAGGCAATAGAGCGAGTGGGTAATATGAGCTTTGATAGTTCCAGACGGGAGACCTCTCCATTATAATGCGCCTCTTTCTTTAGTCTCTTCCATGACTTCGATGTGAGAAATGAACCGGTGGGTCCGTAGATATCCAACTCTAATCGCTGGTCTTCCAGATGTGCTGAATTGAATCGATATAGGGTGTCAAAAAAATCCTTAGCAGGTCGCAGTCGTTGATAAAATCTTCCAAAATAGAGGAGATGCCCTAGACCTTTAGTAGGTGTCTTCTTTGTGTTAGCAGGTGGTAGGTCCGAAAAGTGTGATATGACATGCACTTTTTGTTTTAATTCCTCAAGGCCATCTGACAGGGCTTGCTTCAAGCCTCGATTGGTTACGGCGATGGCATCACAGGACCTTAGGACTTTTTGTTCTAGTCGACGTCTTTTATTTTGAAAAATCCAGGTATTCTGCGCGGACCCTATTTGGTACGGATCTCCCATATCTACCAACCATTTCATATCGGAAAAGGAAGATTTGGCTCTTAGCCCCCAAAGGTGCGCACTCATGGGAAGTCCTACAGTGATGACAGCATCAAATGTATGTTCGCCCAAAGTCTGTTCGAAAGCATTACGGGCCGTCTTTAACCAAGGGAAATACACATCCGGAAAATAAAAGGGTTGGAGGAATCGCTGGTGTATTTCTATCGCTTTACTTTTGATCTGAGTAGCTAAAGAAGGCATACCTGCTTTGGTAAGCCGTGTGGATGCGCCGGATAAAAGGTCTTTAATTGAGGCGGTCCCCGCGCGAAGAATACGAATACTATTCCATATCTCTTCTTGTGGACTTTCGGGGATAGTACCGGTAAAAACATGAACTTCATGCCCCAATTGAGCTAGACGAATAGCAAGTGTACTCCAGCGATATGCTCTAGGTGTCTCAAGTGGATAAAAGCGGGGTATTACGATCAGTATTTTCAAAGGTCAGCGAATAGATTTGCGATTTTACGCCGCTAAATTATTGGATTTTATTTGATATTCGGGTATCTGTTCTACCTTTGTCGCCATGGAGTGGTTTTTTAGAAATATAATCGACCATTATAAGGGCTGGTTAGGATGGGTGTTGGCCTTGGTTTTACTAGGTGGGTGGTCGATCGTGACTAAGATGGAGTCGGATAATTCTATTGACATTTGGTTTTTGGAAGATGATCCGCATTACCAGGAATACCTCGAGTTTCAAAAAACTCAAGGAAGTGATGAGATCGTTATGGCACTTATCCCCTCTTCGACGGATGTGTTTGATACGAGTTTTGTACGCCGACTCTATCAAGCGCAGCTTCAGTTGGAACAGCTGCCTTATGTTCACTCCGGATTGAGTTTAGCTACTATTCAGGAACCTAGGTTGATAGGGAGTAAAATCGTGTTAAAACCTGTTTTTTCTCCAGGGATTTCTCCCCAAAGGTTGGCAAGGAAACTTAAGGAATTGCCTAGTGGGGCAGGGCATTTGATGGACAGCACACATCATTATGCCGCCCTTTATCTCCAATTGCGTCCGACGAAAGCCCTAAAGCCCTATCGTCATCACATTGTAGCAGATGTAAGAGGGGTTTTGGATAGATATTTTAAAGATTACAAATTGAGTGGGTTTCCTGTCATCAATGAAGCAATTAATCAGATAGTACTAAGAGAGGCGTTTACTTTTTCACTACTGGCGATTATCATCATATTATTTGTTCTTTTGGTATTCTTGCCGGATTTGCGGTATTTATTGTTGGCATTGAGCTCTGTAATCGTTCCCGTGTTGGTTACTTTTGGGATATATGCCTATCTGGGGTTTCAGATGAACTCGATGACGATTATTGTACCTACGATATTAATGGTGTACAGTTTGAGTGATACGATACACATCCTCAACACGTTTCATCTGACGAAGGCAGACACGATCAAATCGCGTATTTTAGAGGCATTCAAGGCTTCCTTTACTCCATGTCTCTTTACTACGCTTACCACAATGGTAGGCTATCTGGCACTGTATTTAACCGTGATGCCCGCTCTTAAGATGTTGGGGGTATTCTCAGCTTTGGGATTGTCTATTGCCTTTGTTTCAGCTTATGTTGTAACTGGGATTGGACTGATGATTTTAGGGGAGAAAAGATGGACTGGGGACTTTCGTAAGGCTGCAAAAATACATCTTGATGTTGATGTGATTTTACATTGGATTAACAACGTTACTGAGCGATATAGTCCCGCCCTCTTGGTGATGTTTGCAGGGATATTTGTCTTTGGGGTCTGGGCAGTGCCCCATGTTATTATTGATAATGACTCTAGAAATCTTCTGGCGGAGGGCAAGTATAAAAAGGATTTGGAATTTATAGAGGAGACGATGGGGGGAGGAATAATGTTTTTTATAAATTTTGTCAGTACGGATGATAAGCGGATTATTAAGCCGAATAAATTGAAGGGGTTGAGAGCCTTTGAAAGTGGAGTGCAACAAGCAGGAATTCTTCAGTACCCCGTATCTGTTGTAGATGTTAAGGATTATATCTTACGGAGTTCAGGTGTCCAATTGATGATGGCAGGTAATGTCAATCGCAGTTTGGCCTCCTTTGATACGGATAAAAACGACACTCCGATTTTTAATATGATGAGTAGGGACAAGCTCCGGACAACCATGATATCCAAGGTACGGATGATGAGTTCCAACGACTATGTCGATTTGCATCATAAGATGGACAGCATTTATCGGAAATCCGGACTTATGGCAGCCGGTGTTAAGATGGAAGTCAAAGGGTATTCTCCCTTGTATGTTAAGATGGTAGATTATATCTATACCAGCCAACTTCGTTCCTTTTTGGGAGCATTTTTCATAGCATTTCTCATCTTGTTTTATTTCGTTAGAAGTGTTCGCATTGCTATTTTAGCGCTTATTCCAAATCTGTTTCCCATATTAATGTTGGCTATCATTATGTATGTATTAGGGGTCAATCTCGAAGCGGGGAACTCCATTATTGCTCCTATTATGTTGGGTATTGCGATGGATGATACGATTCATCTTCTCTTTCATTATCAGCGATTTCGCCAAGTAGAGATAAATCCAAAAGCAGCTATGAACCGTGCAATGCTTTTTACAGGTAAGGCGGTCATAACTACTTCCTTATCTTTGGTGATGGGATTTATGATTATTGTGATGAGTAGGGTAGAGACCTTGCGGGAGTTTGGGTTGCTTTGCTCTTCTGCCGTGTTATTTGCCTTATTGGCGGATTTATTTTTATTGCCCGCTCTTGTTAAGCGATTTGGGAAGTGATTGTGAGTTTATTGGGGGTGGGGTTAACTTTGGATTAAAATGTAGGATAATGTTTACTGTTTTTGATGACAATCATTTTATGAGAGAAGCGATGAAGCAAGCCCAGATGGCTTTTGAGGAAGACGAGATTCCAGTAGGTGCTGTAATCGTCCTGGATCACCATATTATAGCCCGTGCCTACAATCGAACAGAGCAATTGAAGGATGTTACAGCGCATGCAGAAATTATGGCAATTACTGCTGCTTCGGACTATCTAGGGTCAAAGTATTTGAAAGATTGCACATTGTTTGTTACCCTAGAACCCTGCTTGATGTGTGCCGGGGCATTAAAATGGGCCCAGATAGGGAGAATAGTATATGCAGCGGGAGATGATAAGCAGGGTTTTATGAGATATGGGAAGGAGGTATTGCATCCTTCTACTCAGTTGGCTTATGGTGTTATGCAGCAGGAAAGTAGTCGTCTATTGCGAACATTCTTTAAGGCCAAACGTACCATTGATAAATTATTGTAGTATGTTGACGAAGGAGGAAATTACAAAGAATTGGTTGCCGCGATATACCGGGATGCCAATTGAAAAATTTGGACATTATATTTTACTGGTCAACTTCGATCATTACTTAGAGGTCTTTGCATCGCATTTTAAAGTTAAAATTTACGGGGAATCAAAAGCAATGCGAAGTGCTACCTCAGGGGATATAACGATGATCAATTTTGGTATGGGAAGTCCCAATGCCGCTACCATTGTTGACTTACTCTCAGCCATTTCACCAAAGGCTATTCTCTTTCTCGGTAAGTGTGGTGGTCTTAAAAAGAAATTGAAAGTGGGAGATTTAATTCTTCCCATTGCAGGGATTAGAGGAGAGGGTACCTCCAATGACTATTTTCCACCGGAAGTTCCTGCGCTTCCTGCATTTGCCTTGCAGAAGGCTATTTCTACGACTATTAGAGAATACAAACAGGACTATTGGACGGGAACGGTTTATACGACCAACGTCCGAGTCTGGGAATATAAAGAGGATTTTAAACAATATCTTCGCGACATTCGCGCAATGGCTATAGATATGGAGACCGCTACCATTTTCTCTACCGCATTTCATAATGGAATTCCTGCCGGTGCGCTCTTACTTGTCTCAGATGTGCCAATGGTTCCGGAAGGGGTAAAAACAGACAAAAGCGATCAAAACGTTACAAAAAACTTTGCTGAAGTGCACCTTCAAATAGGGGTGGACTCCTTACATCAGATTATCCAAAATAAAAAGACTATAAAACATCTGCGATTTGATTGAAATTAACATCAGCGCCCTTGATACTCCGGCCGCCAAAGTGACATATCCTTCTAACTCAATAACCTATGACTCATGAGAGGAACCTGGCATCTGTTTACTTATAAACAAATCCCGGTCAAGGTTCACTGGAGCTTCTTGTTGATCTTGGGGTGGTTTGGATATGTTGCCCTGTCAGAAGAGCTATCCGCTGAGGAGACGGGATGGTTAATCGTCCTTGTATTTGCCATGTTTAGTTTTGTCGTGATGCATGAATTTGGCCATGCATTGGCAGCCTTGAGATATGGCGTTCATACCCGTGATATTGTTCTCCTACCCATTGGCGGGATGGCGCGATTGGAACGAATTCCGGAGAATCCCAAGCAAGAATTGGTCATTGCCCTAGCCGGACCCTTCGTCAATGTAGGCTTAGCCTTTTTGTTGCTACTGGTAATATGGTTTTTCGGAATAGGAAGTTTTATTGAGATAAAAGAACAGCTTGATGGACTGCTTACTTTCAAAGGGGTCATTGTTCTTCTTTTCGTTATGAATATTGGACTGTTTGTATTTAATCTCATCCCTGCCTTTCCCATGGACGGCGGACGAGTTTTTCGAGCTCTTCTTTCGATGCGAACAAGTCGGGAAATAGCGACAAAATGGGCTTCAAGTGTAGGTCAAATTTTGGCCATTGTCTTTTTTATTTATGGCTCTAGTGTTCAGCATTATGGGCTGATGATGATCGGAGTCTTTATCTTTTTTGCAGCGAAAATGGAATATGAATCGATTAAGAGAAATAGTAAAGTAGAACCATCCGATAGCCTCCCTCTTATCCCTATCCGTCAAGTTTATCGATCGAGTTTTAAACATTACTCTCCTGAAGCAGAAATGCTTGGTCCCATTCAAGCTTTTATAAGAGGGGAAGACCCGGCTTTCCTTATTAGAGAGGATACTACCGGGCACTTTTTAGGGGTACTCTCTTCAGACCAAATTTTAAAGGCAATTGAAGCCTGTAAGGAGAATGAACCTATTCGCAGTTTTTATGATCCGGGCGTGCTCCGGCTGGATGTTCATCTGTCCGCTCGGGAAGCACTATCGCTTATGAGATCTTCTATTTATCAGATCGCCCTTGTTACAGATGAAGAGCAACCTGTAGGTGTTGTGGATGAAGCGGCATTGCGGCGTGCCATTTTGTTAGCTAAAAGATGTATACAATAGATGCTTCTTCTACACTTAACATGATCTTAACTATTCTATGTTCTTTACGGGTTATTTTGGTATGAAATGTTAAAAATTTCATACTGTAAGTGTATTTTAATCTACATATCTATAAAGTAGTATATTTTTGGTAGTGGATAGATTGGCGTTTTAGGTAAACTGTTGTGCTTATCGGAGACATTATCCAAAGTCAATTTTGTCTATTAAAAACAACAGGTTTAATTTAGACAAGGATACACTTTTAGCAGAGTTGAAATACAGTCCATCGGCGAAATGTTGATACTAGCTTGTTTGTGATGAGGCCCTATCAGGGTGTATTCTGTCCGACTATCGATAGATTGTTCACTAATAATCACTATATCATGAAGTATCTCAACGCATGTTTATTAATGTTCTTGTTGTTCGTGTTTTCCTGTGTCTCTCCGGAAAAAGCCTTGATGGATGGATCTTATCCTACCGCTTTTCGATCCTCTGTCCGGCAGATTAAGCATGGGAAAAATATGGAGAAAAATCTCCGTGTTCTAAATATTTCAGCACACCAATTGGTCGAGCAATCCATTGCTGATAATACCCTTCTACTCCAATCTAATAACTTGCAAGACTGGATTAAAGCTGAAAAGTCAACCTGTAAGTTGAGAAACAAATTACAAAAAGCCAACCGCCTCACTTCAGGAGCTGTCCAAGATCAATTCATTAGATTGGATAGTTTTTACATTGGAGTGAAAAGGAAGATCGTGCAATTCTATTTCCAAACCGGAACCAAAAAAATGGCACTTTACGAAAAGACCAGGATTAAAACCTATGCCAGGGAAGCTTATCCATATTTTGATCGAGCTTTGAAGCAGGGAGGTACCTACTTCTACCCGGATTTAAGAACCCATTTACAAGAAGCACTGGCAAAAGGAATTATTTATTACACCGGAGAGGAACATACAGTAGGGGAAAGTCGTTTTCTTAAGCCGCTTCCCAAAGGCGCTAATTTTGAACTCGATTGTCACATAAATATAATGTCAGAAAATGTAAATTATGATTATACAGAGTATGAAAAAACGCAGGAATTCACCAAAAAAATTCTCGTGAATACGATAGTTACTAGAGACACCGCAGCAAAGGAAATAAACACGAAGTGCGAATATGAGACCCTAAGCGCTACGGTCACTACGAAAGAAATCACCATCGTGGCTTCTGTTTTTACCACGGTTCAAATAGATAATATAAGTGGACAGTGTCCATTGAACTCGGTGTCGTTCTATGTTAACGATGTCGATGTTACTGAAGAAATAGAGATTGATGGCGATGAAGAGGCCGTGCCTGATTGTATTAAGGAAAAAGACGCCAATGTTTTCTGTATTGAAATGGATCTGAGATCGGCAGTAAATTCTGAAATAGACGATAGACTGAATGATATATTTCACATCGAGTAAACTATCGTAAGGTGGTACTATTATCCAAATGTAAAAATAGGCTTATAATAGGCTCTGCCTCTTGTTTAAACGGGAATTCCAGTAGGGTAGGGAAAGGATTGCATTCTTTTTATTTATATGACATCTCTGCTTTACTCCTTTGTTCACTGGGGGTTAATTAGACGATGGGATAGAGCGGGAACGATCGTTTTTACAACATTTGTTTCTTCTCGAATGATATTTCTGAATTCGGAGTTTCTTATAGTCCTAACTGTAACTAATTACCTCTACGGCGCGTCATGAGACAAACCAATGAATCGGTCGGACATGTGAAAACATCGCATAGGTCTGACCTACTGAAATTAAGTCACCATTTCATACCAAAATAAAATGAATAAAATCACACTTTTATGCCTACTTGTCTCAATTAGTTGTGTTACTGTATCAGCACAGAAAGTGCTTACTAGACGTCAGGCGCAGGTAGATATTAGCTTCTTTTTTGATCAAGCCGAACAAATTCATCCGGACTTGTATCGGCATATTTCAAAGGGAGAAATGAGGAAAAGGATTGAAGAAGTTATAGAAGAGCTCCCAAATAGGATCTCAGATGGTGATTTGTCGGTTCGCTTGCGTTTATTGGTTAATTCTATCGAGGATGGACATACTAATGTGTCCGTCGCATCGTCTTTATCTGACCAATTTCGATCCGGAAATACGATGCTCCCGTTTACTATTAGTTATTCAAAGGGAGGAATCAAAATACGTAGCTCTGACGTAGTTCAACTCCATCCTGGTGATCGATTACTCGCTCTTAACCGGATTCCTGTTTCAGATCTTGCTCAGCTGATGGGCTTTCCCTACGTTGATATTCCCTCTCAGAGAGCAGCTAGAACTGCAGAGAATTTTTCATACTATTTCTTTTTAAAATATAGGATTCAAGACAGTATAAATGTTCGGGTTTTGAGAGGGGATAAAGTGGTCCAGATTGTTGTGCCGATGTCTAGGTATATGAAAAAGACGGCTATTAGAAAATACCATTATCATGTCGAAGAGAATGGGGTAGGGGTGTTGTCACTAGATGCGTTCTGGGGTATTGAAGAAAAGAAGTATAGGCGCTTTTTGGATTCTGTCTTTACTTCGATCCAGCGGCACCCCATTAAGAGACTTCTCGTCGATGTCAGTAGAAATGGCGGAGGAAATTCTTATTACGGGGCTATCTTGCTTCCATATCTCAATGTAACCAATTATCGTTTTAATCAAAAATACCTCATCAAAACGAGCGGACCGGAGAAGAAATACATTAGGAAGCATTTTATTAAATGGTATATGTATCCTCTGGCAGTGTTTAGTAAGATAGGTCGGATCTTGTTGTTTAAACCCAATGGGGCTATAACAGATCTTCACCCCAAGGACGAAAAGCTCCCGTCTTCTGCATTGGCATACAAGGGGCCGGTGTATGTACTTACATCCAACGCGACCTATTCTGCTGCTGCAGATTTTGTATCTGCCTTTCAATATGCTCAAAGAGGCCTTCTGGTAGGTGAGGCGACGGGACAACCCTACAGTGGATTTATTGACAAAATTCCATTTGTGCTTCCAAATTCAAAACTACATGCTGGGGTTTCCTTTAAAGCATATGAATATATAGGATGCAATGCTTCCAATCGATACAATGGAATACTTCCTGATCTGCCAGTAGATTTACAGAATTTTCCATCGCGGAAAGGATGGTATAAGGCCGTATTAAGTCGTATTCAAGAGTGAATGTTCATCCGGTGATTTTGATAAATACTGTTAAAGTAGCGTTAATTTGTCGTTAAATCAACATTGGGGAGGATCCCTCCTATGTCAATTAGCGTTGTTGATATTAGTTTTCTACATCGAATCTAGCTATTAAGGTATCTTAGTAAATTTTGGCGTATTAAAAAGCGCCATTCTTTAAGAAAAAAACAGGGAATTATGACACGTGCAATGATTTTTTTAGTCTTGGGAATATTGACAATGAGCTGCAGCCCTAGACTGACACCACTTTCTGATGAAGTAATTAAAGACTACAAATTGGGGCCGGCAGAATTGCAGAAGATTCAATTTTATACCTCGCAGGATATCGTGTTGTCTCGAAGAGCGGAAACTGGAGACCTGAGCATTAGATCAGGAAAGATTAAGGTGATAGATGGAGAGAAAGTGGAGCAGGTAATTATTCCTGCAAGAACACCTGGTGTTTTCGTTACGTCTCCTAAAAATGATAGAATCGCAGTGAGTTTCGAAAAGGATAACCAACACTTTCTGGTTTTCGGCCCCAACCCCCGTAAGGGTAATCAATACACACTTTTGGGTAAAGAATGGAAGCGCAAAGGTGGTAAGATAACCTATGGGGCAAGTACTTGGTGGACCCCAGTAGAGAGTTCATTTACTACATTGATGGTTGATATGAGCAAGGCGAGAAAAGTAAAAGTAAAGTCCCACCGGGTCAAGGGCAGAACACTTTAACCCAAAACGTGTATTGGACTTTATTTTATCTTATAATGCTACGCAAGACTTGGATCTAACAAAAATACCAAAAACGTAATAATATAAAGAAGTAGTTTATTTTCATTCATGGGATAGGATGCTAAATGCCCGGTTACGATAGATTACCGGGCATTTTTGCTTCTTTTGTTACGGTGTTTAGAATGAGTTTTTGAAAGGATTAAGCCACATCAAACTAAATAGGTAAATATACAACAATAGTACAGCTGGAGGGTTTAAAAGCAATAAAACAGACCAACAATGCCAGCTATTATTCGTGTTGCTATTTTTTTGTTTTTATTGTTTGGAACTCAGACTTTTGGCCAAAGATTACAGTCTAATTTAGAGAGTCCCTACCAATGTGTTACTAATCATTTAACCCACCTCAATCCGAAGCATTATGACCCCAACTTGTCAGCGGCCTCTTTCTTGCATGAAGATTCTGTTTTCAGGGTTGAATTGGCTATACGGCTCAAGCGTGTCTTTGATGGGAAAGGTTTATATGTTCCAGTCAATAAAATTCCTGACAATTCTGACTTTGTAGATAGCCTAACCGGTCAACATAGATATACCATTTTTCCGGAGCGTCTCCCGGAGATATATTTAGAAAGGATCAATCAATCTTGGTACTACTCTCCTTCTTGTTATCCCGATATTATGCGGTTGTACAAGGAGGTATATCCATTGGGGGCTGATCTATTACTCCGGTATTTACCTCGATTTAATGACCGGAAATTGATGGGAATCTTTCTGTGGCAATATATGGGAATTCTATTCGTCCTGCTACTCTCAATAATTCTGTTTTACCTTTTAAATATCGTTCTTAATCCGATTATCAAGTGGATTTCAGAGCTGAGTTTTAAGCGTCACCTCGAATTGCCTAGCCGGTATAAGAAGGCTTCTCGAGTATTAAGTTTGCTCCTTATAACGGCTTTCCTCAAGTATGGGTTTGCCTTATTACAGTTGCCCATAAGGTTTTCCGTTTGGTTAATTACGGGGCTGGATATAACGGTGATTGCATTGTGGAGTTTGTTGGTATATCGGATATTTGATATTATTATGTCCTTTGTCGGACAGGTGGTCAAAGGGACCCGAAGTAAGATGGATGATCAAATACTTCCGATTATTCATCAAGCAGTCAAATTGATGATAATTGTCGCCGCGATTATCAAAATTCTTATACTCCTTGATATCAACGTTACTGCTTTGATTGCGGGTATTTCCATAGGTGGATTGGCTTTGGCATTGGCTGCTCAGGACACTTTACGCAATTTCATTGGCTCTCTCCTTATATTTATAGATAAACCGTTTCAGGTAGAGGATTGGATAGAGATTGATGATATGGCCGGGACGGTGATAGAAGTGGGTTTTAGGTCTACAAGGATACAACAACTCGATACCTCTATCATTTCTATTCCCAATGGGATTATATCTAACAAAGCACTTACCAACAAAGGCCTACGGGTCTATCGTTTATTTCAAACGACCCTTGGACTGTCTTATGATACACCTAGATCTTACCTGCAGACCTATTTGGAAGGGCTACGTACCATTGCAGAGCTGCACCCTAAGATAGCAGATAATAGATATATTTATCTGCAGTCTCTGGGTAGCTCCTCTATTGACATTCTTTTTCGAGTATTTATCAATACCCATATCTATCAAGAGGAACTACAAATTAAAGAGGAGCTCACTTTTCAAATGATAGAGTTAGCCGAGGAGTTGGGTGTTCGTTTTGCCTTTCCCACGCAGACCATTTATATCGAACAGTTTCCGGGACAAAAGGATATTCTTTCGGATTATTCACTCACTCCGGAAGAACTGGAGGAGACTCTGAAATCCTTTAAGAATAATGTGATTACTAAGTATGAAAAGTCCTGATGTATGTATTTAGACCAAGTTCTCCAACAAAAAAAGAAAAAAAAGAGCAAAAAATAATTCTTCTTTATGTTAAAGCTCTTATCTTTGCAGAGCTTTAGCAAAAGCATCCGATATGGCCCGTTCGTCTATCGGTTAGGACATCGGGTTTTCATCCCGGAAAGAGGGGTTCGATTCCCCTACGGGCTACTTAAGCGGCATCCTAAATTTAGGATGCCGCTTTTTTTTGCCTTGACTTTAAGAAGTTGATCGGATAAATTTTAGCTGGAAAATTAGCGCTTATCAAGGGGGTGTGCCATATTTGTAATTTACAATAAAGTGTCTTCTGCCTTATGTAATTGAAATCTCGTTTAGAATTTGTTGCCTTTTAATCCGATCGAGTAAATGGCTTGTGCCGATTATAGCAAATCTCCTTCAATAGAATAATGAAACAAAAAATGGTTGTCTTCAGGAAGAAGACAACCAAAAAAAGTTTTAGTCTCAGGCAACGTATTTGATTTTCAAAGCATCTATAGAGTATGATACCTGTTCATGTTTTTTCGATGTGGGATCAAATTATCCCGAGTAACAAAATGCGAGTTTGTGTTGCACACGAGGGAACAGACTAAGTAGCGTTTTATTTATCTGATCCTTCATTGGCCGGAGTTATTCCGGCCATTTTTGTTATACCCTGTTACCCGACAGATATTTCTTCCATTCCATACATCATAAAACCATGAAAGACTAAAAATGAGTTGGTAAAGGTAATGTTTTTTATGAAAATTTCATGTTTCCTTATGAATATATTAGGGGAGGGGTATGAAATGGTGAAGATTTCTTACTTTTTTTAACAGCCTGTTAAACCTTTTAACATTCTAACTATCTAAAGCAATGAATTAAAACTACACTAAAGATATGAAACGAACATGAATTTTATTAATTATAAATTCACACAGAAAGATAATTAAAAAAATTCATGTGAGAGCGCAGCGGTTACGTAGCTGTAGAAATTTTATAATACATTTACTTTCAATTTATTAGAAAATTTTAAAGATATGAAACGAACATGAATTTTATTAATTATAAATTCACACAGAAAGATAATTAAAAAAATTAATGTGAGAGCGCAGCGGTTACATAGCTGCAGAAATTTTATAATACATTTACTTTCAATTTATTAGAAAATTTTAAAGATATGAATAAAGACTTACCGTTCATTTTATTTTTGTAACCCTTTAAAACTATTTATTATGAAACGTGTAAAGTTTTTTTTATTGATTGCCCTTATTGGATGGGGGATGAGTTCTTGTAAGGACAGTACCGATTTATCCGCTCCTGATTTGAGTTTGGACCAGGGAATGGATGACCTTGTAGGGACAGATGCATTTTACAGTATTACCGATCAGCTTGCTTCTCCTGAGATTTCGACTCCTACGGAATCTACATCAATGGAGGTTGTAAATGATGGTTTTCCGGAAGACCCAGCTATCTGGTCACAGTCTGAAGACGACCAAAGCTTCGGAAAACAAAGACATTGTGATTTAAACCTGAATGAAGAGCAACGCGCTCAAATGATGGAAGCTAGAAAATCCTTCGTTGATTGTATTAAGCCCAACTTGAAAGACATTCGAAGTGTGGTAAAAGATATCCTACAAGAGGCTAATGTACAACGGAAAGCATTGCTAGAACAGTTTAAAAATGATGAGATATCCAAGGAAGAACTCAAAGATGCCTTGGGTCAACTCAAGGATGCAGTAAAAACTTCTATCCGCGAGAATGATGTAGTACAAACAGGAGTTCAGGCTATCAAAGAATGCCATGCTGCCTTTGTGGATGCTGCACAAGAAATCCTTTCTGAAGAGCAATTTGCACAATGGCAAGAATGCAAAAAGAAAGCAAAACGCTATATCAAGCACAAACGAAATAAACGTGGTAAACACGGTGGATAACGTTGGGAATCATGATTGAGTGATTTTACCGGGCAAAATGTGTATACACATTTTGCCCGTTTTTTTGTTGCTATATGTCGGTTTTCATAAGCCGTGGCGCTAAAGGAATAGTTTTTTGAAGGAGGAATGGCTAAATCGCTTCCTCTTGTGATTTTAGCATATACCGGTAAGACCTCAACTACGCAACCCGTTTTCTTTCTTTATCTTTGTGTGGATTTTGATGGGGTGGGACAGTTACTATTAGATGGGACTATCTCTTTCTTCTCTATAAAAAGGTGCTGAGATAGCGGAGAGATACAATGTCTGGCGCCTTAATATTTGAGTTAATGAATTTATGGATGGATACGATTTACCATTCTGTATTTGTTTTAAGATAATAATTTTAATTTTCATTTCATACTATTTCAATAACATAATTTCATCAGATGCGACCACCTAAAGAAGCACTTAATCACTTTATAAAGGAAGCGTTGGCCGAAGATGTTGGTAGTGGGGATCACACCTCTTTGGCTTGTATCCCTGCCAATAAGAAGAGCCATGCCAAACTCTTGTCTAAGGACTATGGCGTTGTAGCAGGAGTAGATTTTGCAGTTTATCTGCTAAAATACTTGGAGCCGAATATTCACATAGATATTCGTATCCTGGACGGTGCAGAGATTCATAAAGGGGATGTCGTTTTTACGGCTTTTGGTCATGCTCGCAATCTCTTGAAAGGCGAACGGCTATTGCTCAATGTAATGCAGCGAATGAGTGGGATATCTACCCTAGCCTCTCAGTTTTCAGATGAAGTAGAAGGGCTATCTACCAAGATATTGGATACCCGAAAGACGACTCCATTCAATCGATGGTTGGAGAAGTGGGCGGTGTCCATCGGGGGGGCTGAAAACTATCGATTTGGACTGTTCGATCGGATTATGATTAAGGACAATCACATAGATGCTTCCGGGGGAATATCTGTGGCGATCGATCGTGTACATGCTTATCTGAAGGAGAACGACCTAG
>Ga0256841_1002092_pt1 | contig 16239 bp, 15 predicted proteins | sample 356308metaG_FD_185971 | JGI IMG/M metagenome (GOLD analysis project Ga0256841, IMG submission 185971) | Hydrothermal vent microbial communities from Mid Atlantic Ridge, Atlantic Ocean - 356-308 | ecosystem: Environmental > Aquatic > Marine > Hydrothermal vents | place: Atlantic Ocean: Mid... | reverse complement strand
AAAGCTTGATACCCTGAGTTATGAACAGGCGTTGACCAAAGACATCAAAGTGATGGATGATACCTCTATCGCACTGGCGAGAGAGAACAGTCTGCCGATCGTCGTATGCAATATGTTCGAAGAGGGAAATCTTCTTGCGATCATGAAGGGTGATATGAGCCTTTGCTCTATCGTTCAATAACGGTTCGGTTTATAGTGTAGTACTCTGGCGCAATGCAAACGGCAAAGCCGCCCTTCGGATTGGGTGCATTGCTTGTCGTACTACATTCTAGACCGGTTTAAAAATATATATACAAAAAAGGAAAACCATGAGAACAGAACAACTGACCGCAAAAGCACTGGAAAAAGTGAATTTCGATAAATATCTTCTGGCCAATGCCGTAGGAAAAAGGGCAGAGAAGATCGCTAACGGAGCAGAAGTGCTGCTTGATATCGATACAAGCAACATGAAGTATACTGACATTGCACTCAGAGAGATCGCTGAAGGCAAGATCACTGTTACTATCGAAGGCTAATCAGTCTTGGATGCTTTTTTATCGAAAGCAAAATCAATACATGACATAGAAGAGGCAAAAGCACTTCTGTGGGAACAGGTCCCTGATCCCCTCCCTCCTACGGTCAAGGCACTTGATCTTGCGATGACAGCCCATGACGGACAGAAACGCAAGAGTGGCGAACCGTATATTGTCCATCCCATTCTGGTAGCTGCGATCACGGCAGCATTCTCAAATGATGAAACGATGGTGCAGGCTGCACTGCTGCACGATGTAGTGGAAGACACCCCTTTTGATATTGAAGATCTGAAGGCTCAGTTCGGTGAAGATGTGGCACATCTGGTCGAAGGCCTTACCAAGATCGTTGAGATACGCGATGAAGAGTTGGCTCCATCCGGTTCGGATGAGCGGCTGATCAACTCTGCCCTGACGTTTAGAAAGATGCTGATCGCCTCGATCAAAGATATTCGTGTGCTGGTGATCAAGTTGTGTGATAGATTGCACAATATGCTTACCCTTGATGCCCTGTCTCCCCAAAAACAGAAACGTATTGCCGAAGAGACTCTGGTTGTTTATGCCCCTATAGCACACAGGCTTGGTATTTCACGACTGAAGAACAACCTGGAAGACTTGAGTTTTTACTATATTTATCCGGAAGATTATGAGAAAATAGATACGTATATCAAGACAAATGCACAGAATTTGCAGTTCAAACTCAATGCTTTCATCCGTAACGTCAAGGAGACCATGCATAAAGACGGGTTTTCAGATAGAGATTTCGAGATCATAGGCAGAGTGAAGCACTACTATTCTATTTACTTGAAGATGCACCGCAAGGGTGTGAGCATTGATGAAGTGCTGGACCTCCTGGCGATCCGCATCATCGTTGAAGAACCGATCGAGTGTTATCGTGTGCTGGGTCTGATGCACCTGAACTTTACTCCGCTGATCTCCCGTTTCAAGGATTATATCGCTGTACCAAAGGAAAATGGCTACAAGACCATTCATACAACGCTGTTTGATGAAGAGGGGATCGTAGAAGCTCAGATCCGTACCCAGGAGATGCATAGACTGGCTGAGTACGGTGTCGCGGCACACTGGAAGTATAAAGATGGCGGCAACGGTGTCAATCTTGAGTGGCTGGAGAGCCTGCATTACCAGAATGAATCGGTGGAAGAGTTCTATGAGCTTGCCAAATCTGACCTTTTCTCGGAAGATATTACGGTCTTCTCTCCCAAAGGAGACTATTTTACCCTGCCCAAAGGTTCGGTAGCCCTTGATTTTGCCTATGCCATCCACTCGGAGATAGGTGCCAATGCAACAGGTGCACTGGTCAACAAGCACAGATCTTCTCTCTTGACAGTACTGAAAAATGGGGATATCGTCAAAATACTGAAAGACGATGAAGTACATCTGCACTGTTCCTGGCTCGATACGGTCAAGACATCCAAAGCCAAAGAGGGGATACGCCAGCACTGCAGGGCACGGATAAGGGAGACGGATACGTTGAGTGCCTATAATATCCTGGGTACGCTTTTCTCTCGCCATCCTGACAAAATAAGGCTGTTGATACAGCGTATGGGATTGCAGGATTCCATTCACAAACTGCCGTCCCAACTCTCTTACTACAAGGATGTGATCCACAAAGTCGCAGAATATATGGGAGAAAAAGAAGTACGTTTCTGGGAGCTTCTCAAACGCGGGTATAAAAAGCCCAAACTTAAAGAGATCGAACACTTTCGTTTCTATGCGAACAAGCCTATAGACGGGGTTGAGTTCGATTATTGTTGTCATCCGAAAGTAGGTGACCAGATCGTTGCATTTTATAAGGACAGTAAGGCTATTATACACCATAAATTGTGCAAGCATGCGTATGCAAAGATCAAGGCGGGCGATGCCATGGTCCATGTGAGCTGGAGTTCCTCCAAGCTTTCGCGTTACCGGTTGATCATCAGTCTGCAGAATCAAAGAGGTGCATTGGCCGATATGCTGATGAACCTTTCGCAGCTTGATCTGAATGTCATCAGTATCGAACTGGGGATCAAAAGTTCGGAAAGTGCAGAATATTGTCAATTGGAAGTGGAAAGCAGCGAGAGCAAGAAGAGCCAGCTGAAAGAGAAGCTTTCACAGCGGTTCAAACTCATAGATATCATCAGCCTGGATGATGCGTACAATAAATAACAGAATGTCATCCTGAATCAAGCCTGGAATGACACAGAAGGAAAGAAATGATAGAAAAAGCGTTGGAAGAGATAAGCAGAGGTACTGCAGAGATTATCGATAGGGAGCGTATCGAGAAACTGGTCACAAAATATTATGAAGACGGCACCACTTACACGGTAAAAGCGGGATTTGACCCTACAGGGGCGGATCTGCATATCGGGCATACTGTACTGTTGCAGAAACTCAGGGCTTTTCAGAACCATGGAGGGCATGTACAGCTTCTCATAGGGGATTTTACGGCGACCATTGGTGACCCGACAGGAAAGAGCGAAACACGAAAAGTGCTTGATAGAGAGACCATCCTTGCCAATGCACAGACCTATCAGGACCAGGTATTCAATATCCTCGATGAGAACAAAACGGATGTTGTGTTTAACTCTACATGGCTTGAGGGACTGGGTGCGGCAGGCATGGTGGCGTTGACCACAACTTTCAATGTCGCCAGGATGCTTGAACGTGACGACTTCGAGAAACGCTACAAAGCAGGGCACAGTATTTCCATCTCGGAGTTCATCTATCCGCTGCTGCAGGGGTATGATTCTGTAGAATTGAAATCCGATATCGAAATAGGCGGTACGGATCAGAAGTTCAATCTTCTGATGGGAAGGCATCTGCAGAGAGCATATGGTACAGGGAAAGAACAGGCGGTACTTATGATGCCTATACTCGAAGGCCTTGACGGTGTCCAGAAGATGAGTAAATCACTCAACAACTATATAGGTATCACGGAAGCACCCAAAGAGATCTATGCGAAGACACTTTCTATTTCCGATGAGCTGATGTGGCGCTATTATGAGCTTCTGAGCGAGAAATCCCTTGAAGAGATTGCGCAGATGAAAGAAGCGGTCAAAAAAGGCGGTCTGCATCCCAAAAAAGCCAAAGAGGATCTTGCTCTTGAGCTGGTTACAAGATTCTATAATGAAGAGTTGGCTAAACTAGCCAAAGAAGAATTCGACAATGTATTCAAAGCAAACCAGCTTCCTTCGGATATGAAAGAGATGGCAGCAGAAGAGGGAATATGGATATGCAAAGCGCTTGTCGATGCAGGTATCGAGCCTTCGACTTCCCAGGCGAGGCGTGATATCAAACAGGGTGCTGTCCGGATCGATCAGGAGAAGATCTCTGATGAGAAAATGAACCTGAAGGCCGGTGAATATATTCTTCAGGTAGGGAAGCGGAAATTTGCAAAAGTGAAGGTAGGGGTATGACGTTTAAACCATTGAAAATTGGAAAATATACTATCGAAAAGCCTATTATCCAGGGGGGTATGGGCGTAGGGATCTCCTGGGATCAGCTGGCGGGTACGGTCTCGAAAGAGGGCGGACTCGGCGTCATTTCTGCTGTGGGTACCGGAGTGTATAAAAACAGAGCCTATCTTGCCGAAAAAGAGATGGTCGGAAAAGAACACAGGCCGCTTGATGCGATCAACTTCTACTCTTTCAGGGCGTTGGAACACATTTTCGACAATGCCAGAAAGATCTGCGGGGATGCACCGCTGGCCGCCAATATCCTCTATGCGCAAAGCGAATACAACCGTGTGGTCGAAGATGCCTGCAAAGCCGGAGCAGATATGATCATTACAGGGGCAGGCTTGCCGTTGACCATGCCTGAAGCAGCGAAGGATTATCCTGATGTAGCGCTTGTACCGATCGTTTCCACTGCCAAGGCACTGCGTATCCTTTGCAGGCGATGGAAGAAGACCCATGACAGACTGCCGGATGCAGTTATCGTGGAAGGACCGCTCAGCGGCGGGCACCAGGGTTTCAAATATGAGGAGTGTTTTCTTCCTGAGAATCAGCTTGAAGAGATCCTCCCGCCAGTCGTGGAAGAAGCGAAACAGTGGGGAGATATTCCTGTCATCGCGGCAGGCGGTGTCTGGGATCATGATGATATCGTTAGAATGATGGAACTGGGTGCGAGCGGCGTACAGCTGGGAACACGCTTCATCGGCACGGCTGAATGCGATGCCAGTGATGTAATGAAACAGATCATTATCGACGCAAAAGAAGAGGACATTGAGCTTTTTAAATCCCCGGTCGGATATCCGGCACGCGGGGTCAAAACGGAATTGCAAAGACGTATTGAAGCAGGAACAGCACCGAAAGTGGCATGTATCTCCAACTGTGTCACGCCGTGTCACCGCGGTGAAGAAGCGAAGATCGTTGGATACTGTATCGCGGACAGGCTCTCCGATGCCTATGACGGGATCGCAGAAACAGGTCTATTCTTTACCGGTGCCAACGGCTATAGGCTTAAAGAGATCATTACGGTCAAAGCGCTGATGGATAAATTAATGAACGGTGAAGACAAATAGAGTGAAACTCTTTAGGCTGTTTTTTGTTGTTTTTCTTACCCCCGTACTGCTTTTTTCTTCAGTCACGCTACTGGAGAAAGCCCAGTTGCAAAAAGGTGAATTGCATCTGCTTTTCAACAAGGCATACAGCAAAAGCCATATCAAGCACTTTACGCTTAACAATCCCTACAGAGAAGTGTTCGACCTTAAGAATGTCAGACTGGCCGACAGGAAGATCGGGCATATGCTGCATACCGCACACTGCAGATCTATTCGTGTCTCCCAATATCAGAGAAATACGGTAAGGATCGTGATAGAAACAGGGAAGAGATATATGTGTACGGCCTATCAACCGCTTTTCTCCTATAACAGCTACAATATACCTTTGCCAAAATTTACGGTGACTCATACCAAAAGAGTAGCGAAACATCAGGATATCCAAAAGCGTATCGCACGCTATATCAAGGATACAAAGAAAAAAGTTTCGGCAGTCTATAATCGCCCAGCAAAAACGCACAAAAAAAACAGAAGATCATTTTCAAAAGCAGTGAATGCCCATGAGATGATAGTGATAGATGCCGGGCATGGCGGACACGATACGGGTGCTATTACCGGAGGAAAAAAAGAAAAAGATCTGGTACTTCAGATCGCGAAACGTCTTGAAAGACAATTGAAAAAACGCGGCTATCGTGTCAGTATGACCAGGCGTACGGACCGTTTTCTGAAACTGCCGCAGCGTACACAAATAGCGGACAGAAAAGGTGCCAAAGTATTCGTTTCTATTCATGCCAACTCTGTTCCAAAGAGAAAACGAAGGTATGTTCAGGGGGTCGAGACTTTTTTTCTGCAAACGACAAGAGATGCAAAGTCGCAGCGCATAGCAGCACGTGAAAACAAAGCCGTACTTAAAGGTGCAGGGAACAGGCTGAGCAAGAAAGTGATCATCGATTCCGTACTCACGGGCCCGAAAATAGTACAATCAAATAAATTGGCTATCGATGTGCAGCGGCGTATCATGACCAATTTGCATATGTATTATCGGGGTGTAAAGGATGGCGGGGTAAGACATGCCCCTTTTTGGGTTCTTGTCGGTGCCAGCAGACCATCCATCCTGGTGGAAGTAGGATATATTTCGCATCCAAGGGAACGTAAAAGGCTTTTTACGCCAAAATATCAGGAACTGATTGCCAAAGGGATCGCAGAAGGGATAGACAATTATCTCAATAACCGAAGAAAAGAGATCGATATTGATTAAGGAGAAAATGATGCAGTACTTAAAATATTTTTTGACAGGGATGGTGGCTTTGCTGCTTGTCACTGCCTGTGGAGGACCGGACCGTTCGGATGATCTTATTGTTATCGATGCAGGGCATGGAGGACATGACTGCGGTGCACAGTGCGGTGGAAAACAGGAAAAAGCACTTGTACTTCAAGTAGTGCAGAAACTCCGAAAAGAGTTCAAACGCAAGGGCTACAGGGTCTATCTGACAAGAGGGAACGATACATTTCTCAAACTTGGAGAACGTACACGTATCGCCGACAAGATGGATGCAAAAGTCTTTATCTCTATCCATGCCAATGCCATTGCCGACAAGAGCCGTTTTGAAGCGGTAGAAGGGATAGAGACCTATTTCCTCCAGAAGACAAGAGATGCAAGGTCCCAAAGGGTTGCAGCCAGGGAAAATGCCGCAGTGCTTCAGGGAACAGATGCACTCAGCAAAGATGTGATTATAGATTCTGTCCTCAACGGCCCCAAGATCGTCGAGTCGAACAAGCTTGCTATCGATGTGCAGCATGGTATCATGCGGCAGGTAAAAAGCAGATACAAAGATGCGGTCAGCGGCGGGGTAAGACCGGCCCCTTTTTATGTGCTGGTGGGGGCAAGCAGGCCGTCCATACTCGTAGAAGTAGGATATATCACCAATTCCAAAGAGAGAAGCAGACTTTTTACCTCTGCTTATCAGGAGCGTATCGCCAAAGGCATCGTGGAAGGGGTAAGCCGATATCTTGACAACCGTCAAAGGGATCTGGGAGTATAAAGAGAATTCATAATGGATTCATTTAATCCTGCTACTATTTTTATAACGGTTTATGTAAAATATCAGCGTAATGAAAGGCGGAAAGATGAAAAAAATCATTTTGGGATGTTTGTTGGCAGCAGTAAGCAGTATGGCGATCGAAGTAGGGAACGTACCCCCAAGTGTAGTCTTGAGCGGGGAGAAGGGTGGAAAAGTTGATGGTTCGGCATGGAGCTCTTCTATGCTGAAAGGAAAGGTACACATTCTTTTTTATGTTGATCCGGATGAACGTGAACTGAATGAATCCCTGACCCATGCGTTGAAAAAACGCCACTTTGACAGAAACAAGTATGCCTCTGTGGCTGTCATCAATCTTGCGGCGACCTGGCTGCCCAATGCTATTTTGGAATCCAAACTCAAAGCAAAACAGAAAGAATTCCCTGATACCATTTACGTGAAGGACAGGAAAAAGGCAGTATTGAAGCAATGGGGTCTGGCCGATGACAATTCTGATATCCTCATTTTTGACAAAAAGGGAAAACTGCTCTATAAAAAATTTGGAAAACTTTCAAATAAAGAGATACAAAATGTGTTGGCACTTATAGAGAAAAATTTATAGAGCGGGTTAGAGATATCTTTTTTTAAACCACAGATAGTAGAGTGCAAAGAGGACAAATCCCATACCCAGTACCGCGGTGATAGTTTCCAAAGAAAGGCCGGTTTTGGCGGCATACCCTATAAAGAGTGCTGTGATGACATTGGAGAGCATGAAGCACATATCATTATAGGAAATGACCCTGCCCATATATTTTGGCTCTGTCTCTTCCTGTATCAGCAGATAGGTATAGGACCAGAGTGTTGTGATGAAAAATCCGGTGACAAAAAGAGAAAAGAGTGCAAGGTAAAAGTTGTATTCCAATACGGACCAGAGCCCGATGGCCATTCCTTGCAGCAGAAAGAACCAATGCAGATTCGTTTTTGAAATTATCTTGCCTATGAAAAAAGGGCCTGTCATCAGTCCGATGGCTCTGGTAGCATTCATGATCCCTATGGAAAGAGGTACAGCAATGAACTCCTTGTATCGCAAGTCGGCAAGCAGTGTGATGAGCGCATCGAAACTGGTCAGCCCTATGGCAGCATGAAGTATGATGAGATGTAAGAGTTTCATATGCGATTTTAGGTAGAAAAATCCTTCTTTGAGCATTTGCCAGTTCGAAGCGATGTGCAGGGTCTTTTCCAGTTTAAGCTGAAGCCCGAGCAGCAGCATGACAGCAACACTGTAAAGCAGAGCATCTATGCCAAAAGCAGTATCAAACCCTACTTTGTAAGTGATGACACCTCCCACAGCCATACCTGCAGCATAGGTAAAAGACCAGATGATCGAATGTATCTCATTGGTATTTTTGAGCATTTTCCCCTGAATGAGTTTGGGAAAGAGTGCCATTTCTGCGGAAAAAAGTACGGATGCTGCTGCGGAACGGATGAAAATGAGCCCCAGCAACATCCAGATAAAGTCAAGGGAGTTGATGAAAATGAAGCCGATAGTTGCACTAATCTCGATGAGAAGGAGGACGAGCATCAGCTTCTTGAAGTCAATGCGGTCAATGATGATGCCAATGAGCGGGGCAAGTACGACCGCAGGCAGCATTGCCATGGCAGCAGTCAGGGCAATGGTAATCTCATCGGCTCCAAAAGAGACGATCATGGAGAAAATAGCCACCTGTGAAAACCAGGTACCGAAATAGGATATCAGCTGTATCAGGGAAAGTCTGGCGATAACCGGGTGCTTGAGCGTCTCTCTATAGGTCATAGGAGTATTCAAGTTTCATCGTTAAGTCCGTAGCGGATATGTTTTTTTTCAAGCAGGTCAATGTATCGGCCAAAAGCCTCTTTAGCTATATCCTTATCATGGGAGGCTACGGAGATAGAGACCCTCCATCCGTCACTGTAAAGTTTGGGAAGCGAAGAGAATTCTACCTCTTTTGGCATGGTCTCCATCACGCCGATCAATTCATTTTCTTTGCACAGTGCCGTCAGAGTGTAGCGATACCAGCGCTTTGTTTCCGGCAGCAGTCTGTCTACTGTATTTTCTACCATCGGATGACTCATTTCCGGAAATCCCGGCATGAAAAAATAGCGTTCGTCCAGAGAGAAAGCGGGCATTTTGTTGACCGGATTGTCGAGAAGCTGTGCTCCTTTGGGAAGTTCCGCCATTTTTACGGGGTGGGGGTAGGCTTCTTCCCCGAGTTTCTCCTCGATGATCTTTTTAGCTTCTGCATGTACTTCCATTTGCCCGTTTCTCAGTGCGATGGCAGCACATCTTCGGGTATGGTCATCGGGTGTGGAGCCAATGCCGCCAAAAGAAAAAAGCACAGGATTGGGTTGCGAAGCGATGAATTTGATGGTCTGTACAATGAGCGCGGGATCATCTTCTATAATGAAAGAGCCGGTTAACTTGGCACCTTTGGCTGCAAGTATTTTTGTAACAAAATCAAAATGCCTGTCCTGCCGCCTGCGGTTGAGGATCTCGGTGCCGATGATAAGGGTGAAAAATTTTGGTGTTTTTGTCATGACAATATTATACCGGAAGTTTGCCAGTAAAAAGTGGGTAAACCCACTCTCCGGTTATTCTTCTATATAGTTCTTAAGTTTACGTCCGACTTTCGGGTGCTTCAGTTTTTTGATAGCGGAAGACTCAATTTGTCTGACACGTTCCCGGGTAACATTGAGTTCTTTCCCGATCTCTTCAAGGGTCCTGTCACTCTCGTCTTCGAGGAGGCCGAAACGCATACGGATGACCGCCTTCTCCCTTTCGTTGAGCTGGTCAAGGACTTCGTCGATCTGGTTGTTAAGGTCATCTTTGAGGACCACATCGGTGGGACTGAGGGTAGTTTTGTCTTCGATGAAGTCTCCGAATCTTCCATCGTCTTCGTCGCCCACAGGCGTTTCAAGGGAGACCGGTTCCTTGGTGATCTTGATGACATTCTTAACCTTGTCCACGGTCAGACCGACCTCTTTGGCGATGGTCTCGAGGTCAGGTTCTTTTCCTGTCTCCTGAAGATATTTTCGGATGATCTTGTTGATCCTGTTGATCGTTTCGATCATGTGGATAGGAATACGGATAGTCCTTGCCTGGTCGGCAATGGCACGGCTGATCGCCTGGCGGATCCACCAGGTTGCGTAAGTGGAGAATTTGTAGCCCTTTTCATATTCAAATTTGTCGACAGCTTTCATCAGACCGATATTCCCCTCCTGTATGAGGTCAAGGAACGGCAAACCGCGGTTGGTATAGCGCTTTGCGATAGAAACGACCAGCCTGAGGTTGGATTTTGCCATACGTGTTTTGGCCACTTCGCTTTTTGCTTTTCCCTGGCGTATCTGCTGAAGGATCTCCTGGAGCTTTTCTTCCGAGAGGTCGAATCCGCCTTTGCTGGCTTCCCTGGTCTCAAAAAGTTTTTTGATCTCGACATAGGTACTGACCATAGTGGTCTCCGGTACGGCATCTATGATATCTTCTTTGTCCATATTGATGATATTGGCAAGGATCTTTTGGTGGTTTTCCTTGAGCTGGTCGTTGAAGAGCGGGAGCTTGTATTCCAGACGTTTGAGTTCTTTTTCAAAACTGTCATCACTCTTGAGTGCCGTCTCCATCGCCTTGACCAACTCGTTGATGAGTTTGGAGGTAGGCCCCAGATCAAGAAGTGCCGCCTTGAGCTGCTCTTTTTTGAAAGCGATCTTGAGTCTCTCATGGATGATCTTGACCGGATCAGTCTCTGTTTCGAGGAAATTTTCAAGGTCTTCCCGGGATTTCATCCAGTCTTTTTTGGCTTTTTCAAGTTTTTTGAAACTGTCAACTACCTGTTTGACCCGTTTGTCGTTCTTTGGTTTTCCTTCCTCCCCTTCGGCGGTTTCCTCCTCCTCTTTATCTGAGTCTCCTTTGTCATCCTCGAAACTTTTGAAGAGTTCTTTGACCCGTCTTTCACGGTTAAGGAGAGGCTCTTTGTAGTTGAGGATATAGTCGATCAGGTAGGGAACGGAACAGATCGCGTCGATAATGATCTCCTCACCCTCTTCGATACGTTTGGAGAGATCGACCTCCTCTTCTTTTGTCAGAAGAGGGATCTTTCCCATTTCTCGCAGGTACATTCTTACCGGAGAGTCGGAGCGGCTCCACTCAAGAAGCTCTTTTTCTTTGTGCAGGTCGAATTCGTCTTCCCCTTCGCCGCCCAGACCCCGCTTGCGTGCATCTGCTCTTCTTTTTTTCTCTTTGTCGATCAGGAATCTGGCATATTCTGAAGCGGAAATGATCTCTATTTTGCTGTCAGCAGACAGCTTATGGATCTTTTTGGCCTGGGCAGCAGTCACTTGTTTGTTGAACTCTTTGGCAATATTTTCAAAGGTAACTACATCACCCTTTTTCTTGGACTTAAATAACGCTTCTATATTTTTCATGCTGTCTTTTGCTGCCATTTTGGTCCTTGGTATTTGAGGTGAGATTATTTAAAAAATGATTAAGGTGGATTATACCGAAATTTTCTTCGTTTTTGGTGCAAAATTTGTTAATTTTCAATTTTTTGGCTATAATCGCGAAAATTTTTATGGGTCTTGAACCCAGATAAAGGATGAACTTTGCAAGGTAAAGTTTGGAAATTCGGCGATAATATTGATACAGACCTGATTATTGCGGCTAGATATTTGAATACCAGTGAGCCTTCGGAATTGGCTAAACATATTATGGAAGATGCCGATCCCGAATTCGTTGCAAAGATGAATGAAGGTGATATTATAGTAGCAGGCGAGAACTTTGGCTGCGGGTCAAGCCGTGAACATGCGCCCATTGCCTTGAAAGCAGCAGGGATCAACGCTGTCATCGCACCGACGTTCGCACGCATATTCTACAGAAATGCATTCAATATGGGACTGCCCATTTTCGAACTTCCCGAAGCGGAAGAGATCGAAGAGGGTGATGTGGTACGCATCGATATGGATGCAGGAGAGATCATCAATGTGACTCAGGCCAAGCGTTACAAGTTCACACCGATACCGGAGTTCATGCAGGAACTGGTCAACACGGGCGGATTGATAGAATTTGCCAAAAAAGAGATAGCAGCAGGAGCAAAATAATGAAAACATATAGAATAGGCGTGATCAAAGGTGACGGGATCGGACCTGAAATTGTAGATGAAGCGATCAAAGTACTCGATTCTGTTTCTGTATCGCAGGGATTCAATCTCAAATATGAAGAGATGCTGCTTGGCGGTGCGGCGATAGATGAGACGGGTGTGCCTCTTCCTGAAGAGACCATTCAGGGAGTCAAAAAGTGTGATGCTGTTCTTTTTGGTGCGATAGGCGGCCCGAAATGGGACAACCTCGAACGTCATCTCCGACCGGAAACAGGCCTTTTGGGGCTGAGGAAAGAGATGGGGACTTTCGCCAACCTCAGGCCGGCAATCGTGTATGACGAGCTGGTCAATGCTTCAAGCCTGAAACCTGCAGTGATCCAGGGCGTGGACATCATGGTAGTACGTGAGCTTACCGGGGGTATCTATTTCGGTCAGCCAAGAGAACTGCATGAAGAGGAAGCGTTCAATACCATGATCTATACACGCGAAGAGGTCAAACGTATTGCTATAGTGGCTTTCGATATCGCTATGAAACGGAACAAGCGTATCTGTTCAGTGGACAAAGCCAATGTACTTGAAGTCAGCCAGTTCTGGCGCGAGATCGTGGAAGAAGTAGCCAAGGATTATCCTGAAGTGGAACTCTCCCATATGTATGTGGACAATGCCGCTATGCAGCTTATCCGTGATCCCAAGCAGTTCGATGTGATCCTGACAGGAAATATTTTCGGTGACATACTCTCAGATGCAGCTTCCATGCTTTCGGGTTCTATTGGCCTTCTCCCCAGTGCAAGTACGGGGAAAGGTGTGGGACTTTTTGAACCGATCCACGGTTCTGCGCCCGATATTGCGGGACAGGGGATCGCCAATCCGCTTGCAACTATTTCCAGTGCAAGTATGATGCTGCGTTATGCTTTGGGGGAAAGTGCTGCGGCGGACAAGATCGATGAAGCGATCAAAAAAGCACTGGCTGAAGGGTACAGGACAGGCGATATCGGTGATTATGATGCCAAAGAGATCTGCAGCTGTACGGAAATGGGTGATATTATTGCCAATTACGTCTCCAAATAGGTTTTTTTGATGGAAAAACGTGCACGAGTCCTGATCGACTGTGAAGATGCAAAAGGACTGGTATATCAAATATCCAAAGTCTTTTATGACAGAGGATTGAATATCGATAACAACCGGGAATTCGTCGACAAAGAGTATGGACGTTTTTTCATGCGTACGGTGGTCACCGGGATCTTTGAAACAGAGGAACTGCTTACAGAACTCAAATCAGTGGTACCCGAAGATGCCCATATCAGGGTCATAGAACCCAAAGCCAAAAAGATCATTCTGCTTGCAACGAGAGAATCCCATGCACTTGGGGACATTCTTGTCAGGCATGCGGATGGGGAACTCGATGCGACCATAGAGTGTGTGATTGCCAACCATGATACGCTTGAAACGCTGGTGAACCGTTTTGACATTCCTTTTGTTCATATTTCGGCAGAGGGATTGAGCCGGGAAGCACATGAGGCCAAAGTCATGGAGTGTATCGACCGTTACGCGTTTGACTATATGGTCCTTGCCAAATATATGCGTATTTTGACCCCCCGGTTCGTAGAGGCTTACGAAAAGAAAATCATCAATATCCACCACTCCTTTCTGCCTGCATTCATCGGGGCGAATCCTTACAAACAGGCATATGAGCGAGGCGTGAAGATCATCGGTGCAACAGCACACTTTGTGACCAATGACCTGGACGAAGGGCCTATTATCGCCCAGGATGTCATCCCTGTCAACCATCGTTTTGAATGGCGCGATATGCAAAGGGCGGGACGTGACGTCGAGAAGATCGTTCTCTCCCGTGCCCTTTCGCTGGTACTGCATGACCGTGTCTTTGTCAATGGCAATAAGACGGTCATCTTTTAATGCTATGTTCAATATTGTCCTTGTAGAGCCCTGCATACCGCAAAATACCGGTACTATCGGACGTCTCTGCGTCAATCTGGGGGCAACGCTTCATCTGATCAAGCCTCTGGGTTTCGATATCGATGACAAAGCGGTCAAGCGTGCAGGGCTTGACTACTGGAAGCATCTTGATCTGGTGGTCTGGGAAAGCTTTGATGCCTTCCTGAAAGAGCATCCTGTCGATGCACATATGTATATGTCTACAACCAAAACGGATAGTCTCTACTTCGATGCTCCTTTTAAAAAGGGCGACTATATTCTTTTTGGATCCGAGACCAAAGGTATCGACGAATCGGTACTGCTCGCACACCCTGAACAATGTATTACCATTCCCATGGGCGGCAAGGGAAGAAGCCTCAATCTCGGTGTCAGTGTGGGTGTCGTACTCTATGATGCTTTGCGCAAAAACTACGAAGGGTTTGAAAAGATCACCATCCCCAATACACTCAAGGAGTCCTGATGTCTTTTGGAGACTATCTTTATATTGTTGCGGCAGTACTGTTTGCTTTGATGACCTTTGTGATCATCAGGAACAATTTCAGGTCGAAATTTGATGAACAGGAAAGACGCAAAGACCTCACTGATACCTATGAAGAGGACTACTAACCCCCTATTTACCAATTTTTCGATAAAATAACCCCTATTTCAGTACAGGACCATTGACATGACACAACCACTACTTATCGAGATCGGGGTAGAAGAACTTCCCGCTATTCCACTGCTCAAGATCGTATCAAATATAGAAAGATCATGGAAAAAGATCCTTGAAATGTATAAACTCGATACAGAATTTGAATTTGTCTATACGCCAAGACGCCTGGTATTGAAACACAGTGCCATGCCTGAAAAACAGGAGGATCAGACGATTGAACTTATGGGGCCTCCGGTTGCCGCTGCGATCAAGGATGGAGTGCCGACCAAAGCGGCTGAAGGTTTTGCAAGAAAATGCGGTGTTCCTTTTGAGGAACTTGGCCGTGCTGACAATAATGGCAGAGAAGTGCTTTACTACAAAAAAGAGGAAAAAGGTGCCCGGACAGACGCTCTGCTTGGGGAGATGATCGGAAAGTGGATCGCTTCGATGTCTTTCGGAAAAATGATGCGCTGGGGAAGCCGGACCGATGAATTCATTCGTCCTGTCCGCTGGCTGCAGGTAAGAATGGGTGATATTGCTGTACCTGTAGCATTGTTCGGTGTGACATCCGATACAAAGACGTATGTGCATCGCATGGTCAGCTATGATGCCGTAGAAGTCCCGACGATAGAGCGTTACGACAGCATATTGGCCGAAGGAGCGGTGATGCTGCAGCCCAAAGAAAGGGAAGTACTGATACTGTCTGAATTTGATGCATTGGAAGCAGAATATGATATCGTGATAGAACGGGACAGGGCACTGCTTGCAGAAGTGGTCGCCATTACCGAAAATCCCAAAGCACTGATTGGAACCTTTGACGAACTCTTCCTTGAACTTCCGCCTGAGGTGATCATGACATCCATGAAAGAGCATCAGCGTTATTTCCCTGTTTTTGAGCATGGAAAGATCACCAACAAATTCGTAGTGGTCAGCAATGCCTATACTGATGATTACAGCAAAGTGACCGCAGGAAATGAACGCGTGCTCAAGCCGCGTCTGGCAGACGGTCTTTTCTTTTACCGTAATGACCTCAAGAACGGGCTTTCTACGGATGGTCTTGAAAAAGTACAGTTCATTGACGGGCTGGGAACTTTGGCAGACAAGATCAAACGGGAAAAAAATATTGCTGTCAGACTGCTCGCGCTCTATATGGACAGACTTGAAGCCGTGACAGGCAAGAGTACCGCAGAGCTTGAAAAACTGATGGACAGGGCTGTAGAACTTGCAAAGGCTGACCTGATGAGCGAAATGGTTTACGAGTTCACGGAGCTCCAAGGGCTGATGGGCTATTACTATGCCAAGGCACTGGGTGAGGATATGCTGGTCTATACGGCGATCAAAGAACAGTATATGCCTGTAGGCGAGGGAGCGGAGCTGCCAAGTTCCATCTTCTCTTCCATCGTCGCGATGAGTATCAAGCTTGATACGCTTTTGGGGCTTTTTTCGGTTGGAAAGATACCCACCGGTTCCAAAGACCCTTTTGCCCTCAGGCGTGCGGTCAACG
>Ga0256841_1002091_pt1 | contig 16241 bp, 14 predicted proteins | sample 356308metaG_FD_185971 | JGI IMG/M metagenome (GOLD analysis project Ga0256841, IMG submission 185971) | Hydrothermal vent microbial communities from Mid Atlantic Ridge, Atlantic Ocean - 356-308 | ecosystem: Environmental > Aquatic > Marine > Hydrothermal vents | place: Atlantic Ocean: Mid... | reverse complement strand
TGATATCTTCCTCGCTGGCCGCGCCGAGTTCACCATAGGCAATGTTGTTGCGCACGCTGTCGTCGAACAGCACGATGTCTTGCGAGACCAATGCGATCTGATGGCGCAGGCTGGTGAGTGCCAGCGTGTCGACCGGCATGCCATCGAGCAGGATTCGTCCCTTCTCCAGCGGGTAGAAGCGCGGAATCAGCTTCACCAGCGTCGACTTGCCGCTGCCGGAGGCGCCAACCAGCGCGATATGCTCGCCGGGCGGGATCTCCAGCTCGATATTGTGCAAGACATCGCGGTCCGCACCGGGATAGCGGAAGCTGACATGGTGGAATTTCAGATGGCCGCGCGTGCGTTGCGGGCATTGCCGACCCGCATCCGGTTCGGGCGCGGTGTCCAGCAGCGCGAACAGGCTTTCGGAGGCGGCCAGGCCGCGTTGCAGATGGCTGTTCACAGTGGTCAACTTCTTCAGTGGCGACAGGATCATGGCCATCGCCGCGAAGAACGACACGAAGGCACCGACGGTGGTCTCGCCAGCGGCCGATTGTTGCGCGCCCAAATAGATCATCAGCGCCAGCGCGAACACCGCGAGTAACTGGATCACCTGGACATTCAGTTCGGCGGCGACGGTGCGCTTCATGAAGTAGCGGCGCACCCAGTTGCTGCTGGTGGCGAAATGGCGGGTTTCCTGGTCTTGGCCGCCATACAGGCGCACGATGTGCTGGCCGCTGATTGCCTCTTCCAGGGTATGGGTCATCTCGCCCATGGTATCTTGCAGATTGCGGCTGATGTCGCGCATGCGCCGGCTGACGACGCGCACGATGGCCACGATCGGCGGCACCAGCACCAAAGTGATCAGCGACAGCTTCCAGTTCATCCACACCATCAACGCCAACAGGCCGAGCAGCGAGATGGAGTCGCGCACGAGTACGATCAATGCCTCGGTCGCGGCATTCGTGACCTGTTCGACATTGAAAGTGATCTTCGACAGAACTTTTCCGGACGAGTGGGCATCGAAGAAGCTCGCCGGCAGCCGCAGCAGGTGTTCGAACAACTGCTGGCGCAGGTCCATTACCACGCGGCTTGAGACCCAGTTCATTGCCACCTTGCTGGCGAAGCCGGCCGTGCCACGGACGATGGCCAGGCCGATCAGCAGCAATGGCGTCAGGACGATCCAGTGTGGATCCTTGTTCACGAAGCTGCCGTCGAGCATCGGCTTGATCAGCGCCGGCAGCGCCGGTTCGGTCAGGGCGAAGACCATCGTCGCCAGCAATGACAGGGCGAAGGTGCGCCAATATGGACGCACATAGCCGAGCAAGCGTGGATAGAGGGACTTCTGGCTCATCTGGGATAGAAAGTTAATGTATGATTCATGGTTTCGGCTCGACGCGCGCCATCATAGCAGAACGCGCCACCGGGCCATCCAACCGCGACCACCTCGGGAAACTGATGCTGTTTGGCGAACGACTGCTGGAAAAAGGACTGATCGGCAATAACGATCTGCGTCGCGCGCTGGCCATGCAGCAGGAGCAGGGCGGCCTGATCGGCGAGCTGCTGATGCGCTTCGGCTTCGTGCGCGAGGCCGACCTGTTCCAGGAGCTGGCCGAACATCTCGGCGTACCGCTGCTGGCGCGCGAGGATTGGCCCGAGGAACCGATCGCCGCCGACCAATTGAACGTGGATTTTCTGATCAACGCACGCGCCGTGCCGGTGGCCATCGATGACGCGAGCATCCGTCTGGCGATGGCCGAGCCGCAGGACGAATTCACTCGTAAGGGCGTCGCGATGTTGCTCGGCCGCCGCGTCGATCCGCTGTTGGCTGGTGGCGGCGAGATCGAGAGCCTGATCGAACGCTTGTACGTGGTGGATGACGGCGAGGACGCTGACGGCAGCGAGACCGGGTGGGCCGGTGACGACGACGAAAACATCGAGCATCTGCGCGACATGGCCAGCGAGGCGCCGGTGATCCGCGCGGTGAACCAGATCATCAACAACGCGGTCGAGCAGGGTGCGTCGGACATCCATATCGAACCCTTCGAGGACGAGCTGATCGTGCGCAACCGCATCGACGGCATGCTGCATGAGCAGGACGCGCCGCCACGCCGCATGACTGCGGCGATCATCTCGCGGGTGAAGATCATGGGGCGCCTGAACATCGCCGAGCGGCGTCTGCCGCAGGATGGCCGCATCCAGTTGCGCGCGCATGGCAAGGAGATTGATCTGCGCGTCTCCACCGTGCCGACGTTGTATGGCGAAAGCGTGGTGATGCGTATTCTCGATCGCGAGAGCATTCATTTCGATCTGGAGACCATGGGCTTCAGCGACGCGGTGCTTGCCGAATTTCGTGAAACCCTGAGCATGCCGCATGGCATTCTGCTGGTCACCGGTCCGACCGGCAGTGGCAAGACCACCACGCTGTACGCCGCGCTGAATGAGCTGAACGCGCCGCATCGCAAGATCATCACGGTGGAGGATCCCGTCGAATACCAGCTCTTCGGCATCAACCAGATCCAGGTGTCGATGAAGGCCGGGCTGAGCTTTGCCTCGGCGTTGCGCGCCATCGTGCGTCAGGATCCGGATGTCATCATGCTCGGCGAGATGCGCGATCTGGAGACTGCCCAGACCGCTATCCAGTCGGCGTTGACCGGACATACCGTGCTGTCGACCCTGCATACCAACGATGCGCCCAGCGCGGTGACCCGTCTAATTGATATGGGTGTCGAGGACTATCTGATCTCGTCGACCGTGAACGGCGTGCTCGCGCAACGCCTGGTGCGCAAGCTGTGCACCCATTGTCGCGAGACCTACATGCCGTCGCCGGCGCTGGTGAACGAGCTGCGTCTGCGCGAGTTCACCGAGGGCGAGCCCTTGCTGTGGAAAGCAAGCGGTTGCGGCGAGTGCAATCACAGCGGCTATCGCGGGCGCACAGTGATCCACGAATTCCTGCGCGTTGACGACGCCATCCGCGACAAGGTCATGGCGCATGCCGATGCCGGTCAGTTGATGCAACTGGCGCGCGCTCAGGGCATGCGCACCATGGCCGAGGATGGCCTCGGCAAGGCATTGCGAGGCATCACCTCGCTGGACGAGGTGATGCGCGTCACCCGCGAGGCCGAAGATGCCATTATATAGTTATCAGGCGATCCCGCTCGGCGGTGGCAAGCGCCAGAGTGGCATGCAGGAGGCGGACAGCAAGGCGCAACTGGTAAGAGCCCTGCGTCAACAAGGCTTGGTGCCGGTCGATATCAGTATCGCGCAGGGCGGGCAGGTGCGTCGCCAGCGCCATAAGATCCATTTGAAGCACCAGGATCAACTGGAGATCGCGCGTGGTCTGAGTAACCTGCTTGGCGCCGGCATCCCGGCCGATCAGGCGCTGGGCATGTTGCTCGATCTGGCCGAGACCGACGCCCAGCAGGCCGCGCTGATAAGCTGGCGCGATGGCCTGCGTGACGGCAAATCGCTGTCCGAGGCCATCGAACAGGGCGATACCGAGGTTTCCGGTTTCTTTGTCAGCATGATTCGCGCCGGCGAGGCCGGCGGTTCGCTGGACAGCGCGTTGGCGCGCCTGGCCGACTATCAGGAGCGTTCCAAGGCATTGCGCGACAGCGTCGTCTCGGCGCTGATCTATCCGGCCATCCTGCTCAGCGTCGCGGTGATCTCGGTGGTGATCCTACTGACCTTTGTCGTGCCGCAGTTCAAGGATCTGTTCGACGATATGGGCGCGGCCCTGCCGTTGCCGACCCAGATCGTCGTCGGCGCCGGCGATTTCCTGCTGCACTGGTGGTGGCTGTTATTGCTGTTGATCGTCGCTGGCGTTTGGTTGTTCCGTCGCGCCCTGCGCCAGCCGGCGTTTCGCGAGCAATTCGACCGCCGCCTGCTGAACTGGCCGTTGATCGGCCCGTTGCTGGTGCGTCTGGATATCAGTCGCTTTGCCTATACCCTTGGCACCTTGTTGCAGAATGGCGTTCCGTTGCTGGAAGGCATGCAGATCGTCGCGCAGACCGTTGGTAACCTGTCCATTCGGCGAGAGATCAACGATGCCGCCGGGCGCTTGCGCGAGGGTGGCCGGCTCGCGCAAGCGCTGGGCAAGAGTCATTTCACCCGGCTGGCGCTGCAACTGATCCGCATCGGCGAGGAAACCGGCAAGCTGGAGCCGATGCTCGACCAGGTCGGCGGGATCTACGATCAGGAAGTGCAGTCCCAGGTGAAGCGCATGCTGGCGCTTTTGGAGCCGGCGTTGATCCTCGGGCTGGGTGTTCTTATCGCCGGTATCATCATGTCCATCCTGATGGCGATACTCGCAGTCAATGATTTGGCGATGTGATATCCACTCGATATTTACAATTGGGAGAACGATTCGTGATACATCCTACCCCCGCCGCGACACGCGGCTTTTCTTTGATCGAACTGTTGGTGGTGCTGGTCATCCTCGGTCTGCTCGCCGGTCTGGTCGGGCCGAAGGTGATGAAGCACCTGGGTGGCGCGAAAAGCGACACGGCCAAGTTGCAGATCGCCGATCTGGGCGCGGGCCTGGATGTTTATCGGCTGGAGACCGGCGACTATCCGAGCAACGACGAGGGATTGAAGGCGCTGATCGAGAATCCGGGCGACAAGCCGGGTTGGAATGGTCCTTATCTGAAGAAAAAGGTCGTGCCGATGGATCCCTGGGGGCGGGAATACCATTACCAGATGCCCGGTGAACACGGTGATTTCGATCTGTATTCACTGGGCAAGGATAATGCCCAGGGTGGCGAAGGCGAGAATGCCGACATCGTTTCCTGGGAATGAGACTCACGGTTTCTCGCTGATCGAGCTGATGGTCGTGCTGGTCATCGCTGGATTAGCGGTCGGCGTGGTGATGCCACGTCTGATCGGCGTGGTCGGCTCGCAACAGTATCGCTCGGGCATGCGCGATCTGGTCACCCTGTTGCGCGAGGCGCGTGGCAAGGCGGCCACCGAGCATCGCGCGGCGGCGGTGTGGCTGAATGTCGAGAGCAAGACCTTTGGCCGCGAGGGTGGCGCCAAGACCTGGCGACTGCCGGAGGAAACCGAGGTCGAACTGAAGACCATCGCCGAGCAGGTGGTTTCCGACCAGGTCGCGAAGATTCGTTTCTTTCCAGATGGCACCTCCAGTGGCGCGGAGCTGATCACTGTCTATCGCGGTCAGTCCTTACAACTGGATGTCAGTTGGATTACCGGGCGCATCCGCTTGCAATGAAGACGGCGCGTGGATTCTCATTGCTCGAAGTGCTGGTCGCGCTGGTCATCATGGCGCTGGCGTTGAGCGCGATCATGCAATTGTTCGCCTCCGGCGCGAACCGCGTGGCCCTGTCCGATGAATACCTGCGCGCGGCGATGCACGCGCGCTCCCAACTGGCCGAGGTTGGCAGTCTGATCCCAGTCGAGCAGGGCCATCGCGAAGGCAGCTTCGAGGATGGCTTCGCGTGGCGCATGGATCTGATTCCGATGGAGCCTCCGGCCGGCATGCTACGGCGGCGCCTGCGCGCCTACCAGGTGCATGTCGTGGTCGAATGGGAGCGCGGCATGCATCGCCGCCAGTTTGCCGTAGACAGTATCCGGTTGGGGAAATCATGACGCGCGCCCGAGGCTTCACATTGCTTGAAGTGCTGATCGCGCTGGGTCTGATCAGCATCATCATGGTGATTCTGTTCAGTTCGCTACGCACCGCTTCCAAGGCATGGGACGCGGTCGATCGCGCGGTCTACCGACTCGACGAGGAACGCCGCGCGCAGCGGTTTCTGAACGATCGGCTGTCGCGCGCGGTGATGTTACGGCTCAAGACCGGGCGGGGCAATCCGGTGGCCTTTGCCGGTGACGATGAGCACTTGAGCTTCGTCACCTCGTTGTTCGAGTTCCTCGAATACGGTGGCATCTACGCGGTGGATTTGTATTACAAGGCTGACGGCAAGGCGTTGATGCTGCGCTTCGCGCCCTTCGATCCGAGCCATGCGCTGGCGGATCAGTTCGATCAGGCGCGGGAGGACACCCTGCTGGAACAAGTCGATTCCCTGCATTTCAACTATCTCGACAAACGCGGCAATTGGAATGACGAATGGCACGAGAATCGTCCGCCGAAGCTGGTGCGCATCGCCATCAGTGCGGCGGACAAGACTTGGCCGGACATGCTCATTGCGGTGCCAAGTGTCTAACCGGATGTTGAAAAATTCCTTCCATGGACTTTTTCAACGACGGAACCGGACAATGCGATTTCCCGGTGCCTTCATTTTCAATGACTTGCCGTCATCGAAAATGGCGGTACATCCCTGTAGCGCACACAGGCCATTGAAAAATACCATTTTTCAATGGCCTGCTAAGCGGCGTCGCCAAGGGGGGCTGGCGTTGCCCCTGGTGCTGTGGGTCATTACCCTGCTGAGCATCATGGCGGGTGGCTTTGCCCTGCTGATGAAGAACGAGATCCGCGAGATGCGCAATATTCAGGACAGCGTGCGCGCCGAGGCGGTTGCCGACGCCGCGATTAACTACACCCTGTTGTATCTGACTGGCCTGCCGGCGGCGAGTAATCCGCTGCTGGCCGATGAGTTCGTCAAACTGGATCTGTTCGGCACGCCGGTGATCATGCGTGTGACTCCGGCCACAGGCTTGGTCGATTTGAACAAGGCGCGGCGTGTATTGCTCGCGCGGCTGTTCGCGGCGGTCGGTGTCGACTCCGAGCAGGTCGAGACCTTGATCGATCGCATCGCCGACTGGCGTGACAAGGACGATGCGCATCGCGCCAACGGCGCGGAAAAATCGGAATATGAGGACGCGGACAAGTTTCCGCCGCCGAAGAACGCTAATTTCGATAACGTGGTTGAACTTCATCAGGTTCTCGGCGTCACTAACGCACTGTATGAGAAGCTCGCGCCCTATCTGACCACCGACGGCGGCGGCGCGCTGGATCCTTCTTATGCCCCGCGCCGCCTGCTGGAGTTGCTCAGCGAGGATGGCGGCGAGGACGTACAGGCCGCGCGCGGCGCGGAAGCCTTCAGCGCCTGGAGTCCGCGTCTCGGTGGCGGCATCATTGCCAGGGCCGGATCGCGGGCCTACCGGCTGGAATTGCTGATACCCGATCGCCAGGGCCGGGTCAGGGCGTACCTGATCGCGCGGGTGCGTACCGGCGCGGTGAGTAACTTCGATAAATTCGCCCATGGTGGGTCGAGGATCATCGGCAAGCGAGAAGGCATCGCGCCGTCCGACATAGTAGAATATGCTCGCTCCGTGATGCGCGAGCAATCCCAGTCCGCCGAGGAAACCGATGGCTCTTGATCTGACTTTACTGCCTTCCGAAGAGACCCCATTGGGCAGGGCGTTGGTCGGATTCTGGCGCTGGTGGATCGAAGGCTTGCGCAAGGCGCTGCCTCGCCGGGGCGAGACGGCGCGCGCCGATACCCTGCGTATCCTGCTGGAAGGCGATCATCTGCGGCTGGTAACTGGCGATGGCGTCGAACAAGCCTGGAACGGGGAGGCTGGCGCGCTCTCGCCCGATTTTGTCGCCGCGTTGCGCGACGCTCGGAGGAATCGTGCGCTGGTGGTCGAGCTGGCGGCGGATTTGGCGTTGATCAAGACCCTGCATCTGCCCGTGTTGGGGCGTGACGAGTTGGACGCGGCGATCGGCTATCAATTGACCAGCGCGACCCCGTTCCCTCCAGACCAATTACTCTCTGGCCAGCAGGTTGCGCGCCGTGATGGCAAGGGCATGGGCGTCGTGTTGGTTGCGGTGCCGAAGCGTTTCGCGCAGCCGTTGCTGCAAGCCTTGGCGGATGCCGGGGTCGGCGTGCCGGAGCGTCTCGTGGTGAGCGGTTATGAAGGCGTCAATCTGTTGCCTAGGGACGGCGCGATGAACGTTGGCGCACGGCGTATTGGTTGGCGCTTGCCCTTGTTGGTGTTGCTCGGCTTGTTGCTGATGGCCTCGATGGTCGTGCCGGTATGGAAGAAGCGCGCGCAGTTGATCAAGCTGGAGACCGAGCTGGTGGTGGTGAAAAAGCGGGCCGAGCCTTTGCTGAAGCGCAAGGACCGCGCAATGAAACTACAGAAGTCGTTGAGCGAGCTGGCCCGCCCGAGCGGACGCATGCCGACGGAGTTGGGGATCATTGAGCGCCTCAGCGCATTACTGCCGGATACCGACTGGTTGATCGAAATGCGCTTCACGAAAGGTCGAATCCAGTTGCGCGGCGAGGCGGCGCATGCGGTGGATGTGCTCGAACGCTTGCAAAACGCAGCGGAATTTACCGATGCCCGCTTTCTGTCGCCGGTATCCAAGAATCGTCGCACCGGTCGAGAGAATTTCCACATCGAGATCCGGGCGGTCGCTTCATGAGATCGATGAGTGACCGTCAGCATGCGCTACTGTCTGTGTTCGTACTGCTGCTTTTTCTGTCGCCGCTGGCGTGGGGACCATATAAACTCTGGACGATGTATCAGAACTATGCTCAGCGGGTGGAGCGCACCGCCGATACCCTGGCGCGTTATCAGCGGGTGTTGCGCGATACCGCGAGTGTGCGCAAGGAGATCGAGCACTTCACTCGCGAGGGTACCGCGCGCTATTTCTTTCGCCCCGATGTGGCGCCGGCGCTGGTCACAGGCCAGATGCAGAAGGAAATCAATGGGCTTGCCGAAGCCAGCGGCGCGACCATCAACAGTACCCGGGTGCTGCGTGTCGAGGACAGCGAGAAACCCTATCGACGCCACGGCATCAGCGTGAACATGCGCGCGGATATCGAGGCCTTGCGCCGCGTGCTGCATGGCTTGTATACCGCAACGCCGCGCATGTGGCTGGATAGCTTGAAGGTGCGCGGCGGTCCGCAAGGGCGGCGCAAGAGGAAGCCGGCTCCGCGCTTGCTCAACGTGACCTTCAATCTGTATGCCTACCAGTTGAAATCATGATGAAGGATCGTGGACAGTTGTTCCTGGATATACTGCTTGTCGGCTCCTTTCTGGTTGTCGCGGCGTGGGTGATCTGGCTGGCGCGCGCGCCAGTGAGTCTGCCGCCCCCACCGCCGGGCAAGGGTACGGCCTTCAATCTGGCCTTGCCCGCCGTGCCACCGCCGAAGCTGGCCGCGGCCTATCGTGCGATGGTCGAGCGCCCGTTGTTTTGGGCGGACAGGCGCCGCCAAAAGCATGGCGCCACGGCGCCTGTCGCGGCCGGTAAGCTGAAGGATTTCCAACTGGTCGGCGCGGTCATCTCCGACGAGAAGCTGATCGCCATCGTGCGAGACAAGAAAGGCAAGGTGAAGCGAGTCACCAAGGCAGGGGAACTGAATGGCTGGCGGCTCGTCGAACTGAACCGGGATCAGGCCACCTTCGCGCGTGACGCGGCGCGGGAGACGCTGCCGTTGAAGGCGGGAAAACCACCAGCCACGAGGCGTAACCGGCGCCGCGCGATCAATCCGGTGCGCAGGCCGAGAGCGCCGATGACCCGGCGCGGGCCGGCGGGTCATGTCGTTACACCGCCGTTAGCCGTGACCCCGGCAAAACCGATAAAACAAGGCAGACATTGATGGTTATAACCTTACGTATCGTCGCGCTGGGCGCGATGTTGATCAGCCTGGCCGGTTGCCTGCAAACAGGTCCCGAGCGACTTGCCTCGGAGCGTGGCATCGTGCGTGATCCGGCGCTCACTGGCGTGTCCTTGGGCTCGGGGAACACCCTCGGCTCCAGCGCCTTGCAATCTTCGGATTCCGGCGCCGTGGGAACCGTGGCGGTGGCGGAGAAAAGGCGTGTCGCCGTGTACCCCGGTTCGGGTAAGTTCACCACCAAGGCCGAAACACTACTGCCGGCGGTCAACCGTTCGGCGAAGGGCGTGCAACTGCATTTCGAGCGAGCCGATATCAATGAGGTGGTGAAGACCGTGCTCGGCGATCTGCTGGGCCTGACATATAGCATAGACCCCGGCCTGAAAGGGGTGGTTACGCTGAATACCGCCAAGCCGGTTGCCAAGGATGCCTTGCTCAGCATATTGGAGACCGTGTTGCAGGCGAACCGCGCGGTGATGGTAGAGAATCCTCCGGGCTTCTACCGGGTTGGGCTGCGTGGGCAGGCGAACGCGGTCAAGCCGGCGGTACGCCTGGGCGAGAAGTTGAAGCCTGGCTATGCGCTTCAGGTCGTGCCGCTGAGGTATATCAATGCACAGGCGATGACGGAGATTCTGAAGCCGCTGGCCGCGCCGGATGCCATCGTGCGCGTCGATTCGGCGCGCGGCTTGCTGATTCTCGCCGGCTCGGGTCCGGAGCTGGCGAATCTGATCGAAACCGTGCGTACCTTCGATGTCGACTTGCTGAAGGGCATGTCGGTTGCGATCATCAGTCTGAAGTACGCCAAGGCTGAAGATATCACCAATCAGTTGAAAGGCCTGTTCTCCAACGATGCGAAATCGCCATTGGCTGGCATGATGCGCATTGTCTCGCTGCCGCAAGTCAACAGTCTGATGCTGATCTCGCCCCGTAAATCCTATCTGCGAGAGGCGCGCAAGTGGATCGAACGTCTGGATCGAGGCGGCGAGATTAATGGCGCGGCCCGTCATCTGTATGTCTATCCGGTGCAAAACGGTCGCGCGGAACGTCTCGCCGGCCTGCTGACCCAGCTTTTCGATATCCAGACATCCTCTACCGCTGGTGGCGCCTCGAACAACATGCAGACGCTAAAGCCTGGTTCGCCTCCGGTGACGCTGGGGTCATCCGGTTCCGCCGTCGCCAAGTCGGGCGGCGCGGGCCGGTTGTCGAAACGCCAGAGCGCGGTCAGCGCATTGCGTGGCGCGCTGAATGGTCGCAGCGGCGGCTCGGCGCGTAAGGGTGGCGGCGAGGATGACAAGGTGCGTGTCGTTGCCGATGAAGAGAACAACGCCCTGCTGATTCTGGCGCGGCCACGAGACTACGGTCGCATAGAGGATGCTTTGCGGCGGCTCGATGTCGCGCCATTGCAGGTATTGATAGAAGCCACGATTCTCGAAGTGACCCTGAAGGGCGAGCTTCAGTACGGCTTGCAGTGGGTCTTCAATCACCGGCTCGGTAGCGGTCGGACCGGTACGGGGATACTCGATGGCAATGGCAAGACGCCGGGTCTTGGCGAGCTCGGTGCTTTCGGCGCGAACGGATTTTCCTATCTGGTATCCGGCGCTTCGGGCAATATCAATGCGATACTCAGCGCCCTGGCGTCGGACTCCCTGGTCAAGGTACTGTCTTCGCCGTCGATCCTGGTGCTGGACAACCATACCGCGCATATCAATGTCGGTAACCAGCAGCCGGTGAAGGTCGGCACCACGACGACTGACGGCGGCACCACCACCGAGAATATCCAGTTTCGAGATACCGGCGTGTTTCTCGAAGTCACGCCCCGTGTCAATGCCGGTGGCCTTGTGACCATGGATCTGCTGCAAAAGGTGACCGACGTCGGTGGTATCGACGATGCCACCAATCAGCGCAGCTTCGTACAGCGCGAGATAGAGAGCACGGTTGCGGTACAGAGCGGCGGCAGCATTGTGCTCGGTGGCTTGATCAAGGATAACGGCGAATCCAGTGGTTCCGGTCTGCCAGGGCTGCACGAGCTGCCATTCATTGGCAACCTGTTTGGATCCACCATCAAGGCGAATACCCGACAGGAACTTCTTGTGATCATTACGCCTCGGGCGCTGCGCAACGAGCAGGACGTACTGAATCTCGGCGAGGAGATACGCAACAAGATGCGCGCGATCAACGAGGCTTACCGTCTATGAGCGTGGCGCGAAGGCGAATCCACATGGCAGCGACTCAACTCGTCACTGAAATGCGCCACCTCTGAGCTCAAAATGGTCGTTTACCTTCGCGGACCTCCATTTTCCGCCTTGAACCGCTGCATGTCAGCGGCAATCTGAGGCGCTGCTGCGCTATCCGTCTTTACTCCACATGATACTTACTTAACCGAGTCAGGAGCGTTCCGATGCATTCATTCAAACCCATCCTGTTATTGATCGTGCTGTGCGCCGCTGGTGTCAGCGTGCTGGCCGACGATCTACCCTCCTCCAGGGCTTCAGAAAATCAGTCCAAGGTCGACAAGGTGCCCGATGGCTTGAAGGAGCGGGTGCTCGCCTACTGGCGGGCCAAGATAGACGGTCGTGTCGAAACGGCTTACGGTTTCGTCTCGCCTGAAGCGAGAAAGGTGCTGACCTACAAACATTTCCTAGGTCAGATGAAGGGCGTGGGTCGATGGCGGTCGGTGCGCTTCAGCGGCGCGGAATGCAGCAGCGATGACAATTGCGCCGCGACCGTAATCGTGGAGATCAAGATGCGTCTGCCGCGTTTCCCGGAGGAGATTCATACCACCGCTCCGGTGACGGAGAAATGGTATCGCAAGGATGGTCGGTGGTGGATTCTGCTGGATGTCTGATCGGCCATGTGTTGTTGTTTTGCAACATGTCGCGATCGGATTTGATGTTTTTTTGCCGTATTGGTCGAGGTGTGCGGTTGAACCCATAGTTGTGGGACGCATACAGGCGGGTCATCTCTGATGGGGTATGTGATGAGTACGATCTAAGTTTGATGGCGATACCGGTTTTTTGCTGTTGTGGCGTTTTTGCACTTGTTATTTTATTGAAATTCGCTACAATGTCTCATTGTGAGCATTTGTTGTAAATCAGGTCTATGCAAACCGCTCTCGTTGTGCTAAAAATACAGCACAAGATGAAACTCCCGCCTTGTGGCGGAGTTTTCTTCCAGGTCGAAACTTGCAAACAGATGTGTATCATTGTAGGGTTCGGCATTGAGGGGCTAGAGCTAAGGCTGGCCAACATTTATTTTTGCTGACTTAATCCAAGGCAATTTGAGGAGAACGCGAAAGTGTTTAAGAAGACCAAGCTTGCCGCGGCGATGACCGCTGGTATGATCGGTGCACTGGGTATTGTGTCCAGCGCTCAGGCTGTACACGTGAGCGAAGATGGGACTGGCCAAGTTCTGATCTTCCCTTACTACAACGTAAACAACAACTTTGTCACCAACTTTGCGATCACGAACACCACCAACCTGTATAAGGCAGTGAAGGTGCGCTTTCGTGAGTCCAAGGCGTCGAACGATGTGCTCGATTTCAACGTCTACATGTCGCCGAATGATGTCTGGACCGCGTCCATTCGCAAGAATCCAACGACCGGCAAGGCCAACATCATTACAGAGGACAACAGCTGTACCTTCCCAAGTAATGATCAGTTGAAGGGTAGCGGACAGGACTTCATCGATGGTTATACCGCAGTGGATACCGCCGACGTGACCGAGGGTTATATCGAAGTCATCGAAATGGGCGTTATTGCTGATGGTCCTGGTGGCGCCGTGGATGGCGGTGAGTACGCGGAAACCGCCGAAAACGCACCAGATGGTTCGGTGAACACCAATCCAGCTGTTGGTCCGGTCGAGCGCAGTATTGTGGCTGGCGTGCTGCACGGCGCCGATGGTGTCCCGGCGGATTGCTCCGTGATCAACGATGCTTGGCTGAATGGCACGAACGGCTTCACCGCTGGTGATATGGCCGGTGGTGTTTCCATCGACGGCAATGCGTCCGACCCTTATGACGCTGCTGGCCTGAACAATGGCTTGGTTGCGCCTACCGGTGGTCTGTCGGGTTATGGCATTCTGCTGAACACCGCAACCGGTGCCGCATTCGTCGAACAGCCTGTTGCTATCGACAGCTATGCCACGGTTCCTCAGCATTACCGTTCAAACGACGCGGTACACTTCCTGCTGCCTTCCCTGGCGAGTGGGAATATACAGACCTCCTCGATCACCGATGCGACTGGACTGGCAAGAACCAATACGGCTTGGCCACTGACCTATTTCGATACCGGCGCAACCACCGATCAGGCGCCTAACCCATCTCTGGCTGCTGGCGCGAACCCGCTGCCGATGGCGCATGTCCTAACCTCCAATGCGCTTGGTGGCCCATACTTCATCGATGGCGGCATCAATGGTTCCACCGACTGGGTCGTGAACTTTCCGATGCGTAAGCACGGCATCTACAATGGCGCTACCTTGACGGCAGACGCGGATGGTGCCGCGGGTCCGAAGGCTGCTTGCGTGCCGGGTACGGTTAATGTAAGCAACAATACCGCTACCGACAGTGTCGATCTGCATCCCAGCGATGGCGCGGGTAACAACTGCACCAACTGGGAGTTCAAGGGTAACAGCCTGAATGATGTTGTTGTTGGTATCTCGTACTTCGACAACGAGGAAGCAAACCAGACAGTCAGTGCTTCCGATGGCTTCTCTCCGGTATTCCCAGGCGCGCCGGACAAGGTTATCCTCGACCGTGAAGTCAACGTCATTTCTTTCCTGAGCGGTACTTCACAGCCGTCCTCGGTGCTGGGTAGTCCGAATCAGAAGGCGTTGAGTGTTACCGGCGGTTTCAATGCTGGTTGGGCGCGCATGTCTTTCGGTGATGGCAGTGTCGGTTACAACTACAGCACCAATGGCAGCATCGAAGCATTGGTCGATCCAGATAACGTCTCTGGTGTTGATGTCATGGGCGGTGCCTTCAGCTTCAACGGCGTGCCAAATGTTGGCTTCGCCGCGCTGGAAGCCGACATCGGTCCGGCATCCGTGGGTGAGACGATCGATTTCGTCCGTTTCACCGATCGTTGATCCTACAGGCCTAGCCTGATGGATGAAAGCAAGCCCCTAACGGGGCTTGCTTTTTTTATGTCTGAATGGATAGTTGCTCCAAGCCCAACGTTGGAATTATCCACGCACACTGAAGTCCCTGGCCGTGACCATGGCGATTTGGCTCATCCTTGAGATGCGTTGGATCAAGGCGGGAAGTGTGAGTTTTCCCGAGTCCTGCCTCGGGCATCGCGCAGCCGAACCACGGGCAAATTTCATTTTGGCGGGGTGTTGTCCCATCATGAGAGTTAGGTTTGAATAAACCCCAAGTCGTGGGGAACAAGTAGAATCTCACGCGATCCCACTATTCTCTTTCTTGCATACTGTTTATCGATGAGGTCATACACCATGAGCATGAATCCGAGCAATCGCGCCATCCGTTTCGGTTTGAGGCTACTGCTGATTGCCCCGTTCCTTGGCGTGAATGTCGTGCAAGCCGATCCTGGCGCGCAGGCGGACCCTGTGATCGCGCGTGGAGATCACCATCGGGTGACACCGCTGGATCTGGACGCGCGCATGTTCAACGCACCGCGCTCAGCAGTGATCGGCGCGATCAATAATCCACTGATGTTGAAGAAGATGACGGATTCACTGTTCGCGCAGCGGGTGATTGCCGACCAGGCGAGAACGATGGGGTTGGACAAGGATCCGGTGATCCAGGCGAAGATAAGGGAGATGACCGACGGCCTGCTTTTCAGCGAGCGCATGCGCTTGCTGGACAAGGAGTCGGTGCCGGATATGACCGCTGCTGCCAAAGAGCGGTATGATGCCGATCCGCAGGCTTGGTCAGAGCCGGAGAAGGTCGCCGTAGCGCATATCTTGATCCGGGAAAAAACCAGATACAAGGATGTGCGTGGCGATGAAGAGGCGAGGAAACTTGCGAATGATTTGTATCGGCGCTTGAAGAACGGCGAGAGCTTCGCCGAGCTGGCGCAACGTTATTCAGAAGACCCGACCACCGCCCCACGTGGTGGCGTGCTGGGCGTGTACACGCGTGGACAGTTGACCAAGCCGTTCGAGGACGCGGCCTTCAAGCTGACCGAGGAGAACGACATCAGCAAGCCGGTCAAGTCGGAATTTGGCTATCATATCATCAAGTTGTATCGGCATATCCCTCAGAAGCCGCATACCTTCGCCGAGGTGAAAGACAAGCTGGTCGAACAGCTTGCGGCTAGGTTTCGCGCGCAACGACGTGATGAGTTCCTGATCAAGGCGAGGGAAGGCGAGCATTATCGGTTGGACGAGGCGGCGTTGAAGGGCTTCGCCGACAGGAAACGTGCTGAACTCAAGGCTGCCCGAATTCCGGAGCACACCGAGTCGGGGCGTAAGCCGGTCGATGAGAAAGGCGTTTTTGCCCGTAGCAGGGGCAATCCAGAGGGCTGAGACGCTTTTTCTGCCCAGCGGCTTATCATTCGCCCATTCTGCCTTGCTGGACGAAAAAGCGTCTCAGCAGAGCGGAAGGGTTTCGTATTAACGGGCTAGCAGGCCATTGAAAATGGCATTTTCCGGTTCCGTCGTTGAAAAAGCTCATGGAAGGACTTTTTCAACAGACTCCTAGGAGTCTGTCGGATTTAGCCCCTGCATTCCTATAGAATAGGGATATCGTACCAAGAAAGGGGC
>Ga0256841_1002090_pt1 | contig 16247 bp, 14 predicted proteins | sample 356308metaG_FD_185971 | JGI IMG/M metagenome (GOLD analysis project Ga0256841, IMG submission 185971) | Hydrothermal vent microbial communities from Mid Atlantic Ridge, Atlantic Ocean - 356-308 | ecosystem: Environmental > Aquatic > Marine > Hydrothermal vents | place: Atlantic Ocean: Mid... | reverse complement strand
GCGCATCCGGCACGGCGTAATGTCCAGCCAGCGTTGCACGGCTTCGTGGCGTCGATCGGCGTCGATGAGATATCCATCAAAACCCGCCACGCTCGCGTCATAGAGCCACAAGACCGTGTAGCCGCGTTCGCGCAACCATCGGGCGGCGGCCAAAGCCGTCTCGACGGGGATCGGACGGCTCTCGATCGTGCGACCGCTGGCAACATCGCTCAGCAACGCACCGCCCACGGTAATCGCCGCGTCGAGTTCGAGACCGATCGCATCGAGAATCGGGCGCGTCTCGGTGAAGCTGCGCCCCGTACACACGACGACGCGCAACCCCGCATCGTGTGCCGCGTGCAACGCCTCACGGTTGCGCTCGGGCAGGCGATGCTGGTTGTCCAGCAGCGTCCGGTCGAGGTCGATCGCCAACAAATCGTACGGCAAGGCCGCAATCACGCAGCATCCTTTCCGGTTTGCGCGCCGCCGGCGCGTAACGCTCGGCACACCCGCGTCCGGTCGAACGAACCCGGGGGCTTGAGGACCGTATTGTCCCGCAGCCCGGTGGCCGACGCAAACCGCGGCCTTTCGTCGCGAAAGTCTCCGCGGCGAACCGCGCCGGCCACCGTCACGCCGGATGATATACTGCTCGCATGCACCCGCGTGTGGAACGGCTGCCGCAACCCCGCCCCGATTACCGGCGGTTTCTCCGCGTCATCAGGCGTGAACGGCCCGACCACGTTCCGTTGATCGAGCTGGCGATTCACCCCGAGGTCGTCAACGCCCTGCTGGATGCGTCCCCCGTCGCGGGCCGCGCTGACGATGCGTGGGTCGAATCGGTTCGACGGAACATTCGGCTGCACCACCGCCTCGGTTACGACGTCGTGAAATGTTCCGCCCGGATTCCGTGGACGGTTCGCCGGCTGTCCGGTCGGGACGGCTCGGGGCTGACCCGCGGGGACGACGCCCGCGCGTGGGCCGATGAGCACGACGGCCCGATCGGTTCCCTGGAGGATCTCCGGGAGTATCCGTGGCCCACGTGTGGCGGGCCGTGTCCGCCGCCTGCCGCGAGAAGCGGTGGCACCACCCGCCCCGGGGTGGATTTCCGTCCCGTCGAGGCGGCCATCGCGGCCCTGCCCGATGGCATGGGGATTGTCGGGTTTTGCGGCGGTGTGCTCGAATTCGCGATGGACCTGATGGGGATGCAACGGCTGATGCTCGCCGCGGTGCGTGATCCTGAACTTGTCGCCGCTGTCATCCAACACGTAGGCGATACGATTCTCGGCGTGTTCGAGGCGTACTGCCGGCTCGATGCGGTCAAGGCGTTGTGGCTCGGTGACGACCTGGGGCACAAGCACGGACTGCTGATCTCCCCCCGCCTGCTTCGGCGCCACATCCTGCCGTGGTATCGCCGATTCGCGGAGCTGGCGCACGCGGCGGGGCGGCCTTTTCTGCTGCACACGTGCGGACAGACGGAACGCATCATGCCCGATCTGGTGGAACAGGTGGGTATCGACGCGAAACACAGTTTCGAGGACGGAATCGAGCCCGTCGAACAATTCTACGACCGCTGGCACGATCGCATCGCCGTGCTCGGCGGGATCGATGTCCACCTGCTCGCGACGGGCACGCCCGCGGCGATTCGCGCCCGAACGCTGGCGGTGCTCGAACACACCGCCGACGGCGGTTACGCGGCGGGATCGGGCAACAGCATCCCGAACTACGTCCCGCCGGAAAACTTCCTGAGCATGATCGAGGCGGTGGCGGCATTCAACGCAGCGCGGTAACGCCTTGGGAGGAACGGCGCGGTCGCGGGCGCAATCCACAGCGTGGCGCCGCGGGTCCGCGGCGAGCGGCCGGCCGTTGACGGCATGATGGTGCCCCTCCGAGCGTCACGCCGCCGGTCGTCCAGTCGAAAGGCGAAGCGGATTTGACTTGCGCGATGGCGCGTTTTAGCATCCCCTGTTGGTTCCCGGCAGAACCTGCGGGGGATTCAGGAAAACCGCAAACGCAAAAGGAGTCCCGGATGGCCGGCGCGAATGTGCATGTGTTCGATGACAGCAACTTCGAGGTTGAGGTGCTCAACGCGGATACACCCGTGCTCGTGGATTTCTGGGCCGAGTGGTGCGGCCCGTGCCAGATGCTCGGGCCGGTGATCGACGAAATCGCCGATGAATACGTCGGCAAGGTCAAGGTCGGCAAGGTGGACGTGGACAAGGCGCCGCAAACCGCCGCCCGCTTCGGCATTCAGAACATCCCCACGGTCATCCTTTTCGACAAGGGCCAGCCCGTCGAGAGTTTCGTCGGTGTCCGCCGAAAGGGCGACTACCAGGCCGCCATCAACTCGGCCTTGGGCGTGAACTGAGCGATCCGGTCGCCGGATTGCGGCGGCAGGACGTGTGCACAAAAAACGAACCGGCGCGTCCGCGCAGATGGCGGAGCGCCGGTTTTTGCATGATGCCTCGCCGGTTCGCAAGCGAAGCGGCGGGGGCTAATCCACTTTCCACGTATCCCCGCTGGTAAAGAGTTTCTCGAGTTCGCCCTTGCCGCGCTGCTCGATCACGTCGTGAATCTGGCTGTGCAGCAACTGTTCGTACGTGGGCAGCTCGATATCGCGGAAAATGCCCACCGGCTCGGGCATCTCGGGGTAGTGCATCCGCGAGAGCAGGTAGGCATGGGTCGGGCTCGGAGCGCGTTCGTCGTGGATGAGCAGGTCGTCGGGCGTGATGCCCTTACCCAACTCGACGATCTCCGGCTCGGTGCCGTTGAGCCGGATACCCTTGTTCTTCTCCTTGCCGAAGATCATCGGCTTGCCGTGTTCGAGATAGACCAGGTGATCGTCGCGCACCTTGCGGTCGCTCGCGTAGGCGAACGAACCGTGGTTGTAGACGTTGCAGTCCTGGTAGACCTCGATGAACGCAGTGCCCTTGTGCTCGGCCGCGCGGCGGAAGACCTGCTGCATCAGCTTGCCATCGACATCGACACAGCGGGCGACGAACGTGACCTCGGCGCCGATCGCGATGGAGATGGGGTGGATCGGATGGTCGATCGCACCGAAGGGGGACGACTTGGTCTTCTTGCCGAACTCGCTGGTGGGGGAATACTGGCCCTTGGTCAGCCCGTAGATCTTGTTGTTGAAGAGGATGATCTTCAGGCCGACATTGCGGCGGATCGTGTGGATCAGGTGGTTGCCGCCGATGCTCAGGCCGTCGCCGTCGCCGGTGATGACCCACACGTCGAGATCCGGGTTGGCGACCTTGACGCCGGTGGCGACAGCGGGGGCGCGCCCGTGGATACTGTGGAAACCGTAGCAATCCACGTAGTAAGGGAAGCGGCTGGAGCAGCCGATGCCCGATACGATGACGGTGTTTTCCTTCTTGACGCCGAGGTCAGCGAAGGTCTTGAGCAATTGGGTGAGGATCGAATAATCACCACAGCCGGGGCACCAACGGACTTCCTGGCTGCTCTTGTACTGTTTCGGATTGGGTTTGGTAGCAGTTGCACTCACGGCTAGTTGCCTCCGAGGATTTCTTCGGCCTTTTCGGCGATTTCGTGGACCATGAAGGGTTTGCCCTGGACCTTGTGCAGTCCCAGCGTCTCGACGCGGTAGCGCGCCTGCAACACGAACTGCAACTGCCCCATGTTGAGCTCGCACACCAGCAGATGCTTGAAGCGTTTGAGGATGTCCGCCACGTTGGCCGGCATGGGGTTGAGCCAGCGCATGTGCATGTGGCCGACCTTGCGCCCGTCGTGCACGAGGTCTTCGGTCGCCGTGCGGACGGCTCCGAACGTGCCCCCCCACGAAATGAGCAGCAAATCGCCCTCGGACTGGCCGTACACGTCCTGATCGGGAATGTCGTGGACGACGTTTTCGATCTTGCGGGCCCGCAGCTCGGTCATCTTCTGATGGTTTTCGGGATCGTAGCAGACGTTGCCCGTGATGTGTTCCTTCTCGAGACCGCCGATGCGGTGCTGGAGACCGGGCGTACCCGGAATCGCCCACGGGCGTGCCCCGTGCTCGTCACGCAGGTACGGCTGGAACGTCTCCGGATCGGTCGCGTGCGTGATCTTGATCGGCTGGAGTGAGCCGACGTCCGGCACGCGCCAGGGCTCCGAGCCGTTGCCGATGTACCCGTCGGTCAACAGCATCACCGGGGTCATGTACTTGACGGCGATGCGCACGGCCTCGATGGCGGCATCGAAGCAATCCGCCGGCGATCGAGCCGCGAGTACCGGCAGCGGGCACTCGCCGTTGCGGCCGATGATGGCCTGGAACAGGTCCGCTTGCTCGGTCTTGGTGGGCAGGCCCGTGCTCGGCCCGCCGCGCTGCACGTTGACGACGACGCAGGGGACTTCGGTAATGACGGCCAGACCAATCGCTTCCTGCTTGAGGGCCACGCCGGGGCCGCTGGTTCCGGTGGCGGCGACGTTGCCGGCGTAGGCGGCCCCGATGATCGAACACATCGCGGCGATTTCGTCTTCGGCCTGGAAGACGCGAACGTCGAACTCCTTGCGGGCCGAAAGCTCGTGCAAGACATCGCTGGCGGGCGTGATCGGGTACGACCCGTAGAACAGCGGCTTGCCGGCGAGCCGGGCCGCGGTGATCAGCCCAAGCGCGGTCGCCTGGTTGCCGGTCATGTTGCGGTAGATGCCCGGTTCGAGCTTGGCCGGCAAGACCTTGTAGCGCAGGTCGAAAATCTCGGCGGTGTCGCCGAAGTTGTAACCGGCTTTGAGTGCCAAGGCGTTGGCCGTGGCGACGGCGGGTACCTTGGCGAACTTGGTGTCGATCCAGCGCAGCGTGTTCTCGAGCGGGCGATCATAGAGCCAGAAAACCAACCCGAGCGCGTAGAAGTTCTTGCAGCGGGATGCCTGTTTGGGGGGCAGGCCGGTTTCCTTGACCGCTTCGAGCGTGTGGGTGGTGATCGGCACCTTGTACAGGCGATACGGCTGGAGCTCGCCCGACTCGAGCGGGTTCGCGTCGAACTTCGCGCGGGCCAGATTCGCCTTGGTGAACTCGTCGGAATTCACGATCAGAACCCCCCCCTCCTTGAGGTTCTTCAGGTTCACCTTCAAGGCGGCGGGGTTCATCGCGACGAGGGCGTCGAGCCGATCGCCGGGGGTGTGGATCTTCTGGTGGGCGAAATGAATCTGGAACCCGGAGACCCCGCCAAGCGTCCCCGCCGGGGCCCGGATCTCGGCCGGGTAGTCCGGAAACGTACTGACATCGTTGCCGAAGACCGCCGAGGCGTTCGTGAACTGGGTGCCGGCGAGCTGCATCCCGTCGCCGGAGTCTCCCGCGAACAGGATCGCCGCGTGCATCAGTTCTTCGGAGCGTTTGCGCGCCTCCGCCTTCGTCTGTTTGTCTTTTTTCGTTGCTGTACTCATTGCACCAAGTCTCGTCCAACCCGGCACAAGGAGGCCCCGTGGCGGCCTTGTGTCGGCAACAAGTTTTGACCGAAAACGGCAAAAGACGCAGGCCCCCACGCGAGGCTGCGTCGTCTTTCCAATTCCCACCGGCCGACTGAACCTCGTATCATATCGACGTGCGCATGCAACTACCAGAAAGCATCCGCGAAAAAATCGCTCGAAATAGTCATTTTTCCCCCACCGCCGCCGCGGCCGCGGGTACGGGAGGCCCCCTTCGGCCCCAGCGCGGAAGCGCAACCCCCCAAGCGATCAGAATGTCTCCCCGAATCCTCGCATATACCCCGAAACGCGCCGCGATCCTGCGTTCTTGTTACCCCCGGCCCGGTCGCGTAGACTCCGCCCGAACGGTTCGGACTCCATCTTGTCCCCCTTGCCGTGGATAAGCGCATCATGGACATCAAACCTGCCGAGCGTGTGCGGGCGCTGCCCCCCTACCTGATCGCCGAGCTCGACCGCCGCAAGCGCGCCCGGGTCGCCGCCGGCCACGATGTGATCGATTTCGGCGTCGGCGCGCCGGACCGCCCGCCGCGCAGCTTCATCGTCGAACGACTCAAGCAGGCCGCGGACCAGCCGGCCAACCACCGCTACACGCTGGGGCACGGTTGCCCCGCGTTCCGCGAACAGGCGGCGGCGTTCATGGAGGCGCGCTACGGCGTGCGGCTCGAACCACACCGCGAGATTCTCACGTTGATCGGTTCCAAGGAGGGCATCGGCCATCTGCCGCTGGCGCTGGTGGACCCGGGCCGCGGCGTGCTGATCCCCAACCCCGGCTACCCGGCGTATCGCTCGGGCACGATCTATGCCGGGGGCGTCCCCCACGACCTGCCGTTGACCGAGCAGCGCGGCTGGCTGCCCGACCTCGACGCAGTTCCCGCGGCCGTGGCCGACAACGCCGTGCTGCTGTATCTCAACTATCCGAACAACCCGACGGGCGCTTGTGCGCCCATGTCGTTGTTCGAGCAAGCGGTGGACTGGGCCCGGCGACACGAGGTGCTGCTGGTTCACGACGCGGCGTACAACGAGATGTACTTCGGCGACGAGCGCCCGCCGAGCGTGCTCCAGGTACCGGGAGCGCGCGAGGTGGCGATCGAGTTTCACTCGACATCCAAGACGTTCAACATGACGGGTTGGCGGTTGGCGTTCGCCGCGGGCCACGCGGGCGCGTTGGCCGCATTGGCCCGGCTGAAGGTGAACCTCGACAGCGGGCAGTTCGCCCCGATCCAGGAAGGCGGCATCGCCGCCTATGCCGCGTTCGATCGGCCCGAGTTCGACGAAGACCGGGCGATGTACCGCCGGCGGGCAGAGCTGCTGGCCGGCGGCTTGCGGGAGATGGGGCTGCGCGCACCGGACCCGCGGGCCACGTTCTACGTCTGGGCGGGGCTGCCCCCCGGCGTCGATTCGATCCAGGCCGCCAACCGACTGCTCGAACAAGCCGACGTGGTCGCGATCCCCGGCGTGACGTTTGGCAGCGGCGGCGAAGGTTTCCTCCGTTTCGCGACGACCGTGGACCTCGAACGAACCCAGGCCGCACTCGACCGGATGCGGAAATTGTCATGGTAGACCACGCGCGCGAGCGACCGGCCGCTGTGCCCCGGCGCCACTGCCGGGTCTATGTCGGTCTGGGGTCCAACCTGGGCGACCGCGCGGCGGCGCTGCGATCCGCCTTGCGAGCGCTCGACGCCACCCCGACGACGCGCGTGGCGGCGTGCTCGACCTTTCACGAAACCGAACCGGTCGGGGGACCACCGAACCAGCCGGCCTACCTCAACGCCGTCGCGCGGCTGGAGACCGACCTGTCGCCCCAGGCGTTACTCGCGCGGATGCAGGTGATCGAGCGCGCCCACGGACGGGTGCGCACGGTGCGCCACGGCCCGCGCACGCTGGACCTCGACCTGCTGTTGTTCGACGATCTCGTGATCGACGAACCGGGCCTGATCGTGCCACACGCGCGCATGTGGGGGCGTGAGTTCGTGCTGGCGCCGCTGGCGGAATTGTGTGAAATCGACGCGCTGCGGGCGCGTTTTGCAGGAGAAACGCATGTACGTTGATGTGGAATCGAAGGATTTCGACTGGATCGCGGGATACAAGCTGTGCACCGGGTTCGTGAACCCGCGCCCCATCGCGCTGGTCTCGACGATCGCCCCCGACGGCCACACGAATCTCGCGCCGTTCAGCTTCTACAATCTCGTCGCCGCCCGGCCGCCCGTGGTCGTGCTCGGCCCATCGCTCCGGCGCGACGGACGTCCCAAGGACACGCTGGTCAACATCGAGACGACCGGCGAGTTCGTCATCGCGACCGTGACGCAGGATATCGGCCCGCAGATGGTCCGCTGCGCCGCCGACCTGCCCTACGGCCAGAGCGAGTTCGACTTCGCGGGCCTCACGCCGCGGGAAGCGACCAAGGTGCGGCCGCCGCTGGTTCGCGAGGCCCGGGCGAACCTCGAATGCCGATTGCGGCAGATCATCCGCACCGGCGACGAGCCGGGTTGTGGAGCGATCGTGCTGGGCGACGTGGTCGCGATCCATGTGGACGATGCGGTACTCGACGAGAACGGGCAGGTCGATCCGCGCAAGCTCCCCACCCTCGGCCGGCTCGGGGGACAATATTATTGCTCCGTCGGCGAGCCGTTCGAGATGGAGATTCCGAAAACGTAACGCGGGGCTTGCCCCCGTCCGAAGGAGTGCGGGTCGTGAAAAAAGTGCTGTTCGTCTGGGGCGGCTGGGAAGGCCATACGCCGCAAGAAACAACCGAGCTCTTCGCGTCCGGGCTTGCCGAATCCGACTTCGACGTGCTGATCCGCGACCGGCTCGAAGCATTCGACGACGGGGAGCTGTTGCGGTCGATGGACCTGATCGTGCCGAACTGGACGATGGGAACGCTCACGGAGCAACAGGAACGCCACCTGTGCGAAGCGGTCGCCGGCGGCGTGGGGCTCGCGGGTTGGCACGGCGGCATGGGCGACGCCTTTCGCACGAATACCGCATACCAGCACATGGTCGGCGGCCAGTTCGTCGCTCACCCGGGTGACCTCTTGCCGGCGTGGGACGTTCGCATCGTCGATCATGAACATCCCATCACCGCCGGCCTGGCCGATTTCACGATGCACGACACCGAGCGGTACTACCTCCATGTCGATCCGAGTAACCACGTGCTCGCGACGACCTGGATGGAAGGCGGCTTCGACATGCCCGTCGCCTGGACGCGCACCTGGGGCCGCGGCCGCGTGGCCTACGTGTCGATTGGCCACACCTTCGAAGACTTCGCCGTTCCCGAGGCACGCGCGCTCGTCCAGCGCAGCCTGCTCTGGGCGGCTCGTAGCTGAAGCGTTCGAAGCATCCCGGACCCAAGCGGAGAAACCCCGCGCATGACACGTGCCAGTGATCCCGTCAAGGTCGGCGTCGTCGGTTGCGGCAATATCAGCGGCATTTACCTGAAAAACGCCCGGCGACTGGCGGAGTTTGACATCGTCGCCGTGGCCGACCGCGACGGCGATCGCGCACGGACGCGAGCCGCGGAGTTCGATATTCCCCGCGCATGCAGCGCAGAGGAGCTGCTGGCCGACGCGGACATCGAGCTCGTGCTCAACCTCACGCCGCCCGACGCGCACGCACCGATCGCGCTCGCCGCACTCGACGCCGGCAAATCGGTCTACAACGAAAAACCGCTGGCGGTCGAGGTGGCCGACGGGCGGCGTATCGTTGGGCTCGCGAAACAAAAGGGCCTGCGCGTCGGGTGCGCACCGGATACGTTCCTGGGCGGCGCGTGGCAAACCGCCCGCAAGCTGCTGGACGACGGCGCCATCGGACAGCCCGTGGCCGCGGTGGCGTTCATGCCGAGCCACGGCCCGGAAAGCTGGCATCCCGACCCCGCGTTCTTCTACCAGCCCGGCGCCGGTCCGCTGTTCGACATGGGGCCGTATTATCTCACCGCCCTGATCCACTTGCTCGGTCCGGTACGCCGGGTGACCGGCTCGGCCCGCATCAGCTTCCCGCGGCGCACGATCACCAGCGAGCCCCGGCGTGGCGAAACCATCGACGTACACACGCCGACCCACGTCGTCGGCCTGCTGGAGTTCTCCAACGGCCTGATCGCCACCTTGCTGACGAGCTTCGACATCTGGCACGCGAACCTGCCATTCATCGAGGTATACGGCGCCGCGGGCTCGATGCATCTGCCCGATCCCAACGGGTTCGGCGGCATGGTCCGGCTGCGTGGCGCCGGCGAGTCGGCATGGCGGGATGTCGCGCCGCAATTTCCCGGCACCGGCAACGAACGCGGGCTGGGCCCGGCCGACCTGGCCCGCGGGCTGCGCACCGGACAACCACATCGCGCCTCGGGCGAGCTGGCGTTGCACGTGCTCGACGTGATGCACGCGATCTTGCGAGCCGCCGCCACCGGGCGACACGTCACGCTCGCGACGACCTGCGTGCGGCCGGCGCCTTGTCCACCGGCCGAATCCCCGTAGACTCTACGCACTATGTTTGATGCCCTGACCAACCGACTCAACGGCGTATTCCGCAGCATCCGCGGTCGTGGCCGGATTACGGAAGACAACGTTCGCGAGGCGATGCGTGAAATACGCACGGCTCTGCTGGAGGCGGACGTACACGTGCAGGTGGCCCGCAAGTTCTGTGACGACTGCCTGCAAAAGGCACTGGGCATGCACGTCATCGAGACGCTGCGGCCCGAACAGGTCATCGTCAAGGTCGTTCACGATGAGCTGGTCGCGCTCATGGGGCCGATCGAAACGCGCATCCCCTTCGTTTCGCAACCCCCGACGGTCATCCTGATGGCCGGCCTCCAGGGCTCGGGCAAGACGACCACCTGCGCCAAGCTGGCCCGCTACTGCATGATGCGGGGCAAAAAGCCGCTGCTGGTGGCGGCCGACCTCAAGCGTCCCGCCGCCATCGACCAGCTCGAAGTCCTCGGTCAACAGCTCGACGTGCCGGTGTACGCGGAACGCGACCACCAGAACCCCGTCAAGGTGTGCCGGGCCGCGGTGCGCGAGTCGCGGAAGCTCGACCGCGACGTGGTGATCCTCGACACCGCGGGCCGCCTGGCGATCGACGACGAGTTGATGGACGAAATCTCGAAGGTCGCCGGCGCGACCCACCCCCACCAGATCTACCTCGTGCTCGACGCCATGACCGGCCAGGACGCCGTCAACACGGCCAAGGCTTTCGACGAACGGCTCGAGCTCGACGGCGTGATCCTGACCAAGTTCGACTCGGACACCCGCGGCGGCGCGGCGCTGAGCGTCAAGGCCATTACGGGCAAGCCGATCAAGTTCATCGGCGTCGGCGAAAAGTTGGACGCGATCGAGGAGTTCCACCCGGACCGGATCGCCGGCCGCATCCTCGGCATGGGCGACGTGGTTTCGCTGGTGGAAAAGGCCCAGGAGACGTTCGACGCCGAAGAAGCCGCCAAGGCCCAGGAAAAAATGGCCAAGGGCGTCTTCGGGCTCGACGATTTCCTGTCGCAGCTCGAGAAGTTCCGCAAGATGGGGCCGATGAAGCAGATCCTCAAGATGATCCCCGGCGTTGGGGGCGCGCTTGATGGCGCGGACATGCCCGAGGAGGATCTCAACCGCATGCGCGGGATCATTCACGCCATGACCCCGCGGGAACGCGCCAAGCCGGAGATCATCGAGGCTTCGCGCCGGCGGCGTATCGCCCGCGGCGCCGGCGTCGAACCGCAGGACGTCAGCGGCCTCGTCAAGCAGTTCATGCAAATGCGCGGCTTGATGAAGACCATGGCCGGCATGGGGCTGCGCGACCGCATGCGCATGACGCAGGCGCTCGGGCAGACCGGCATGCTCGAAGGCGGGACCGTTCCGAAGCTGCGCAAGGGATCGACCAAGTACAAGCCCCGCCGCCAAAAACGACGCAAACGCCGCCGACGCTGAGCGTCCGCCGGCGTTGGCTCCCTCCCCGTCAAGGAGCACACGTCATGATCGGGCTCGTTCCCCGACGCGCGTTCATGCGGTTCGAGCTGTCCATCCGCCGGATGCCCGAGACGCCCGCTATCGACGGCCGGCCGGGCAAATGGAAGCCCGAGTATCTCCTGCCCGCGCTCGTCGAAATCGAAAACACGCCCGCGTTCGCCGACGTGTACGCCGCCTGGAACGAGCACCACCTGCTCGTGGCTTTCGACATCCCCAACCGGCGCGGGCGTCTGATCTGCGACCCGCGGCAATGGTGGAAACACGACGGTCTGCGGGTCTGCGTCAATACCCGCGACACGCCCGATATCCGGCGCGGCACGCGCTTTTGCCACTTCTTCTACTTCCTGCCCACCGGTGGCGGATCGGACGGCCGCCATCCGCTCGTCGGGCTGCACAAACTCAGTCGCGCCAAGGACGCCCCTCCCGCCACCGATCTGAGCCAGGTTCGCATCGGCGTGCGCATCGAACGCACGCGGTATTTCCTCGAAGCGGCCATTCCCGCAAGCTGTTTGCACGGCTGGAATCCTGCCGAGCACCCGCGGATCGGGTTTTTCTACAAGGTCAACGATACTTGTCACGGAAGTCAGCATCTGACCGTGAACGACGAGATGGGCTGGAACGCCGACCCGAGCACGTGGGCCACCGCCGTATTGGTGTAGTCTGGCCTGCCGCGGATGCAGGATGTCCGGCGCCGGAGGCGGAGCGCGCCGGCATGGTTCTTTTTGTTTCAAAAATTTCGCAAATCTTCTGCGCACGCCCTCCCCGACCCCGTATACTGAGAAGTGGGTAGTTCGGGCGCCCGGGCGCATCCGCGCACGGGGCGTCATGTCACGAAACACTGGCCGATCGATTCGACGCATCAGCCGGATCGATTCACACCAGCAGCGCGGGTCTTGCCGCCTATCGACGAACCCCGTACTGCGGCCCATGAGAAGGGGTTGGACCTATGCAGTTCACGAAATACCTGGTGGCGGTCGCGTTGGTAATGGCCGGCAGTCGCGCTTATGCCCAAACCTGGACGAGCGGCCCCCCATTTCCCGATCCCAACCAGTCCCGGGCCTATGGGGCCGGCGTGCTGCACAACGGCATGATCTATGTGATCGGCGGCATCCCACTCGGCAACAGCGGCGACAAAGACACCCCCGTCCACATCCTCTACCCCGGCGCAAACCAGTGGACCACCGGCATCTACGCGGAAGGCCAGGTCGTTCGGCAAGGTGCCGGCGTCGATGACCTCGGCCGCTTGGTCGTCTTCGGTGGCGTAGACGGACGCGATCCGGGTGGCGATCCCGGCGCCGCCTACGTCTACGACCCCAACGAAGGCCAGTACCAGAGCATCGCTCCGCGCGCCCCCGCTGCCCCGCTGGAATACTTCGCCTGGGCCACCGACGACCAAGGCCGCATCTACTCACTCGGGGGCGGTCCCGGCGAATCGGCCGACGCCGGCCAGCCCAACAGCACCTATTGCGAACGGTACATCGGCAGCGCTGATACGTGGGAACCCATCGCACCGTTGCCGGCCGCCCGCGCCGACGCGGCGGCGGCATACGACGGGCGCGGCCATATCCTGCTCATCGGCGGGATCGACGCACTGGCCAGCGCTCGCGCGTCAACGGTGTTCCAATACGACATCGCGACCGACTCCTGGAGCACCACCGCCGTCCCCGATCTGCCGGTGGCGCTCAGTGGCGCCCGGGCCGTGCTCGGTGCCGACGAGCGTGTGTACGTCCTCGGGGGCGTGACCGGAGCCATCGGCGCCGGGATCACCGGGCAGCAGGTTTTTGCGCTCGACCGCGACGGGCTGACCTGGAGCAGCGTGGCCGACATGTCCGTTCCGCGGTCACACTTCGCCGTCGTGATCGATGACGACGACTACATTTGGGTCATGGGCGGCATGAACGACAGTGGTGGCACAAACCTCGTGGAGCGGCTGTTCACGCCGACGTGCCCGGTCATCACGCAGCCTCCGGAACCGACGAACCCCTGGGCCGGCAGCGTCGCCGGTTTTGCCGTCGTCGCCGCGGGCACCGAACCCTTCGCCTACCAGTGGCGCAAGGACGGCCAGGCACTGGCGGACGGCCCCACCGGCACCGGCAGCACGCTGGACGGCGTGACCGCCGCCACGTTGACGATCCTCAACCCCGGCGCCGACGACGCGGGCACCTACGACGTCGTCGTGTCCAACGACTGCGGCGCGACGACCACCGCCGCGGCCCAGCTCACCATCCGCCAGCCGCCTGCGCTCCCCACCCAGTGGGTCGTGACGAACCTCCACCCCGCCTGGGCGGTCAACGGATCCCAGGCCCTGGGCATCGACGACGGTCGCATCGGCGGCTGGGGAGACCGGCCGGTCCTGCTTCCGGACGGGCGCACGTTCGACCTCCATCGTCCGGTGGTCTGGGACGCGGCGACGCTCACCGACGCCGACCTCACCCCGGCCGACTCGGTCGGCGGCGCGATCTACGACGTCGAAGGCGATTTGTTGGTGGGCTGGTTCTGGCACACGTGGAGCTGCCCGGGGGGCGGCCAGATGTGGACGTGTGCCTGGCAGTCGGCCAGCTTCTGGACCGCGCCGGCGATGGATTTCACCGAGGCCGTCCACGGCTCCGGATCGGAGTACGACTACGCCTACGACACCGATGGCCAACGCATGGTCGGCACACTGAACTACGAATACCAGGAGGGCATCTATACCAGCCGGGCCTACCTGTGGAACAGCGACGGCACCGGCTCCTCGCTGCATTTCCCGGAAGCCAGCGAGACCGGCGCCACCGCCATCGACGGCAACCGCCAGTATGGCTGGTACCGCGTGGGCGCCGGTTCGTCGCGCCTCGTGATGTGGACCAACACCGCCGCGAGCCACCGGGACATCCAGCCCGCGGGCTACGCCTACGCCTCGGTGAGTGGAGCCGCGGACGACCAGGCCGTCGGCTACGCGGACAGCCACGCCGCCCTCTGGGCCGGCGCTGCGGCCGCTTTCGTCGATCTCAACCCCACTGGGGCCCTGTCGAGCGGGCTCACGGCGGCCCAGAGCGGCCTCCAGGTCGGTTACGTGGAAAACCACGCCGCCTTGTGGCGCGGCAGCGCCGATTCACAGGTCGATCTCGGCGTGTGGGCGCCGGCCGACTTCACCAGCACGCGGGCCGAAGACCTCGACGTCGCCCCTGACGGCACGATCACGGTCGTCGGCTGGGGATACAACACGGCGACGAGCCGCTATGAGGCCCTGATGTGGCAAGGCGTCTCGCCGGCGGGCGATCTCGACGGCGACGGTGACGTCGATCTGTCCGATCTGGCGATCCTGCTGGCGGCGTACAACACCTGCGAAGGCGATGCCTCTTACAACCCCGTCGCCGACCTCGACGCGAGCGGATGCGTGGACCTGGCCGACCTCAGCGTGTTGCTGGCCCATTACGGAGCGTAGCATCGCCACGGCGTCCGGATACAATCTGGTCGGGCCGAGGAGATCCGACTATGACCGATGTCGCCGCCGGACTGACCACCACCAAAGCGCCGTTCATCGAGCAAGCCCGGTGTGACGGCCGGCTCTACATCGAACAGCCGTACGCGCTGTACAGCGAGGAAAACCACGAGGCATGGCGGCGGCTCTACGCGCGCATCGCGCCGCGCTGGCGGCGTTACGCCCACCCGCGTTTCCTCGAAGGCATCGACCAGCTCGCGTTCGATCCCGACCGCATTCCGCGGCTCGAAGACGTCAACCGTTTCCTCGAGCCGCTCAGCGGGTTCTCGGCCCGCGCCGTCAGTGGCTACGTACCCGCCTACGCGTTTTTCGAATCGCTGCGAAACCGCGCATTCCCGACGACGATCACGATCCGCGAATCCACCCGGCTGGATTACCTTCCCGAGCCCGACATCTTCCACGATGTCGCCGGGCATGTTCCCATGCACACCGATCGCGTCTTCGCCGATGTGCTCGTGCGCTTCGGCGAGGTGGCCCGCAACGCCGCGGAAATGACCGCCGAGATCACCGACGCCGACGTGCGTATCCACCGCGTCGAGAGCATCATCAAGGCGATGGCCCGCTTTTTCTGGTTCACCGTCGAGTTCGGGTTGATGCACACGGCCGACGGGCTCCGCGTCTACGGCAGCGGGTTGCTCAGCTCCTTCGGCGAGTTGGAACACTGCATCGAGTCGCCCGACGTGCAACGCTACCCGTTTCAGCTCGAATGGGTCGTCAACCAGTATTTCGAAATCGACCACTACCAGCCATTGCTCTTCATCGTCGATTCGTTCGACCACCTCTACGGCCAGGTCGATCTGCTCGACGAGTGGGTGCGCGCCGGCCGGCTTGACAACGTCAGCCCCGGCGAACCCAACGTCAACGAGGCCGATCTGCGCTCGTTTCTCGACGCCCTCACGTAAAGCGACCGCCGCGCCGGCCCGCGCGACCTGGAGTGGCCGGAAAAGTGGGCGGGCCGCCACCGTTCGACGCCGGAGCGTGCGCACGCTATCCTGCAATCGGCTACGACACGTATGGAATGTCCTTGCGCGGGAGGAGTGCCCCATGAAACGCTGGAGATGGTTCGCGGCGGCGCCGCTCTTGCTCGCCGTTGTGGTCGGCTGTGCGCCGACGCGCGTCACGACCCGTTCGCTGCTGGCGGAAATGACCGACCTGCCCGGGCTCGCCGCCTACCCCCGCCCGGTATTCGTCTGCCGGCAGTTTTCCAGCTACGACCGCCGCTCGAAGACGCCCGCCGACCACGCCGGTTGGTTCGCCAACGGTGACGCCGGGAACTACCTGCGGGTCGAGGAAGTCGGCGACCGCAAGGAGTACGTGATGATGGACGCGGACGGTCCCGGCGCGATCGTGCGAATCTGGTCCGCCAACCCCCGGGGCACGCTGCGGATCTATCTCGACGGCGCCACCGATCCTGT
>Ga0256841_1002089_pt1 | contig 16247 bp, 8 predicted proteins | sample 356308metaG_FD_185971 | JGI IMG/M metagenome (GOLD analysis project Ga0256841, IMG submission 185971) | Hydrothermal vent microbial communities from Mid Atlantic Ridge, Atlantic Ocean - 356-308 | ecosystem: Environmental > Aquatic > Marine > Hydrothermal vents | place: Atlantic Ocean: Mid... | reverse complement strand
CACTACCCCTACGCGGAGGAAGAGCTCCATCTGGCCGACCGGCTGGGCTTCCTGGTCATCGACGAGACCCCGGCCGTGGGCCTCTTCTTCCAGGAGGAGGGGCTGGAGCGGCGCCTGGCCCTCTGCCGCCAGTTCACCCGGGAGCTCATCGCTCGGGACAAGAACCACCCCAGCGTCATCGCCTGGAGCCTGGCCAACGAGCCCCGCTCCCTGCGCCCGGCCGCGGTCCCTTTCTTCCGGGAGCTCTACCGGCTGGCCCGCTCCCTGGACCCCACCCGGCCGGTCACCATCGTCAGCGACCTGGCCACCCAGGAGGAATCCTTCGATTTCTTCGACCTGGTCTGCCTGAACCTCTATCGGGGCTGGTACCAGGAGTCGGGCCGGCTGGAGGAGGGGTTCGCGGCCTTCGCCAGCATCTTGGACGAGACCCACGCCCGCTTCGGCAAGCCCATCCTGGTCACGGAGTTCGGCGCGGACGCCATTCCCGGCCATCACGCCCTGCCGCCGGAGATGTTCAGCGAGGAGTACCAGGCCGCCTTCCTCCAGGGCTACGTCCAGGTGATGGAGGCCCGGCCCTTCGTGGCGGGGCAGCACGTCTGGAACCTGTGCGATTTCAAGACAGCCCAGGGGGTGAAACGGCCCATGGCCCTCAATTTCAAGGGGGTCTTCACCCGGGACCGGCGGCCCAAGTTGGCGGCTCATCGACTGCGGGCGTTGTGGAAAAAAGGAGAAAGAAGGAGGACGGGAGAGCAGGGATAGCGAGAGATTGGGCAACCGGTGGACTGATGGATTTTGGCGGATTGGGCCAGGGAAAACGACACTCCAGGGGGACGCAGGGCTTCCGTCAGGAGCGGAGGGCGGATCCCCTTGACGCCCACTGACGCCTGTTCCCTATCGCCGCACCCGGGGCGCCTCCAGGGAGCGAAGCGTGGGCGTCTCCCCCAGGAGATGGCCGTAGACCTGCTCGATCTGGCGACCGGCCTTCTCCCAGCTGAAGTGGGTCAAGGCCCGTTGCCGCAGCCGTTGACCCAGCCGCTGCCGCCAGGCCGCCTCGTCCCCCCCAGGGAAAAGGGCCCGCCCCAGCTGCCGGGCCAGGCCAGCCGCATCCCCGGGCGGGGCCAGCAGCCCATCCAACCCCAGGTACTCCCGGACCACCGGGGTGTCGAAGGCCACGGTGGGCAGCCCCACGGCCATGTAGTTGAGCACCTTGCCCGCTCCCTCGGTCCGGCTCAGCTTGGGAGCCACGGCCACATCCCCCAGCGCCAGGTAGCGGGGCGCCTCCTGGTAAGGGATCCGGCCGGTGAAGGTGATGAAGTCCTGGATGCCCAGCTCCCGGGCCTTCTCCTGGTAGATGAGCTCGTTGGGGAAGCCCATGAGCAGCAGGTGGAGGTCCTGGCGCTGGGCCAGGAGCAGGCGCAAGGCCTCCAGCAGGTGGCTGATCCCCTGGTGCTCGGCCAGCAGGCCCAGGTAGACCACCAGCCGCCGCCCTGGCGGGATGCCCAGCCGCCGACGCAGGGCCTCCAGCTCCTGGGCGGGGTAGCTGCCCCGGGGACGGAAGGTCTCCCCGTTCACGCAGTCCGGCAGGGTCTGGATGCGCTCCGGACGGCAGCCGAACTCCTCCACCAGGAGTCGCTCCGCGTGGGCCGAGCTGGTGAGGATGGCCGGCGCGGTGCGGTCCAGCCAGGTCTCCAGGCGGCGCAGAGGGCCGTAGAGAGGGCTGTTCCGCTCCAGGAAGTGGTGGTCGATCATCTCCTCCGTCAGGCTGCCTTGAAAGTCGAAGAGCACCGGCTTGCGGAAGAGGCGCCCCAGGACCAGGCCGATGAGCGCGCCCTCGTGCAGGTGGGTGTGGACGATGTCAAAGGGGCGGCGGGCCAGGAGGGAGAGGGTGCGCAGGCCCAGCAGGGCGTCGAAGGCGATCTTGTGGCGGCTGGAGCCCACCTCGTAGTGCTGCCGCCAGGGGATGGGCAGGGTGCGGCGAATGTCCAGGCCCGGGACGGGGTTGCCGTTGTGGTAGGTGGCGATGGTGACCTGGTGCCCCAGCTTCCCCAGGATCTGGGCCTCCTCCAGGATGCGCACGTGGCAGCCGTAGTCCGCGAAGAAGCTGGTGGGGGCGATCATGAGCACCCGATAGCGGCGCTCCGGCCCTTCCTCCCGCGGGGATCCCCTCTGCAACGAACTCTCCTGCGCCATGAGCTTTCACCTGTCCACCGTGACGGCCAGAAACAGCGCCTGCCAGAAAAATTGCAATACGCCTTCAATTCTAGCGCAGGGATCGCGGTTGTCCAAAAGGACTGTGGGCCCGGTTTTGGCTGCTCTCCGCCGCCTGGGCTAAAATAACCGGCATGATTCAGCTCGACCTCACCGCCCCGCCTCGTTCCTGGCAGCGCCGCCTGGTCCTGGGGCTCCAGGGGATGGCCCTGCTGCTCGCGGCCCTGCACCTCTTGGTGCGGAGCTTCCCCGCCACCCCCACGCCCATCCCCGGCCCCCAGGACCCGGAAAGCGCCTGGTGGGGCCTCTGGCCGGTGACCTACCCGCCCGCCTGGGCCGTGATCCTGGGCGGGCTGCTGGTCCTGGCTGGGGTGGCCTGGGGCTGGCGCTCCCTCCACGCCCCTGCCCCGACCAGGAGCCTGCCTCCGGCCGCTCTGCCCCTGGCCGCGGCCCTCCTCTTCCTGGCCTTCTTCCGCTTCCCTCTGGCCCACACCCGCTGGGGCGACGCCTACATCCTCTCCCAGGGCATCGCCTGGCCGGACCCGGCCCAGCGCCTGGTCTACTCCTGGCAGGCCCCCCTGGACGTCTTCCTCCACAGCCGGATCTGGCTCTGGCTGCACCAGCCCCTGGGCTGGGCCGACGCCATGCCCGCCTACCGCCTCCTCAGCCCCTTGGCCGGCGGCCTCTACCTCCTGGCCCTCCTGGCCCTGAGCCGGGACCAGGAGCTAGCTCCGGGCTGGCTCACCTTCGGCCTGCTGGCCAGCCTAGGCCTGGTGCAGCTCTTCTTCGGCTACGTGGAGAACTACAGCTTCGCCGCGGCCGGCATCCTCATCTACCTCTGGCTGGGCATCCGTGCGCTCCAGGGCCGGCGTCCCCTCTGGCTGGCCACCCTGGCCCTGGCCATCGCCAACGGCCTGCACCCCAGCACGGTGATCCTGGCCCCCAGCCTGCTCTTCCTGGCCTGGCAGCGCCTGCGGGGAAATGGGGGCCGCCCGGCCTCGCTCCCGACCATCCTGGCCCAGGTGGGGCTGCCCATGCTCCTGGTGGCCGGGGGTGTGATCCTGCTCATGGAGACGGGTGGTCATGGGCTGGCGGCCTTGCTGACCAGCGACCGGCCCGGCGGCGGGGACGGCCGCTGGCTGGTGCCCCTCTTCCGCACCGGCACCCGCTGGGAGCACTACACCCTCTTCAGCTGGCCCCACCTGCGGGATTTCCTCAACGAGCAGCTGCTGGTGGCCCCTGGGGTGCTCCCGGCCCTGCTCCTGCTGGGCGGCGCCTGGCTGCGCTGGAAACCGCCCCAGAGGGAACTTCCTGGCTCCCGGACACGTCTCAACCACACAGCCGAGCCCATGCCGGCCATCCTGGGCTTCCTGGCCTGGGCGGCTGGGGCCCATCTGCTGCTGACCTGGCTCTGGAACCCGGACTACGGCGGCCAACGGGACTGGGACCTCTTCAGCCTGGCGGCCATCCCCACGGCCCTGCTCCTGGCCGTCCTGGCGCCCCGGCTGCTCACGGAGCGGCGCTTCCTCCTGGCGGGGATGGCGCCCCTGCTCCTGGTCCAGGCCCTGCACACCGCCGCCTGGATCTACCAGAACACCCTGCCCTGGCAGTGGCCCGGCTGAACTCGCCCAAGCACCCAATTTCGCCCCATGACCTACTATCAGCTGCAATCCCGTCGATCCGCTGCCCGCACCTCCCCGCTGGCCATGGCCCTGCGGGGCTTTCTGGTGGGCGTGCTCCTCTTCGTGATCATCCTGCTGCTGGCCCTGGGCGGCGGCCTGGTGGCCTACGCCAGCATGGTGGCGGATCTGCCTGCACCCGGGGAGCTGGCCCAGCGGGCCGGGGCCTTCCGCAGCACCCGTATCTATGACCGGAACGGCAACCTGCTCAACGAGACCTTCGACCCCAACGAGGGCCGCCGGGTCATCGTGCCCCTGGCCCGCATCTCCCCCTACCTGCAGCAGGCCACCATCGCCACCGAGGACGCCAACTTCTACCGCCACGGGGGCGTGGATCCTGTGGCCCTGGCCCGAGCCCTCTACTACGCGGTCCAGGAGCGGGAGATCGTCTCCGGCGGATCCACCATCCCCCAGCAACTGGTGAAGCTGGTCTTCCTCTCCCCGGAGCGCAGCGCCCGGCGCAAGGTCAAGGAGGCCATCCTGGCCGCGGAGATCAGCCGCCGCTACTCCAAGGAGCAGATCCTGGAGCTCTACCTGAACGAGGTCAACTACGGCAACCTGGCCTACGGCGCGGACGCGGCCGCGGAGACCTACTTCGGCAAGGAGGCGGACGAGCTGACCCTGGCCGAGGCCGCGCTCCTGGCCGGCCTGCCCCAGGCCCCGGCCTACTACGACCCCTACACCTACCCGGAGCGGGCCAAGGAGCGCCAGGGGGTGGTGCTGGGCCTCATGGTGAAGGCCGGTTTCATCACCCCGGAGGAGGCGGACGCAGCCTGGCTGGAGCCCCTCACCTACGCGCCTCTGCGCTTCGACATGAAGGCCCCCCACTTCACCCTGCTGGTGCGCCAACAATTGGAGGCCCTCCTGGGCCCCGAGGCCCTTTACAAAGTGGGGCTCCATGTGACCACCACCCTGGACTCCCGCCTCCAGGCGGAGGCCCAGCGCATCGTCCGGGAACAGGTCCAGCGCCTGGCCTCTCGCCACGTCTCCAATGGGGCTCTGGTGGCCCTGCGCCCCCAGACCGGGGAGGTCCTGGCCCTGGTGGGCAGCGCGGACTTCGACAACGTGGAGATCGACGGCCAGGTGAACATGGCCCTGGCCCCGCGCCAGCCAGGCAGCGCGCTCAAGCCCCTGGTCTACCTGACCACCTTCATGGACCCGGGCCGGCCGGTGGCGGAACGCTGGACCCCGGGCACCCTGGTGGCAGACATCCAGGAGCCCTTCCCGGACGGGAACAACCCGCCCTACGTGCCGGTCAACTACGACGGCAAGGAGCACGGGCTGGTGACCGTGCGCACGGCCCTGGCCAACAGCTTCAACATCCCTGCCGTCCGGGCCCTGCAGCGGGTGGGCATCCCCCCCTTCCTGGAGGTGGCCCGGCGTCTGGGCATCACCACCCTGACCCGGCCAGACTACGGCCTGAGCCTGAGCCTGGGCGGCGGGGAGGTCCCCCTCCTGGAGCTGACCGGAGCCTTTGGGGTGCTGGCCAACCAGGGCGTGCGCCAGCCGCCGGTGACCATCCGCAAGATCGTGGACAGCCAGGGCAACGTCATCTGCGAGATGGGCAGCGCTGTCCCCTGCCAGCCCGGGGAAGCCGGGGCCGGGGAACAGGTGATCAGCCCGGTGGACGCCTTCCTCATCACCGACATCCTGCGGGACAACCAGGCTCGCTCCCTGGTCTTCGGCCTGAACTCGCCCCTGAACCTGGGACGCCCGGCCGCGGTGAAGACAGGCACCACCAACGAGTTCCGGGACGCCCTGACCGTGGGCTACACCCCGCAGCTGGTCACTGGCGTCTGGGTGGGGAACGCGGACAACTCGCCCATGGACAACGTCTTCGGCTCCCAGGGCGCGGCCCCCATCTGGAACCGCTTCATGCAGGCCGCCCTGGCCGAGGAGCCGGTGGTGGACTTCACCCCGCCCCCTGGGGTGGAGCAGTTTGAAGTCTGCGCGGACACAGGCGCCCAGCCGTCCGAGGCCTGCCCGGAGCGGGTGAAGCAGTGGTTCGCCGTGGATCGCCCACCCCTGCCGCCGGAGCAGGATCTCTGGCGCCGGGTGCGCATCGACAAGGTGACCGGCAAGCTGGCCACCGAGTTCACCCCCGCCCAGCTGGTGGAGGAGAAGGTCTTCAAGGTCTACCCGCCGGAGTACCGGCAGTGGGCCGAAGAGAACGGCATCCCTCAACCCCCCACCGAACCCAGCGATCTCTTCACCTTCCAGCCCCAGGTGACCATCCGCCAGCCCGCGGAGGGGGCCCAGGTGACGGGCATCTTCACCGTGGTGGGGAGCGCCAACGTACCTGGGTTCGCCAGCTACGAACTCCAGTACGGGATCAGCCACAGCCCCGGAGCCTTCAGCCTGCCCTTTGTGGGGCCCGTGGCCACACCGGTGGAGGAGGGGGTCCTGGGCCAGTGGGACACCCGGGAGCTGCTCAACGGCCCCCACACTTTGCGCCTGCTGGTGCGGGATCGTTTCGGCAACGAGTACGAGAGCCGGGTGCGGGTCACCGTGCTGAACCCCACGCCCACGCCGGAGCCTACGCCCACCCACACTCCCACCTGGACCCCCACGCCCACCCCGACGGAGGCCATCTCGCCTCTGCCCACGCCCACTGGCGCCAGCCCGTAGGGGCAGCGCGCTTCGGGCAGCATGGCGCTCCCGAGGGGCCTAAACCAGAGGCCCCCAAACAGAACCCAAAATGGAAAAAGGTCACCCACTCGAGGGAACGGTGGGTGACCTCTTTTTCTTGGATGCAGTGCAGGGGACCAAGGTTACCCGGCACGCCTTCGGGTTACGGGTGGCTATTCGGGCCTGGAATCTTGCCTGTCAGGCTAGGGACGCGCCAGCGAAACCCCCATCACGAGCCCGAAGATAAAGGAAACCAGTATGAAGATGAGCGTCATTTGCGGATCCATTCTTCTCTCCTTTCCGCCAGTGATTCCCCCAAATCACACGAGCGTCACAGTGGACAGAATGCACCCCCATCGTGGGTGGGGCAAGGGATGGCCCTGCCCCACCGCCTTCTCCACGGGTCCGCGGCCTTGATCAGCCTGCCATGAGCGACATGCGGGCCAGGATCAGGAGCAGGAGAGCGATGGCGACGAAGATGGCGCAGAGAAGGATCCCCAGGGCGTAGTCCTCCTGATCTCGCCAGCTTTGACAGTGGCCGAGCCAGCGGGCCATCAGCATGCTGGTGGCGATGCCGAAAGCCACCATCAAGCTGATCATGGCCAGGCCGACAGCAAAAATGGACAACATGTTTCCCCCCTTTCTGGCTGCTGAGGAGGCAGCCAACTCACCACAAACAGACGCTCCGCCAGTGAGGCAAGAAAGGGTGCGGTTTTCGGGTGGGGACGATGTGGACGGCAAGGGACGGTCCGCGCCCTCTCTTGGAAGAAAGCGTTCGGGAGAGGAGGGCCCGGCGCAGGCTGGGCCTCAAGCCCTCCAGGGAACCGGGTTTCGGGCCGGAGGGTCAGCGATTCGCCGCGCAGAGGCTTGCTCCACGCGGGTCGGTAGGCCGCCTAAACTCCTGGGCTCATTCGGTTTCGGCCACCGAACGATGTCTGCGGTTTTTTCAACAACGTTGTTGGGGTGACGAAGCTGTCACGTTGCCGTATCAGGGGAAAGATTGCAACATCGGGGCCAAGCGGCCCACTCAGGGTGAGGGTGCAGAAAGGAGATGGCGCAGTAAGCGGCGAGGAAGGGTGTTCGACGATGGGGCCGGTAATGGGACCAGTGATGGGGATGTCTGCATCTCTTCAAGGCTCTCCGCTTCCACCCACCCCGACGTTGCTGCTCAGGCTAGACCAAATGAGTTCCTGGGACAGGCGAGGGACAACAGTAGGCAGTGGCATCTGATTCCTCCTGTGCAGGTATCCGTAGCGCAGAAGTGGCCGACTCGTACCGGAAGAATCTGAAAAAGGTGCTTGAAAAGTTGATCAAACTGGGGTAAAATAGAACACAACAGACACGTAACCCTCTATCTACCCAAAATTATCCACGAAATTATCTTTTGGCAGAATACCCTTTGGTAACAACCATATCAAAGTTTGCACACAAAGTCAACATTTTCCACAAAATTTTAAGGTTTAAAACCAACCCTTTCGTGTACTATTAAACGGAAAATCCAACTGATTTTCTGTGACTCTTCCCACTTGATCGAACAACCCCCTGCCCCGGACGGCTACGCGCGACCCAATGCCCTTTCTCCAATAACGCCCGCGTCGTGTGTATCTCTCACATCGATTCCCACACCGATTTCCACATTACATTCACATATTGATTTCCACCACATCGATCTCTGCATCGATCTCGGCGGCAATTTCCAGGTTTCCCACCCTCAAGGACTCCGATCGTGGACGATTGGCAGGACAATCCGCTTTTCCTGCAGGCCCAAAGCTTGGTGACCTCCTTGCTGGAGACGCAAACGGAGGGCAGCGATCAGGCCCGGCTCTGTCGACAACGTCAGGAGCACGGCCTGGCAGTGGCTCGCACCCTGGCCCAGTGGCAGGCGTCCCCGGAGCTGGTGGCGGCCGGGCTGCTGCACACCTTCCTCTGGAAGAAGCTGGCCACGCCCGAACAGATAGCCCAGCTCTGCGGATGGGATGTGGCTGCTCTTTGCCGAGACCACCAGCGCATCCTCCAGGAGGAGCCCCTGAACCGCCGCCCTGGGACGCCCAATGTGCACCGGCGCATTCGATTCTACGTGGCGGCCTACCGGGACCCCCGCCTGGCCCTCCTGGGTGTAGCCGACATCTGGGATCACTTCCGCAGCGCCCGGGAAGGCGCTGGACCAGAGCGCCGAACCTTCGCCCAGGAAGCCCGGGAGTGCTATGTTCCCCTGCTGGAGATGTTGGGAATGCGGGCCCTCCAGGACGAGCTGGCCGACTGGGCTTTCGAGCAGGCGGAACGCAAGGCCTACCAGAAGCTGCAACGCCTGCTGGCCGCTGACCGTCCCCTGCACCAGCAGGCCTTTGAGCAGGTCCTGGCAGCCCTGCCCCCCGCCCTGCCAGAGGCGGAGCCGCCCGTCTGGGAAAAGCACCGGCCGGCCCGGGTGTACGATGGCCGCTACTCGGAGCTTGCCCATCCGGAGGTCTTCCAGACGGTCTCCATCAAGCTAGTGGTGCCCGAGGAGAAGCGTTGCTACACGGCCCTCCAGGCCATCCACCGCATCTGGCGCCCCCTGGAAGGCCGGGTGGCGGACACGGTCAGCATCTGCAAGCTCAACGGCTACCGGGCCCTGGAGACCACGGTGGAGACCTTCGTGGAAAATGCCCGGCGGCTCCTGCTCCACTTCACCATCGTCACCCCGGAGATGGATGCGATCAACCAGCAGGGATTGGCGGCTGTGCTGGGCCGAGGCCCCTCCGCCCCGGAGCTGGCCAACGCCTGGTGGAACCGTCGGGAAGAGGCCAATCGACACATCCACTCCGCGGAGCCGGGCGCGCAGCCCGAAACCCTCTACGTTTTCAGCCCTCAGGGGGAGCTCTTCTCCCTTCCCCAGGGCTGCACCGTGGTGGATTACGCCTACCGGGTGCACAGCCACCTGGCCAACCAGTGCCGCACCTTCTGGCTCAACGGCGTCCCAGTGGAGCCAATGACCCGACTCCATCACCTGGATCTGGTCTGGGTGGAGCAGGATCCCCGGGCGCCAGGCCCCACCCAGGCCTGGCTCAACGCCGCCCGCACCAGCCGGGCCCGGCAGCTGGTTCGCCGTTTCCTGCGCCGCCAAGGCCACAGCTTCCAGACCGGCCGCCACATCCTGGAGCGGCGACGCCAGAAGATGGAGCAGCACTACGGCTTCCGCCTCCTGAACGAGGACGTGGAGCGCACTCTGCGGGAGGCCACCCGGAAATTGAAGCTGGGCCGGGTGGAGAGCCTTCTGGAGAAGATCGCGGACGGCCACCTCTCTGTGGACAAGCTCCTCCACCCCCTCTTCGCCCGGGAGATCGCCCGCCAGATCCTGCTGCCAGAGGAGCTGCGCCTGGGGGTGCACCAGGTGCAGCTGGCCCAGTGCTGCCGCCCTCGGCCTGGGGACGACATCCTGGGGCGAGTCCGTCGCCGAGGCGGCCGCGCAGTGGGGATCAGCGTGCATCGGGTCGACTGCAAGGACCACCTCAAAGCGAACCGGGTGGAGACCGTGCCCCTGGAGTGGCGCCTGATCCCCTTGCAGCGCAGCGTGGACCGGCTGGTCATGCAGGCCAGGGACAGCAGCGGCATCCTGGGCCAGGTGCTGGAGCACATCTACGCCCGCCAGCCCAAGATGACCCTCCACGAGGTGCGGGCGGTGGCCCGTCACGGCCGGGCGCGCCTGGAATTGACGGTGGAGGCGGAGGGCGAAAACCTGTTGGAGGATCTGGTGGCCGATCTGGAGGTGCTGCCTGGGCATCAGGTGGACGAGGTGCGGCGCATGGGCTTGCTGCCCTCGGAGGTGGAGGCCCTGGCCCTGCCCATCAACACCCCCACCAATCCCTACAACCGGCTGCCCGTGGAGGATCCGGACCTCTTCTACGGTCGGAAGGAGGAGCTGGGACGGATCCACCGCTGGCTTCTGGACAACCAGGGGATGATCTGCATCCGGGGCCAGCAGCGGGTGGGCAAGACCTCCCTGCTGCTCCAGGTGAAGCGCCAGTACAGCCAAACCGGCCTGGACGAGCACCTCTACCCCGTCTATCCAGGGCTCTACCTGCCCATCGTCGTGGACTTTCAGACCTTCGGGCACATGGAGAGCAACCAGCTCTTCTACGCCGTCGCCGAGGCCGTCTTCAACGAACTCCAGCATCGGGGGCGCATCGGCAGCGTAGGCGCTCCGCCCCGCACCCTCTTCCAGATCAGCCCAGCCCAGCAGCTGATCAGCTACCTGCGGGACATCCACGCCCAAGCGGGCTTGCGTCTCCTCCTGCTCCTGGACGAGTTCAGCACCACCATCGACGCCTACCACCAGCAGGTGCTGGACGGGCACTTCTTCTCCCAGTGGAAGGGGTTGGTCACCGCCACCCGGGATTTCGCCAGCTACGTCGCCGTGATCCAGGAGCAGACCTACAGCCAGCTCAGCCAGTCAGCCGCGGCCAGCGTCCCAGCGGAGCCGGCCTGGCAGGCGCTTCAGCTAGGCCCCAGCCTCGTCCTGTCGCCTCTCCATCAGCAGGACGCCCGGGATCTCATCCAGCGCCCGGTGCGCAACTACTTCGAGTACGCGCCCGAGGCCCTGGAGCGGGTCCTCCAGCTCACCGGAGGCAGTCCTTTCCTGATCCAGGGCTTCTGCTACAGCCTGGTGAACCACATGGCCCACACCCAGCGGCGACGGGTGGAGCTGGCGGACGTGAAGGAGGTGGAGAGGAGCTTCCTCCGGCCCGGGGAAAACCTCTGCACCCACCTGGTGGGGCGGGTGCATGGGCTTGCCATGCCCATCTGCACGGAGCTGGCCCGCCTCACCTACCCGGACGGGCGTCCGGTGGCCCAGGAGCGCCTCCTGGAGGCCCTGCCGGACATGGATCCAGAGCTGGTGATGCGCACCTTGCACGAAATGGCCGAAAAGCATATCCTGATCCCCAGCGAGGAAAAGCACTGGCGGTTTGCCAGCCTGCTGTTTGCCGGCTGGCTTGCCCGTATCCCCCATTGACCATCCCCCATTGAGCATCCCCTACCGACGAAGGGAGAAATTGGACCATGACCCTGCCAAGGAGCATACCGGAGCTGACAAACGCAACGGACTCGGGCCCAACCGACATCGCCGATCCAGCCGCACCCCCTGGCCAGGCTGATTCCACGGACACCGCGCGGGCCGAGTTCTTTCAACGCAAGTTCATCGTCCAGGAGGTAGTGAACGGAGTCTGTGGCCCCAGGCCCCTGGATTTCGCCCTGATCGGGGCCAAATATATGGGCAAGAGCAGGGTGCTCCGCCACCTGGCTTCCGCCAATGGGCCCATCGAGAAAAGAGAGGGCCCGCGCGGCAGGCGAAAGGTCATCCCTCTTTACTACGACTGCAAACAGCTGCAGGGCTGGTCGACAGAACAGGGGGCCAAGCCGAGGGAAGGAGCAGACGAGTCGAGGAAGGGCCTGTTCATGACAGAGCTGGTGGACTTCGTAATCCAGCAGCTGCAGACCCGAGAAAGCGAAAAAGAAGGCCGGGGCCTCCATGGGGCCCGGCCGGATTGGGAGGAGATCGACCAGGAAGAGCGCCCGGTGGCCAAACTGTGGAAAGTGGTGCGTCAACTGGGCCAGGAAGATGTGCGCTTGGCCCTCCTCCTGGACAACTTCGACACTGTCCTGAAACAGAAGGCGGTCACCATGGACGAGCTGAACGAGCTGCGTCCCCTGACCCGGGAGCTGGCTCTGGTGGTGAGCAGCGAGCAGCCCCTGCCCGACGTGAACTCCGAGCTCATGGCCTCGCCCCTCTTCAACGTGATGCACCAGATCTTCCTGGGGCTCATCGACAAGGAGACAGCCCTGCCCTGGCTGCGGAAGCTCGTGGAAAACCAGGTGCAGGGGCAGGCAGAGAAGCATGTCGAGGAGCTCTGGGAGTGGACCGGCGGCCATCCCTTCCTCCTGGCCCGGGTGGCGGACGTCCTCCAAGATGTCATGGCCCGTTGGTTCGGCGGCGTGTTCCCCTCGGATCTGATCCGGCTGCGCCTGGCGGAACACAGCCGCTTCGTCTTCAACACCCTGGCCAAAAAGATCCGCGAGGCAGCCCAGGACCAAACAACGCCAGTGCTCGCCCTCCAGGAAGTGGTCCGCCGCCTGGTGGACAGCGAGAAGGGCACCACCCGTTTCGAGCTGCCCCGCCACGGGCCGGCCCTGAATTGGCTTATCAACCAGGCCCTGGTAATCTACGATTCGGAAGGCTACCGGCTCTTCTCCCCCCTCTTCCGAGAGTATCTACGGACTCACTGGCCCTTTACCCAGGAAGAGGCCCAGGTCGCGCTGGAAGGCGAGGACATGGAACGCTTCCTGAACCGGCTGACCCCGAAGGAGGGAGCCCTGCTGCGCTACTTCATCGCCCATCCGGATGAGGTGATCCCCACGGAGCAGCTTCTAGCCGACATCTGGCGCCATCACGACGCCAGCTCCACGCGCCGGGTCCAGGAAGGGATCCGGCGGCTGCGCCTGCGGCTGAGCCAGGCCTCCCCACCCATCGGACGCATCGAAAACGAACGGGGACGGGGGTATCGCTTCGTCCCCGCCACCTGGAAAGGAAACGGCTATGCCCCTTGAAGACATCCCCCAAGTCGCCCTGGAGTCCACCGTCATCTCCCACGGCCTGCCCTACCCCCGCAACGTGGAGCTGGCCCTGGAGATGGAGGCCATCGTCCGGGAGCGCGGAGGCCAGCCCCGGACCGTGGGCGTCATCCAGGGTGAACTGGTGGCGGGCCTGAGCCGGGAGCAGATCGAACGCCTGGCCACGTCGCCCCACGTGCGCAAGGTCAGTCGTCGGGACCTGCCTGTGGTGGTGGCCCGCAGGCTGGATGGGGGCACTACCGTGGCGGCCACCATGTGGATCGCCCACCGTTTCGGCATCCAGGTCTTTGCCACCGGCGGCATCGGCGGGGTGCATCGAGGAGATGGAACCGACGTCAGCGCGGACCTGCAGGAGCTGGCCCAGACGCCGGTGGTGGTGGTCTGCGCGGGGGCCAAGGCCATCCTGGACCTGCCTGCCACCCTGGAGTATCTGGAGACCTTCGGGGTGACGGTGGTGAGCTACGGCGCCGACGAGTTCCCCGCCTTCTACAGCCGGAGCAGCGGCCTGCCCGCGGACGTGCGTTGCGACCGGCCAGAGGAGGTGGCGGCCATCTGGCAGGCCAAGCAGGAGCTGGGGCTCCCCGGCGGGCTGCTGGTGGCTGTGCCTGTGCCCGAGGAGGCGGAGATCCCCCGATCCCAGATGGAGCCGGTGATCCAGCAGGCGGTGGCCGAGGCGGAAGCCCAGGGGCTACGCTCTGCCCAGGTGACGCCCTTCCTCCTGGCCCGCATCGCCGAGCTGACCGGGGAGCGCAGCCTCCAGGCCAACCTGGCCCTGCTCAAGAACAACGCCAGGGTGGCCACCCAGATCGCCCAGGCCATCCACGAAGTGCGGACGCCCAGCCTCTAGCCCCGATTCCCAAAAACGTTCCCCAAAACAAAAACGCACCCCCTTGGGCGTCCCAGGGCGGTGCGTTTTTCTCGTCTGCTGTTTCTTTCGCGGGGTGCGTAGCCAGCTCAGCCGATCCCCACCAGGGCCTCGAACTCCCGCCGCTCCAGCACCTCCTTCTCCAGCAGGGTCTCGGCCACCAGGCGCAGCTTGTCCTGGTGGGTGCTCAGGATCTCCCGGGCTCGGCTGTAGGCGTTCTCCACGATGCGCCGCACCTCTCGATCCACGGCCCGGGCCACCTCTTCGCTGTAGTGGCGCCGCTCGCCCAGCTCCATCCCCAGGAAGGGATTGTGGCTGCCCTGGCTGAGCTGGATAGGCCCGACCACCTCGCTCATGCCGTAGCGGGTGACCATGGCCTTGGCCAGCTTCGTCACCCGCTCCAGGTCATTGGCCGCGCCGGTGGTGATCTCGTCGAAGGTGAGCTCCTCGGCCACCCGCCCCCCCAGGAGCCCGGCCAGTTGGTCCTCGAACTCGGCCCGGCTGTGCAGGGTGCGGTCCTCCTCGGGCAGGGGCATGACGTAGCCCAGGGCCTGGCCTCGGCTCACAAGGCTGATCTTGCCCACTGTGTCCGTGTAGCGGAGCATGGCCATGACCACCGCGTGGCCCGCCTCGTGGTAGGCCACCACCCGACGCTCCTCCGGGGTCAGGATGCGGCTCTTGCGGGCCGGGCCGGCCACCACCCGCTCGATGGATTCGATCAGCTCGTCCATGGTGATGGCCCGCTTGTTGCGTCGGGCCGCCAGGATGGCCGCCTCGTTGAGCAGGTTCTCCAGGTCCGCGCCCACGAAGCCGGGGGTCTGCCGGGCGATCACCCCCAGGTCCACGTCTGGGGCCAGGGGTTTGCCCCGGGCATGCACCTTCAGGATGGCTTCCCGCCCCCGGCGGTCTGGCTGATCCACCACCACCTTGCGGTCAAAGCGGCCGGGGCGCAGCAGGGCCGGGTCCAGGATGTCCGGCCGGTTGGTGGCGGCGATGATGATCACGTTGGTGTCCGAGTCGAAGCCGTCCATCTCCACCAGGATCTGGTTCAGGGTCTGCTCCCGCTCGTCGTTGCCGCCGCCCATGCCTGCGCCTCGGTGCCGGCCCACCGCGTCGATCTCGTCGATGAAGATGATGCAAGGGGAGTTCTTCTTGGCCTGCTCGAAGAGGTCCCGCACCCGGCTGGCCCCCACGCCCACGAACATCTCCACGAACTCCGAGCCGGAGATGCTGAAGAAGGGCACGCCGGCTTCCCCTGCCACGGCCTTGGCCAGCAGGGTCTTGCCCGTCCCCGGGGAGCCCACCATGAGCACGCCCTTGGGGATGCGGGCCCCCAGGGCGGCGAACTTCTGGGGCTCCTTGAGGAACTCCACCACCTCCTGGAGCTCCTGTTTGGCCTCCTCGGAGCCGGCCACGTCCTCGAAGGTGACGGTGGGCCGGTCTGCGTCGTCCAGTTTGCGGGCCCGGCTACGGCCGAACTGCATGGCCCGGTTCTGCCCCCCACCCCCGGCCTGGCGCATGATGAAGATGAAGAAGCCGAAGATGAGGATCATGGGCAGGAGCATCACCATCCAGTTGAAGAAGGCGCCGGTGTTGGGCGCGGGTTTCACCTGGATGGGCAGGGAGCTCAGCTTCTCCTCGTCCACGCCCAGGGAGCGGAGGACCGACAGCAGGCTCTCCCCGCTCTCCTTGCGGCTGCGCAGCTGGGTGCCGTCGTTCAAGGTCACCAGGACCTCGTCGCCCTGGACGACGATCTGCTTCACCTGGCCCGTCTCGATCAGCTGGGCCACTTCGTTGATGCCCTGGAGATCGCCGGTGTTGGTGGGCGGGTTGAAGATGAGCCGGTAGCCGAAGAGAAGCACGACCACCAGCACGATCCAGACCCAGCTGCGGCTGAAGAGCTGTCGGAAGCGGTCGTTGGGATCCGGCTCCTTGTTATTGCGGTTGGGGCCCTGGCTTTGAGGGCTCTGTTGTCTATCGCTCATGGACTCGCTCGTCTCGGTAACTCGAAAGATCGTTCTGCGGAAGATCGTTCTACAAAGAGTGGATCACCGGCCTGCTTCGGGAAGGTGGGGCCATGCCGGCCCGCCCACGTCCTCCCAGGGCAGACTCCAGCATACCCCAGGGCGGTCTCCCGTTCCGTAAGACCCCGTCCACACTGCCCGACGGACTGCCTGAGGGAAGGGATGCCCTGGACGGCTCAACTGCCTCTAGCCTAGCTTGGCCAGCTCCTCCTGGATGCTCACACCCACGCAGTGGGT
>Ga0256841_1002088_pt1 | contig 16255 bp, 11 predicted proteins | sample 356308metaG_FD_185971 | JGI IMG/M metagenome (GOLD analysis project Ga0256841, IMG submission 185971) | Hydrothermal vent microbial communities from Mid Atlantic Ridge, Atlantic Ocean - 356-308 | ecosystem: Environmental > Aquatic > Marine > Hydrothermal vents | place: Atlantic Ocean: Mid... | reverse complement strand
TTTGAATCCCAACCAAACTCAAATAGATTTCGTTTATGGTTTAGTCGGTATAAAAAAAGAAATTTTAAACAAAAAAGGATTCCAATTAAGCGGAGGAGAAAGGCAGCGTGTTGCGTTAGCAAGAATTTTATTTGCAAACCCGGATGTATTAATTGCCGACGAACCATTTGCGGCACAGGACCCCGATTCGAAACTTAGAATTGCCAACTTATTCAAAACGTTAAATAGGAAAATGGATTTAACTCTGGTAATTGTTACGCACGAAACAGATATATTAAAAACACTATCTAACGAGATTCTCGTTTTATATTCGGGACAAATAATGGAAATGGGGCAATTCGATGAAATTTACAACAAGCCGTTGCATCCGTATACCAAATTTTTAATTGACGCGAATAATTATAATTTAACATTAAATCAAAACAAAACGGGTAAATCAAATTCAGCCGTCTGTCCATTTTACCATAAATGCGGCAACCGTTTGGATAAATGTGTTGATACCGTTGAAAAATTAAGCCAGGGAGAAAGATTTATTTACTGTAATAATCCTATTAACCGTTAGTTGAGTTTTCTATTAAAGGAAATTCAATTTTAAATTTTGTTCCTTTTCCTTCGGCACTATCCAATTCAATTTTTCCTTTTAACAACTCTACAAATTTTTTAGTAATTGACAGACCGAGTCCGATACCTTGATACATTCTGTTCATCCCTTCGCTCACTTGCCGGAAGGCTTCAAAAATTAAAACTTGTGATTCTTTGGGAATTCCGATTCCCGTATCAGTAACTTCTATAACAAAATATTTTTTGCCGGAGTCATTTTTATGGGAAAGCCGGATGGTTATTTCGCCTTCGTTTGTAAACTTAAAAGCGTTATTAAGCAAATTGTGAATAATTCTTGTTAACATACGTTCGTCGGTAAAGGCGTTCAAATTACCGGAATCGATAAGAATATTAAAATCGATGTGTTTACTGTTTGCTTCTTGTTTATAAATCATTGCCGTGTTTTTAACAATCTCGGAAATATTTTTCTTTTCGAGATTAATTTTCAAACGGTTGGTTTCTATATCCGCTTCGTCCAGAATTAGATTTAAAGCTTCGGTCAAACGGTTACTGCTTTTCAATATAATTTCCGCCATTTCTTTTAATTCCGGGTCTTTCAGCTCTTCAAAAAGAATTCCCGCATAACCTAAAATAACCGTTACGGGTGTTCTGAGTTCGTGACTCATATTATCAAGAAAAACAGATTTAAGGTCTGCTAAACTGTTATTATCTTTATCAGGCATATTGGAACTCAAACCGATTCCCGTAAAAATTAAATTAAGTAATTTTTGATATTTTTAATATTATTAAATATTTTATAAATAACAACAAAATTTATTTATAAGTTTCTAAAATCTAATTGAAATTTAGTTGTAAATCTATTTTCGATTTATTTCTTTTTTTGTTTATATTTTATTTGACTTAAAATAAGAGTATTCGGAGGGTAAATGCGCGCCATCACATTTTTGTTAATTTTAATTGCAATTGCTGGTTGTAAATCCATTGTTTTAGAACCGGCAGATTTTGCTTGGCCAATCGAGTCCGTTTTAACGGTAAACAAAAACGGCACAATCGAGGAGAACAGATATTCATTTCAAGTAAATGTTAAACCGCTTTTCGATGCCGAACGCTCCGACAGCACCGGGGTTTCAATGGAATCCGTCAGAATAATCCGGGGAGAAAAAGGGTATTATTATATGATTGCTCCAGGATTTAAAAACCTTTATATTTTTACAGTGAACAACGGACAAATGGTATTGTATAATCAAATACATGTTTCGGAAACAGGTATTGAATTGCCCGCGCTTAATCAAAGGAAACCTTATATTGAGTTGTTGGACGGAGAACGACATTTGTTTTACGTTAATAACGAAGGCATTAAGGAGAATTCAAGTGAAACAAAATAAAATTTACACTCTATTTATTCTTTTATTTTTTCTGCTTGTCAATAACATTTACTCTCAATCCGATTATAAAATTACGCAAGATTTTAAGTCGAAACAAAAATCTTTTGAAGTTGCCATTGATTATGCAAAATCACTAAAAGAATTAAACGCCATTCGCAGAGAAATAGAGCACTTTCGTGAAGAATTCTTACCAAGCAAAGAAATGCTCGATAAAGCTTTATATCCCGAAAATTTTAATTCCTCCTTTGAACTTTTGGACAGAAAATTAAATTTAGCAAGCGCTAAACTTGCCAAAATTACAACATTGCAAAAAAAAGTGACTACACTTTCAACTAATGTATCCACCCTTACACAGGAGCTAGACAGACTTAATCTGGAAATAAGCAGATTAAAACAAGAGAACAAACACCTTCTGACGAAAATTTTGGTTTTACAGAGGAAACCCTCGCAAGACGCAAAAACAATAGATTCGTTAGCAGCTTTGGTTAAAAAATTACGCCGCGGTATAAACGAAAGGGATTCCTTAATTCTTGATGTAATGGACAATATATTCCTTACCGAACAAAGGATGAAAACTTTAAATGCTACGGAGAAGAAAGAAATTTCGTCTAAAATTCATGGGACTAATTTATTACAGAATATAGAAAATTTGCTTGACGATAATATTAAAATGTTGGATGCCGGTGTGTTTAATCCCCAGGATTTGGAAGAAATGAGAAAAGAACAAAACAAATTTAAATTAAGGTGGGAATACTTCAGTCCGAAATTAGCAAATATCTATGCCTCGAATGAAGAAGAAAGCACCCAACTTTCCGTTGTTGATAGTCTTGTTGATACTTGGGGAAAGTCTATAGATCAAACTTATTGGAATTCGATTAACAATGTTTTTGCCGGATATAATATTAACCTTGCTAAATTTAACAATTCCGAATCGTTTCAAAAAAGCTTAATTGCTTTTATCGCTAAACATTTGGATAAAGAATCGAAAATTAAACCCGTAGAAAATCATCAAGATTATGTCTATTTCCAAACGGCGTGGACCGAAGATTTGGGCAATAAGTGGCTGCCGATTTTAATAAAAGAAAAAATGTATACCGAGAGCCAAAAGAAGGAAATTGACGATAAACTTGACGCATGGGGTAAATCGGCCGGAAATGCCACTTCAATATTTATTTATATATTGGCGGCTGTTGTTATTCTGCTTGCCGTAATTATTTTCTTTTTGTACATGAAAAAAAGCAAAAAAAGAAAACATACCGAGATTGAAGTGGAACTAAAACAACAATCCGGCAATGCCGATAATGAAACGGATGAAGAATCCAAATTAGAAGAATAAATTTAACGTTCCGGTTGGTAAACAATTTTTCTGATTGTATCGTACTGCAAGTAAGGATATTCGTTTCTTAAAGTATCAATTGCTTCGCCGGCACTGATTTTCAGTTTGCGCATGGCTCTAAACTTTTTCCTAATTAAATAATCCCGGACGGAGCGTTCGTTAATCAATCCGCGGCTATTAAGCAATTCGTATATTTCATCACTAATTAGTTCGGAAATAGGATTTTGATTTTTGTTATTCGAATCGTCCATTTTTTTATTCCCTAAGTTTATTTTTTAATTATTTTAATTACTTAGTTGAAGGAAAATCCAAATAATAAATAACCAATAATTAAACTTTTATCAACAGCATAAATATGCGGTTTTTAAAAGGAGAAAAAGTAAAACGGAAAAATTTACCGCATGAATATGTGTTTTTTTTAGATTAGACCTTTTCTGATTGCTTTTGCCACAGCTTCGGATTGAGAATGGACATGCAATTTTTTATAGATATTCCGTATATGATGCCTTACGGTATCAACGCTTATAAAAAGCGCATCGGCAATTTCCTGATAATTATTTCCGTCGGCTAATGCATTTAAGACTTCAATTTCGCGTTTCGACAATCCAAATTCCCCGGAATTTTGTATAAGCGGATTATTTTGCTGAAAAACATTAATTACTTGTCTTGCAATTTGTGAACTCATCGGAGAGCCGCCGTCGTAAACTTCTTTAATTGCTTCTAGAAGTCTGCTTGGTGGAGTTTTTTTCACTAAATATCCACAAGCGCCAGCGCAAAGAGCTTCGAATACGACGTTACTATCCTGATAAACCGTCATCATTAAAATATCAATTTCCGGTTTCATTTTTTTTGCCCGTTTCAAACCTTCAATTCCGTTAATTCCCGGCAAACCTATATCCATTAAAACAACATCAATTTGTTTTTCCATCAGTTCATTTAAAAAATCCTCTGCATTCGCATAAGCTCCAACGCACGAATAACCGTCAGTTCCGTTTATTAAAGTAGCCAAACCTTCACGTATATTTTTATTATCCTCCACAACAACAACATTTATCATAAACATTATATCCTTTTAAGAATGGTTTTACTTTTTATTTTACCCGAAAATTTAATTGTGGTTCCGTTTAATTCTTCCGAATATATTTCAAGTGTTCCGTTGATTATTTTAGCGCGTCTTTTCATATTCTTTAATCCGTTACCGTTAAATATTTTATTGTATTCAAATCCTTTTCCGTTGTCGGAAATTGAGATTTTCAGGAAATTTTTTACAATTTCTATTTCCATCAATATTTCATTACCGCGGCTGTGTTTCAAACTGTTATTTAATGCTTCTTTTAAAATTAGGAACAGGTTTTGTTTATATTCCAAAGGCAGTTTAACGGATTTAATACTTTCCAAATTAGTTATACGGAATTTTATATTTCTTTCTCTAAGAATATCATTATAAGAATCTTTTAATCGAACAATCAAATCATGCAATGAATCCCTTTTAGGGTTTACGACCCAAACAATATCGCTCATATTATCTATTAACGAACGGGAAAGCTCGCTTATTACTGTAAGTCTATCTTTAGCCTTACCGGAATTTTTCTTTATATCATTAGTAACCAATTCGCTTAAAATCGAAATTTCGGTCAATCCTGCGCCGATATTATCATGCAAATCCGCCGAAAGTTTTGTTTTCAATTTTTCCATGGCAACCAAATGTTTAATTTTTTGATTAATAAAATATGTTATCATTCCACCAATAATTAAAATCATTGAAAGAATAAACCACCATCTTAACCAAAAAGGCGATAAAATGGTAATAAAAACGGATGATTCCTTATCAGTCCAAAAACCGTCGCTATTTGTTCCTCTAACTTTGAAAATATAATCTCCTGGTGAAAGATTTGTATAAGAAACTGATCTATAATTTGCGTTTGCCGTATGCCATTTATCGTCTAATCCAACAAGTTTATATTTATAAATATTTTTCCTCGGTTTATAAAAATCCAACGAAGCAAAGCGGAAAGTCAAAAAATTTTGATTATAGTTAAGTTTCAGTCTTTTACGTTCACCTTTCAATTTTTTACCAAGGACGGAAATTGAAGTGATTACAACCGGCGGTATAAAATTGTCTTCTTTTATACTATCGGGATAGAAATAATTTATACCTTTAATTCCGCCGAAAAACATTTCACCCGCTTTATTTTTGAAATAAGCGCCTCCGCTAAATTCTTTACTTTGTATACCGTCTTGTTCGTCGTAATGCGTAAATCTGTTATTAATTTGATCGTATCTGAAAAGTCCGTTGTCCGTACTAATCCACAAATTTTGTTTCTTATCTTTTAAAATGGAATAAACGGCATCGCTTGTAAGACCATCTTCGTACATGAAACGTTTAAATTTTCCCGTTAAAGTATCTAAAACATTCAATCCCCCGCCGTAAGTTCCAACCAGCAAATTACCTTTAATATTTCTGGAAATTGAAATTACCCTGTTATCGCTTAAGCTTGATTTGTCTCTAAACTTGTGGACATATCTGGTAAAAGAATTTGTTTTCAAATCGAATAAATTTAATCCGCCGAAAGTTCCTATCCACATTTTACTTTTTTGATCTTTATAAATCACATAAATTCTGTTATCGCTTATTGATTTTGGATTTGCCGGGTCGTGCTCGAATCTTTCGAACTTTAACTTTGCCGCCGGATTTTTTGGAATGATAGTCTTACACAATCCTCCGCCGAACGTACCGACCCATAAAATTGAATCGGAAGAAATATAAACCGCTTGAATTTGATCGGAACCTAATGAATTAAAATTATTGGGATTGTAGCGGTAAGTATACCACTTATTTATTCCCGGAACAAATCTGTTTAGTCCGTTAGAATAAGTCCCAACCCAAAGTGTATTATATTTATCGCCGGTTACTGCTCTTACATGGTTACCGCTAATGGAATTAAAATTATTTTTATGCGTAAAATAAGAATATTTCTTTGTTACCAAATTAAATTTATTCAAACCGCCTTTGTAAGTTCCTATCCACAAATTATTTCCGTTATCCTCAAAAATTGACCATACAATATCATCGTTTAATCCGTGGTTAGCGCTTCCTTTTTTAATAAGATTAAATTTCTTCAATTCTTTTTCAACTTTAACAATTCCTTTGCCTAAATGAGAGCCGGCCCAAATAATTCCGGATTTATCGCTAAAAACAGAAAGAACATCGCTTATGGGAAATGGTTGACGGCTTCCGGAGCTATTTAGAAATTGAGTAAAAATATTTTTCTTAAAATTTATTTTTACCAAACCGGAACCAAAAGTTCCGACCCAAATATTTCCTTCGGGGTCATTACAGATTGACATTATTTTGGAAATCTTGAAATTCCGTACATTTGTAAGAGGTCTTGTAAACGATATTTTATCGTTAGATATATCTTCATTCCGTATAAGGTTAAGTCCGCCTCCAAACGTTCCGATAAGCAAATTATGCTCAATGTCTTCCGTAATTGAAGTTACTCTATCATCGCTCAAAGAATTTGGCGAATGAGTTTTGTGGGAAAAATTATAAAAACGAATTTTTGAAGAAGGATTTTTTTCTTTATTCATCAATTCGGTAATTGGTATATTGTTTAATCCTCCGCCAAAAGTTCCAATCCAAATATTACCCAAATTATCTTTATAAAGCACACTAATTTTATTTGAACTCAAACTATATTTTGAACCGGAATGATAAAAATATTTAAGTTCGCCGGTAGATTTTTTAAATCTCACCAAACCCTTTCCCCAAGTACCAATCCATAAATAATCGAAATCATCTTCAACTATGGAAACAATTGAACTGTTAAGCAAATTTCTGGAAAGTATAATCGGGTAATCGTCCGACTGTTCGTCTTCCTCATTAAACCAATCGCTTAAGTTTGAAATATTATAATGAGTAAAAAACCCGGTTTGTTTATCGTATTTATTCAATACGCCGTTATTCGTTCCAATCCAAATATTACCTTCGTCATCTTCAAAAATGGATTTTATTCCGATATCCGAAATTGAATTTGGGTCTAAAGGATCGTGAGTAAATACGGTAAACGAATAACCGTCATATTTATTTAATCCGTTAGCGGTTCCAAACCATAAATATCCTTCGCTGTCTTGATAAATGGCTAAAACCGAACTTTGTGACAGTCCTTGTTCAATGCCGATTTCTATAAACTTATAAGAGCCGCTTGCTTTTAATCCGACGGTAAAATTAAACAGGGTTGCAATTAAAAAGTATTTTGATATTAGTTTTAACAACTTATTTTGAAGTTTGTAGTTTGCAAGAAAATTATAATTAGAATTTATAAAACTTTTCTTATTGGGTAAAGGTTTATTTTTAAGATACAAAAGAGACAGTTTTTTTACATGCTAAAAAATTAGTTTTTTTTTGAATCTATGCTTATCTTTATGCATCTAACTGCTAAATTATTAATTAATAACATAATCAGGAAAGAATAAATGGAACATTTAACTAAAGAAACATTTTTGAAAAAAGTATTTGATTACGAAAATAATAAAGAATGGAAATTTGAAGGCGATTTGCCTTGCATAATAGATTTTTATGCCGATTGGTGCCAACCGTGCAAAATGGTAGCTCCGATTATGGAAGAGTTAGAGCAAGAATTTGCCGGTAAAATTAATTTCTATAAAATCGATACGGAAGATCAACAAGAACTTGCTGCGGCATTCGGTATTAGAAGTATTCCTTCTATTTTGTTTTGCCCGAAAGACGATAAACCGCAAATGGCAACCGGCGCTCTTCCTAAAGATGTTTTTAAGCAAGCAATTGCCGATGTTTTTAAAATTACAGCCGATTCAACGGTTAGTTAATTAATTTAATAAAACTAAAGAGGCTAAATTAAAAGTTAACGGTTTTTAATAGCAACATTCAGATGTATTAGTAAAGTTTAATGCGTTGTTGTTTAATTTTTATATACCGGAAACCGGATTTCTACTTTTAATACAGCCTCTTTTTTATTGCACATTCACAAACTTGCTTATTTTAAATTCAACTTTTCTACCCTTTTCTTTATTTCCAAAAAATGAAAACGTCCAAAGACCTACAATTTTATTCGGGAAAACAATTTCCAGAGGAATTCCTTCCGAAAAAAGTTGATGAAAATAAGATAAGGTTACAATATCGGCATCGGAAGGGCGACGAATTTCCACCGAATCCAATCTAATTGATTGGTTAAACAGAAAACTGAAAACTATTTGTCCGTCCGCTCTTTCTGTATAATCTGCATTTGCATCAACAGCGGAAGTTGTATCCCTCAAAAAGACAAAAACATTGGTTGTTAAATTTTCTTGAACATTAACTATTACCGTTGAATCCGCAAAACCATCCAGACTTAATTTTATCGAATTATCTCCTGTTAACACCGAATCAATTGTAAACGGCGTTTGAGCATTGATTAAGTTACCGTTAAGATAAATTTGAGCACCCATAGGATCGGAATCGACAAAAATACTTCCGGTAGGCGGAGCTAACTGCAATTGAATAAAATATGCGGATGTTTCGTTTTTTATTACATGAGCGGTAAAAGTTGAATCATTATAACCGTTTAATGCAAGCTTAATTTGGTAATCGCCTTCCGTTAAATCCCGTAAAGTATCTGGAGTAACTAAATTAGTCGGTTCGCCGTCTATCCAAATTGATGCACCTTGCGGAGCAGAATCTATAAACAAATTGCCCTCAGGCGTAATTGGCGTTAAATCAATTGTTAACGAAGTTGTAATTCCCGTTTCCACTTTTATATTGAACGTGGTATCGGCGTAATTGCTTTTTACCAAAGTTATTTGATGATTTCCGGCTATAATATTAGTCAAAGTATCTTTAGTAAATTTGCCCGTAAACGAGCCGTCTAAAAATATTTGAGCACCCGCAGGATTAGATGAAATTATAACGCTTCCCACGTTTTGAAGTTGTCTTAAAATAATATTTTTATTTAATCGTTCGTTTTCACCTAAAGTAACTACAAAATTCGTATCGGCATAATTAAGATGTTTTAGAGTTATCAAATAATTACCAGGGGATAAACCGGTTAAACTATCGGGAGTATACTTTCCGGTTGACAAATTATTCAAAAATATTTGAGCATTTTGAGGTTGAGAATTAATTACTATTGAACCTTTATACTTAACCTTTCTCAAAACAATGTTTTGCGAAGTTTTTTTGCCGTTAAAAACTTCAGCGGAAAAAGTAGTATCTACAAATCCTTGTTTTTGTAATGTTATTTCGTATTTTCCGGTTTCAAGTCCTGTAAGGCTATCTGGAGTAACTTTTTTTGTATCCGTACCAAGCAATAAAATTTTTGCACCGTCCGGTTCGGAAGAAATAATTAATTTTCCGGTCGGCGTAGGTTCGGTAAGTTGGTATTTATCAACGCAAGAAATAATGAAGACGAGCGAAAATATTAGAAGAAATACCTTTTTCAATTTCATTTTATCCTTATAATTTTTATCCGTCTGTTTTTTAATCTGCCATAAATAGTTTTATTAGGAGAAACCGGCATTGCATCGCCCATTCCCATAATAACAAAATTCTTTTCCGGCAATCCCATTGAGACAAAGTAATCCAAAATTGCTTTAGCTTGATTTCTGGAGATATTTATTGCGTCCATTTTTCTTTCTTTAGAATCAACGTGTCCTTCAATTCTCCATTTTGCATTGGGATTTTTTTTCAACAAAGAAATAATTTTCATCAGCTTTGGATAAGCCGAAGATTTAATTTTACCTGTTTCGTTTACAAATATATTTTCCGAATGCAGTACAAAAAGATTCGGTATTTTAACTTTGGCTGATAGATTTCTACGGGATTTTTTAATTAAATAATCCGGTTTAACATCGGGGCAGCCGTCATTATCTTTATAACCGTTAAATGTTTCCGGGTTGTTAGGACATTGATCTAACGAATCAGGTATTTTATCTCCGTCGTTATCATAATCGGGGCAGCCGTCATCATCCTGAAAACCATCAAAATCTTCCGCTTCATTTTTACATTTATCGTTCAAATCAAATATCCCGTCATTATCGTTATCAATATCGGGACAACCGTCATTATCTTCAAATCCGTCATAATCTTCTTGAGTATACGGACATTTATCTACTACATCGGGAATTCCGTCTTTATCATTGTCCAAATCCGGGCAGCCGTCTTCATCTTCATAGCCGTCAAAATCTTCTTTTTTATCCGGACATTTATCGATATTATCCAAAATGCCGTCACCATCGGAATCGCCTACGGAATGCAGACTGAAAGAAAACCCGATATTCCCAGAGATAAAATAATCGTTATGGTTTCCAAAACTTACGGCATCCAAATTATCATTTTGAATAAAATGAAAACCAATTCCAAATTCAACAGCGAACAAATCCGATAGTTTCAGTTTTACTTCGGGTTCAATATCCAGAACCAACGAGTTAAGATTTCCACCACTTGTAATTTTAATATTTCTGCTTGTTGTATTGGCATTACTAAATTTAAACCACAAATAAGAAGCTCCCGCGGAAAGAACGGGTATGAATGTATTACTTAAGCTGTACGCATAATTTATTCTGCCGCCTATCATAGTTGATTTAGTAGTAAAATCATTCGGGAATCCTAAAAAATTATTTTCTCCTTTAAATTTTTGAGTTCCGCCTAATATTTCAAAACCTAATGCGCCTTTGGAGTGCGTTGATAAATAATAGCCTAAAGCTATTCCGGTAGAAAGACCTAATTTGGAATTGTTGTAATCCGTAAGCGAATAATTTGAACCGCCTTTCAATGTAAAATAAATATTTTCCGCAAAAGGATTAACGGTATTGGCATAATGATTTTGCGCAATTACAAAAGAATAACTTAAGGTTACAAGCAACAATATTTTAGCAATGTTTCTCAATTTGTAAGAAATTATTTTAATAAAACCAATTTTTGACTATCGATAAAAAGTTTATTTTTATTTATACCAAAAGCTTTAAATACAATTAAATAAATTCCGCTAGCAAGATTTCTTGCCGTAAATCGTTTCAGGTAAACTCCGGGGCCAAAATTCCGGTTTTCAATTAAGGAGCTAACCATTTTACCTTGAAGATTAAAAATTTTAATATTAACATTCGAGTTTTCGGGAACTCCGAATTTTATTAATGTAGAAGGATTAAACGGGTTTGGATACGCATTTGCAAGAAAATATTTTTGTGGAATAATATTTTCAGAAGTTAAATCGTTTAATCCGGTTACCGGATTAAAATTTGCGATTAAATTTCTACTGCCGTTTACGGGGAATGACAATTCGGACGAGTCTGAAATTGATGAATCGTTTTCGGACCAATAACTAAATTCAAATCCCGGATTCGGAATTGCCTTAAGCTGCGCTGTTTGTCCGTAATTAAAAAATCCGCAGCCCGAAGTTACACCGCCGTCAATAGGATTGGAATAGCAATTTATAGTATAAGTATCCTTCTCAAAATTTGCAATAACTGTCACATTGGATTGTACATCAAACATTAATGTATCATTGTCGGAAATCACCGTGTTGTTTAGTGTCCAATTATTGAAAGACCAACCGGGATTGGGAACGGCAATTAAAACGGCGGTTTGATTCAAATGGAAGAAGCCGCATCCTGAAACCGTTCCGCCGTCGGAAGGTTGTGCCGAGCATTCAACCGATAATACTTGATCGGAAAAATTTGCCAAAAAGTTTCTATCCGAATCTACATTAAACGAAATAGTCCTTTCCGTAGAAACAATATCTCCGTTTTCTTGCCAATTGACAAAATACCAACCGCTATTCGGGATAGCCGAAAGCGTAACTTCATCCCCGTAATTATAATTTCCCGTTCCGGTAATTGTGCCCCCGTTTTGGGGAACCGGAGTGGCATTTACCGCATAAGTTTCTTCTTTAAATTTTGCGGTTAAATTTCTGTTGTTTTCAATTGTAAAACGGTAAGCGGGAGAAGTTGAAACGATACGGTTATTCTCTTTCCAGCTTAAAAATTTCCAGCCTGCATTTGGCGATGCGGTTACGGTAACTTGAGAACCCGCGTTGTAAACTCCGTCTCCGCTTGTATTTCCGCCCTCCGGCGGATCTGCTGTTGTATTAACGCTGTAAGTCAAATGCCGGAAATTTGCAACTAAATCCCTATCATTTATAGCAATAAAACTATAACTCGGCTCATCCGAAACTACATTTCCGTTTTCAGTCCAACTTTCAAATTGCCAGTACTGATTTGCAACTGCGGAAACAGTTACATTCTCACCAATATTATAAACTCCCCCGCCGTTAGTCTGCCCTCCTTCCGGCGGTTGACTGGATGTTGAAATATTAAATGTGATTATGGAAAAATTCGCTATAATATTTTTATCATTATCCAAAACTACCGGAACGGGATTTTCGTTTGTTTGAATATCGCCTGACCAATAATCAAATTGACTGTTATTATCCGGGAAAGCTTCCAGAGTTACAACATCATCCTGGTTAAAAGTAGCCTGATACGGCAAATTTACTTGAATGCTGTCGACGTAAACAATTCCGCTGCCGTTACCTTCTTTATCGATCGTTAATGTTACAGGTCTATATACATAAAAGGAACCGTTAGTTAGAATTGCTTCGGGTTGACCATCGTTAAAAGTAAAGCTATCGAAAGTTAATCCGGTTTGTCCTTTTCTTGCTACCACTTCAAACTTAAGATAGATTAAAACCCCGCTGCCGCTTAACGGAAAAATACCGCTTGCTTCAATCTCAATTGAATTTTTTCTGATTATTTTGGAAAAGGACCATGTAAAAGCGTTGCTGATTGTTCCGTCTAAAATATAATTTTTAGCATCAATAATATTGCCGTCGAATTTTACTTTAAAATTATAAGAAGTAATACCCAATCCGGTTACATCGGAAACATAAACCGGAATTAATATCTTAGTATTATACTCAGCCGAAGTATCGGGTAAACTGACGTTAACTTGGGCGTTTAACAGTCGCACTAATCCGAAAATAAGAATAAATAAATACTTTTTCATTATTATAATTTCTTTAATTGGGTATTAAAAATAATATAAAAGTTGTACTTTTTGGTATATAAATTTAAATATTCAACCTATATAGAACAAAATATCTTTTTTTGTCAAGTTTTAAATCAATTTACACTAATGATAGAAAAGAGAAAGTGCGATAAATCACAAAAGCCGACCATGGTTTCCACAGTCGGCTTTATGAAAAAGTTGAATATGAGTATTATTTCATCAGAATCATTTTTTTGGTTTGAGTAAAGTTTCCGGCATTTAATTCGTACAAATAGACTCCACTGGGAAGATTAGAAGCATTAAATTGAACCTGATGGATACCGGCGCTTTGTTTACCGTTTACCAAAGTAGCGACTTTTTTACCCAAGATGTTAAATACAACAAGTTTAACATTTGCATTCTTCGGCAATGAATATTTAATAACCGTTGTAGGATTAAACGGATTAGGATAATTTTGCTCTAATGAAAAAGAGCTTGGTAATTTTCCGTTTTCTTCAATGCCTGTGGGGATATCCGGATTCATGGATAAATTAACCGTTTGTGCCGAACTATAATCAGTTGAAACAGTCTGAGTTTGAGTAGAACTATATCCAAAATCATCGGCTTCTATTTTAAAAGTACCCGTAGGTAATCCCTCCATTGAATACGAACCGTCCGGATTAGAAATAGCGTAAGATACAATGTGATTATTATCTAAAGCATAAATATAAACGCCGCCCAAAGGATTGCCGTTATTATCGGTTACGGTACCTTGAATTAAAGCAAAACCGGGATCCGAGAATGTTGGAATGGGCAAACAACTAAAATCTATACCTGTAATTACATCGGTTTCACCGACGGTAATCACATCCGCATTTCGCCATCTTAAAGTTTCAGATCCGTCTGCTTTATAAAATGTAGGCAAATAGCCTCCATCGGGTACAGCAAATAAAACATAATCTCCGGGTACTAAATTTGTAAAAGAATAAGAACCGTCATCGTTTGTAAATACTTCTTGTCTATTCATCGGAAGACGGAAATCTTGATCTTTCCTCATAGCTACAACCAACCCTTTAAGAGGATTGCCGCTGGTATCTCTTACAACGCCGGAAATTCCGTTTTGATATGTTTGTCTTGCTTCAAGTACAAAATCAATACCTGTTACATCCTCATGAACATTGATTCTGTCTGCATCTTCAAAAGAAGATTTACCGTTATAATATTGCGGATAATACTGATCGGATAACGGGACCGCCAAAACTACATATCCGTCCCCTTCCCTAACCGGAATTGAGTAATTACCTTGGTCATCTGTTTGACGTTTTAGCTTGTGCATATAATGGGAGTTAGGACCGACCTTAAACACATGAACCATTGCTTTAACGGGATTACCATCTGCATCGGCAACTTTACCGCTGATATGATAAACATTAGGCATTTCAATGGGAGCTAAAGCAGCGTCAATTCCCGTAAGTGAATCGCCTTCCAAAAGATTTATATGAGTTGCATCCCAAAAATGAGCGGCATTGTCATAGAATTCGGGCCAATAATCTTGAGGAGCTCTGAAGTAAACTACATATTCGCCGGGCGACCCTGTAACAGTATAATTACCGTTAACATCTGTTTGGGTTACAAAAGCGGTATAATTTGTTACGGAAATTAAACTTACATACACTCCTTGTAAAGCGGCGTGAGTTACTTCGTCTGTAACAGTACCCGAAACTTCGCCTCCGTTAGTAGGGTTCGGTACATTACCCACGGTAACTTCAATTTTGTTAGATGGACCGCTTTCGTTACGATTAAAATCTTCGGCGGTAACATAATATGAATAAGTATGATTTTTTTCCACATTCGCATCTTGATAACGCATAATCCCATCCGGTGAACCTAATCTTCCGGAATGAATCAGCGAAAAATCCCCGGCATCAGCCAGCGCGCCATCTTTTCTGTAAATATTATATTTGAATGCATTTTGAACTGCATTCCATTGAAGCGAAACGAAAGAATACTGATCAACCTGTCCGGCTGTTCCAGTTAAATTTGTTGGAGCTGCAGGTTGACCGAAAACATTTGTAAAAACGAACATGAAGAAAATTGGGATTAGAAACAGAACCGATTTTAACTTCATTTTAACCTCCGATATATTTGTTAATTAAATTACCTTTTCCATCCTTATTTTCACAGTAGAAAAAAGTGTGCCAGATCACATTTCCCTCTAAAACGGTTCAAAATACAGCCTTTTATAATATAAGATATGCCTGAAATACCAAGTAAATTGCCTGAAAGGTAATTTCAGGCAAGTTAAAATCATCTTTAATTTTTATAGTTTTTTCACTATTTATATTTTAAAAAGTTTCAATCTTCCTTACTCATTTTGAATATCTTAAATATTTTTTGGTAACTCTTTTCCAAACAAGGACGTTTATTTTTCTTAATATAAATGTGGCTTATGGTTTGGGATATTCGCATTAAAGATAACGACTGGCAAGAATGTTTGAATAATTTTGCGGAGAGGGTGGGATTCGAACCCACGGTACGGTTGCCCGTACACACGCTTTCCAGGCGTGCCAGTTCAGCCACTCCTGCACCTCTCCAAAATTAAAGGTACAAATATATTACATTCCTTTGTAAACTAAAACATTTATTTAATATTTGTTATTTAGTTTTATCATATTTATATATTTTTTCCAATGTGAATAAGAATTTTTATAACTTTGTAGCTCAAAATTCAGCTGGAAGGGTGCCGGAGTGGTTGAACGGGGCGGTCTCGAAAACCGTTGAACACTTTTTGTGTTCCGAGGGTTCGAATCCCTCCCCTTCCGCTTTGTATTTTGCGTATGTCTTAAAATGCGGGGAAACATCACTGCATTCTTACAGTAAACTTTTAAGGATATTAAAAGCCTGTAAAGTTTGATATGCTTGGCAAACCCACTTTGGATTTTACATTATAACTGAAAATTCAATACCCATTTCCAC
>Ga0256841_1002087_pt1 | contig 16264 bp, 14 predicted proteins | sample 356308metaG_FD_185971 | JGI IMG/M metagenome (GOLD analysis project Ga0256841, IMG submission 185971) | Hydrothermal vent microbial communities from Mid Atlantic Ridge, Atlantic Ocean - 356-308 | ecosystem: Environmental > Aquatic > Marine > Hydrothermal vents | place: Atlantic Ocean: Mid... | reverse complement strand
CGGTTTTCGGCTGGACGCGGGTCAGTGGCTTGCGGCAAGAGATACACGGGCTTCGCTCGGCCGATTCGCGCGTGGCGCCACCGGCGACGCGGCTGATGCCGTTGTCCAGCCAAATAGAGGCCAATGCCAGAGCCGCGGCGGAGGTGGCGCCTCGGATCCAGACGTTGACGCAAAAGCTGGAGGTGCTCGCGACGCGACTGGATGCCTTGGAGGGGCGACTGACACCGCTTGTCGCTCGGGTCGGCAGACTGGAGCGGCGGCCACCTGCGAAGGTCGATGACACGGTGATCCGAGCGTTACTCGATAAGTCGCTGGCGTCGGTGAAAACACGTGTCGATACATTGGACGCGCGGGTCGCTAAGCTCGCCGGCGGATTCGACGACAAGGGTCGGCCAGGGCTCGCCGATGCGCAAGGCCCGGATCCCGCGTTGTCGCGGCGGCTGGATAAGCAGCAGCGGGAACTGTCTGGGCTGACTGAACGTCTCGCGAAGCTGGCGGTCAATGACGACGCGACATCGGCCTCGCGTCTCGACCGACTTGCCGGACGCGTCGATCGGCAAGCCGCCACGATGGCCAGCATCGAGCAGCGGCTCGTCAGCGGCCATGATGACATGGCCTCGCGTATCAACGAGATGCGCGCGGCGCTCGACCAGGCGCAGGCGTCGGCGAAGCTTGCCAATGTATCGAAGCGGGACGAGCGAGGACGGCTCTTGGCGTTGCTTCGCCAGGCGAACCGTGCGGCTTGGCTGCCGTCTGGCGTGCCGGTGGCGCTGGCGATGCTGGAGGATGCCGAGCGCTTGGTGCCCAAGGAGGCTGGCTTCGATGCGCTGCGGCAGGATTTGCGCGAGGATATCGCCGCGTTGCGAGCCTTCGAGCCGCTGGATAGAGCCGCTGTCGGTGCCCGCCTGCGGGCGTTGCGGCAACGTGTTGCTGCGCTCAAGCTGCCGGAACCCGAGCGGGATACCGCCGCCCGCCATGTCGCGCCCGCGACTCCCGCCAAGAATCGCGATTGGCGCGGCCTGATGGACGATGTCGTCGAGCAGTTGAAATCGATGGTCAAGGTGAGTCGACGCGATCGTCCCTTGGAGACCCTGATCCAGCCCGGGCAACGTCTGTTGATCCGGCGTGGTCTGCAACTGCAACTGGATGCGGCTGACGCCGGCTTGTTGCGCGGTGATGCGCTGCTCTATCAGGAAAGCCTGAAGCGTCTGCGCGCCGGGCTGAAAACCTACTTCGGCGCTGCCGCGTCCGAGGCGATTACCGGGGTCGACGCATTGTTGCGCATCGATGTGCGGCCCGTGGTGGCGTCGGCGGATCGGGCGCTGAAGCGACTGTTGGCCTCCACGCCCGATGGGGAGGGCTAGCCGGTGCGTTTTCTGATGGCGCTGATTGGGGCGCTTGTGTTCGGCGTGGTGGTCGTGCTGTTCGCGCGTCATGACAGCGGTTATGTCTTGTTGGCGCATGGCGACTACCGAATCGAGACCAGTCTGGTGGTTTTTCTGTTGTTCGCTGCATTGGCATTCGGCCTGCTGTACTTCGTGCTGCGTTTTCTACTGCGCGTCTGGCATGCGCCGGGCGATGCGCGTCGTTGGCGCCGCCGGCGGGACACGCGGAATGCGCGGGAGTCGCTGACCCGCGGTTTGTTGGAGCTGTCCGAGGGTAACTGGGACAAGGCGGAGCGCTATCTGCTCCAGCATGCCGAGACATCCGGCACACCGTTGCTCAACTATCTGGCGGCGGCGCGCGCCGCGCAGTTTGGTGGCGACAGCGGCAGGCGCGATCTGCATCTGCAACAGGCGCATCGCAGCCTGCCATCGGCGACCGTCGCGGTCGGTCTGACCCAGGCGGAATTACAGTTTTCGCAGCACCAGTTCGAGCCGGCGTTGGCGACCCTCCAGCACCTGCATGGCGTGGCGCCGAAGCATCCGCATGTCTTGAATATGCTGCAGCGTCTGTATCAGCGGCTCGGAGAGTGGGAGCAACTGCGCGCTCTGTTGCCGGAGTTGCGGCATCGGAAGATACTCACCGACGATGAGTTCCAGTCGCTGGAGTTGCGTGTCTACCGTGAGTTGATGGGCCAGCCGGATATCGGCGACGATGCTCAGGCATTGTCGCATTTCTGGAAGCGCGTGCCGAAGCCGCTGCGTCGCGAGCCGATGTTGCTGGAGGATCTTGCTCTCAGGTTGCTGACCCTCGGGCGTGGCGCGCAGGCCGAGCCGATGCTGCGCAATGTGCTGACGAAGCACTGGAATCCACGCTTGGTCGAACTCTATGGTCTCATCGCTGGCAAGGATGTTTCCGTGCAACTGAAGGTTGCCGAGGGCTGGTTGAATGGCCGTCCCGACGATCCCGATTTGTTGCTTGCGCTGGCGCGGATGTCGCTGCGCAATGAGTTGTGGGGCAAGGCGCGCGGCTATTTCGAGGCGAGTCTCGCGAATCGCCCAAGAGCCGACGCCTATCGCGAACTGGGCGAATTGCTCGATCAGCTCGGTGAAAATGACGCGGCGGCCGATTGTTATCGCAAGGGTCTGCGTCTGAGTACCGACAAGGCGACGCCGCCGGTGGTTGCCGCCGCGCCGACGGCGCTTATCGGCGGCATCTCGGATACGCCGGCGGATTAGCGTGATAGTACGCCCTTGGTTGCCTGTGATCCGTCCGCGGGAACGCCGTGAATACGTCGGTGTAGACTTGCCTCGGCCTGACCCACAGGCAACCGAGAGCGTTTTCCCGTGACGACGATTCGCTGAATGGTTAGGCTGTCTGTTCCGTTCAGACTGCGGGGATACGGATCTTCTGTCCGGGAAAGATCTTGTCCGGATCCTTGATGACCTCGCGATTGGCTTCGAAGATCAGGGTGTATTTCGCGCCCTGGCCATAGTACTTGCTCGCGATTCCCCACAGGGTATCGCCCGAGGCGATCTCGTAGTATTCGGTGGTCTCGATCAGCGGAGGCGCTTGCATGTCATCGATGCGCACCTCCTTGACGCCCTTTGCATTGCCGGCCATCAGGATGGTTTTCTCCAGCGCCGCCGGGTCGTCGGTCTTGCCAGAGATGGTGACCACGCCGTCGTCATAATGCACCTTCAGATCCTCGATGCCGGGGTTGTCTTCCTCGATATGCTTCTTGATCTCCTCGGCGGGATCATCATCCTTGCCGAACAGTTTCTTGCCAATGTCGGATGCGAAGTCAAACAGACCCATATTGCTCTCCTCTGAAATGGAATGGCGGATTATTCTGTCGCTCAGGGTGGTTTTGTAGCAGAAAGCCGCTGTTACGACCAGCGTTCCGATGCGTGGCGGCCAGTGGCCGTAAGCGTGTGGAATGATCCGGTCGCGGTGCTTGTGTGGCGTGTGTTGTTTCAACTTATTGTATTAAAAATATTTTTATTTGTGTGTCGAGGCGTTTCCTTCCGTTGTGTTCGGTGCGTGAGAAGGAGGTTTCGACTTTTCGGTTTCAGTTGCTCCATGAGTAAATTCGATCGAGCAATAAGCGCCTCTTTGTAGCTCTTGCTGGACAACAGGAGTATGGTTAGCCATCCAAAATTTTACGCTTTTCGTCAATTCACCGTGCATCTGTTGCACAGAAATATCCGCGGAGGAATACCATGACAGAGGTAGTCGCTACGAATGAGACTATCCTGGTCGTTGGCGGTGGAATTAGTGGCATGACTGCCGCTCTGGAAGCAGCCGAGGCCGGCAAGAAGGTCGTCCTGGTTGAAAAACGCCCCTATCTGGGTGGGCGCGTTACCCAACTGTACAAATACTTCCCCAAGTTGTGTTTCCCGACCTGCGGTCTGGAGATCAATCAGCGCCGGGCGAAGATGAACCCAAACCTGACCATCCTGACCATGGCCGAGGTGACCAATCTGGCTGGCGAGGCAGGTGCCTACACCGCGACGGTCAAGCTGAGTCCGCGCTATGTCAACGACAACTGTACGGCTTGCGGTGATTGTGGCAATGCTGTCGAGACCGAGTTCGACGACGAGTACAACTACGGCATGACGAAACGCAAGGGGGCCTATCTGCCGCACGTCATGGCGTATCCGGCGCGATATGTGCTGGATCCCGCGATCATCGGCACGGATGATGCGGACAAGGCCAAGGCCGCGTGCAAGTACGACGCCATCGACCTGGACATGCAAGAGGAGGAGGTCAGCTTCTCCTGTGGGGCGGTCATCTGGGCGACCGGTTGGCAGCCCTATGACGCAGCGAAGATCCAGCCTTATGGGTACGATCGTTTCGCGAATGTCATCTCCAGCGTCGAGTTCGAGCGCATGGCCGATCCGAAGGGGCCGACTGGCGGCAAGCTGCTGCGCCCGTCCGATGGCAAGGAGGCAAGGAACGTTGCTTTCATTCAGTGTGCCGGTTCGCGTGATCGCAACCATCTGTTGCATTGTTCGCGCATCTGTTGCATGGCTTCTTTGAAGCAGACGACCTATGTCACCGATACCTGGGGCGACGATGCCGATGTGTCGATCTACTATATCGATATCCGCGCGATCGATCGTTTCGAGGATTTCTACCGGAACGTTAAGAGCAACGAGAACGTCAAGTTCATCAAGTCCAAGGTGGCCAGTATCACCGAGAACAAGGAGAACAGCAATCCGGTGCTGAACGGTGTCGATACCGAGGGCTACAACCGTTACGCCAATGAGCACGATCTGGTCGTGCTGGCGGTTGGCATGCAGCCAAGTGTCGATCAAGACAGTTTTCCGGTCGATATCGTCGTCAATCGCGAGGGCTTCATCGAACAGTCGGACAGTAATGGTGGCGTCTTCGCGGCCGGCAGCGCATCCGACGCGCTCGATGTGAATCGCGCCGTGCAGCATGCCACGGGCGCCGCGTTGCGCGCGATCCAGGTTGTCAATCGGGTAGCCGGAGCGGAGGGTTAAACAAATGGCCGATCAGAAAATAGGTGCATATATCTGCAAGGGCTGCGGTCTGGAAGATCGTCTGGACATGCAGCAGATCGAAATGACCGCGACCCGTGATGGCAAGGCAGCCGTCGCGCATCAGCATGACATGCTGTGCAGCAAGGAAGGCGTCGAGATGATTCGCAACAGCATTGAGAGCGACGAGATCACGCATACCGTAATCATTGCCTGCTCACGGCGCGCGAAGGTCGAGGCATTCAATTTTGATGATGTCGCCGTGGCCCGCGCTAATCTGCGCGAAGGCGTCATCTGGCTGCGTCCGGACAGCGACGAGAATCGCGAGACCACGCAGGAGATGGCCGACGATTACGTACGCATGGCGTGTGCCGAAGCCAAGGCGATGCATCAGCCCAGTCCGAGTGGCGAACAGGATCTGAATAAGCATCTCCTGGTCGTCGGTGGCGGCGTCAGTGGGATGACCGTGGCGCTGGAAGCGGCTGCTGCGGGTTATCCGGTGAGTATCGTCGAGAAGAGCGGCGCACTGGGCGGGCATGTCGCCGGGCTGTACAAGCGTACCCCACAACACGCCGCGCCGGCGGGCATGACGAACGGTCGCAATGTGGATCTGCCGGGCGCCGAGGATACCGGCATCGAAGAGATGATCAAGCGTGTCGAGGAGAATGCCGACATCACGGTGCATCTGAACAGTACCATCGCCAAGACTTCCGGCGCGCCGGGACGTTTCTCGGTGGATATCGCCACCGAGTCCGGCTCCACGACCACCGAAAACTTCGGCGCCATCGTGCAAGCCTCGGGCTTCAAGCCCTATGATGCCAACCAGTTGCCCGAGTTTGGCTATGACAAGTCGGCCGACGTGGTCACCAACATGGAATTGGAGGCCCTGGCGAAGGCGGCGAATGGCGGGCCGATCAAACGGCCCTCGGATGGCAAGGAGGTTACCTCGGTGGCTTTCGTGCAGTGCGCCGGGCAACGTTCCGACAAGGAAGGTCATCTGCCTTATTGCTCGGGCTTCTGTTGCACCACCAGCATCAAGCAGGCTTTGTACTTTAAAGAGCAGAATCCTGACTGCGATACGACAGTGCTGTATTCCGATCTGCGCACTCCGGGCGCGGCCGGCGAGGATTTCTATCGCCGCGGCCAGCAGAACGAGGTGATCTTCACCAAGGGCGATGTGTCCGAGGTGGCGACGAATGGCGATCTGACTGTCAAGTTTAAAGACATCATCCTCGACGAGGATACTGAGTTGGTCGCCGACTTGGTCGTGCTGGCCACTGGTCAGGTGCCGAATTCGGGGCCGGATCCCTATGCGGTGCCCCTGAGTGCTGACGATGAAGAAGCGGCTGGAGACGACGGGACTGCGCCAGAGCCGGAAGAGAACACGGTCACCGTGTCTGTCGAATCTATTCTGAACCTGGACTACCGTCAGGGGACCGACCTGCCGCATCTGAAGCACGGTTTCACCGATTCGCATTTCATCTGCTTCCCCTACGAGACGCGTCGCACCGGCATCTATGCCGCTGGCCCGGTGCGCCGTCCGATGGACATCAAGCAGGCTGTCGACGATGCCACCGGCGCGGCGATGAAGGCCATCCAGGAGGTACACAACGCCGCCGCTGGTCGGGCCGCGCATCCGCGTTCCGGTGATCTGTCGTTCCCGAGCTTCCGCAAGGAAGGCTGCACTCAGTGCAAGCGTTGCACGGTGGAGTGCCCGTTCGGCGCCATCGATGAGGACGAGGAAGGCTATCCGCAATACAACGAATCGCGCTGCCGCCGCTGTGGTACCTGCATGGGCGCCTGCCCGGTGCGTGTGATCTCGTTTGAGAACTATTCGGTCGAGACCGTCAACCAGCAGATCAAGAACTGCGATATCCCGGACGAGTTCGACGAGAAGCCGCGCATCCTCGCGCTGGCCTGCGAGAACGACGCCTATCCGGCGCTCGATCAGGCAGCCATGAGTGGCGAGGAGTTGACCCCGTGGGCGCGCGTGATTCCGGTGCGTTGTCTCGGTTCGGTGAATCTGTCCTGGGTCACCGATGCGATGAACAGCGGTTATGACGGCGTAGTGTTGATGGGTTGTCAGAAGGGTGATGATTACCAGTGCCATTTCGTGCGTGGTTCGGCCATGGCCGCCGAGCGCATGAGCAAGGTTGGTGATACCCTCTCGACCCTGAATCTGGAGCCGGAGCGCGTCGTGATACACGAGGTCGCGATCACCGACATCAAGCGCGCGCCGCAGCTGATCAACGACATGGCGAAGGTCGTCGAAGAGATCGGCATGAGCCCATTCAAGTTCTAAGTGGAGATTTGCGATGAGTACGAACACCGCAATGATTGAAAAATATCGCAACAGCTTCCTGAGGGAGGTCGAGGCGAACGTCGAAGAAGGCGACTGGGTGAAGATGTGCATGCAGTGCGGCGTCTGTTCCGGTTCCTGCCCGCTGGGCAAGGATTGGGCGCATCCGCCGCAGGAGATCTTCATGATGATCCGCGCCGGCAAGCGAGAGGAGGTGCTGACCTCCGATTCCATGTGGATGTGCACCTCGTGCTACAACTGTATCGTGCGCTGCCCCCGCGAGTTGCCGATTACGCACATCATGCATGGATTGGCGCATTATGCTAAGCGTCTTGGCCTGGCGCCGAAGAACCAACCGACGATGAAGTTTGCCCAGTTGTTTTGGGATAATCTGGCCAAGAAAGGCCGCGTCAACGAGCTGAAGCTGGGTATCAGCCTGTACTTCATGAACGGTTTCGGCGAGGGTATCAAGACCTCGCTGAAGATGAAGGACATCGGCCTGGGCATGCTGAAGGCCAAGCGCATGAGCGTTGCCGAGGCCTTTGGCGGGCATTCGGTCAAGGATTTGACGGGTTTCCAGAAGATGCTGAAGAAAGCGCAAGAGCTGGAAGACACGCGTCTGTCCCAACACGGTTAAATTTGAGGTCCATCATGGCGAAATACGAATATTCGTTCTATCCGGGGTGTTCCTCGCAGAAAGGCGCATCCTCATCCAACTACCTGACATCGGTCGAGACCATGTGCGATGAGCTGGATATCCAGTTGAACCACATTCCCGACTGGAACTGCTGTTCGGCCTCGATCGGTTATGCCGGCGGTGGCGAGCTGCCCCGATTGACGCTCTCGGCGCGCAACATCGCGCTGTCCGAGGAGCACAACCCGGGGCAGGAGATCGTCGCGACCTGCGCGGCGTGCTGGCTGGCGACCCGCGAGGCCTCCGAGCGTCTCGGCGAGGACGACGAGCTGATGGCCGAGGCGAATACCGCCTTGGCCGAGGCTGGACTGAAATTGAAGAACGATACCCCGATCAAGCACATGGCCGAGGTGTTGGTCGAAGAGGTCGGCTACGACGAGATTGCCTCCAAGGTCAAAAAACCGCTGGAAGGCATCAAGATCGCTGGCTATGTCGGCTGTCAAACCAACCGTCCGTTCGGCATTCATGGTGAGTCCTACGAGAACCCAAAGTACCTGGATAAACTGGTCGAGACCCTTGGCGCCGATTCGATCCCGGACTACGAGAAAAAGGTGCAATGCTGTGGCGGTGCGCTGGCGTTCTCCGAGCCGGACAAGTCGCAGGAGATGATCAAGGGTATCTTGGAGGCGGCCTATGACAACGGCGCCGACATGGTGGTCACTCCCTGCCCGGTATGCCAGATGAACGTAGAGGTCTATCAGGATCAGATCAACGCGAAATACGGTACCAAGTTCAAGATGCCGGTGGTCTATTATTCGACCCTGATGTCGGTGGCCTTTGGCCGCTCGGGCAAGGATGCCGCGCTTGACGGCCAGATTATCAAGGCCAAGAAGCTGGAAGACATCGCCGGATAGCGCTCGGCGTTGGACTCGCCGAGTGAAATAGCCCCCGGTTCCGCCGGGGGCTATTTTGTTTGGCCATAGCCTCGGGTGGCTCGTCGGACGTCCTCCGGCTCCGGTAAGCTTACGGAGCTTTGTCACCAATCACTTTTAGGGAAAGCATGGCGGAATCCGAAGGTAAAGAAAAACAGACACGCGGGGAATTTGTCTCCGGCGCGGTATGGATGGTCGCCATGCGCTGGGCGATGCGTTTGATCGGTCTGGTCAGCACGGTGATCCTTGCGCGGTTGCTGACACCGGACGATTTCGGCGTGGTCGCGTTGGCGCTGATCGTCAACGGTTTTCTCGAAGTCGTGTCGTGGACGGGTGTCGATCTGGCGCTGATCCGCAATCGCAACGCGACTCGCGAGCACTATGATACCGCCTGGACCATTCAGATCATCCAGGGAGGGATCTACGCCGCGCTGTTGGTGGCCGCCGCGCCGCTGGCCGTGGCGTATTTTGATGAGCCGAGAACCGCGATCGTGCTGCATCTGCTAGCGGTCAGGGCGGTGATCGAGGGCTTCCAGAATATCGGTGTCGTCGCCTTTCGGCGCGATCTGAATTTTGCTACCGAGTTTCGCTTCGGTTTGTACAAGAAACTGCTATCGTTCAGCGCCGTCGTCATCCTGGCTTTCACCCTGCGCAATTATCTGGCGCTGGTTCTCGGCATGGTCGCGGCTGCGCTGGCCGGGGTCATCATCAGTTATCTGATGCATGACTATCGGCCACGTTTCTGCGTGAAACGAATGCGGGACATCTGGGGCTTCTCGCAATGGATGTTGATCTCTAAGCTGGGGCGGTTCTGCAACGAAAAGACCGACCAGTTCATCGTCGGCGGTATTGCGGGAACCCAGTCGATGGGGCTCTATCACATGTCCACCGAGCTTGGCACCATGCCGACCGCCGAGATCGTGATGCCGTTACGGCGTTCTCTGTTCCCGAACTTTTCGACTATGCTCGATCAGCCGGATGTCTTCGGTCGAACGATTCTGAAGGTGTTGGGGATCATCGCCATCGTAGCGTTCGCGGCGGGGTTTGGCCTATCTGGCGTGGCGGTGGATTTCGTGCCGCTGGTGCTTGGCGATAAATGGTTGGCGGCCATCCCGTTGATGGAGTGGCTGACCTTGTTTGGCGTGGCCGCGGGGTTGTCTTCCTCTATGGAGCTTCTTCTGCTGGTGACGAACAAGGGGCATCTGTCGGCCCTGGAGGCCTGGGGACAGTTGCTGGTGCTTGTTCCGGCGCTTTGGTATGCGGCGCATCATGCTGGTATCGCCGATGTCGCGATGACGCGCGCAGGCGTCGCCTGGCTGTTCATTCCAGTGATGATGTTTCTGCTGACACGCGCGGCACCGGTGGGCTTTTTTCAGTTGATCGGTGTGTTCTGGCGGCCAGCCTTGTCGGCGCTGACGATGTTGACGATGTTGCGGGCCTGGCACATCGATGCGGGTTTTGTCGTCCTCAGCCTGCTGCTCAACATACTGTTCGGCGCGGCGGTGTTCATCGTCACGTTGCTGTTGTTGTGGCGCTTGGCCGGGCGGCCGGAGAGCGCGGAATCCATGTTGGTGGGTATGATCGGCAAGTTAATGGCCAGGCTGCGCCCGGGTTCATCGCCAGCGGCATGATGCTCGATCGCCTCTCCCGGCTGTTGATGGCGCGGCGCTTTCGACTTGCAACGGCGGAATCCTGCACCGGTGGCATGATTGCGGCGCGCCTGACCGATTGGCCGGGCAGCAGCGCTTGGTTCGATCGAGCCTACATTACCTATAGTAATCAGGCGAAAGCGGAGATGTTGGGTGTGCCTCTTGCACTGTTCGAAGCGCATGGTGCGGTCAGCGAATCGGTCGTCAGGGCCATGGTCGATGGGGTGTTGCAACGCGCGCCGGTGAATGCGGTCTTGTCGGTCAGTGGTATCGCCGGGCCGGGTGGCGGCAGCAAGGACAAGCCGGTGGGCACGGTCTGGTTCGCCTGGGGGTTGCGCGCTGGTAGCAACGATGGTGCGCGAGTCGACGCGGTTTGCCGGCGTTTCTACGGCAATCGCGATATGGTTCGGCAACAGGCGCTGGAGTGTGCTCTCGCTGGCATGCTCCGTCTATTGGAAGCCGATGACTGAACAGCGGGTTTTCTTCGCTCTGCGGCCCGCGCGCGCCGCGCGCGAAGCGCTGTTGAACTTGCCGGGTGACGCGGGAATCGGGACCGGCAGGCTACAACACGTCGACGATGTGCATATGACCCTGGTCTTCGTCGGTTCGCTGGATGAGGCGCGCCTGAACCGCTTGCGGGCGTCGGCTGCCGGCATCTCCGGGGTGGCCGTCAGGCTGGAGATGGATCGGCTCGAATACTGGCCGCGCCCGAGGATCGCCTGTGCCTCGGTTTCCCATCCGCCGGCGGCGTTACTCGATCTCCACCGGCATCTCGTCGGCGTCTTGCGCGAGGCCGATTTCAGCATGGAGAGCCGCGCCTATCGTCCGCATGTCACCCTGATGCGTAAGTCGTCACCTTTCGATGATCGTCCGCTGGCGGAAACGATCCGATGGCGGGCTGACCGTTTTCTGTTATACGCTTCGGCCATGGATGGTCGGTTGCCGCGCTATCGTCCGATTCAGGAATTTTCTCTGGGGTGACTCATGACTTGAGTCACCCGGTGTGGTTTAATCAAGAACAGATACAGAACGATTATGGCGAGACGGGAGAGATCGATGGATGACAATCGTAAGAAGGCATTGGGCGCGGCGCTGAGCCAGATCGAGCGGCAGTTCGGTAAGGGGGCGGTGATGCGCATGGGCGATATGGGCATTTCTAATATCGAAACCATCTCGACTGGTTCGCTGGGGCTGGACGTGGCGCTGGGGGTTGGCGGTTTGCCGAAGGGGCGCGTGGTCGAGATCTATGGGCCAGAATCCTCCGGCAAGACGACGTTGACCTTGCAAGTCATCGCGCAATGCCAGAAACAGGGCGGCACGGCGGCCTTCGTCGACGCCGAGCATGCCTTGGATCCGCAGTATGCCGAGAAGCTGGGTGTCAACATGGATGAACTGTTGGTGTCGCAGCCGGATACCGGCGAGCAGGCCCTGGAGATCGCCGACATGCTGGTGCGTTCCGGTGCTGTCGATTTGATCGTCATCGACTCGGTTGCGGCGCTGACGCCCAAGGCCGAGATCGAGGGCGACATGGGAGATTCGCATGTCGGCCTACAGGCGCGCCTGATGTCGCAGGCATTGCGCAAACTGACCGGACATATAAAGCGTACCAATTGCATGGTTATCTTCATCAACCAGATCCGTATGAAGATCGGTGTGATGTTCGGCAGCCCGGAGACCACCACCGGCGGTAATGCGCTGAAGTTCTATTCCTCAGTGCGCTTGGATATCCGGCGTATCGGCGCGATCAAGAAGGGCGACGAGATCATCGGCAACGAGACTCGCGTGAAGGTCGTGAAGAACAAGGTCGCGCCGCCCTTCCGTCAGGCGGAGTTCGAGATCCTCTATGGCGAGGGCACCTCTCGCGAGGGCGAGCTGATCGAGCTTGGTGTGAAGCACGGCATCGTCGACAAGGCTGGCGCCTGGTACAGTTACAACGGTGATCGCATCGGCCAGGGCCGCGAAAAGGTCAAGGATTTTCTCCGCGAGAACCCGGAGATCGCGGACGACATCGACAAGCGTCTGCGCGCTGAGTTATTGCCGGGTGGCGAAGAGGCCGCCGCGCCGCCATCCGACGAGTTGGATCTGGAGAAGAGCTGAGAGCACTGGCGAATCGCGGGGCTGTCTTCGGTTCAGTCGGAATTCGCGGGTGGTGTCAGACGTTGAGCAAGCCCCGGCGCCAGCGTTGCGATGAATGGGCGGTGAAAGGCGATCCAGATGACGATCGGCGCGACCGCGGGCAATACCAGATAGCCGAATTGATAGCCGAGGGCGACCGCGTCCAGTTGCCACTGGGCGTCGAAATGCATCTGTGACGCGATATCCTGGCCCATCGTGAACAGCAGCGTCTTCAAGATGTCGAAGCAGACGCCCCAGAGTTGCGCCACGAACAGAATCAGCATGCCGACGATCCAGTGAAACCATTTCTCGCCCTCCTTGCCCGGGGTGGCGAGTAGAATCGCCGTGTATAGTGGCATGCTGTAGCCATAGATCAGCGGGTTCAGGCTGAACACCAACTCGCCCTGGGACATATTCGGCGGCGAGAAACCTGTCACGATGTTCAGCAGATAGCCGTGCTGTTCGATGCCGGCGATGGCGTGCGGAAACAGGCTGGTCATCAGCAGTTTTACACCACCGACTACTGGCGTGGTCAGCAGTATGCCCATGAAATACCAGGCGGCGAAGGTGAATGGCAGCAGGAACACTACCGTCCAGAAGAATTTCGATACCGGACTGACTTTCATGATGGAAACAGCACCCCGTTGTTACGGAAGTTGCCCGTGGTTCGGCCGCGGGATGCCGAGGCCAAGTCTACAGGGCGGCATTCACGGTGTTTCCGCAGGCGAATCACGGGCAACCGACTGGCAATGTTCACGCTAAGCCGCATGGGTTTGCCTGGAGGCTGGCTTTGGCAGATAACGCAACCAGACGAGAAACACGATCAGCACGTCGAGCATGATCAATGCCTGCCAGATATACAGGTGCGCCCACTCGAAAGCGGTCTTGTCCCATTGGCCGATATAGAACAGGCTGATGATGCGCAGCAGGTTCAGCGTCTGCACGGTCAGGAAGCCGATCACGATGCCGATCAGCTTGTGCTTCCACGGCGCTGGAAACGCAAGTACCGCAGCGATCAATACGATGGACGCCTCGACTCCGTTGCAGCCGGCCTGGATGGATACGGCGAACTGGTTGTCCAGGTTCTGGATAATGACACCATATGAGATGACTCGGTCGTCGAATAGATGCACCAGCCAGGCGCTGAGCTTCGCAATCACCGTGGTGAACGGGACCACAACATATTGCTGTACCGGCTGAAGCAACTCGGCAGCGAACAGCACACCTTGAATGAGTACGAAGACGATGAAGAAACGGAGCATGTCAGTGTCTGTGGGATTACCGTGGGGGCGGGCATGCCGAATGGTTGCGAGGTGCCATTATAACAGAGGGGGCGCCGATGGATAACGCGCGCGCCGCCGTCCATGCGCGCGCGATCCGCCTGCTTGCTGGGCGGGAGCATAGTCGCGCCGAATTGCGCCGCAAACTGCTGGCGCGCGATGGCTCTCCGGCCGAGATCGACGGGATACTCGACGACCTGGAGCGCGATGGTCATCTGTCCGACCAGCGTTTCGCCGAGAGTTGGTTGCGTTCGCGCATCGGGCGTGGCCAGGGACCGTTGAGAATCCGGCGGGATCTGGCCGCGAAGGGCGTTGCCGATGAGCTGATCGAGCGGGTGTTCGACAGCATCGATAGCGATTGGGACGGCTTGCTCCGGCAGGTACACGATCGAAAGTTCGGCGACACGCCCTGCGCCGATGGGCGCGACATGGCGCGTCGCGCGCGTTTTCTTGCATATCGCGGCTTCGCTTCCTGCGATATCCAGCGCTTGTTGCGGCGCGCATGAATGCTCGGTCCGGTCACGGCCCGGGCGATCTATCCTTTCCCGGATAGTGACATCCCGAGGCTTCCCGCATACCATTCGTCGTTTCCGACGACTATATTCAGCAGAGCTATGAAAACCACCGCCGAACTTCGCCAAGCGTTCCTCGATTATTTCGTATCCAACGGACACCAGCCGGTGCCCAGCAGCTCGCTGGTGCCAAAGGACGATCCGACCCTGCTGTTCGTCAACGCCGGCATGGTGCAGTTCAAGAATGTGTTTCTCGGTCGCGAGACCCGCGCGTACCGCCGCGCGACCAGCTCGCAACGCTGCGTGCGCGCCGGCGGCAAGCACAACGATCTGGAGAACGTTGGCTATACCGCCCGGCATCACACCTTCTTCGAGATGCTCGGCAACTTCAGCTTTGGTGACTACTTCAAGCGCGAGGCGATAGGCTATGCTTGGGAGTTTCTGACCAAGACACTGGGATTGTCACCGGATCGACTGTGGGTGACAGTGTTCGACGAGGACGATGAGGCGGCGGATATTTGGCTGAACGAGATTGGTGTCGATCCGGCGCGCTTTTCGCGCATCGGCGCGAAGGACAACTTCTGGTCGATGGGCGATACCGGGCCTTGCGGCCCGTGTACCGAGATCTTCTACGATCACGGCGAGGACGTGCCGGGCGGCCCGCCCGGCACGCCGGACGAGGACGGCGATCGCTACATCGAGATCTGGAACCTGGTGTTCATGCAGTACAACCGCGACAAGTCTGGCGAGTTGACGCCGTTGCCGAAACCCTCGGTGGACACCGGCATGGGGTTGGAACGGCTCGCCGCTGTGATGCAGGGTGTGCATAGCAATTATGAGATCGATCTGTTCCAGCACCTGATCCGCGCCGCCGCGAAGGCGACCGCCCAAGATTCGCTGGAGAGCAAATCGCTACGTGTGATCGCCGACCATATTCGCTCCAGCGCGTTTTTGATCGTCGATGGCGTGATGCCGTCGAACGAGGGGCGTGGCTATGTGCTGAGACGCATCATCCGGCGCGCGATCCGCCACGGCTATCAGCTCGGTCAGCGACAGCCATTCTTCTTTCTGCTGGTCGACGCGCTGGTCGAGGTGATGGGCGATGCCTATCCGGAACTGATCGACGCGCGCGCTCAGGTAGAGCGCGTGCTGCAACACGAGGAGAATCGTTTCGCCGAGACCCTGGAACAAGGCATGAAGATCCTCGACGAGGCGATAGGCGCGTTGAACGGCGACACCCTTCCGGGAGAGGTCGTCTTCAAGCTCTATGATACCTACGGTTTTCCGGCCGACCTGACCGCCGATATCGCCCGCGAGCGTGGCTTGAAGCTGGATAGGCGGGGCTTCGAGCGCGAGATGCAAAGCCAGCGCGAGCGTGCTCGCGCGGCCAGTCGCTTCGATGCCGATCAGAGCGCCAGCGTCACCTTGGAGGGAGAGACCGACTTCACCGGCTATACGCGCCTGACGGATGAGGCGACCGTGATCGCGTTGCTGCGCGACGGCGCCAGTGTCGACAGCTTGGCCGAGGGTGATCAGGGCATTGTGGTGTTGGACAAGACCCCATTCTACGCGGAATCCGGCGGTCAGGCGGGTGACCGAGGGATGCTGCGCGCCGAGTCCGCGTCTTTCGAAGTCGACGACACGCGCAAGCAGGGTGGCGGCGTGTTCGGTCATATCGGTCGCATGAACAGCGGCGAACTGCGTGTCGGCGACAATGTGCGGGCCGAGGTGGACCCCGGGGTCCGCCAGGCCACCGCGTTGAACCATTCGGCGACCCATCTGCTACATGCCGCATTGCGCCGTCTGCTGGGCGAACATGTCGAACAGAAGGGTTCATTGGTGGATGCCGAGCGGTTGCGCTTCGATTTTTCGCATTTCGAGCCACTCAGTGCCGAGCGGTTGGCCGAGATCGAACGCTTGGTGAATGCTGAGATCCGCCGCAATCATGCCGTCG
>Ga0256841_1002086_pt1 | contig 16286 bp, 10 predicted proteins | sample 356308metaG_FD_185971 | JGI IMG/M metagenome (GOLD analysis project Ga0256841, IMG submission 185971) | Hydrothermal vent microbial communities from Mid Atlantic Ridge, Atlantic Ocean - 356-308 | ecosystem: Environmental > Aquatic > Marine > Hydrothermal vents | place: Atlantic Ocean: Mid... | reverse complement strand
TAATTTCAAGTAATTCTTCTTTAAAATCACCTTTCTTTTTTTCTAAAATTTCTTGTACTTCTTCGTAAGTAAATCTTCTTTTACTGTTTATAATTGTTTTACGAATTTTATAATTAACTTGTTTGCCTTGCGGTGTAAACTCTACAATAACAGAAAATGTTAATCTGTCTTCATTAGGAACAAGTGAGCAAATATTATTTGATAATTTTTCCGGAAGCATTGGAATTACTTTGCCTACTAAGTAAACACTTGTTGCACGTTTTTCAGCTTCTTTAAAAATTGCACTGCCTTTTTGAAGGTAATGACTTACATCCGCAATGTGGATGCCAACCAACAAATTATTGTTGGGTAATTTTTCCAATGAAATTGCATCATCAAAATCTTTTGCGGTTTTAGGGTCAATTGTAATAACAGGCTTGTTTCTGAAATCCAAACGTTTGGCAATTTCACTTTGCGGTATTTGGTTCGAGAGATTATTTGCCTCGTTAGTAACCGATTTTGAAAATTTATAACGTAAACCAAATTCTTTGGCAATAGAAGCAATTTCCGCATCGTAAGTACCGGCTTTACCTAATACTTCTGTTATTTTCCCTTCGGGATTAAGTTTGTCCGATTCCCAAACAATTTTAGCAACTACAACTTTATCGCCATCTTTGGCTTTTTTTAAATTATTGGCTGATATATAAATATCCCTATGAATAGCGGCTTCATCAGGCTCAACAAAATAGAAGGATTTGGATTTCTTGAGTGTCCCAACAATTTCTTTTCTTGCCCGTTTTATAATATTTGTTATTTGACCTTCAACATTTTTCCCTGTTCTTTTGGCAAATAATACTACTTCAACTTTATCGCCGTGAAATGCTGTAGATAAATGTTTTTCCGAAACAAATACATCTTTTTGATTTTTATTATCGGGTATTACGAATCCGTAATTTTGTCCGTTTATAAGTTGAAGAGTCCCAATAAACTTCTTTTTCGATTCTCTGTTTAGCTTAAACCGTTTCCCATTTTTCTTAAGAAAATCTTCTTTTACAAGTGTGTGAAGAATTTCTTTGAACTTGTTGTATTCGGTTAAAGATTTGATTTTAAATTTTTTAGCAAGAGCTTTGGGCTTAATTGCTAAATTCGGATTGTTTGTAAAAAACAGCTTGATTTTTTTTTTCATATTAAAATGCCAGTTTAAATTTTAGACCTAGTTCTTGAATTTTTCTTTCGTCGTACGTTGGTACAATCGGATCTTTTTGTTGAATCCTTATTAAAAAATTTGGATTGAAAAGATATTCCACTTTTATATCTGCTTTTTCCGCTTGAAAATATTTTGTATTACCGCCAAATGAATATCGTACATTGTTATATTTACCGGAAAATAAAAACTTGTATGAATTTTCTACTGTATTTCTTTGAACTCTAATATTGTTAATAATACCTCCCCAAATACTATTAAGATATGATGTAAGTTGCGAACCTAATAAAGAGAAGGCTGTGTTTTCCGTCCAAGAAGTACTGATTGTAGATTTTTGCTCTTCTGTAAGATTTAAGCTTAATTGTCCAAGCAATATAAAGGTTAATGCATTTGCCGCATCATAACGCGGATCGGGAATGTCATTGTCTATTTGTGTACGTCCAACATAAACCAAAAGGTTGTTTTTGTCATTTGCCAAATTTTCTCCTAATTCCGATAGGGGAGAATTCATTCTAAGTTTTACAGCTACATCTTCAGTTTTATTAGTGCCTTCAAAGTTTTCAATTTCCCCGATGTAAGTAGCAACAATATCCAGATGCGGATTAGTAACATCGCTTTCAAACCGTATGCTTCCTTTTGCATCAAATGTTTTAAAAAATTCCAGTCTTGAACCTTCCAATAATTGAAGTGTTCCTTGAGTTTTGAATTCATTGTTGATACTTTGAAATTCCAATTTACCTGTAGTTTCTATATGAAGTTTTTGGTTTAATTCCGGGAACATTAAAAAGTCAAAAGAAACAATATTTTTAATTATAATATTGGTTTTAAAATCAAAGTTACTTTTTTCTTTGAAATTATTACTCTTATTCTTTTTAAATAAACTCAAAATATTTCTAAATACTTGTTCGTTTTTATTAACATTAGTTGTGTCTTTAACATATTTATAAATTATCTGAGAATTTTCTCCTTTGGCTTTTTCTTTTGAAGCATATATTAAATTAGCTTTTTTAACTAAAACATTTCCGTCAAAATTAAATCTGCCATTTTCATAAATAAACTTCCAATTGTTATCCGTTTTAATAAATAAATCGCCATAGATGGATGCTTTTCTTGTTTTGGATTTTTTCCCTAATAATGCCAAATCTCCGTTTATAGACACATCAATTTTACTAAAGGGTAACTTTTTCAATTCTACAAAACCGCTGCCGTACATCTTTCCTTTATATTTGGAACCGGTATAGTTATATAAAACCAAACTATCAATAATAGCTTTTTGGTCTTTAAAAGTTGAGTTAATATCTAATTTATAATCCAAATTATTATCTCTGTATGTAAAAAGTCCGTTTTTAAGTTTCATAAAACCTTTGGATTGTAAATTTTCCAATGTTCCGGTAATATCGACATCCGCAATAATTTTACCACTTTGATTTTTTATGTAAGGAAGTAAATTTGCGAATGTAGCTAAATCAAAATTATTGGCTTTTAGAGAAATAGAAAGATTCTTTTTGTTGGAAATAAATTTTGTACTATCCAAGTAGTTTATATTAAGCGGTAAATTTCCATTTGCAGAAAAAAGAATATTTTTACTTAAATGATTTTTATTTGCAAAATTTATATCAAAAATTCCTTTGTTATTAGAATAGTTAAAAGATGAAACAAGGTCTCCGAAGTTAATTCCGTCATAAGCTAAGTTATCCACATATAAATTAGAATTTATAACAGGCGAAGTTAATGAACCGGAAGAATTAATTTTAAAATTTACATTAGCATTAATAGGCTGTTGATTATCATTTAGAAAATATTTGGTAAGTATTTTGCCCGATAAATTATTTATTTTAACTTGTACGTTATGTGTATCGTCATTATTGATTTTTCCTTCCAAACTTAGTTTTGTATTTTTGTTAGATAAAATTATATTTTCTAATTTTACTCCGGTATCGTCAAAAAGAATTTTATTCGGCTTATCTGTTTCCCATTCAATGTTTTTATAATCAACCAAAATATTATCAAAAATAATTTCCTGTTTATCTCCAAGAGTATTTATATTACCTTCTAATTCAGTTGCAAGATTATTGCCAACATTAAGAGAGGTATTAAAAAACAGTTTGTTTTTATTAAAAATAAAATCTGCGGTAATATCTTTTAGTTCTACACCTGCATATACTTTTTCACCTTCCAAAGAAATTGTACCGAAAATTTTATTGTAAGTAGTTATTCTATTATCCCTGCTAAAATTAAGGTTTGCTTTTACGTTAGATAAATAAATTATATTGTCTTTTTTCTTATTTAACAGATTTTCAATATTTACATCTGTGGAAATTGAAAAATTTGCCGAATCATTTTTAACTTTTCCTGTACCTAAACCGGATACGTCAAGTCTTTCATTTTGTAAAAACAAAGCAATTAAAGAGAAATCCTTAAACTTAAAATTAAAGTTAAATTCCAAAGGCTCTTTTACAATATCCGGAATTTCCGAAGTATTTACAGAAATAATTTTTTTATTTTCTACAATGGGATTAAGTTCATTAATTTTTTTGGAAATATTATCCGTAATAATAATTGTTTGGTAACTTAAAATATCAATAGCTTTTTGCAAAGAGAATTTTCCGTTAATATTAAAATCAACAAAATCGGAAACCAAATTTATAGTTCGCTCATCCGATTTTTTATTGAGAGCCAAATTAATTTTTGATTCATCTAATTCAATACCTCTTAAAAAAGAAGGCTCAAGTTTTATATTGTAATTCCCAATTAAATCATCAATCTCTAAATTTTTTCCTTTGGCAGAAAAAGTAAAATTAAGATTTGAAGAATCACTAGGCTGATTTGTAAAAGTTTCTAAATTTAAACCTTCTATTTGTCCTATTAAATCGTAATTAGGCTCTTTGGAATCTGTCAAATCCAATACACCAAGTACACTGGTGTTTGCATTGTTTATAATTGAAGTTAAATTAAGTCTTATAATTTTAGAATCTGCCGAACCGTTTAGAGATAATGAATCAATACTAATTTTATCATATTTAGAAGAGTTTGCTAAAATATCCAAATTAGTTTCCATCGTATTCGGATCAAACCCTTTACCTTTTATGTTGCCCGAACTATTTAGCTTTGTAACTGTTCCGATAATTGGATAGAGATTTAGTTTTTTAGTATTAAAATTTATATCGTATTGCATTTCTTTTTTAGTTAAATCCATAAAAGTATTTAAAAAGATTTTTCCGTTGCCAACATTGCTATTAAGTATTGAATGAAATCTTAACGGCTCTCCTTTAAAACTAATATTAAGATTCTTAAATAAAAGACTATCATAATGAGGAATTGCAATATCCGGCAGTAATTTGGTTATATCGGATTCCACAAGTTCGGAATTAGATAAATTCACATCGAAAAAGAGTTTTTCCGGGATATGTAAATTTCTTACTTTTCCTTTAAGTGCCAAATGAGTGTTAAGATAATCTACCTTAAATTTATTTACATCAAGATTGCCGAAATATCCTTGAGCGTCTATATTAAAATTTGCTTTCCCTTTAAGAATATTTGTTGCATCAATAAAAGTAGAAAGATCATCAAAATTAAATGGCTTTGCTATTGCTTTTATCCGGATAGGATATTTTTTGAAATCTTTTAGTTTAACATTTCCAAGTAAATTTAAACTGTCAATTTTTGCATCAAGATTTATAAAACTACTATCGGAGTTTAATACTAAATTTTTTACTTGTGCATATTCTTTTGTTAGTTCAACTACACAAGAAAGCTTTTTAAGTTTAAATGAATTAAAATTTGGGCTGACCGAAAAATTATTTAAGTATAATTTTATTTTGGAAGTAGAAAAGTTAGCATAAATTTTAGCATCTAAGAATATGTTTGAAAATCTAAGATCATCATAATTTAAATGATTATAAAATTTTTGCGAATTACGGTTTTTATAAGTTTGCCTTACAAAATTAACATTATGAAAAATCAGATTGTTTACTTGAATTACAAAAGGGAAAGTAGAATTTTTATTTTCAACTAAACTAGTGTCTGTTTGTGTTGTATCGGAATTTTTGGCAAGTGTTAAAAAATCCCATTTTCCTTTGTCGTTTTCTCTCATATTTATTAGAGCATCTCTAACGGAAATTTCTCTAATAAGAATTTTTTTTAGTAATAAGTGTAAAGGACTTGTTTTAATTCCTATTTCCTTCGCATTAAGTAAAGTATCACCCTCGGAATATAAAACCGTATTATGTAAAATTACAGATGATAAAATAGAGCCGTTTATTTCTTCAATATGAATATTGGCATTTAGTGATTCGGTAACTTGATTTGTAATTTGCTTTCTTAAATATTCCCTAAATGTTTTTGTTTGAGAAAACCCGAAAAAAATTATAAGCAAAAAAAGAGTAAAACCTACAAGTCCTATAAAAAAATTTACGGTTTTATGAAAAACCGATCTTTTTTTTCTTTTACGTATTATTTTTTTTTTATGTGTTTTACTTTTGCCCATGTGGTTCAAGTTTTATATCAATACAACTTCCGTTTTGGATAATTCAACAATCTGTAAAAGATTTCATTTCCAATAAAATAAATTGGAGTTTAAAAGCAAAGTTCCTGCTAAAGCAATATTGGCATGGAATAACATTGTTAAACATTCCTTTGAGCAAGTAATATTAGTTATTCAAGTTTTATCTATATGAATCTAAAATTTTTTTTATAATATTTGTTGTTGATTGTTGAGAAACAAACTCAATACGTTTTACTTCGCCGCCGTTTTTTTCTACGGTTTCCCGTCCTACAATTTTATCAATTGACCAATCGGCACCTTTAACAAGAACATCCGGTAATAACATATCAATAATTTTTTGCGGTGTATCATCTTCAAATATCGTAATGTAATCAACCGATCTTAAATTTGATAAAACAAAAGCTCTTTCATTTTGAGGTACAATCGGTTTCTTTTCTCCTTTTATTCTTTTTACCGAAGCATCGCTGTTAAGAGCCAAAAATAAAACATCTCCGCATTGACGTGCTTTTGCCAGGTAATCTACATGTCCGGCATGCAGAATATCAAAAACTCCGTTAGTAAAAACAACTTTTTTATTTTGCTCTTTCAGTGATTTTCTAATTTTTAATAATTCTTCAATTGGTGTAATTACATTTTCCACATCAACCCTATAAATTTTTAATATTACTTTTTATTAAAATCAGCAACAATATTGTTACTTAACGGAATCTTAAAAATTCCATTGTTGGTTCCCACCCACATATTGGTTCCGTCAAAATGTAAGGCATTTACATTGTTTGGAATTTCAGATTCTTTTACTAAAATTATTGAATTGGAAACTCTATTAATAATTGCAATTCCTTTCCCAATTTCAAATTTTTTTTCCGGATTAAATTTATAAACAGCTACCCAAATATAATTTCCGGCAAGTTCCAAATCTAAAATGCCATTCCCCGGTAAACCATTATGTTCATCAAATTTTGTCCAGTCGATTTCTCTGTTGAATTTATATAATCCTCCAACATTAAATTCAGGATTATCGTTGGTTACAAATTCATTAGTTCCGTACCAAATATTATTCTGTTCTGTTAACATAGAGGAAATTGAAACTTGTTCTCCTTCGTTGTTAAAGAAGTCGTTGTTATTATCAAAAAAAGATAATCCGCTTTTTTTCTTTAGATTTCCTTTCATATTAAACTTGTGAAGTCCGGCTTCAGTTCCAATCCATAAAAGACTATCTCCATCTAAGTATAATGATTTTATTGAATTTGTTTTGTCGTTATTATCTACTGTTAAATTATAATCGTAATATTTTCTTCTACGCAAATTATACTTGGAAAGGAATTTGAATCTTCCAATCCAAAGCGTTTTGTTTTTTTTATCGTATTCTAAAGCTCTTATCCAATTTCCGTATTGGCCTCCTTTGGAAAATGTTTTCTTTTTCCATTTATATCTTTTTTTATCGTAAATGTAAAGACCATTTGCAGAACCTGCCCAAATATATCTTGGACTTGTTTCAATACAATAAAAGAAATTTTGTTTTAATCTTCTATTAGATGTGGAAAAATTTATCCACTTCTTTTTCCAAAAGATATATCTGAAAATTCCATTGCCTTCTGTTGAAACCCAAATATCTTTAGCATCATTTTTAATATCGGTAATTTTAACTCCATCCAAAAATTTTTCTATCTTTTGTATCTGCGAAAAATTTTTCGACGGAATAAATAAAAACACCAAAACAAACAAAATGTTTGCAAAGAAATAAAAATCTATTTTGCTTAGTGTTTTCATGTTATTCTTTATGTTTTTTATGATGCGGGCAAAGAGACTGTGTTATAAAATTCAATATTTAAATAGTTTTCAAAACCTTGGATAATAGAATCTTGAAGATTATCTACAGTAATTTTTTTATTGAGTATTGATTCAATTTCAATAGTTTTGCTATTTAGCTCCGTAGCAATAGTTTTTATTTCTTCATCATTTTGTGTGTTAATATAATCAACTAAGTGCCGGTGATATTTCCCGATTAAAATTGAACCATGTTGAAGTAATGAATTGCCAATTCTTCTTTGAGCACTGCCGACAAGTTTTTTCCCTTTAAATTTAATTTCACTTTTGGCAGTACTGGCAAAACATAATGCACCTGATGGTTGTTCTAATAATTTTCTAAATTTAGGTTGTTCCTTTTCCAGCATAACGTCATTAAGTTTTGTATCAAAAAGTCTTAGTCCTGCAACTATTGCATTAGAAATATTTTCGTATATTTCTCTTCCGCTAATGGTTTTTATATTAGGCAATACCACAGAATAAGTTAATTCTTCGGCATGAAGTATTGCTCTTCCTCCGGTAGGTCTTTTTACAATATCAATATTATCAATAAGTGCTTTTTCCGTTTTAACTTCTTTTATTGATTGATTTGCTCCTAACGAAATACAAAATGGTTTCCATCCGTAGAATCTTAAATAAGCATTATCGGGTTTTAATTGTTTAACAAGTTGTAAGTCAAACTCCATATTATACTTACCGGTATAATAATCATGAGTAATTAAATGCCATTTCACTTTTTAATTATGCCTCTTGTACTTTTATCTAAAAAAGCCAAAACCGTTCCGGCTAATTTATCGTCAGAATATTTTTCTTTAACTTTTTGCTTTGCTTGAGAAAGGTTTAAGTCATTAGAGAAAATATAAGAATATATATCTTTTAATTTAAAAATATCTTCATTGGAAAAACCGCGTCGTCTTAATCCTATAGTATTTAATCCGCCATATTTCAAAGGTTCTCCGGCAGCAATAACATAAGGAGGAATATCTTTTACAGCACGGTATGCACCGCCCATCATAGCATGCTCGCCAATTTTACAAAACTGATGTACCAGAGAACCTCCGCCAAGAATTGCCCAATCTCCAATATGTACATGTCCGCCTAACTGAACTACATTGGCAATTATGCAATTATTCCCTACAACACAATCATGCGCAATATGAGCATACGCCATAAGCAAACAATTTTCTCCTACAATTGAAGTACCGGATTCGGAAGTTCCGCGATTAAGTGTAACAAATTCTCTTACAATTGTTCCATCGCCAATAACAAATGTAGTTTCTTCGTTTTTAAATTTTAAATCTTGCGGATGATTTGCCACGGAAACCGATTGGTAAATTTTAACTTTATTTCCAATTCTTGCACCGTTATAGATTCCAACATGCGAGCCAATTATACAATCATTCCCGATTATAACATCATCTTCTATAACCGTATAAGGACCAATAACATTGTTAGAACCGATTTCCGCTTTTGAACTAACAATTGCCGTAGGATGTATTTGATTCATATTTTTTCTTTTAATTAATTTTCTCTATCAACAATAGCAGCTTTTAGTTCGGCTTCCGCTACAATTTTATTTCCTACTTTTGCAATACCTTTGATTACAACAAAACGACTGCGTTTGTTAAGCAATTCTACTTCGAAAATAAGTTGGTCACCGGGGACAACAGGTTTCCTAAATTTAGCTTTATCAATTCCCATAAAAAACACCAGTTTCTCTGCCGGGTCTTCTACGGAATTTAGCATAAGAATTCCACCGGTTTGTGCCATTGCTTCAATAATTAAAACACCGGGCATAATAGGTTGACCGGGGAAATGACCTTGGAAAAACGGTTCATTAATAGTTACGGATTTTACTCCTATAACTTTTTTATCCAGCTCTAAATGAATTATTTTATCTACCAGTAAAAAAGGATATCTGTGCGGAAGTATTTTCTGAATTGCAACAGTATCAAATACAACTCCTTCTTTTTTTACATGCTGATATTGTTTTTCCAACTGTTTTTGCTGATATAATTTTCTTACAATTTTGGCAAATTCTATATTTGCTTTGTGTCCGGGACGAGCAGCTAAGATTTGTGCTTTTATCGGTGCACCGATTAATGCTAAATCTCCAATCATATCCAAAAGTTTGTGTCTGACCGGCTCGTTTTTAAATCTCAAATTATTCTCATTGAGGAAACCGTTTTTCCCTATTGAAATTTCTTCGTCCAATTCTAATTTTTTGGATAGTTTCTCCAACTCATCATCCGAAACTTTTCGGTCAACAATAACTACAGCGTTATCAATATTTCCGCCTTTAATTAAACCTTGATCTGCTAAAGCTTCTACTTCACTAAGGAAACAAAATGTTCTTGTAGGGGCAAACTCATTTACAAATTCAGCTTCCAAATCAAATAAGCCTGTATGTTGACTGCCTAAAGCCGGATTTTGATAATCAACCATAACCGTCATTCTAAAACCGTCTAGAGGCAAAGCAACTATGTCAACCTGTTCATCTTCATTTTTGTATGATATTGTTTTATCAATTATTAAATAATCCTTAGGAGTTTTTTGTTTAACTATTCCTGCTTCCAAAAGTTTTTCAACAAAAGGCATAGAACTACCATCACCAATCGGAGGTTCGGCATTATCAAGTTCAATTATAATATTATCTATTTGAAGACCTGCAACAGCTGCTAAAACATGCTCCACCGTATGAACTTTTACATCACCTAAACCCAAAGTAGTTCCGCGGGAAACATCAACAACATATTCTACAAGAGCCGGTATTTCAAGTTTGTCTCCCAAATCTGTTCTAACAAATTTAATTCCGTGGTCATCCGGTGCGGGTTTAAATGTCATTGTACAAGATGTTCCGGTATGTAAACCAACACCGGAAATTGAAACAGCTTTACCAATTGTTGTTTGAAGAGCAAGCATTAATTATTTCCTTTTTCTTTATTGTTAATAAGTTTAGACTCAAGTTCCATAATTTTAGTTTCTAATATTTTAATTTTTTCAGCATAATTAGGAAGATTTCTAATATGCGATTCTAACTTTAAACTGGTTTTAAGTTCTTTAGCCGGTGTTCCGAAATAAACTCCAGGTTTATTCAAAGATTTTGTAACTCCGGATTGTCCGCCGATTATTATATTATCACCAACTTCCAAATGGCCAACAATTCCTACTTGTCCGGCAACTACACAGTTGTTCCCAATTTTTGCACTTCCGGCAATTCCGGATTGTGAAGAAAATACTGTATTTGAACCGATTGTAACATTGTGAGCTACTTGTACTAGATTATCAAGTTTAACGCCTTTGCCAACAATTGTTGAACCAAGTGATGATCTATCTATAGTTACATTCGCTCCAATTTCCACTTCATCTTCTATAATAACATTTCCAATCTGAGGTATTTTATTGTAAACTCCATTTTCGTCTTTAGAATATCCGAATCCGTCCGAACCAATAACTACACCAGGTTGAATAATTACATTTTTACCAATTATTGTTTCTTCTCTTATTGTAACGTTTGGGAAAATCAAAGTATTTTCACCAATATAACAATTATCTAAAATTACAGTGTTGGGATATATTGTAACACCTTTGTTAATTACACAGTTTTTTCCTATAAAAACATTTTCGCCTATTCCAACATTATCATTTATAACAGCTGATTCGTCAATAGCTGCGGACTTGGCAATGGTTGAAAACTTAAAATCCGGATTAAAGAATTTTAATATAATTTGTTGAAAGGCTATATTGGGTTTAGCAACTTTGATGTAAGTAATTTTATTATCAAGAAGTTCAGTGTTATCATCAATTAAAATTGCCGATGCTTTTGTTGTGGAAAGATGTTTTTTATACTTGTTATCATAAAGAAAAGTAAGATCTCCGTTTTTTGCTTCCTCTATGCGTGCAACATTATTAATAATTAGATTTGGGTCCCCAATTATTTTTCCATTAACAATATCGGCAATATTCTGAACTGTTATATTCATGCGTTATTGTAATTTACTTAGTACTAAAGGAGTAACATCATATTTTTCTTTTGCATAAAGAAAAATAAGATCTCCGCTTCTATCAAAAATAAAATCAAAATCTTCTTCTTTAGCTACTTCATCAATTGCGTTAAAAATTTGATTTTGTATCGGTTTCATCAATTCTTCTTGAAGTTTAAACAATTTTCCGTTAGCACCATACTTATCTTGTTTGTAATTAGCAACATCTTGTTCCAAAGCAATTAATTGTTTTTCCATTTCGGCTTTTTTTTGTTTACTCATTATAAGTTTACTTCTTTCATATTCATCATATTTATCTTTCCATTTTTGATGAAGTTCTTTAATCTCTTTATCCCATTTGTCAATTTGAACATCAATGCTTTTTTGTGCATCTTGTGCGTCCGGCAATTGGTCCATTATTGCTTCGGAATCAACATACCCGATTTTTAGTTGAGCGGAAATATTTGAAAATGACAATAGTAATACAAAAAATAATAGCGGGGTTAGTTTTTTCATAACTTTATTCTCCTAAAATTATGTTTTAAAATAACAAAGAGGTCTGTAAGTAGCTATTTATTTATTTTTGCCCTTTACAAACCTCTAAAAAAAATACAAATATTAACCGCGTTTTAATTTATCAAGTACAGCATTTGTAATATCATATTTTGGATCTGCAAAAAGTAAAAGAACATCACCTGTTTTATCAAACACAAAATTCATTCCTTCTTTTTTTCTTACAGCATCAATGGCTTTAAGAATTTTATCTTTAATAGGTTTTAATAATTGTTCTTGTTTTATAAATAATTCACCATTAGGTTGAGCAAATTTTTGTTGTTTAAATTGTGCAATGTATTGTTCTTGTTGCACTAATTTTTGTTGAACCTCTCTTTGTTTATCGGGTGTCATGTTAGCAAATTGTTTTTGTGCTTGTGCATATGATGATTGAAGAGCTGTTGTCATACTATCAATTGATTTTGTCCATTTTGCAGTTAAAGCATCTAAATCGCTTTGGGCTTTTATTGCAGGAGGATATTGTTGTAAAATAGTGCCGGAATTAACCCAACCGATTTTTTGGCTGCTTTGAGCAAATGTTAAAGAAACAAATAATGTTAGTAGTATAAGAATATGTGATGTTTTCAATTTTACCTCTTTTTTTGTTATGTGTTTATATTTTTATTGTAAATATATCATAAATATTAAAGTTATAATAATATTTGTTTGTTAGCTTAAATTAAAATCTATTTTGTGCTTTGTATATCTAAAAACCTTTTCCAAATTGAAAATGGAATTCCCATTTGGGATCTTGTCCGTCAACAGAAAGTCTATCAAAACCATAACCATAATCAAAACCTATTAAACCGATAGGGTTTATCATAATTCGTGCACCTACACCGGCAGATTTTTTTAAGTCGAATAAATTAGCTGATGGCAAATTTCTAAATGCATTACCGGCTTCGGCAAAAGCAATTACATATATTGGCATTGGTTCTAATGTTAAAGCTGCTCTAATTTCGGTAGTATATTTTACTTTAACACGGCCGCCAATATTATTACCGTTAAATTTCGGACCTATAGATCTATCGGCATAACCTCTTAGCGGTGTAGTTGCAATTACTAATCCGTTGCCTCCCATATAGAAAAATTCAAACGGTTGAATTGTTGTACCTTTAACTAATTCATGTATGTAACCAAGATCAATTCCGGCATAAAATGTAATTTTATTAGTCCCGAATAATCTTCTGTACCAATCGGTTCTGAATTGTAATTTATAATAATCAACATCTCCGGGCAAAAACGGTCCGCCGGATAGATCAAAGTTAAGTGCAAGTTTTGAACCTGTGGAAGGGAATATAGGATTATCTATATCGCTTCTGTTTATTGCTACCCCAGCTGTGTATTGATGTGAAATACCTGTTGCATAAAAACTTCTTCCGTCAAGCACATTGTTATATTGAAAACGGAGTGACCCTTGAATATAAAATCTGTCATCGGGCCATTTTAATCTTCGTCCTATTGTCATTGCAATTCCGGATTGTCTTAAATCGTAAATATATCTTTGTCTTGTATCCGAAACATTAAAACCTAAAGAGGTTGGAGTATCTAAAAACCAAGGTTCTGTAAAACCAAGATTAAAAGTTCTGTAATAATTACCAACACCGAATTGCCAGTTAAAATTAAGCACTTGTCCGCCGCCAAGTTGAAATGGTTCTGCGATGGAAAAGTTTGAAAGTGTAAATCCTATAGAACCGCTAAAACCGAAAAATCCGCTATATCCTACGGAAGCATTTATAAAATCGCTTGATTTTTCTTTAACATTATAAACCAAATTTACCAAGCTATCGGAAACAGGTTTATAATCAACACCTTTCTTATAAAGTTCTTCCACATTAAAATATTGTAAATTTGCCAATTGTTGAATGCTGCGCATAACATTGCTTCTTCTAAAATAATCGCCCGGTACGGTAAACAGTTCTCTTCTTATTACTTTATCTTTTGTTCTGTCGTTTCCCGTTATTTTTACGGTTCCTATTTTGAACTGACTGTTTTCCGTAACTTTTATGTTTATGTCGATTGAATCTTCTGCTACTTTGTGTTCGGAAACTTCTTGACGGAATGTTAAATATCCGTTATCCAAAAATAAAGAAGCTACATCTGTTTGGGTTTGGTTACCAAATAAATTTTGATTGAATAATTCATAATTAAAAATATCTCCTTTACGGAAGCCGAGGCGTTCGGTTAGAATAGCATCGGGATAAACAGTGTTGCCTTCCCAAGTTATGTTTCTTATTTTATATTGCGGACCTTCGTAAACGTTAATACGGATATCCATAAATTTTTTGTCTTTGGAAAAAGAAATTGAATCGGAGAGAACTTCAAAATCTCTATAACCGTTTTTTTGGTAGAAAGTAGTTAATGCTTCTTTGTCTTTTTCAAAATCTTCTTTTTTAAAATTTGCGGAATTCCAAAATCTCCACCATTCGTCTTGCACGGTTTCATCAAGTGCGCCTCTAAGTTCACTATCATCAAAAGCTTTATTGCCACTAAAGGTAATACTGCGAACTGTAACTTCATCACCTTCTTTTATATCTAACACCAGCAGTTTTCTGCTTTTAATTCTTTTTATGATGTTTGATTTTAGTTCAGGATTATAATCGTAAGTTGTTATTTCAAAATCCGTCGGGTCTTTTTCGTTTTGCCATGTAACTGATATTGTTTCTTTTGACGTATCGGCTGAAAGAAAAGAAAATGTTAAAGGAGTAATTTTAGCATTTAAATATCCTTCGTCTTCATAAAGATCTTTTATTTTGTTTATAGATTTTTTTACTTCTTGCGGTTTTAATGTTTGACCACTTACAAGATCAATTTTTTTCTTAATATCATCTTCATCTAGTTCATCATTTCCTCTTATAACAATATCTTCTATTCTATCAAGTTCCTTTAGTTTAATAAGTAAGAAAATCCCGTCATTTAATTTTTTATCAATTAAAATTTGAACGTCACTAAAAATACCAAGTGCCCAAAGTCTTTTTATTGCATTGTTGGTGGCATCTCCGGGTATCTCAATTGTTTTCCCTTCTTTAAAACCACTATTGGCAATAATAGTATTTGCTTCGGCAGTTTTGTTTCCTTCAACAGAAATCCCTAAGATTTTATAAGTTTTCTTTTGGAACTGAGGATGTACTGTTGAGCTAAATAATATCAGTAATATCGGAATTAGTCTAAGTAAGCTGCTTGGTAAGCTTATTTTTTGACTGAGTAACTTTGTGGGTTTTTGAAATTTGTTCACTAATAAGTCCAAATCTTCTCTCTCTATTTTGATAATCTTGTATGGCTTCCACCAAGTTTTTACAATTAAAATCCGGCCATAATACTTTTGAAACATATAATTCCGAATAAGCTATTTGCCAGATTAAAAAGTTGCTTATCCTATGTTCACCACCGCTTCTAATCATTAAATCCGGATCAGGCATATTGGCAGTTGTTAAATTTTTTGCAATATATTCATCATTTATTTCATCTAAGGAAATTTTACCTTTGGCATAGTTTTCCGCAATCTTTTTGGTTGCTTCAACAATTTCCCACCTTCCGCTATAACTTAAGGCTAAATTCAAAACTAATTTTTTATTGTGTTTAGTTTTATTAATTGCGGCATTAAGTTCTTTACGCACTATGTCAGGTAAACTTTTTGTATCTCCAATAGTTGTAATTTTAACATTATTTTTATTTAGTTCTGCAGTTTCTTTTTTAAGACTTTTTACCATTAACCTCATTAGCATGGTTACTTCTTGCTGCGGACGATTCCAATTTTCGGTAGAAAAAGTATATAGTGTTAAGTATTTAACACCAAGGCTAATACACGATTGAACCATTGTCCGCACAGTTTCAACACCTCTACGATGTCCGGCTGCTCTTGGAAGTCCTTTGGCATTTGCCCAACGTCCGTTTCCATCCATTATAATAGCAATATGCTTTGGAATATTGCCATTATTTTTTGTCTCTTCGATGAGCAATAAATCGGTTTTACTCAGTTTTTTTGCCAAAAAGAATCTCGCAACTAATTTTAATCACAATTTATAAAAATAACCGTCACTATTCTAAATGTCAAGGTACATTAACAATGGTTTACCAAAGATTTAAAATTAGAAAAGTATGATTTTTTGCAACGATTATATTTTTTGTTTAAAAAGTAATTAATACATTTACCACCTAAAAGATAGCAGATAGATTTAATCTCCTCACAAGGTAAATTTAATGGTGTTACTATTTCGTTTTATTATTTCAAGGAAACTAAATCTTTAATGTGAATTTT
>Ga0256841_1002085_pt1 | contig 16303 bp, 11 predicted proteins | sample 356308metaG_FD_185971 | JGI IMG/M metagenome (GOLD analysis project Ga0256841, IMG submission 185971) | Hydrothermal vent microbial communities from Mid Atlantic Ridge, Atlantic Ocean - 356-308 | ecosystem: Environmental > Aquatic > Marine > Hydrothermal vents | place: Atlantic Ocean: Mid... | reverse complement strand
AGTTAGTGGAACTAGTAGTATCATCCAATTATTATCGGAAATTATGGCACCAGTTTATCAATTGTCTACTCCAGGGTCAAATTTAAGTTATGATATTTATCGTTATTTAATGAAGCATACTGAAAATGAACTAGGAATTGATAAGGATTTTTTTAGGCGATTGAAGAGAAAGGTTAATGCACCAACGGTGGATATTATTTTTGCGCCAACTAATCCTAAGGTTGGAGAGAAAGTAACGGCTATTGCTGTCCCGCATAATTTTAGAAATTCTAAAGAGAAATTATATTTTACTTGGTATATTGTGCATGATGGTGAAAAAGATGTAACGGCTGGAAGAGATGAAGCCATGGGTATAGTGGCGCGAGGAGGATATGATCCAGCTTTGTTTGGGGAACCAAAAAGTGATGATGGCGATCGTGATGCTTACAATGCTTCTTTTGGTGGGGATGATGGAGTTGGGAAAAAACATGGTAGAGCTGCAGATGAGGATTGCAAAGAATGTGATTGTTTGCATAATATGACTATGTTCGCAGGGATGTCTGGTCGTGGTTGTTTTGATGACAAAGGTGGATTATTATATTCTAAGGATGAAGAATTTGATGAGGCGACAGAGGATAGAGGACTAGAATCAGCTAAATGGGGCAAGGGAGCAGTTAATTCAGAATGGATTTCTCGTTGTTATCGTCATAATTTTGGAAAACAAAGCCAGGATGGAAGTGAATTATCTGGAAGAGATATGATTATTGCTTGTCACCATGCTTTTAATGCTGGCTTAGGAACAGATGATCATAGTTTTTCTAGTGGAGAGGAAGAAGTTTGGAAAACTAATCCAGAAAATCCAGATACGGATGGTGACGGAGTGGTGGACGAGGCGGATTTGGTTGGTTTAGGACAAGACGAATTTACTTGGACTTATCGTAAAGGAGATAAAGTTTCGGTGGCAGTGGAGGGAATGTCTAATATTATAATAAACGAAGGCTCAACCGATAGATTAAGATATGGACCAAAAAACGATGATTGGAATAATAAAACAGAACAAGAGAAGGATTTGTCGCCGACAGCATCTCCGGAGACGTGGTATTATGATGCTAGACAAAAGTGTGAAGATGCGAAAAATGATTGTTTGGCGTCAACTGGAAATTCTTTAATGTATACCCCAGTAGCTGATCGTTTGCCAAGTGACGGAGAATGTGTGCAAATTTATTCTGACTGTATGAAACAATTATGGGAACATGAGAAAAAGGATAAGAATGATGAAGATGCCTTTGGGGATATGACTGGTTATTATAAAATAATGTGGGCGGCACCGGGAATTTGTGCTAAGGAGTCGATGGATTCGGCTGAAAATGATTGGTGTGATACTGATGATGATTTAGGATTCCAATATTTAAAATTGTATGACCCGGTAGAACAAGGGCGACAACCATTGGAAGTGTCGGTTAGTGTTAGTCCAAAAAATCCACAATATTTTATAGCAGATGAAGAAAATAATATTTGTGGAAGTAACAGCTTTTGTTATTTACATGGAGATGGGACTGATATGATTGTAGCCAGTGCAGATGTAATTAGTAAAGATAATTTAAATCCTGATTATTTATATTATAAATGGAGTATTTGGCAATGTCAGCCAGATGATTTTACTGAGTGTGAGGATGTAACTAATACAGTAACATTTAAAAGTCAGAAGGAAGGTTTGGGAATTAGAGATATTGGTTTTTATCCTAATCAGTTTACTCTTAACGGAGAAAGAACATTACTAAAAATTGCAGTAATTGTTAAACGACATAAAAATTCTACAATGAGTTCTCCTGGAATAAATAAAATTTATACTGGACACATCGCCGATAATGAAAGTTTAGAAAATTATAATTCTGAAGATCAATACCCAAATAAATATGCTTATTCAGCTGATAAATTAGTAGAAGTTGTTAAAAATAAATTAAAAATAAAATTATCTGAAGCATCTCCAGATGGTGGTGGAGGTTGGCAAAAATTTAAAGGTATTTGCGATGGAAGTCAAAAAAAGGTATATTTAAATCTTTGCCCAGTGTATCCTTATCAGGTTTTAATGGCAGAGTTAGAGGGAGATGCTACGGGAATAATTTGGAAATTAAATGGTAAAATAATCAGGCCAAAAGTCGGTAGTACAGTCAATCAGGATACTGATAGTCGAACAATATTTTTTCCAATTACTGGGCAGGAGGGTGATTTAATGACAATTACGGCAGTGGCAGAAAATGAAAACGAAGAAGGAGAAGGTTTGTGGGAGGATAATAATATGGTAGTGGAGAGAGTTTTAAGTGTTCACAATCCAATGGCTAAAATTGTTAATAAAAGTGGCACTTTAACTAATAATAGAATTCAACAAGCAATTACGGGGGCTGGAAAAAAAATATCTTATCATGGAAAAACATTATGGTGGGTATTTGGTTATCCGGCTGGAATTTGGCAAAATCAAGATTATGGTAAAAATATAGATATTCCAGTGACTATTATTCCAGCTTATTTACAAGATGAAATAAATGGAGGAAGTTTAAAAATGACAGCAGATGTTAATGGAAATTTATCGGGAACTTTTGGTAGCGGAGATGAAGGGGATAGTTGGTCATTTACTGGGGTAAATTTTCCGAAAAATAAAGCAGGAGATACTAGTACTTTCGGAGTCAGAACAATTCGTTATTTTACTGATGATTACAAAAAGGCTTTAAAAAAATCATTTGGTGTTAATCCTGTAGATGAATTATCTGATGAACAGAGAATTTATGTAAAAGCAATTACTCCGGAAGATTATCAAATAACTACCGGAAACACTGTGAGACAAAGCGCTAAAGCAAAAACTAAATTATTTTTTGCTTCTACCGTTGCTAATGCTCCACAATATATAATTTTGAGTTTGCGGATGGCTATAGTTTTTGTTTTAGTAGCAATGATTTCTTTTGGGATGGTTTATGGAATTGGATTAAAGAATACAAAAATTAAAGAATAAATTAATGTTTAATTTTATCAAAAAAAATAAACTATATAGATATTTAGGAATAGTTATTATACTAGGAAGTTTTTTCTTTGGGGGAATATTTTTTGGAGTTGCTAGGGTTTCAGCTCAAGTGAATCCACAATATGATCCAAATAATCCAAATGCACAACAAAGATATGTTTATCCTTTGCATGAAAAAATTCCTGGACAAAATGGAAGAGCTGGTCAGGGTAGTAGAGGAATAGATACATTACAAGAATATTTAGAATCTTTGTATAAATTTGGAATTGCCATTGTGGCGATTTTGGCAGTGGTTATGATTGGGATTGGTGCCTTTATGTATATTGTTACTTCAGCGGGAAATGCGGGAAAACTGGCCAATGCTAAGGAAATAATTACTAATGCTATTGTTGGCTTGGTAATGGCTTTGTTGGCTTGGTTAATTTTATTTATTATTAACCCTGATTTAGTGGGGACAACTTTAACAACTCCGACTTTGGAGTCTAATAATTATATTGATGATGGACAACCAGATGCAATGTGTGCAGGTTTGGGAAATAGCTATGCAGAAGTTACTAATTGTAATGACGATAATATTTGTTTTAATGGACAGTGTAGGAGTAAGAGGAGAATTTGTGAAGAAAATGGTGGAGCTACAGTTTTGAATTTTGAGTGTGATAATTCTGGGGTAGCTCAGCCTGAACAACCATGCGGGATGATTACTAGTTCGGGGGATAATTTTTTGGGAACTTGTACTTCGCCGGGAATTAAAAAATGTTCGCCTAGTGAAACGTTGGTCAGTAAGGGAAAACAATGTGGTAATTCAGTTTGTTGTATGTCTAAATAATATTAAACTTATTTTTTAAAGCTGTTTCTAATTAGTGTTTTTATGACTGAAGTTGACTAGATGTAGGATAAGAATGTTATTATAAGTTATTTTATTAAATAAATGCGAGAAATAAATTTTACAAAACAAAAGATTTTAATTTTTGGACTGGTAGTAGTTTTGATTTTGGCTATCGTGATGATAGGGGTAATGTTTTTGGGCAAAAAGAATAAACAGGTGGTAAATAATATAGATAAACCTTCGGTAAGTATAGACAAAGAGAAAGGTGACAATGCAAATGGTGTAGCACCAGAGGGACAAAATAATAAAAATATTTTAAAAATTGCAAAGGGTGGTGTCTATGGATTAAAAATGAAAAAAGGAACAAATGAAATAATGTTTTATCAACAGCAGAAAATATTATCGGCGGATCCTTTTACAGGTCAGAAACATCCCATAAGTAGTTATCCTTTTGCAGATATTACGGAGTTTTTATGGTCAAAAGATTCTAGTAAAGTGCTTTTGAAAGACACGGGAGATTATTTTGTTTATGATCTCGGCAATAATTTAACTCATAAATTTAGATATGATTTAGATAAGGCAATTTGGAATCAAAAAGGAGATAAAATTATTTATAAGTATTATAACTCAAAGACTGGGGAGCGAAAAATCAGTATGGCTGATATCAGTGGTGAAAATAGCCAGTTAGTAATTGGTGATGTTCCTTATCGAAGAATTAACTTAATGGTACAACCAGGTGTTGGAAAAATATGCTATTCTCCATTTCCGGATGCTCGAGTTAAAGGAAAGCTTTTTTGTCAGAGCTTAAATGGAGAAAATAAAAAAGAATATGGTGGACAGTATGGTCAGGATTATTTATGGTCTCCAGACGGAAGTAAAATTTTAACCTCTTTTACCAAGGAGGAGTCTGGTAATAAATTAGTTTTGGGAGTAATGAATAAAATTGGTGGTGAAAATAGGGGATTATCTTTTGCAACTACGGTTAAAAAATGTGTTTGGTCAAAAGATAATGTTAATGTTTATTGTGCTATGCTAGCTGGAACACCATTGGATGTTATGATGCCTAACGCTTGGCAAAGTGGTGAAATTGGTTCGGCAGATACTTTTTGGAAAATTAATACAAATACTGGTGAAAAAAAACGAATAATAGATTTAGGAAAGATGGATTTTGTAGTTGATTCTGAAAATTTAGTTTTAGACGACGAAGAGAATTTTCTATTTTTTGTAAATAGGAAGGATAGAAGTTTATGGAGGATAAAGTTGTGAGACTAGGGGTTTAGGATGTTATGAATTTGGGAAATTAAGAATTTAGGAAATCATAAGATTTAAAACGCGCCGGAGGCGCGTTTTTATAATCATATGTAATTTAGAGGTCCTTTTGTAGAGGCTGAGAAGCCCGGCGTCTCAGCCTTGTTTCAAAATAAGAAATATAGATAACAAAGAATAAAATTGCAGAGGGTGGCAACCAAAGAGTGGTGTCAACTATGCCGTGAATAATAAAATAGATTAAGATTGCTAGAAAGATATGATTAAGAGGTGGAGACGGATTGTTTTTTATGTAAAAGTTTTTTGAGATAATTTTATAAGTTAACAAAAGTAATCCAAGACCAGCTAAAATTCCACCCTCAATCCAAAAGTGAATGAAATTATTATGGGCATGAGGAATAGCCCATTGAGGAAAGGGTGGAAAATATTTTTGCTCTTGTAGATAAATATTTTGAAAATTATTTGCTCCAATACCGAAAAGCCAATTTTTAGAAATAATTTGTTGATCAACTTGATAAATAGTTAAGCGTGAGTTAGAAGAGGTTGGCGGTATATTTGGTTGGTAGTTTATACTTGATAATATAAACGAAGCACTTAAAATACAAATAGTGCTGGTTATAAAAATAAATAAAATAAATTTTAGTAAATAATTATGGATTGAATTGTTTTTGGTTAATAGAAAAATACTTGAAAAAATTATTGCTAACCAAGCCCCAAGAGAAAATGTTTGGTATAAATTAAATAATAAAAACAGAAGTGAGGAGGAGAGAAATAATTTTGTTTTGTAGGAGTCAGGTAAATAGTCGGTATCAAAAGTATTCCCAATAAAAATTCTTTTGAACAATAAATATAAATTTATTAAAATTGCTGGAGAAATAAAAATAGCTAATTGGTTTGGTGATTGGAAAAATATTGTTAAACGATTATCAAAAGTAAGCCAATGATTAATTGTATAAATAAAACCAATAATTGAAATTAGGCTGGCGCTAAGATAATATGAAATTAATATTTTTTTAATTGAAACAATTTTATAGGGCACTAAAAATAATACGCTAAAAGTGTAAATGATTGGTAAAATAATTAAATCTAATAATTTACCCAATCCGTTGCTCCAGTTAGCCCAGTTGTTTACTGTTTGATTTATAAAATAGCTAAGCGTAAAACCAGATAATATAAAAAATATTGGTACAAGGATGTTTTTATTCAGAGATAGATAGTGTAGTATTTTTTTAAAGGAGATTATTTGAAATATTTTGTAAAAATTTAATATTATAATAAGTATTAATAATATTTCTAGTAAATTTATACTAACAGAATTTGACAAGGGAATGCGAATTAGGTAAATAGGTAGTAGAAAAAATAGTAGGTAATTTAGCATAGTGTTTTAATAATAAATAACAAATGACAAATAGCAAATTATAAATTAATGATATTTGTAATTTTCAGTAGTGTTTATTGGAGTCAGTCTCATTAATAGGTCATTTACGAGGAAAAGATTTGAACTCGGCAGAGATTCAATCTCCTCCTCGCCTCATTCTTCGGCTCCGCTGAGATTAAATCTTTACTTACTCTTGCCATTTTGTGGGATAACCCATTTTTGCGTGTGAGCTGTTTATTGCTAAGAGAATTAAAAATAAAGGGAAAACACGGATTGAGAAAAATGGTGTTTCAAATAAGGAATGTACAAAAAATATTATAAAACTGGTGGCGATAAATTGGGATAAATTTGGGGATGTTTTTATGGACAACTGTTTGTTTGATGATAATTCCTTGAAATAAAATAGGATTGGGGACAGAAGTATGGCTAATAAAATAATAGCATTAAAAATTCCCGTTTCAGCGGCAAAATCCAAAAGTAAATTATGAGCATAAATTGGATTTCTAAATCCTAAAGAACTATTTAAATTATCAGCAAATCCACCTAGTCCTAACCCAAAAAGAGGTTTTTCTTGGATATTTTTAATGGCCGTTTTCCACATCTCAATTCTACCACTATTGGAACCATCTTGTAAATTAAAAGAAGATTGAAATCTAGAGATTAAAGGATTTGGAGTAATAAATAAAAAAAGAATAAGAATAAAAATAGAGTACAACAATAGAAGTCTTTTCTTGAAAAAATTTTTGGAAATAGAAGTAATCAATAAAAAAATTCCTCCAATAATAATTGCTAAGTAGGCGGCTCGAGAAAAGCTTAATAAAATTGTTAGTAAAATTATGGTAAAAAAATAAAGGTATTTTTTTTGAGAGTGTTTTTTATATAGATAAATAGTAAGTGGTAAGGTCATCGATAAGTAAAGTGAAAATAAATGGGGGTCAGGGAAAGTACTAAATGTGCGTAAAATTGTTTTTCCAGAAATGTTAACTAGCCAACTGGAATATTGGTTAACCAAGGTAGCCATAGAGTGTCCAAGGAAAAATGGGGAAATATAAGTTCTTAAAAAAATTAGTGTAGGATTAAGACCAATAATAAATTGCAAAGAAGAAAAGGCAAGAGCTAGACAAGCAGAAATAAATGAGCCTAATACTAAATACTTTAAAAGTTTGTTTTGAAAATTTTGATTAGGGTTATTGGTGTAGACGATAAAATACAGAGGAATTGTTGTTGTAAAAAAAAGAATTTTTCGTAAAGCACTTTCTGGAGCCGATGTCCAAAAAAATGATAAAAAAACTATAAACAAAAAAGTAATCAAAAACCAAAATCTAGGGCGATTGTCTATGATAATTTTTCTATGTAAAAGAGAGTTGGCTAACCAAAAAAGAAAAATTATGGGAATAAATAACTTTAGAATATTTAAATCAATTGTCTTTGTTGGGCTTAAGGCAAAAGAAAATGGGAGAAAAAGAGCCAAGAGTAAAAATAACTTTTGATATAGGGGGATCATAGTAATTTTAAATTTGTCCGCCCGAAGCAAGCTAGCCTCTGGCTGAAAATTTGAAATGAATGTTTCAATGTAACAATTTTAAATGCTTAAGTAAATATAAGTTGAGGGGTCTAAATGTAAATGAATACAAATTTTAATTTTTATGAGTATTCTAACTTTAGTTATGATGTGTAAAATTTTTAAAAATATTTTTTATTTGATATATTAATTTTAGCATTAGATAACCAATGAAAGTGTTGTGTTTCTTAAAAAAATATAATTGTGATGTTTGGTAGGCTTTTTTTTGCCTAGTTTTATTTTTCCAACTTTTCCCGTTGAAGTGTAAAACTTGTGCTTCTGGGTAATAAATAATTTTTGGATGAGATGGGAGTTCTTTAATCCTTAAGCAAAGATCTTGATCTTCAAAATACATAAAGAAATTTTTGTCGAAGCCTTTTATTTTTTTAAATAAGGATTTTTGAACAATTAAGGCTGTCCCACTTGTCCAATCAACCTTTTGGGGTGTTTTTTTATTCCAAGGTTTATTTATGGTATTGCGAAATAGGATACCTCCCCAGGTTAATTTTTTACCACAGCTCCAGTTTTGGGGAGTTTTTCGGTTATTATCTATAATACTTAATCCTAACGCTCCTATATTTTTATTTTTTTCTAAATAATTCAGAGATCGAATTAGAGAGTTGTCAGTTAATATTGTGTCTGGATTTAAAAACATTAGATATTTCCCATTAGCCATAATGGTTCCCAAATTATTAGCAATCCCAAAACCAACATTTTTTCCAGTATTAATTATTTTGTCATTAATGAAGGGGTAATTTATAGGTATGGTCAAATTCTTTTTATCATTATTTACTAAGATTACTTCAAAGTGATTTTTAATTTTTTTATTAGAATATAAAAATTTATCAATGCTTTTTAAGCAAGATAATAAGTGTTGATAACTTTGATAATTTACAATGATGATAGATAATTTCATAACACCAAATATTATAATATTATAGTATATTTATTAAACTTATTTAGAGATAAGTTTAGTTTATTAATATAACCTACTTTAGTAATTAAGTAAAGAGTTTTTCATGCAACTTTTCACACCCTTAAATGACAACAGTAAATATCTTCGATAAATATTTAATGATACTTTCCTTGTTTAATTTAAAATTTAAAATTTAAATTCAATTTAAAATAGTTAAATGACTTAATGTTTAATTTTACGAATTTAGGAATATAGGAATTTAAATATTCAATCATTTAAAATTGTGTTATTCATTTCAAATCTAAAATTTTAAATTTTAAATTTTAATTACCAATCCAAGATTGACCAGCCTATTATTAAATTTATTAATAATTTTAAATAAGACTAACATACCTAATATCTAACTGTTGGGATTGGTCGGTCTGTGGTTGGAAAATTATTTAGATGTGCGAGGATTATACTGTGTGGTATTGAATAAGTACGAGGAATGTTGTATTATAAAGAGGGAATAATTTTTTAATAAATTGTATGGGCAGGAAAAGGATAAAAAAAATAAAGAGAAAAAGTATTGGAATTAAAAAAATATCTGGACATTTGGAGGATCATCTTTTTGTGGATGTGACATTGAAGGATAAAAATAGAGCAGTGGAAGAAATTATTGAATCATCTTCTCCACGAAAAAGTTTTTTTGTAATGATTGCCGTTTCGGCGGTGTTGGCTACAATGGGTATTATTGATAATAATGCAGCTGTAATTATTGGAGGGATGTTGGTGGCACCGATGTTGTCTCCAATTTTGGCCATTGCTCTAGGAGTTGAAATGGCAGATATTAGATTAATTAGAAGATCTTTTAAGGTAGTAGTTTTAGCAGTTTTTTATGCAGTGGGGACATCATTGATATTTGCCTTGTTGTTGAACCAAGGACAAGTTAATGTTGAAAATTTAAATCATGAAATGTCTTTGCGGGTTGAAATAGGACTGACAACTATCTTAATAGCGTTGGTGGCTGGATTTGGAGCGTCGTTGTCTTTGGTAAGAAGTGAGTTGGCAAAATTTATGTCTGGAGTAGCTATTGCCGTAGCTCTTATTCCACCACTCTCGATGAGCGCTATTGGAATTAGTATCTTGAATTTTAATATTTTTTATAACGCTTTTGCTTCTTTCTGTATTAATTTAGTCGGAATTATATTAGCTTCTTTGGTGGTTTTTTCTTTGGTAAAATTATCTGATTCCAAAAAAGAGCTTGAAGAAGAATTGGCAGAAGAGGCGGATTTGTTGGATAAAAAGTAAATATTATAAAAATATGGCTACATTAGATTCTGAAATGTCATTGCTCAAAGCATATCAGAAAAGTAAAGAATTAAAAGAGGCGATAAAGGTAGATATAGAAGTTATTTTAAGAGATATAGAAACTGTTTTTGTAATTAACGCACAAGAGAAATCAAAACTTGCAAATAAAATAGAATTATTTATGAGAACACATAAATATGAAGATAGGCAAAATATGTTAGTTAATTTTGAGGAGTTAAAATCTATCAGTTGTGCGATTCGGGGAGAAATAATAGATAAAAAAAATGGAGATAATGTTAATGAGTATAAAAATAATTTAAGGAGGCTTAAAAAAGAGGTAGAGAGAGCTCTTTCTGTAAAGTTGAAATATATTGTAATGATTGACAATTTTATAAGTGAGTAAATATTATTAAGAATGTTTTAAGGTTGTTTGTTCAATTATTGAATTATTGTGGTAGATAATAATTACAAATAATATTTTCATTGTTTTAAGTTATGAAAAATAAATTTTATATTACAACGCCAGTATATTATGCTAATGCAGAACCGCATATTGGTCATGCTTATACGACTGTTGCGGCAGATGTTTTGATCCGAATAAAAAAAATGCAAGAGCAAGAAACTTTTTTCTTGACTGGTATGGACGAGCATGGAGCTAAAATTGCTCAAAAAGCAGGATTAGAAAATAAAACACCGCAAGAATTAGTGGATGGAGTTTCAGAAAGTTTTAAGGATTTGTGGAAGCAGTTGGGAATTGAATACAATGTTTTTACGAGAACTACCAACACACAACATAAGAATGCCATTCAAAGAGCTTTGCAAAGATTGTATGATAAGGGCGTAATTTACAAAGGAGAATATGAGGGAAAATATTGTGTTGGTTGTGAACAATTTAAAACAGAAAATGAATTGGTAGATGGAAAATGTCCAGATCATAATACTGAACCAGAAAAAATGAAGGAAGAAAGTTATCTAATGAAGATGAATGAAAAGCAAGAGGAATTAATTCAAATGATAGAAAGAAATGAATTTAAAATTAGGCCAGAAAGATATAAAAAGGAAATATTATCTTTTTTAAATAGTCAAAAACTAGAAGATATTTCTATCTCGCGAAAAAATGTTTCTTGGGGAGTTAAACTTCCTTTTGATGAAGAGCATACAGCCTATGTTTGGTTTGATGCTTTTTTGAGTTATATAACAGGACTGAATTGGGATGGAGATAATTTTATTGATGAGGATAAGAGTAGATTTTGGCCGTCAGATATTAATTTAATTGGTAAAGATATTTTACGAGTACATGCGACTATTTGGCCGATAATGTTAATGCACTTGGAAATGCCAGTGACTAAAGGTCTTTTTGTGCATGGGCATCTTTTATCTGGGGGAAAAAAAATGAGCAAAACTATTGGAAATGTTATTGGCATAGATGAAATGTTGGAAAAATTTGGTTCAGAGGCTACGAGATATTTACTTTTATCAGCAGGAGTATTTGGTGAAGATGTCGATATTACTATGGAAAGATTAACGGAGAAATATAATGCAGATTTGGCAAATGGGTTGGGGAATTTGGTTTCAAGGGTAATTACTCTTTTAAATAATTTTCAATTTTCAATTTTCAATTTTCAATCAGTTTTAAATGATAAAATTTTTAATGATAAATTAAGCGATTTAATTAAAGAATTAAAGTTTGATCAAGCGTTGAAAGATATTTGGAAAAAGGTACAGAGTAGTAATAGGTTTATTGAAGAGACAAAACCATGGGAATTGGCTAAGCAAGTTGAAGGTCAAAAGTTTATCCTGTCGGATGACTTGGTGTTAAAAACCAAAAGTGATCTTGGATTTGAGGAGGTTATGCAACGACTTACTGCAGAACTTTATGAAATAGCTGAGCTTTTAAAGTCATTTATGCCGGAGACTTCAGAGAGAATTAAAAAACAATTAGAAACAGGTAAAAAAGAAATTTTATTTGAAAGAATTAAAAATTAACTTGAATGGGTAGATTAATAAACTTTTTCTTGTTCAACTTCTTTTAGTTTGTGCTTGTTTGTTACGATTGTGTCATATAAGTATGGCAAGTGTTTGGAAAAAATAGAAAAAACAATGAGCTTTCTACCCATTGTTTTTTTGTTTATTAGAATTTTATTTTTTTCAAATTCAGAATCATTCATGGTGGCTACGATGAGGTGGCTGAAGAATTGGATGTATGTTTAAGAATTACAGAGGTAGAGTAATTCCTAATTTTTTTAAAACAAAATCATATAGAATCAGAGTAAACACAATAAGGAAAATCATTATTAACCAACGGAATTTATTTTTATGTTGGTGATATAGTTTTCTTTCAGAGTGGGAGACTTTGTCTAATAGTTCATCACCAAATTTAATAGATACAAATGTTCCTATGGCAGATAGAATTATTATCAACCAAAAAGGAAAAGGTTGTTCTAAAATATGCTTGAAGAAATATAATAATTGTGTTTTGGTGTATATTTCAGGATGATAAAAGAAAACATAAAGATTTAAACTGATGGCAATTGTCCAGACAATTATTTCTGAAAAGAGCATTTTAATGTTAGTAATAAGACGCATAGGAAAATCTATCAGAAAGCCAGCATCGGCAATGGGAGTGCAGAGGACAAAAAATGACCAAGATAAAATAGATACTATGAATCCTTGTTGGATACCGTATTTCTTGGTGATAAAAAAGAAATAACCAATGAAAATCAATAAGACTAGAAAAAATTTGATTAGAACCCTTCTTTTTGTTTGATGTTTTAGAAGGTGTTGGTGATTTATTTTTGTTGTAGTTATTTTGTTCATAGTTGTTATAATTTTTAGCATTGTGTATAATTATAGTATACCACAAATAATATGATATATAAAAATTATTTATAAACGAATGCTCATAGATACACATTGTCATTTAAATATGAAAGAATTTAAAAATGACGCAGACGAAGTTATAAAAGATACTTTGAACGAGGGTATAGAGATGATTGTTGTGGGGGCACAGTATTCAACTAGTGAGAGAGCTATTAGATATGCGGAGAAATATAATAAAGGTGTTTGGGCGGTAGTAGGTTTACATCCAATACACATTGATACTTCTAATGTAGTAAAAACTAATAAAAGCGTTATATATAATGACGGATATGCGGAGGTTTTTGATTATGATAAATATTTGAAATTGGCGAAAAATGATAAAGTTGTGGCAATTGGGGAAGTGGGGTTGGATTATCATCACTTCGACACCGCGAATATGCAAATTAACTACGAATCTATATTATCTCCCACAGGGATGATAAATATTAACAATAATAATAAAATTAAAAATGACAAGTTGATTCATGATGAGGGGACTATTGGTCATAACAATTTTGAGAAATATAAAAAAGAAATAGGAGGGGTAATTGAGTTACAAAAAGAGGTATTTAAGAATTTTGTAAAATTGGCTGGTGAAGTGCAAAAGCCGTTGGCTATTCATTGCTGGAATGCTGATAAAAAAGATAGGGAATTGGTTAATGGGGCAATGGCTTATGAAGATATTTTAGAAATATTAGTCGGGCAAAAATTATCAGTTAATAGTTTGCGGAGTAGTGATAAAATAAACAGAGGTGATAATTTAACAGACAATAAAGTAAATTATGGTGGTCGAGCATTAAATGGTGTAATACATAGTTTTATTGGTAGTTATAAAATAGCCCAACGATTTATTGACTTAGGATTTAAAATTGGTTTAAATGGTATTATTACTTATTCAGATAGTTATAATAGATTGATTAAGGAAATTGGTTTAGAAAATATTATATTAGAGACGGATGCTCCCTATCTAACACCTAACCCATTAAAACGATATACTCGCAATGAACCAAAAAATGTTAAATTAGTTGCTCAAAAAATTGCAGATGTTTTAGGAATTGGAATTGAGGAGGTTGAAGAAATAACAACAGAAAATGCATGCCAACTATTTAATATATTGTAAATTTAGAATATTATGAAAGTTGCAATTGATGTAGCTGACTTGGACTGTGAAAGAATTGATGGAACGAGGGTATATATTAAAAATGTTTTGAAATATCTTGGGAGGTTGTCTTCGGAAGATGAGTTTTTTTTGTTTCATAAAAAAGATTACAATGAGAGTTTACAGCCAGTTGAATTTGAGAATTATATGGACAGAAAGATAGGAAAAGGTTTTTGGTGGACGCAGATAAAATTTGCGAGGGCGTTGAAAAAAATGCAGAAAGAAAAATGTGGTGACGAGAGGTTGATTTGTTGGATGCCGATTCAGCAGATACCATTTTTAAATTTTCAATTTTCAATTTTCAATTTTCAAACAATTTTTAAATTTATAATCTTCAAAATTTGGAATTTAAAAACCCCCCAAAATCTTCGTTCCTCAGATTTTGACCCCCTCCACCGAGAGAAAGGCGGACAGATTTATACAAGTGGTAGCTCAAAGATTAAATATGTGGTGACTATTCATGATTTGGCGTTTAAGTTGTTTCCGAAACATTTTCCGTTGATAGACCGCTTTAAAATAAATTTTTATACGGATATTGCCATCAAAAGAGCGGATAAAATAATTGCCATCTCTAAGGCGACAAAAAAAGATATTATAAAATTATATCCAAAAGTTGATGCTGATAAAATTCAGGTTGTGTATCATGGGTTTGATAGGGAGAATTTTAGACAAAAATTTGACGAAAGAGAAAAAGCAGAATTTTTGCAAAGATGGGGGCTAAGTAATCAAAGGTACAAGAAGCAAGAAACAAACAAATTACAAGAAACAAGAAACAAACAAATTACAAGAAACAAGAGACAAATAAATTACAAGAAACAAGAGACAAATAATGATATACAAATAAAATTCGAGTCGAAAGTTGAAAATCAAAAGTCGAAAGTTAAAAGTCGAAAGTCGAAAGTTATTATTTGTGATAATAAAGGGGTAGAGTATTTATTGTATGTGGGAGCGATTCAACCAAGGAAAGATTTAATTACATTAATTAGGGCTTTTGAAAATTTGAAAAAGGATAAATCTGGAAAATATGCAAACCTTAAATTAGTTTTAGCTGGAGAAATTGCCTGGAAGTCTGATTTAACCATTAAAACTGCACAAACTTCTGAGTTTAAAAATGATATAATAATGACGGGGAAGGTTAGTTTTAAGGAATTGGCGTTGTTTTATTGCTTAGCTAAAATTTTTGTTTTCCCTTCCTTGTATGAAGGTTTTGGGATTCCGCTTTTAGAAGCAATGGCTAGTGAAACGCCAGTGGTGGTGGCGGACAATTCTTCCTTAATAGAAGTTGGGGGTGAGGCTGTTTTAAAATTTAAATCTAAAAATAGTAAAGAATTAACAAAGCAGTTAAAAAAACTTTTAGATAATACAGAATTACAACAAAAAATGGTAAAAAGAGGATTAAAAAGGATCAAAAAATTTAGTTGGGAAAAATGTGCAAAAGAAACATTAAAAGTCTTAAAAAATGATTGGGATTGAATAAATTAAAAATGACTTTATTAAATAATATACCTGAGTTGCTTAAGAGATAAAATTGAATTAGAATCACGCGCAAAACTGGGTTATTTTTAAAGTTAAGTTAATTATAAAAAGCTTCAAAACAGTGTTTTTATAAGTAAATTTTCTCTTACTGAAGAATTAATACATGAAATAAAAGAAAAGGAAATAGAAAGTTGTGTAAATTATCTATTGGTAGAGTATGTTTATGATTTGGAAAAGAAGAGCTTGGATATTAAGTGTAAAAATTAAAAATAGCTTTAGTTTATTAGTTTTTCTGTATTTTAAAATAACTGCTTTTATTTTGAGATGAATATTTTGAAGTGGAGTGAAAATGGAAATAATGTGTAGTTGGTATAGAAAACAGATTTTATGAATTAATAGTTTCGGATGTGGAATGAATTTTTGTAGCACTGGGTTAAATTGTGACTGTTGATAACTTTGTTAATAACTATTAGAGCCTTTTACTTAAGTTTAAAGTAGCTTGTGGATAACTGTTAAAATAATTAAGATATTACTTAGTGATATTGAAGTAAATATATCAATAAGGTCTAAAAACAGT
>Ga0256841_1002084_pt1 | contig 16305 bp, 19 predicted proteins | sample 356308metaG_FD_185971 | JGI IMG/M metagenome (GOLD analysis project Ga0256841, IMG submission 185971) | Hydrothermal vent microbial communities from Mid Atlantic Ridge, Atlantic Ocean - 356-308 | ecosystem: Environmental > Aquatic > Marine > Hydrothermal vents | place: Atlantic Ocean: Mid... | reverse complement strand
CGGGTCCTCTACGGCGGTTCGATCAAGCCCGAGAACTTCGCCGAGATCCTCGCCGGGGCGAACGTCGACGGCGGGTTGGTGGGCGGGGCGAGCCTGGAGGTTGCCTCGTTTTTGCGGTTGGTGCTCTTGGCGGGGGGTTTGTGAATTGGGTGAGGAGTCAAAGCTCGTGAACGATTTCACTCAGCTCCTCGAGGACCTCGACGGCCTCCTCGTCACCCACCCCGCCAACGTCCGCTACCTGAGCGGCTTCCCCCACGCCGAGGACGCATGGCTCTGGCTCGACGCCGGGGGCCCCCTCCTCCTCGCCAGCCCGCTCTACCAAAACGACCTCGAGGCCGCTGGCCTCCCCCACCTCCTGGGGCGGCCGGAGGCGTGGCCCAGGCTCCTGGCCGGGCGGGCCCGGGGCCGGGTCGGCTTCGAGGCCGGCCGCCTCCCCTACGCGACCGCCCGTCGGCTCGGCGAGGCCCTGCCCGGCGCCGAACTGGTCCCCACCCAGGGCCGGGTGGAGGCCCTCAGGGTGAGGAAGCGCCCCGAGGAGGTCGAGCGAATTCGCCGGGCGATGGCGATCGCCCGGGAGGCCTACCTCGAGGCCCAGCCCCGGGTGCGGCCCGGGGTGCCGGAGATCGAGGTCGCCGCCTGGCTGGAGTGCGGCATGCGGCAGCGGGGGGCCGAGGGCCGGGCCTTCCCCACCATCGTGGCCTCGGGGGAAAACGGCGCCTTCCCCCACGCCGGCGCGGGCCCGAAGGCCCTGGCCGAGGGCGAGCTCGTCACCCTCGACTTCGGCGCCCGCCACGCCGGCTACCACTCCGACGTCACCCGGACCCTGGCCCTCGGCGAGGTCCCGCCCCAGCGCCGCCGGCTTCTGGCCGCGGTCGAGGCCGCCCTGGAAGCGGCGATGGCGCGGCTCGGCCCCGGGGTGCCCCTGGCCGAACCCGACCGGGCCGCCCGGGCGGTGCTGGAGGCCGAGGGGCTGCTGGCCCACTACCCCCACGCCCTGGGGCACGGGGTCGGGCTGGAGGTCCACGAGGCTCCCCGGCTCAGCCACCGGAGCCCGGGGGTCCTGGAACCCGGGATGGTGGTCACCGTCGAGCCCGGGGTCTACGTCCCCGGCCTGGGCGGGGCCCGGATCGAGGAGCTCGTCTGGATCACCGAGGAGGGCTACCAGGTGCTCTCGGCCGGCATGTGAGGGTTTTCCGGTGTCCCCGTTCGTGAAGCACTTCACGTATGCCCTGCTCTTCCTCCTCGCCGCCTGCGCCCCGGCCCCGACCGCACCGACGGCGACGCCTCGGCAACTCTTCCACCGGGTCCGCCCCGGCGACACCCTCTACCGGATCGGCCGCTACTTCGGGGTCCCGGTGGCGGCGCTGATGCGCGCAAACGGCCTTAAAGACGACCGCCTGCGGCCGGGCCAGCGGATCCACTACCCCTGGCCGGCCAGGGCCCGTTACTACCAAAGCGGGCTCGCCAGCTGGTACGGGCCCGGCTTCGCGGGGCGGCGCACCGCCAGCGGCGAGGTCTTCGACCCCGGGGCCCTGACCGCCGCCCACCCCCGGCTCCCCTTCGGGACCCGGGTGCTGGTGGTGCGGGTGGACACCGGCGAGACCGTGGTGGTGCGGATCAACGACCGCGGCCCCTTCCGGCCGGGGCGGGTCATCGACCTCGCCTACGCCGCCGCCCGGGCGATCGGGCTCGACCGCTCCGGCACCGCCCGGGTGCGGCTCTACCTCCTGCCATGATCTGCGGCTTCCACCTCTCGATCGCCGGCCGGGAGGGGTTCCTCACCGCCCTCAAGGAGGCCGAGGCGCTGGGGGTGAAGGCGGTGCAGATCTTCGCCAAGAGCCCCCGGGCCTGGCGGAGAAAGCCCCTGCCGCCGGCCCAGGCCGAGCGGTTTCGAGCCTACCGGGAGCTCCTCGGGATCGGGTACCTGGCGATCCACGCCGGCTACCTGACCAACCCCGGGGCCGAGGGCGAGCTGTTCGAAAAGAGCGTCCTCTCGCTGGCCGACGACCTGGAGAAGGCCCGGCTTCTGGGCGCCCAAGGGGTGGTGGTCCACCCCGGTTCGGGGCCGGCCGAGGGGGTGCGGAGAGGGCTCGCCCGGGCCGCCGCCCTGGCCCCGAGCGGGGCCCGGCTCTTGGTCGAGAACGCGGCCAGCCCCGAGCGGCGCGGGGGCACCCCGGCCGACCTCGCGGAGCTGGTCGAGGGGACGCCCTTCGGGCTCGCCCTCGACACCGCCCACGCCTGGCTCGCCGGCTACCACCCGGTCGAGTTCCTGGACGGCCTCGAGGCCCGGGGGCTCCTGGACCGCCTGGCCCTGGTCCACTTCAACGACGCCCGCCACCCCCGGGGCAGCCACCGCGACGTCCACGCCTCCCTCGGCCAGGGAACCATGGGGGCGGCCCTCCGGGAGTTCCTGCAAGACCCCCGCGTGGGCGCCCTTCCCTTCATCATGGAAACCCCCCGGGCCGACGACCGGCGGAACCTGGCGGTCTTCCGTCGGTGGGCCGGGGCGGCCGCCCCGGACCGGGGCTAGTAGGCCTCCCAGCCCCGCTCCCCCGCCCGGATCCGGGCGTAGGGGGTGCCGGGGTCGTGGGGGGTGACGACCAGGTAGTCCTCCTCGGCCCAGCGGGGGTAGTGGCGCTTCCGGGTCTCCAGGGTGGTCACCGGGTAGAGATCGTAGGCCATGATGTAGGGCAGGCCGACGTGGGCGAAGGTGGGCAGGAGGTCGGCGGTGTAGACGAGCCGGGCCCCCTCGGAGACGAGCTCGACCCCTTGCTGCCCCAGGGTGTGCCCCGGCAGGGGGACGAGCCGGAGCCCGGGCAGCACCTCGGCCTCGCCCTCGACGAACTCGAAGAGCCCCGCCTCGGCCACCGGCTCGACGTTCTCGGGCAGGTAGCTGGCCCGGTTGCGCTCGTGGGGGTGGGTGGCCTCGTAGAACTCCTGGCGCTGGACCAGGTAGCGGGCCCGGGGGAAGAGGGGCCGGAGCCCCTCCTCGCCGGCCACCGCGTTGAGCCCGGCGTGGTCGAAGTGCAGGTGGGTGTTGATCACCAGGTCGATGGCCTCCGGTCCCAGCCCGAGCTCCTTGAGGGCGGTGAGGAGCCGGCCGGCCTCCTCGATGCGGTAGATCCGCCGGTGCTTCTCCCCCGGCTTGGTGTCCAATCCGGTCTCGACCAAGACCCAGCGCTCCCCGGCGCGGAGGAGCATCGGGCGGATCACCAGGGGGATCCGGTTTTGCTCGTCGGACTCGGTCTTCTTCGACCAGATCGCCTTGGGAACGATGCCGAACATCGCCCCGCCGTCGAGCCAGAAACGGCCGTCCTCGAGGAGGAAGACCTCGAAGCGGCCGACCTTGAGGCGCACCATACCTAGAGCCTAGCGCCTTCCCGGACCTCGGCGAGGACCCCGGCGGGGTCGGCCCCGGCCTCGATCGCCCGGATCAGCGCCGAGCCGACCACCACCCCGTCGGCGCCGGCCTCGGCCACCTGGCGGGCGGTGGCCCGCCCCGAGACCCCGAACCCCACCGCCACCGGGAGCGCGGTGCGCCGCTTGATCCGGGCGATCAGCTCGCCGAGCTCGGGGGGCAGCCGGTCGCGGGCCCCGGTGACCCCGGTGACGCTCACCGCGTAGACGAAGCCGGTGGTGTAGCCGGCCACGGTGGCGATGCGGGCGTCGGTGGAGGTGGGGGCCAGCAGGAAGACGGTGGCCAGCCCGGCCTCCTGGGCCAAAGCGGCGATCCCGGGGTCCTCGTCGGGGGGAAGGTCGGGGAGGATCACCCCGGCGGCTCCCGCCTCCCGGGCGTCCCGGAAGAAGCGCTCGGGGCCCCAGGCCAGCACCGGGTTCAGGTAGGTCATGAGGAGGAGCGGGACCCGGCTCCGCTCGGCCAGCCGGGCCAGGAGGTCGAGGGTGGTCCGGGTGCGCACCCCCTGGGCCAGCGCCCGCTCGCTGGCCCGCTGGATCACCGGCCCGTCGCCCAGGGGGTCGGAGAAGGGCAGCCCCACCTCGAAGAGGTCGGCGAGCCGGGCCAGCCGGGTTGCGTGGTCCAAGAACCCTTCGGGGTCGGGGTAGCCGGCGGTGAGAAAGGGGATCGCCGCCCGCCGCCCCTCCTTGCGGGCGCGTTCGAAGGCCTCGCTGACCGGGTTCACCGTTCGCCCTCCAGGATCCGCTGGACCTCGGCGACGTCCTTGTCGCCGCGGCCGGAGATGTTGATCACCACCACCGCGTCGGCGGGCAGGGTGGGGACCAGCTTGGCGGCGTAGGCCACCGCGTGGGCCGACTCCAGGGCGGGGATGATGCCCTCGGTCCGGGCCAGGAGCTGGAAGCCCTCGAGGGCCTCCCGGTCGGTCACCGCGGCGTACTCGGCGATTCCCTCGTCGGCGAGGTAGCCGTGCTCGGGCCCGACCCCGGGGTAGTCGAGGCCGGCCGAGACCGAGTGGGCGGGGGCGATCTGCCCGTCCTCGTCCTGCAACAGGTACATGTAGCTGCCGTGGAGCACCCCCCGGCGACCGGCGGCGATGCTGGCGGCGTGGCGGCCGGTGGCGAGCCCCTCGCCGGCGGCCTCGACCCCCACCAGCCGGGGCCGGGGCTCGGCGTAGGCGAAGGGGGCGAAGGCCCCGATGGCGTTCGAACCCCCGCCGACGCAGGCGATCACCGCGTCGGGGACCTCGCGGCCCTCCTTCTCCTTGAGCTGGGCCCGGATCTCCTGGCCGATCACGCTCTGGAAGTCGCGGACCATCCGGGGGTAGGGGTGGGGGCCCACCACCGAGCCGAGGATGTAGAAGGTATCGCGGACGTGGGTGACCCAGTCGCGGATGGCCTCGTTGGTGGCGTCCTTCAGGGTCTTGGTGCCGGAGCCCACCGGCACCACCCGGGCCCCCAGCAGCCGCATGCGAAAGACGTTCAGCGCCTGCCGGCGAACGTCCTCCTCGCCCATGTAGATCACCGCCTCGAGGCCGAACATCGCCGCCACCGTGGCCACGCTGACCCCGTGCTGGCCGGCGCCGGTCTCGGCGATGACCCGCCGCTTCCCCATGCGGCGGGCGAGCAGCGCCTGGCCCAGGGTGTTGTTGATCTTGTGGGCGCCGGTGTGGGCGAGGTCCTCGCGCTTGAGGTAGATGCGGGCCCCGCCCAGCCGGCGGCTCAGGCGCTCGGCGAAGTAGAGGGGGGTGGGCCGGCCGGCGTAGTCGGCGAGGTAGGCCCGGTACTCGGCCAGGAAGGCGGGGTCCCGGCGGGCCTCGAGGTAGGCGGCCTCGAGCTCCTCGAGCGCCGGGATCAACGTCTCCGGTACGTAGCGCCCGCCGTAGGGCCCGAAACGGCCGCGGGCGTCGGGGGTGGGGTAGTCCAAAAACCGAAACATGCCTCCTCCTTTCCTCGGGTTTTCCAGGGATTCCGTTGGATCGGTACCGGCGCTAGCCGTGGTGGAAGGCCCACTTGTAGCGGCGGGGGGTGCGCACCCGGGGCCGGCCTCGCATGCCCCTACGCTACCGCGGCGGTCGCGTATGCTCAAGGGGCATGGCCCGGCTGCTGGCGGTGTGGCTGCTCCTTGCCCTGGCCGGCGCCGCCCCCCTGGGGGAGGGCGCCCTGCTCGGCGACCGCGACGCCGCCGGGGTGCTCTACTGCCCCGACGGGGTCTACCCCTTCGGCACCGGCTACCTGCCGATGAAGGCCTTCCGCAAGGGAACCCTCTTGCGGCTGGCCCTCCCCTACCGCCGGAAGGACTGGCGGCTTGGCCTCCGCTACGTGTTCCGTCGCGGCCGCATGGTGCCCCAGCGGCTCAAGGCGCCGCGGCCCTTCCCCAAGGTGCAGATCGGGTTGATCGAGGTGTGCCTGCAGGACGGCGGCAAGCCGCGCTGCCACGAGGGCCCCAAGGCCCGCTGGCACGCCTACTGGGACCCCGCCACCGCCACCCTCTGGCTCCGCCTCGCCCACCGCGGCCCGCTGAAGGCGGTGCGGGTGGTGCTTCGCTTCGGCGAGGGCGCCTGCGGCGGCTACCTGCGCTACCGGGTCCGTGACCTGCCCTGGTAGGCAAACCGGCCGCCCCCGGGCGGCCTGGTGGAGCCGGGGGGATTCGAACCCCCGACCTCCCGCTTGCAAGGCGGGTGCTCTCCCGCTGAGCTACGGCCCCGCGCTCCAGGGGCATTCTAGGCGAGGGCTCGGGGGCGGTCAAACCGCGGGTTCGACGGCGGCCGGCTGGGGTGCTATAATCCGCCCTTGGTGCGCCGGTAGGCCCCGGGGGCAGGGGGGTGTCCCCCGGAAGCGGCCGAAAGCGCCCAGGCGAACGCCTACCTCAACGCCCCCCGGAAGAGGAAGCAGCATGGCTTGCAACATCAGCATCAAGGAACTCCTGGAGGCCGGGGTCCACTTCGGTCACGAGACCAAGCGGTGGAACCCCAAGATGAAGCGCTACATCTACGCCGAGCGCGGAGGGATCTTCATCATCGACCTGCAGAAGACCCTCCCCCTCATGCAAGCGGCCTGCGACTTCGCCGCCGACCTCGCCGCCCGCGGCGGGGTGATCCTCTACGTCGGCACCAAGAAGCAGGCCCAGGAGATCATCCAGATCGAGGCCGACCGGGCGGGCTTCCCCTACGTCAACCAGCGCTGGCTGGGCGGGATGCTCACCAACTTCAAGACCATCGCCTCCCGGGTCCAGCGGCTGGAGGAGCTCGAGGCCCTCTTCGCCTCGGAGGAGATCCACGACCGGCCCAAGAAGGAACAGGTGCGCCTCAAGCGGGAGCTCGACCGGCTGCTCAAGTACCTCGGCGGGTTCCGCAAGCTCAAGCGCCTGCCCGACGCCCTCTACGTGGTGGACCCGGTCAAGGAGGAGATCGCCGTCCGCGAGGCCAACAAGCTCGGCATCCCGGTCATCGCCTACGCCGACACCGACGCCGACCCCGACATGATCGATCGCATCATCCCCGGCAACGACGACGCCATCCGCTCGATCCAGCTGATCACCGGGCGGTTCACCGACGCGATCGTCGAGGCCAAGGGCGGCGGCGAGGCCGCCCCTGAGGAAACCGAGAGCGAGGAGGCAGCCGAAGCATGAGCCAGATCGAGCTGATCAAGAAGCTAAGGAGCGCCACCGGCGCCGGCATGATGGACGTCAAGAAGGCCCTCGAGGACGCCGGCTGGGACGAGGAGAAGGCGGTCCAGCTCCTGCGCGAGCGGGGGGCGATGAAGGCCGCCAAGAAGGCCGGCCGCGAGGCCAAGGAGGGCCTGATCACCGCCTACATCCACCACAACCAGCGGCTGGGGGTGCTCCTGGAGATCAACTGCGAGACCGACTTCGTGGCCAGGAACGAGGAGTTCCAAAAGCTCGCCAAGGACCTCGCCATGCACATCGCCATGGCCGCCCCCAAGTACGTCCGCAAGGAGGAGATCCCCGCCGAGGAGCTCGAGCGCGAGCGGGAGATCTACCGCACCGCCGCCCTCAACGAGGGCAAGCCCGAGGCGATCGCCGAGAAGATCGCCGAGGGACGGCTCAAAAAGTACGTCCAGGAGGTGGTCCTCCTGGAGCAGCCCTTCGTCAAGGACGACAAGATCACCGTCGCCGAGCTGATCCAGCAGGCGATCGCCAAGATCGGCGAGAACATCCAGGTGCGAAGGTTCTGCCGCTTCGAGCTGGGAGGGGAGTGAGCGCGGGGGCCTAGGCCCCCGCGCGTTCCCAGGGGGGACGCCGTGGCCTACCGACGGGTGCTCCTCAAGCTCTCCGGCGAGTTCCTGGCCGGCAACGGCTTCGGGATCAGCCCCGAGGCCACCCGGGCCTTGGCCCGCGAGGTGGCCTCGGCCAAGGCCGAGACCGGCAGCGAGATCGCGGTGGTGGTGGGGGCCGGCAACCTCTGGCGGGGGGCCCGCCAGGGGGCCGGGATGGACCGGGCGACCGCCGACTACATCGGGATGCTGGCCACCATCATGAACGCCCTGGCGCTCCAGGACGCCCTCGAGGCCGAGGGGCTGGAGACCCGGGTCCAGACCGCCCTGACCATCACCGAGGTCGCCGAGCCCTACATCCGGCGGCGGGCGCTCCGCCACCTGGAGAAGGGGCGGGTGGTGATCTTCGGCGGCGGGACCGGCAACCCCTTCTTCTCCACCGACACCGCCGCCGCCCTCCGGGCGCTGGAGATCGGGGCCGACCTGGTGCTGATGGCCAAGAACAAGGTCGACGGGGTCTACGACAAGGACCCCCGCCGGCACCCCGACGCCCGGCGCTTCGACCGGCTCAGCTACATGGAGGTCCTCTCCCGGGGCCTGGAGGTCATGGACCCCACCGCCGTCACCCTCTGCATGGAGAGCGACCTCCCCATCGTGGTCTTCGACATCTTCCAACCCGGGGCCCTGGTGCGCGTCCTCGGCGGCGAACGCGTTGGTACACTGATTCGTAGCTGAAAGGGGGTCCACGATGACCAAGGAGCTGAAGCAGGAAGCCCGCGACCACATGGAGAAAGCCGTGGAGGTCTTCCGCGAGCACCTCGCCGGCCTGCGCACCGGGCGGGCCAACCCCGAGCTCCTGGCCCACGTTCGGGTCGAGTACTACGGCAACGAGATGCCCCTGAACCAGCTGGCCTCGATCGCCGCCCCCGACGCCCGCACCCTGGTGGTCCAACCCTGGGACCAAAACGCCCTGGCGGCGATCGAGAAGGCGATCCGCGAGGCCGACCTGGGGCTCAACCCGGCCAACAAGGGCGACGCCCTCTACATCAACATCCCCCCGCTCACCGAGGAACGCCGGAAGGCCCTGGTCAGGACCGCCCACCAGCTGGCCGAGGAGGCCCGGGTCGCGATCCGCAACGTCCGCCGGCACACGCTGGAGAAGCTCCGCAAGCGGGCCAAGGAGGAGCACCTGCCGGAGGACGACGAGCGCCGGGCGGAGAACGAGATCCAGGCCCTCACCGACGCGTTCATCGAGCGGGTGAACGAGCTCTTGGCCAAGAAGGAAGCCGAGATCCTGAGCGAGTGAAGATGGCCGATCCCCGCCACGTCGCCGTCATCATGGACGGGAACGGCCGCTGGGCCCGGGCCCGCGGCCTCCCCCGGGGGGCGGGGCACGCGGCCGGTCGGGAGGCGATCCGCCGCACGGTGCGGGCGGCGATCCGCGAGGGGGTGCCGTGGCTCACCCTCTACGCCTTCTCCACCGAGAACTGGCGCCGGCCTCAGGAGGAGGTGCGGTTGCTCTTTTCCCTGTTCGAGGAGGTGCTCTGGGAGGAGACCCCCGAGCTGGTCGCCGAAGGGGTGCGGATCCACGTGGTCGGCGAGCGGGCCGGGCTGCCGGAGGGGCTATTGGCCGCCATCGACTACGCCGAGGCCGCCTCCGCCGGCGGCGAACGGCTTCGCCTGGTGGCCGCCCTTAACTACGGGGGGCGCCGGGAGATCCTGCGGGCCATCGAGCGGCTGGTGGCCGCCGGCCTCCCTCCCAGCGAGGCGAACCTCCGGGCCGGCTTCTACCTCCCCGAGATGCCCGACCCCGACCTGATCATCCGGACCAGCGGGGAGCTCCGGGTCTCGAACTTCCTGATCTGGCAGGCCGCCTACGCCGAGCTCTGGGTCACCGAGAAGTACTGGCCCGACTTCACCGAGGAGGACTTTGCCGCCGCCATCCGAGCCTACAAGCACCGGGAACGGCGCTTCGGGGGAATCCCTCAGCGCTAGGGTCAAGACCGCCCTGGTGGGCCTCGCCGGCCTGATCGTGGTGATCGCGGTGGGGCTCCCGCTGCTCGGGCCCTTCCTGGCCTGGCTGGTCTGGGTGGGGGCCGGCGAGCTCGACCGCATGTTCGCCCGGCGGGGGGTGCGGCTGAACCTGGGGCTGCTCCGGCTGGGGGGGATCCTGATGCTCGCCGCCAGCATCCCCCGCCTGGAGAACGTCGGCCACTACACCGGGGTCCCCTGGCGGGAGATCACCCTGGGGGTGATGCTGCTATGGCTCCTGGTCTACGAACTCTTCCACGGGGCCGACATCCCCCGCATGGTCCACACCGCCTTCGCCTTCCTCTACCTGCCCTGGGCCCTCGGCTACGCCCTCTTGCTCCGCTACGCCCCCAACGGCCACGCCGGGGTCTGGACCCTGACCCTGCCGCTCATCGCCACCTTCGCCACCGACATCGGGGCCTTCTTCGTGGGAACCCGCTGGGGCCGGCGAAAGATCGCCCCCAAGATCAGCCCGGGGAAGACCCTCGAGGGCACCCTCGGGGGGGTGGCCGCCTCCTTCCTCGCCCTGTTCGTCTACACCGCGCTGGTGCGGAGCGCCTTCCCCTTCGGCTGGGTCGAGCTGGCGCTGGTGAGCCTGCTGATCTCGGTGGCGGCCCAGCTCGGGGACCTTACCGAATCGATGATCAAGCGGTACTGTGGGGTTAAGGACTCGGGGACCGTCTTCCCCGGCCACGGCGGGGTGCTGGATCGGCTCGACAGCGTGATCTTCTCGGTCCCCCTCACCTACTACCTGATGGTGCTCTTCACATGAGACTGGTCGTGCTCGGTTCCACCGGTTCCATCGGCCGGCAGACCCTGGAGGTCGCCGCCTGGCGGGGCTGGCGGGTGGTGGGGCTGGCCGCCGGGAAAAACGCCGAGCGGCTGGCGGAGCAGATCGAGCGCCACCGGCCCGAGGTGGTCTACGCCCACCGCCAGGCGCGGGAGGCGCTCGCCCCCCGCTTCGCCGGCCTCCGCTGGGCCGACGACCCCGCCGAGGTCGCCGCCTGGCCGGCCGAGGCGGCGGTGGCGGCGATCCCCGGGCTCGCCGGGCTGGGCCCGGTGCGGGCGGCGGTGGAGAGCGGCAAACGGGTGGCCCTGGCCAACAAGGAGGCGATGGTGGCCGCCGGCCCCCTGATCTGGGCCGCCGCCGAGGCCAGCGGCGCCGCCCTCCTACCGGTCGACTCCGAGCACTCGGCCCTCTTCCAGGCCCTCCAGGGGGAGCGGATCCCCGAGGTGGCCGAGCTCATCCTCACCGCCTCGGGCGGACCGTTCTTGCGGGAGCCCGAGGACCTGGAGCGGGTGACCCCGGAAATGGCCCTCCGCCACCCCCGCTGGCGGATGGGGCCGAAGGTCACGGTGGACTCCGCGACCCTGTTCAACAAGGGGCTGGAGGTGCTCGAGGCCAAGGAGTTCTTCCGCGTTCCCCTGGAGAGGATCCGGGTCCTGGTGCACCCCCAGGCCTACATCCACGGGCTGGTGCGGTTTCGGGACGGCAGCCTCAAGGCCCAGCTCGGCCCCACCGACATGCGGCTTTTCATCCAGTACGCCCTCACCCACCCCGAGCGGGCGGCGACCCCGCTGGTCGAGGCCCCGATCCCCGAGCGGCTGGAGCTCTTTCCCCCCGACACCGAGCGGTTCCCCGCCCTCGATCTCGCCTACCGCGCCGGCGCCAAGGGCCCGCTGGCCCAGGTCGCCGCCAACGCCGCCGACGAGGTGGCGGTGGCGGCGTTCCTCTCCGGCCGCATCCCCTTTACCCGGATCCCCCGGCTGATCGAGCGGGTGATCGAGGAGGCCCCCAACGGCCCTCTCGACTGGGAGGGGCTCTACGCCACCGACGCCTGGGCCCGTCGGAGGAGCGAGGAGCTGTTGTGAGCGTCCTTTGGTTCGTGGTCATCATCGGGATCTCGATCTCGGTCCACGAGTTCGGCCACTACCTGGCGGCCCGGCTGCAGGGGGTGGCGGTGCCGGTCTTCTCCATCGGGTTCGGGCCGCCGCTGGTGCGCCTCCGGGCGGGGGGCACCGAGTGGCGGCTCGCCGCCATCCCGCTGGGTGGGTTCGCCCTGATCGAGGGGATGGGGGGCGAACCCGACGCCGAGCCCCGGGGCTACGCCCGGCTGGGGTTTTGGGGCAAGACCGCGATCCTGCTGGGGGGGATCCTGATGAACCTGCTGCTCGCCTGGGGGCTGATGGGCTACGTCTTCTCCACCCAGGGGGTGCCCCAGCCCGACGTGCGGCAGGCGGCGATCCTCGAGGTCCTCCCCGGCAGCCTGGCCGAGCGGGTGGGGCTTCGGCCCGGCGACCGGGTGGTGGCGATCGACGGCCGGCCGCTGCGGCGCTACACCGACCTGGCCGGGATCAAAAAGCGGCCCGGCCGCCACCGCCTGACAGTGGTGCGGGGGCATGAACGGGTCGTCCTGGAGCTCGACTGGCGGCCCGAGGAGCGGCAGATCGGGGTGCGCTACGGCCCCCGGATCGTCTACCGCCGGCTCCCCTTCCCCTCGGCCTTCGCCTACGCGGTGGGGTTCTCCGTCCGGTTGCTTCCGCTCATGGTCAAGAGCTTCGTGGCCGGCATCGTCGGCGTCCTAGTCGGCCGGCCCCCGGCCGACCTGGTGGGGCCGGTGGGGATCGTCGCCCTCACCGGCCAGGCCGCCCGGCAGGGGGCGGTGGCCCTGGCCCAGCTCACCGCCACCATCAACCTCTCGCTGGCGGTCTTCAACCTGCTGCCGATCCCCGGCCTCGACGGCGGCCGGCTGCTCCTTTTGGTGCTGGGGCGGGTCTTCGGGGGGCGGCTCACCCCCGAGCGGGAGGCCCTGATCAACCTCATCGGGCTGGCCTTCGTCTTCCTGCTCCTCATCCTGGTCACCTTCCAGGACCTCGCCCGGCTCCTCGGTGGAGGCCCCTAGTGCCCCAGGCCACGGTGCTGATCCCCGCCTACAACGAGGCCGGCACGGTGGGCTCGGTGGTCGCCGCCGCCCGCGCCGCCGGCTTCCCGGTGGTGGTGGCCGACGACGGCTCGAGCGACGCCACCGCCGAGGCCGCCGCCCAGGCCGGCGCCCGGGTGGTCCGCCTGCCGGAAAACCGCGGCAAGGGGGCGGCCTACGCCGCCGGCCTCCAGGCCGTCGCCACCCCCTACGTGATCCTGCTCGACGCCGACCTGGTGGGGCTTAGGCCCGAGCACCTCCGGGCCCTTTTGGAACCGGTGGCGACCGGCCGGGCCGAGATGGCGGTGGGGGTCTTCCGGGGCGGGCGGCTGCTCACCGACCTCGGCAACCGCCTCACCCCCCAGCTCTCCGGCCAGCGGGCCCTGCCGGCCGGGTTGCTGGCCGGGGTGCCGGGGTTGGAGCGGGCCCGCTACGACGTCGAGCTCCTGCTCACCCGCACCGCCCGGGAACGGGGCTGGCGGGTGGTGTACCTGCCGCTGGGCGGCCTTTCCCAGGTGATGAAGGAGGAAAAACGCGGCCTTTGGGCCGGGCTCCGGCACCGGCTCCGGATGTACCGCGAGGTCCTCCGCTACGCGCTCAGCGGGCGAACTCCACGAGGTCGATGACCCCGCCGTCGGCGGTGGCGTAGCGCACCACCCCGACCCCGGGAACGAAGTAGAGGTCGACCACGCTCTCCGAGCCCCCGGCGGCGGCGAGCTTGGAGCGGATGCGGAAGGCGTTGTAACGGCCGGCCTTGACCTCGACCCCGGAGAGGCCGAGCACCTCGGCCTCGACCTTGAGCGCCTGCCCCCGGAGCCGGGTCGTGCCCCCCCAGCGGAGCCCCGTCCGGAGGGGCGGCTTAGGGTAGAGCTGGAGGGGGGGGTCGTAGGTGAGGGTCTCGCCCCCGGAGATCACCGCGAAGACCCAGACCCCCCGGTCGTTGAAGGCGAGGGCCTCGGTCATGGTGGCGCCGTCCTTGTAGCGGTGCTCGAGCATCCAGACCTCGGCCCCGGCCAGTTCGCGAACCTCGGTAAAGGTCTGGACCTCGCCGCTGGAGTAGACCCAGCGCATCCCCAGGGCGTGGGGGTAGTAGCCCTTCTGGGCCAGGGCCAGCCCCAGGAGGAGGAAGAACCCAAGGAGGCGCCTCATTCCCGCCCCAGCTCCCGGCCCCGACGGGTGGCCCGCTCCACCGCCTCGACCAGGGCGGCCCGAAACGCCCGGGCCTCGAGGGCGGCCAGGCCGAAGATCGTGGTGCCGCCGGGGCTCGCCACCTCGTCCTTGAGCTCGGCCGGGTGCTTGGCGGCCAGGAGCTCGCCGGTGGCCACCAGCACCTCGGCGGCGAACCGAAGGGCCTGGGCCCGGGGGATCCCCATCTGGACCCCGCCGTCGGCCAGGGCCTCGGCGACCACCGCCAGGTAGGCGGGGGCCGAGGCGCTCATCGCGGTGAAAGCGTCGAAGAGGCGCTCGGGCAGGGGGTACACCGTCCCCACGGTGGCGAAGAGGGCCTCGGCGAAGGCCAGGTCGCCGGCCTCCGCCGCCTCGGGGAGGGCGGTGAGCACGGTGGTGCTGCGCTTGATGGTGGCCGCCAGGTTGGGCATCGCCCGCACCACCCGCCGGTTGCCGAGCCGCTCGGCCAGCGCCCGGGTGGCCACCCCGGCCATGATCGAGAGGTAGCCGGTGTTGGCGTGGGCGATCTTGGGGGCCAGGGCCGGGAAGTCCTGGGGCTTGACCGCGATCAGCACCCGCTCGGCCCCGGCCAGGTCGTCGAATCCCAGCGCCCGGACCCCGTACTTGGCGGCCTTCTGGCGGGTGAGCTCGGGGGTGGCGTCGAGCACCCCGATCGCCTCGAGGGGAAGGAGCCGAGCGGCCAGGACGCCCTCGAGGATGCTCGAGCCCATCTTCCCCAGGCCGACGATGGCGAACTTCATGGACCCGAGTCTAGCACGAAGCGAACCCGGTCCCCGGGCCGGAGCTGGGCGGCCCGGGGGAGGTCGGTGGGCCGGAGCCGGGCCGGCTTGGCGTACCCCCCCAGGGTTCCCCGGTCGACCAGAAGGAGGATCGGCCGGCCCGAGGGGGGAACCTGCACCGCCCCGATGGGAACCGCCTCGCTGGTGACCTCGCCGCCGGGGACCTCGGGCCCCGCCAGCCGCACCCCCATGCGGTCGGCGGCGGCGACCTCGAAGGCCCCGGCGGTGAGGGCGGCGAGGGCCTCCCGATCGGCCTGGGGGCCGGGGCGAAGGCGGAGCCGGACCTCGCGCCCCGGCCGGTAGGGCGGGGCGAAGGACCGCCCGGGGCGGACCCGGCGTTCGTCGGCCTGCCCCAGGACATCGCCGGCCCGCAGGGGCCGGCCGATCCGGCCCTTCAAGTCCACCGAGGCGCTGCCCCAAAAGCGCGCCAGGGCGAACCCGCCGGCGACCGCCAGGTAGCCCCGGGCCCCCCGTCCCTCGGGGGGGAAGGCGAGGCGGTCGCCGGGAACGGCGGAAAACGAGGTCCAGGGGGGGACGGGCCGGCGGTTTTTCCGCACCCCCACGCCGAAGCCCGCGAAGGCGAAGACCGCCGGGGCCAGGACCTCGAGCTCGGGGCCCCGCTGGTTGAATTCAAGCAGGGGGGCCCCCGGGGGGTTGCCCACCAACCGGTTGGCCACCGCCGCCGCGTAGGGATCGGCGGGGCCGCTCCGGGCCAGGCCGTAGCGGCCGGCGAGGAAGCGACCGGCGTCGAGGGGCAGGTCCAGGAGGCCGGGGGCCTGGACCCGGAGGACCGGCCGCTCGGGCTCGGGGGGCAGGAGATCGAGCCCCTCGGGCTCGCCGGGGGGCTCCCCGGCTCGGGGCACGAAGGTCACCCGGTCGCCGGGGGAAAGCAGGAACGGCGCCTTTCGGTGGGGGTCGTAGACCGGGACCAGGGTCCGGGCGATCAGGTTCCAGCCCCCCGGGCTCGGCAGCGGGTAGACCCCGGTCTGAAGGCCGGCGATCCCCACGCTGTGGGCGGGCACCCGGGGCCTCGGCTCGGGGCGGCGGGGCTTGGCGATCCGGGGGTCGACCGCGGCCATGAAGGGGAACCCCGGGGTGAACCCCACCGCGTAGACCCGGTAGCTCCGGCCGGCGTGGCGCCGCACCACCTCCTCGGGGGGAAGGCCGGCCCAGCCCGCCAGTTCCTCGAGGTCCGGCCCGTCGTAGACCGCCGGCACCTGGACCTCGCGGCCGGTCTCCTCGGACGCCGGGGAGCGGGCGGCGATCCAGGCCCGCACCGCCGCCTCGCCCACCCGGTCGGCGTCGTACTCGACGTAGAGGTTGGCGTAGCCAGGGGTCAGGTCGGTGACCCCGGGGAGGGGGTCGGCGAGGAGCGCCCGCATCTGGGCGTGAACCCGGCGGTTGGCGCCCTCGTCGATCCCGTCCCCGTAGACCAGGTAAAAGCCTTCCAGCCGCACGCCCTAAGCTTAAAGGCCTTTTCCTTCGCGGCGGTTTTTGCTAGCCTGGGGGCGGCAGGGAGAGGTGCCCGAGTGGTTGAAGGGGCACGCCTGGAGAGCGTGTGTACCCCCACCGGGGTACCGCGGGTTCGAATCCCGCCCTCTCCGCCAGCCAGGGGGCCCTGGGCCCCCTATGTTTCTGCCGCCAGGACGCCGGCGGCCTCCTCGGCGAAGGCGGCGAGGTACTCGAAGAACATCGGCCCGAAGTGGGCGAGCTCGTCCCCCCGGGTGACCACCAGGGGG
>Ga0256841_1002083_pt1 | contig 16320 bp, 18 predicted proteins | sample 356308metaG_FD_185971 | JGI IMG/M metagenome (GOLD analysis project Ga0256841, IMG submission 185971) | Hydrothermal vent microbial communities from Mid Atlantic Ridge, Atlantic Ocean - 356-308 | ecosystem: Environmental > Aquatic > Marine > Hydrothermal vents | place: Atlantic Ocean: Mid... | reverse complement strand
CTTTTATCTACCGGTTTGTTATCTTTTATCAGAATATTTTTTTTATCTTCTAACGATTTAACAACATTTTTGTTTACGGCTTTTTCATTAGGTTTTTCTTGTATTTGTTTATCCGAATCATTTTTTACTACAGTATTGCTTTCATCATTTTTCTTATTTATAACATTTTCCAATTCGGCTTTAAATGTTTTACTTACTTGTTGTGTTCCTTTTGTATCTATTTCATTTTTAAGTTGAACATTCTCCTTAACAGATACCGATGATGTTTTTTTATCAGATTCATTTTTTATTACATCACTGTTTTCATCAATTTTGTTATTTATTACATTTTTTTCTTCGGTTTTAACTGTTTTATTTGTTAGTTGTGTTCCCTTTGTATCTATTTCATTTTTAAGTTGAACATTTTCCTTAACAGATACCGATGATGTTTTTTGATCCGAATCATTCTTTTGTATTTTTTCAGTTCCCTTTATATCTTTTTGTAATTCTTGAGTACTAATTTTTACTTTTGATTCTACATCTTCATTATTATTTTCTACCGGTAATTTATTGTTTGCTTCAACACTTTTTAATTGACCTTCTATTTTTTTTGCTTGAGAATTTTTTACCGGCTCCATTTCCGCAGTAATTTTTTCCGATATGTTTGTCTCTCCCGAAGTTTTAGATAGTTTCTGTAAGTCAGACTGATTATTGATAATTTCTTGTGTAGGAGTTATATCTTGTTTTTTAATTATTGTAATTTTAGATATGTTAATATCTTTATTACTATTGTTTTCTTTGGTTTCACTTAATAATATTTTTTTATCGCTGCTTACATTTAACTTTTCTGTAACTATTTCATTTTGTTTTTTATTTGTCTCCGATACTTTATTAAGAAACTTTGTTGACTTTACAATGTTCTCTAATTCATTTTCATTCTTTGTTACAAGTTCTTTTAATTTTCCGGTAAAGTTATTTTCTGCGTTTTCAGTGCTATCTACCTTGAAAGAAAAAACCGATAGTGTAGGTTTTGTAGTTTCACCGGCAGATTTTGATTTACCGGCTACAGCTTTTTGAAAAATTTCCTTGTTTAATTCTTTTTCCAAATTTTCTACTTTGCCTGTATCAATTATTTTTTTTAGTGTATTAGAATTTTCCAATTCGCTTAATAAACTTTTACCTTGGGGGAACAATTGAATCTTACCTTTTTCAGGAATTATTAGTGCTCTTACCATGGTTTTGTTTTCTGAGGCACTATTATTTAATTCTTTTATGATTTCAATATTTACGGAAGACTTTGCATCCTCCATTTTTATTAAAACTCCACTATTATCCGTTACATGTTTTTCAAAAACTTTTTCTCCTACTAAGTTTGTAAGAAAATTTTGCAAATCACCTTGCATTTGCTCTTTACCAATATAAGAAACTATATTTTTATCATTAAGATCAGTATCATCATTTGTTAAGAGCTTAGCCATATCTTCAGGAAGAATATCGGAAAGTTGAACTTTCATTTTTTCATTTTCGGCATCGGAAATGGTTTTATTTTGCAATTGTTCAATAACTTGAGGATTACTTCCGCCAACTATTTCTGCCGCTTCGGTTTGCTCATCTAAAGAAAGTTTTTTTAATTCACTTTTCTTATCGCTATCTTTCATCACCACGGTAATAATTTCCGAGAACAAATATTTATTCTTCTGTAGTTTCCCTTTACTAGAGGTTAACGTTTGGTTTCCCTTGATATCATTTAAAAATAATGGATTGAATTGCATCACTTTGCCCTTGTTAATCTAATTACAGTTTCCGTTGATAAATTGGATAATATTTCAGCTGCTTTTTTCTTCTTCATTGAATAAAGAATTTCTCTGGCATCTTTATCCGGTATGCTGGCAATTAACTGTGCAGCCTTATCCGCTTGCATTGCCTCGTACATTTTAATAGTTGATTTTAACCACGCTTTATGTTCCTTCTCTTCTTCTGCATTAAACTTGTGTTCCAATTGTTGAATTTTTTCTTTCTGCTTTATTACTTCTTCTTTCACCTCGGCAATTTCATTTTTCTTTTTGCTTTGTTTATTATTTCCGGTGCTACCTTCATCATCAAAAGATTCCGTGCCATCTTCCACAAATAAACTATCTACTGTAATTAAGCTATCACCATTTGCAATGGCTTGATACGTAGTTGCATCTTCCATAATAGAAGCGTCTCTAAAATCGAATGCAAAAATATTTACAAATTTGTCGTTAAGTACATAAATAATTGCCGATGTACCAATGAATGCAAATATAAAGACCAATGCGTATGTTAGTGTTGTTTTCACTTTTATTTTCCTTTAATAAATTCTTGAACAGCTATTTCGTCCATTTCCAATTGTTCCAGTTTATCTTGCTCCAATCTGAATTCGTGTAAATGTTTTTCTTCTAATTTTTCAAATATTTTGGTTTCTTTTACTTTTTCTTCAAGCTCTTTTAATTTTTTTTTGCGTTCTTCGTGCTTAAGAATTAATTCGTTTTTTATTTCGTCAATAGTATTAATTAAAAAGTTTTCATACATAGAATAAAAATGCAACTCCGAAGCTTTCATTGACTTTTTATTTAGTACTTTTCTTTTTTCATTTCTTATTTTTTCATTTAATATTAAGATTTCATTTTCTTTTTTTTTTATTTCAAGTTCTATTATTGCTAATTCTTTTTGAACTTGTTTTTCCATCCTCTTTTTGATTTTTTTTATTGCCTCGAACTTATATTTAAACTTTGCCATCTATTTAACCAAGAGGTTTATCAATCAAAGAGTTTAATCTATTTACCGTATCTTCAAACAATGCTTTTTCTCTCATATCTTGTTTTAAAAATTTTCTCAGGTCTTGTATTTTATTCAAAGCATGGTCAATTTGAGGATTGCTGCCTTTTACGTAAGCGCCTATATTAATAAGATCTTCAGCTTCATTATACGATGACAAAATTTCATTAAATTCCAAAACCCTGGCTCTGTGATCGTCTGAAACAACATCCGGCATTACTCTGCTAACACTTTGTAAAGGATCTATAGCAGGGAATTGACCTTTGTTTGCTATTTTACGTGATAGAACAAAGTGTCCGTCTAAAATTGACCTAACACTATCCGCAATCGGATCAGTCATATCATCGCCATCTACAAGAACAGTATAGAATCCTGTAATTGTTCCGCTTTTTGAAGTTCCGGCACGTTCAAGTAATTTTGGTAAAACTGCAAACACCGATGGCGTATAGCCTTTTGTTGTTGGCGGTTCACCAATTGTAATACCAACTTCACGCTGAGCATGAGCAAATCTGGTTACCGAATCCATCATAAGAACTACGTCTTTACCGAGGTCTCTAAAATATTCTGCAATTGTTGTTCCTATGTAAGCTGCTTTAATTCTTGCAAGCGAAGGTTTATCGCTTGTTGCTACAACTATAACAGATCTTTTTAAGCCTTCTTCGCCTAAATCTTTTTCAATAAATTCTCTAACTTCTCTTCCCCGTTCTCCTACCAGTACAATTACACTAACATCCGCATTTGTATTTTTAGCAATCATTCCAAGCATAACACTTTTACCAACACCACTACCGGCAAATATTCCAACGCGTTGTCCTTTACCTACAGTTAGTAAGCCATCTATAGCTCTAACACCGGTTTGTAAAGGTTGTTTAATTCTATCTCTTGTTAAAGGATTTGGCGGTTCTCTAAAAACTTTTCTTATGGATGAATATTCTATTTCTCCTTTTCCATCAATAGGATTTCCAAATCCATCAAGAACACGCCCCAATAATTTTTCGCCCACACCAATAGAAAAACTTTTACCAGAAGCTATAATTTCGCACGATGGAGAAATATTATGAATTTCACCCAAAGCGATTGATAATACTTTGCCGTCTTTAAATCCTACTACTTCCGCTTTACAAACTTCGTTTCCATTTCTGTCTATAACCGTGCACACTTCGCCCAAAGAAACATTAGGACCAATTGAAACAATAATAAATCCGATTACATCCGTAACTTTGCCGTTTACTTTAATTGTTTCTGTTTCGGCAATAATTTCTTCATATAATTCTAATATGTCTTTTTCTTCTTCAATCATTCCGCTTCTTTTTTTATAATTTTATTTTCCAATGCTTTGGTAATTTCATTTAATTGCGAATTAATTCTTGCATCTAAATTTCCAATTTCAGTTTCTATTAAGCATCCGCCAATTTCTATATTATTATCAATCTCAAATTTTATATGGCTCATTCCTTGTGTCATTATTTTTATTTTATCGTTTTTATTAAGTGTTTCGTAATCTTTTTGATTTAATTTTACAATAACCTCGTTTGCACCTATAATTTTATGAATACTTTTTTGCAATGTTTCTTCAATTCCCGATTTATTTTTTAATTCCCGTTTAAGTATTTTCTCGGCAATTTTTTGTGAAACATTTATTACCAATTTGTTAAAAATAGAATGATAGCTTGCAATAGTATCTTCAAAAGTTGAAATTATGTTATAGAATTCCTCAGATTGCTTTAATAATTCACCTTCATGTATTTGAGTTAAGTTTTCGGTAATTTCTTTTTTAGCATCTTCGTAACCTTTTTTATAAGCATCATCAACTTCAGTTTTTGAAACTGTTTCTATTCCGTCATTTATAATTGCTTTAGATAATTCGGTAAATCCGGCATTATTATTAATTCCATCAGAAATTATTGCTTTAACTTTCTTCTTTTTAATATTTAATTTTATTGTATTAGACATATACCTCTTCGGAGCCACCGCCTCTAAAGCTAATTGTAATTTCTTCTTGTTCTTCTAATATTTTAATTTGGTCAACTATTCTTCCTTGTGCTGCTTCCACTTCTTTAAGTTTTACCGGACCCATAAATTGTAATTCTTCTTTTAACAAATCGGCTGCACGTGCAGACATATTTGCAAATACTTTTTCTTGTACTTTTTCATCGGCAACCTTAAGTGCTAAGCCAAGATCTTTTCTATCAACTTCTTTAAGAATTCTTTGTATATCTCTATCTTCCAAGTGAATAATATCATCAAACAAGAACATTAACCTTTTTATTTCGAAAGCAATTTCTTCATCACGCTCTTCTATTTGTTTAATAATTTCTTTGTTCATGCTAATACTTATTCTATTAAGAATATTTGCAACGCTTTTAGTTCCGCCAAGTTGTCCCATAGTTTGGTTAATTGAAAATCCTGCTAATTCGTCAACAACTTTTTCAATTTGAGTTAAAGTTTGCGGAGAAATTTTACCGAGTGTTGCAATTCTGTAAATTACATCTGTCCGTAAATCTTCCGGCAATTCCATTAAAGCTTCCGAAGTTTGTTCGCCGCTTAAGTGTGCCAATATTAAAGCAATAGTTTGCGGATGTTCCTTGCTTAAAAAATTTACAAGTTGTGTTGAATCGGCTTTTTTAAGAACATCAAAACCATGAAGTGTAGTTAAGTTTTTAACTTTATCAATTACTTCCATTGCTTTGGCAAGTCCAAAAGATTTTTCCAATACTTGTTGAGCAAAATCCAATCCACCTTCCAGCACATATTCCCTTGCAGTAACTAAGTCATGATAATCATCAATAACTTGTTCCACAACGTGTGAAGGAATATTTTCCACTTTAGAAATCTCTGCAGAAATTGCTTCTACATCCTCTTGTTCCAAATATTTAAATACTTGCGAAGCTGTTTCTACATTGAGAGCAATTAAAAGCAATGCAGCTTTTTGTGTTCCGCTTAAATCGTTTTTAGAAATATTCGCTAAATTTTTTTCTTCACTAATACTCATCTTCTTTCAACCAGGAATTTATAAGTTTTGCTGCTTCCGCAGGGTTTTTGCTTACATAGTTAATTATTTTATCTTGTTTGGCTTTTTTCATTAATGCTTCGTCAGAAATTTCATCTTCCAAATCTCCAACTTCAAGAAATGACATGTCACGTTTTTTCTTTTTACCTGTTTTTCTATCTAAGCCTGGGTCCCATGTTGGTGGTTCACCCAAATCTCCAAAACTTTCGTCAGCATAGCCGCCAGCTCCTAAAGAACCGATAACTATGTTTTCTTCTTCCAATACTTTCATTATTTTCTTTAGAGCAATTATAGCTCCTATTATTCCCAAAAGGATTAATAGATAATTAAAATACTGACTAACATCATCCGGCAAGAAACTTCCACCGGTATCATTATTATGTATTGTAAAGTTTTCAAAAGGAATACTTACAATTGAAATTTTGTCATTCCTCGAATCATCAATTCCAACAGCTTGACGAATTAGTAATTCCAATTGTTTCAGTTGTTCGGCAGAACGTGGTTCATTGATTATCTCAGTTCCATTTCCGCTTTTTACTTCTTTTTGGATTCCATTGATTACTGCAGCAACTGTTATCCTTTTAATAGTTCCTGCGCCTTCAATTACATGTTCTATTGTTTTACTTAACTCGTAATTTGTTGTTGATGATTCATTAAAAACCTGGTTAGAGTCTTGTTTACTTAATTCACTAGTAGTATTTTTAGATGTTTGCTCACTAACAGCAACTTGAGATTCAGGATCATAATTTTCTAGTGTTCTTTCTACTTCTGTAAAATCCAAATCTACATTAACTTTAACATCGGAATTACTATAGCCTACAATTTTATCAAGTATTGTTTGTGCTTTTTTTGATAAATAGCTTTCTATTTTACCTTTAATTTCATATTGTTTGTTACTGCTTATAGAAAGACCTTCTTCTTCAGGCTCTTTTGAAAGCAAATGTCCTTTTGTATCTATAATTGTCACTTTTTCAGGTTCTAAACTTTCCACACTTGCTGCTACTAAATTTGCAATAGCTTGTATATTATTTTGTGATAAATGATATCCTCCTTGCAAATCTAAAACCACAGATGCCGTAGCATCTTTTTGCTGATCTTTAAAAACAGCTTTTTCCGGCATTACAATTTGTACTCTTGCATTTTTAATTCCTTTTTGCTGAACTATTGTTCTTGAAATTTCTCCTTCAATAGCTCTTTTAAAATTAAGTTTCTGCATAAACTCAGACATGCCAATTGTATTTTGGTCAAAAATCTCATAACCAATAACTCCCGAAGAAGGAATTCCTTTGCCGGCAAGAGCTAACCTAATTTCATAAACATCTTTTTTAGGAACTTCAATTGTATTACCGCCATCAACTAATTTATATGGTATTTTTTTATTTGATAAATACTTAACAACTTCTCCGGCTTCATCGGAAGCTAAGTTGCTATATAATGTTGTATAAACCGGTTCATTGAATGCAAATAGCATTAGTCCTATCATTACAACAGTAATAACGGCAATACCGCCAAGAAGCATTTTCTGCTGCATCGTAAGCTTATTAAAAATTCCGGTTAATGCTGCAAGAGACTTTTTTTCATTATCCACAGTTACTACATCCTTGTAAGTTCTTTGTACATATCAACAGTTTTATTTCTTATTTGCATTAGTAATTCCAGACTTGTTTTAGCTTTTTCGCCTGCAATCATAACTTCGTGCAATTCAACGTCTTTACCTTCAACAAAATCAGTTACTTTATTTTTAGCATTAAACTGATCGGCATTTACATCTTTTGCAAAATTTGTTAATATTTCGCCAAAGCCTGTACTATTTGGTTTTTTTGTTTTATTTGCCAATTCATTAAACTTTGGAACAAAGCTGCTTAAACCACTTGTTTTCATTTTATCCTCTTCTATCAAATAATGAACCTAAAGACACTCCGTTTTTAACACCATTTTTATTGTAAAAATGATACCCGTTTATTTCCTCTTCTTTTTGAGGATATAGGTTCTTAAAAAAATTTTTCTCATCGTTAGTAATTTTTGTATCCAGCTTAATTTTTTTTGTTGCTTCCGGTTTATTAACTGCTTTATTATTGTTTTTTGATATAACCGGTTTATAATTACCAATTGAATTAGTTGATATTTTCATATTATATATCCAATGACATTTTTGCTATTTCTTTTGCTGAATTAAATGCTGTTACATTTGCTTCATAACTTCTTGAAGCTGAAATCATTTCTACCATTTCTGTTACTACACTTACATTTGGCATTAAAACATATCCATCTTTGTTAGCATCAGGATGATCCGGCATATATACAAGTTCTCCCTGACTTTGATCAACTTGTTCGCTTACTCTTAAGCCCGAATCAAAATCTTTTGTATCGGGTAATTTTGGCAACATGTGATTAGGATTATTTATTATTAATTGGTTATTTACATTAAGATTGCCGCCTCTGTTTTGAAACTTATCTTTTTCTTGTACTACACTAAGATATTTTCTTTGATATGGTCCGCCTTTACTTGTTCTGGTAGTGCTTGTATTTGCAATATTTTCCGTAATAAGTTCCATTCTTTTTTTCTGAATACTCATACCTTTTGAACTTATTCTAAAAGATGAGAAGTTAGGATGTATTTTCATTAACTACCTCCTTTTATAACACTTTGTAACGATCTGAAATATGCATTTATTTTTTTTGCTGCAAATTTGAACATAATTGTATTTTCCGCAAGCTCTGCCATTTCTTTATTGACATCAACATTATTAAAGCCGGAAATGTTTTCATTACTTTCGTCAACCACAATTCTAAGTTTCGATTTATCATTTGCACCTTTTAATTGTAATGGCTCATTAATTCCCTTATTAAAAAGATCTTTAAATTCAACATCCCTTCTTTTGTATCCAATTGTTTCGGAGTTGGCAATATTCTGTCCAATCACTTTTTGCTTTAGTGCGGTATAGTCGAGAACATTTTCTAAAATTCTATTTGTGGGAAAAGGCATTTTTTCTCCATTATTTTTTAATTAATAATGTCAAAACTAATGCCACTATATTAATGTGATAAATGAGTGATTTTTGGGGTTTTAAATAAAAAGATTGGCTAAAATTGTACAGTTGTTACTTATTATTCATTATAATCAAGAATAACGGATTTTGTTTCTCCACATGAACAGACAAATTTTATTTCTTTTATATTATCATTTTCGTCTTTACTTAGTATTATCTTAACACCTTCATGCATTTCTTCTTCAACACTAATCTTAGTTGATCCTATAATTTTCAGTTCTTCGGCACTAATAACATTACCTTTAAGTGATGAAGATTCACAGCTAATTTCTTTATAAGTTGCATCATCAAATGTATCCATGTACTAAACCGCCTTATTGATAATGTTAGGAATTTCTTCGAGAGGAGCAATTGTATCTGCCAAACCGTTTTCTACAATTGCTTTAGGCATACCGTAAACAACACAAGATGATTCCTCTTGAGCAATACAATGTGCACCAACTGCTTTTAGTTTTTTTACACCTTCCAAGCCGTCACGTCCCATTCCTGTCATTATTACACTTAAAACATTTTTTCCGTAAACTTTCTCGGCGGATTCAAACAAAACATCTACAGAAGGTCTATGCAAAGTACCATTAGGCATTTCCGAAACAGAAATTGAAACATTCATCCCATTTTTTCTAAGAGTCATGTGCATACCGCCGGGAGCAATATATACAACTCCGTTTTTAACAATTTCATTATTTTCGGCTTCTTTTACATGTAAACTACTCATATTATTTAATCTTTGAGCTAGAGAAGCTGTAAATTTTGGCGGCATATGTTGAACTATAAAAGTAGGAACATTTAATTTTGAAGATAATACCGGAACAACTTTTTGTAATGATATTGGTCCGCCGGTTGAAATACCTAAAACAACGGCTCTGTAATTACCTTTTGGTAAAGCTTTAATATTATTATTTACATGTGTACTTTTTATTGTATTGTTACCGGTATTTCTGTTATGAAATGTGTTTAATCTTGTAACAACTCTTTTTTTATTTTTTGCAAAAGCTTTTACTTTTCTAATTAAATCTTCCTTTATTGATGCAATAGCTACACTTACAAAGGAAGAAGCTTTGGGAATAAAATCTACAGCTCCCAAATCCAGTGCTTTTAGGGTTTCATCAGCTCCTTCTGTTGTAAGGGAACTAACCATTATAACCGGAGTAGGACTTTGTTTCATAATGTGTTTTAATGCCGTAAGTCCATCCATTCTGGGCATTTCAATATCCAATGTAATAATATCAGGCTTTAAGTTTTTAACTTTATTTAATCCGTCAAGTCCATCAATAGCGGTTGCAATAACTTCTATTGCCGGATCGGATTCCAACATTATTGATAATGATTTACGCATAAAAGCAGAATCATCAACAACTAAAACCTTAATTTTATTATTATCCATTATTTAAAAGCCCCCTCGGAATTATTCATTTTCAGCAGTAATTTTATTTATTAGTTCGGCAATATCGGCAATCATAACAACTTTACCATCACCCATAATTGTTGAGCCGGCAATACCTTCTATATTTCCAAGATATTTACCAAGTGATTTTATCACTATTTCTTTTTGACCGATTAAACGATCAACTCTAATTCCATATCTTTTTTCAGCTAAGCCGATTATTACAATATATTGAGATTCTTTTTTAGTTGGCATAGTATCGGAATGATAAAGAAGCTGATCTATATTTACCAATGGAATTACACGATCTCTTAACCTGATACATTCAGTTTTATTTACCGGATATATATCATCTTCGGTTACGGTAATAACTTCTATTACGGAGTTAAGCGGAATAACGATAGTTTCGTTAATTATCTCTACCAATAAGCCTTGAATGATAGCTAATGTTAGCGGTAGTTTTATAATTATACTGCTGCCTTTTCCTACTTCCGATTCTATATCGATAATACCTCTTAATCTTGTAACATTGGTTTTTACAACATCCATTCCCACGCCACGTCCGGAAATGTTTGTTACCTTTTCGGCGGTTGAAAAACCGGGAGCAAAAATTAAATTAAGTGCTTCTTTATCTGTTAGTTCACTGGCTTTTTCTTTTGTTATAATCCCTTTTTCTATGGATTTGGCAACTATTTTTTGAGGGTCTATTCCACCACCATCATCTTTGATTGTGATTATAATATGGTTCCCTTCGTGTTCCGCAGAAAGTGTAATTGTTCCCTTAGGGTCTTTTCCAACTTTTTCTCTTTCTTCCGGAGCTTCAATTCCGTGGTCCATTGAATTTCTTATTAGGTGAACTAACGGATCGTTTATTTCTTCAATTAATGTTTTATCCAGCTCGGTTTTTTCACCTTCAATTACAAGTTGCACTTTTTTACCGGTTTCTTTACTTAAATCTCTAACCAATCTTGGGAATTTATTAAATACTTTCCCGATTCTAATCATTCTGGTTTTCATTACGGCTTGTTGTAATTGAGTAGTAAGTAAATCTATCTGTCTGGTTGTATCACCAAGATTTCTAGCAAGTTCGGTACCTTCGTGCTCTTTTGTAAAATCTTCATTAACTTGTGTAAGTCGGTTTCTACCAAGAACAATTTCCGAAACAATATTTAATAATTCATCTAGTCTTTCAACATCCACTCTTATTGTTTGTTCTATAGAAGGTTTATTTGGTTTTTCAACTTTTTTCTTAGGTGCTTTTGCAGTTTTATTTTGTACGGTTTCTTTTTTAGATTTATCTTCTAACGGAACTTCAACCGGTTTATTATTTTTTTGTTCCGGCGGTTCAGCTACTTCCGTTTCTGTTGTAGTTATTGCTTCTCCGGTTATAGCCAGCTTAGAAGCTTTTTGTTCTTTTTCTTTTGCTCTTTTATTTGCCAAAATAAATGCTTGTTCAATTTCATCGTCTGTCATATCTTCGGTAATTACAATTTCATCTTCTTCATTATCCGCTTCATTTGCTTCGGTATTTTCTTCTGCTTTAACAGGTTCTTCTTGTATTTGTTCTTCTACTTTCGCTTCTTCAACTTTTTGTTCTTCTTGAATATTTTCTTGTTTGTTTTCTTCCGGAGCTTCAGACTCAGTTCCCATAGAACTTAAAATTTCTTTTAAACTTTTCAAGTATGGTTCGGTATCAAAATCTTCATTCTTTTCATTTTCCACTACCGAAAGAAGTTCGTTTAAAGCATCAAAACTTTCTAAAATTCCATCCATTATGGTAGAATTTACTTTTGCTTCACCTTTACGCAGTTTATTTAAAATATCTTCCAGGTGATGTGTAAGTTTTTGTAGTTTTTCTAATCCGAGAAATCCGGAAGTTCCTTTAATTGTATGGAAGGATCTGAAAATTTCATTTAGTAAATCCGCATCATCCGGCGTGCTTTCCAATTGCACTAAATCTATATCTAATTTTTCCAGTATTTCTTTTGTTTCAACAAGAAAACTTTCAAAAATTTCCGCCATTTCCGGATCTACTAGTAAAGAGTAATCTGCCATTTTATTTCTTCTTTTTTATGAAAATAATTTATCAATATCATCTTGTGAAGCTTTTTCTCCACTTATAACGGAATCAACTAAATCTTGATCATTAGTAGATTTATTGTAGCTTGCATTTGCATCAAAGTGAGTGCCCGGCATATCCAGATTATCTTTTGCAAAAGTTTCTTCGTCAGCAAGATTAAATACAGCCAACAAACTGCTTAATTTATGTTGAACTGAAATTATTAAATGATTTACGGCAGCCAATTGTTGTGCAGTAATATCTTGCACTTGTAAAGACATTGTTATTTGATCTGTACTTGTAATAATGTTTTTAAGTCTGTTCTTCATCATTTCCAATTCCAGACTAACATCTATTTTATTTAACATTTCTTGCAGTATTTCTTCAGCTTTTGCATTACCTTTTATTTCAGTAGAAAGTTGTTCTACTAATTCTTCTACGGAATGCCTGGAAGCAATCATATCCGATAAACAATCATCTATATTATGAATCTCATCATTAATTTTATCAACCACATCCAAAACTTCTGTAATTGCTAATTCCGTAGCATTTGTTACATTATTAATTTGCTTAGATGCTTCGGGTATTTTGGAACGGGTTTCCTCTATTGAACCATTTACTTCTTCAATAATCGGAATAAAATCACTCATAAAAGAGATGAAATTTTCAACAACGGGTACCATTCTTTCGCCAAACTTAAAAAGTTCGCCAACATCTTTTAGTTTGCCCATCATTTCATTAAGATTTTTAACTGTATCACTCATAATTTTTACCTTTAGTTTGATAGTACCAAATCAATTTTTTCTTTAAGTATTTGCGGAGTAAAAGGTTTTACAACATAGTTAGATACCCTAGCTTGTAAAGCTTGTACAATATCTTCTTTTACACCTCTGGTTGTTACCATTAGGATTGGCAGTTCTTTAGTTCTTTCGTTTGCTCTAATGGCTTTAGTTAATTCCAACCCCGTCATTACCGGCATATTCCAATCTGTTATTACAAAATTGATGGCACTATCGGCATTTAGCTTTTCCAGAGCAACTTTACCATCTTCTGCTTCCACATATTCGTTATAACCTAAAGATTTTAGTGTGTTAACCACTATTCTTCTCATTGTGTTGGAATCATCTACAATTAAGAATTTTCTGCTCATTATATTCCCTATAAAATGTTTTAATTAATATATTTTGATACTTCGTAATGCATACGTTTTGGGTCAAAAGGTTTAACCATATAGGAATTTGCCCCTATATTTAAGCCTCTTTTTACTTCTTCGCTTCCTTTCAACGAAGAAAGAATTATTATTGGTATATGTTTATTTTCTTCATTTTCTCTTACGGCTTTGATTAATTCAAAACCATCCATATTAGGCATGTTAAGATCGGTTATTATTAAATCTACATCATTCATTGGCAGTAGTTCTATAGCTTCCATACCATCGGAGGCCGCAACAACTTCAAATCCTTTTGCTTTTAATGTAAAAGAAACAAATTTTCTGATTGTTGGAGAATCATCAGCAATTAAAATAACTTTTTTCATCTATTTACCCCTTTTTATATCCAATGGTTTTAGGAAAACTTACTAATTTGAATGCTTTGGAAATTCCGTGTAAGGTTTCCGAATATCCGATAAATAAGTATCCGTTTGGATTTAGTGAGTTATATAAATTGTTTACAACCTTAATTTTTGATTGTAAGTCAAAATAAATTAGAACATTAGCACAATATATTACATCGGTTTTGCCCATCATTCTAATACCAACTTCGTCATACAGGTTAAGTGTTTTAAACTTTACCATATTTTTAATTTTTTGATCTATCAGGTAACTGTTGCCTTCTTTTCTAAAATATTTTTTAAGATACAAAGGCGGTGTATTTCTAATAGAATATTCTTTGAACACTCCTTTTTTTGCTGCTTCTACTACCGCATAGTTAATATCCGTGCCAATAATTTCAACTTTTAATGTTGGATATTTAGGTAATATTATTTCGTTTATAACCATTGCAGCTGTGTATGCTTCTTCTCCGGTAGAAGATGCTGCACTCCAAATTCTAATTCTTTTAAATGAACCCGGTTGTTTTGCCAGAAGCTCGGGAATTATGTTATTAACCAAAGCATCGGCTTGCGGTTGATTCCTAAAGAAGTATGTTTCGTTAATTGTTATTGCTTCAAAAAGTTGAATTTTTTCTTGTTCTCTTTTAGGATTTGTTTTTAGGTATTGCAAATATTGAGCATAAGATGACAACTTAAGATGTTTTATTCTTTTCTGTAATCTACTTTCTAATAAATACTTTTTATTATCTTGAAAATAGATTCCGCATAAATCGTAAATATACTTTCGCCATTCTTCAAACTCTTGCGGAGTTAACTTTTGAGTTTGTGCAGAAGTATTACCCAAACCTAAATTTAACTTTCCCAAACTATTTGATCTTAACGAAGAACCCAAAGTAGATCTTAAAGTAGGTGATGTATTAAGCATTATTGTTCCTTAATTTCTAAATTAGTTAAACCGCGTTCATTTAATATATTTTGTGCATTTTCTCTAACAACTTCATCTTTGTCTTTTGCCAGCTCTTTTATTAAATCAATTATTCTCGGATCATCGCCATATTGAATTATTTCCAATAATTTTAGTCTGTTCCAAGAATTTGTATCTTCAAGCATTGTATCACTAAAAAGTAAAGCTGTTTCCGCATCAAGATAAAAGAGTAGTTCTATTGCCAAACTTCTAACTTCTTCATCCGGGTTAGATAGTAAAACAGTAAACTCTTCTACAAAATCTCTTAATTGTTTATCATTTAATGTTTGTAAACTTTCTCCTTCGTCTATTTGTATTAATTCTTTTATTTGTTCTACACATAATTTTAGATTTGCCGGAGATGTTTTTATATAATCAATAATTTTTTGGAAAAAAACAGAGGAATATTTTTGGAAATATTGTTTTAATTCCAAATCTACGTTTTCATCTTTGCCAAATACGCCAAATACATATTCAATAATTTCTTCGCCGTCAAAAAGGTTAATCAGTTTAATTGCCGATTTTCTATACTGATCGTCCGAAGATTCAAGTGTTTCTATTAAAGAAGTTTTAAGTACTTTATCTGCCGGCAAATCCAAGTTAAGTCTTTCTTGTAATTTACCTATAGCTTCTATTGCTACCCATTTATAAGCGGTATCCAAATATTGCAAATCGTTAATAAGCATATTGAATGATTCTTCGTTCCCGATTTCCCCTAAACTTTCTATTAACGGAAATTTTGTTAATTCATCAACTCCGTAATAATTGGCATTTATAAAACTTATACATTCAGGCGTACCGATTTTACCTAATGCTTCTATTATTGTCGGTTGGAAAAGTTCATTTGCATCGTATATACTTATTATTTCATCAACACCTTCGGCTGCTTTGAGATTGCCCAGTGCTTCTATGCAAGCAAGAATTGTATTATCATCTTTGGTAATTTTAAGTACGTTAATTATTTCTTCGGTTGCAGATTTATCTCCGATTAATCCTAAAATATCAATAATAAATTTTTGGTCATCGTCGTTAGCATCGGGTAAATAATTTAACATTGCTTTAACTGAATCCGACTTCCTTTTTAGTAGGATTTCTCCGGCTAAGTTTCTTGCGGCAATTACATCGGAAGAAATATAGGGAACTAAATACTTTGAGATATTTTTATTTTTATTGTGTGAAAGAATTCTTGTGATAACATCTCTAACAGCATTATCGTCCAGAAGTAACTTTGCCGTAACATATTCTACAACTTTATCCGGCATTTCAACCATTTGAAAATTTTCTACGGTTGTTCGTATTTTTTCAGTTTCATTTGTATCTAATATTTTTTTAACAATCTCAAAATTTTCGCTCATTTTATAGTACCTATTAAATATTAAATGCCTTAATGTGACTGCAATCACATTTTTGATAATTAACTATCGTAATTTTTTTTAATTTTTTAATAACAATTTCAAAAAATATGCCGTCTTTATTTTTTGTTTTTAACACTTAAATGAATAAAAGGTAGTTGAGGAAGGTTGA
>Ga0256841_1002082_pt1 | contig 16322 bp, 11 predicted proteins | sample 356308metaG_FD_185971 | JGI IMG/M metagenome (GOLD analysis project Ga0256841, IMG submission 185971) | Hydrothermal vent microbial communities from Mid Atlantic Ridge, Atlantic Ocean - 356-308 | ecosystem: Environmental > Aquatic > Marine > Hydrothermal vents | place: Atlantic Ocean: Mid... | reverse complement strand
TAACTAATAGTAAAGGCGAAAGCTGGGAGAAAGAAATAGCAGTGGAAGTGAGTCCGCCGAAGGAATTTAAGCTCTACCAGAATTATCCTAATCCGTTTAACCCGAGCACAACAATAACATATACAATTCCCAGTCCCCAAAATTCCGCCTTTGGTAAAGGGTTAAATACAAGTGAAGTTTCTGTTGTATTAAAAATATACGACATTCTAGGCAGAGAGGTGGCAACCTTGGTAAACCAAGAACAGAAACCGGGATTTTACAAGGCGGTGTGGAATGCCAATAATTACGCAAGCGGAATGTACATTTACACTCTGACTGCAAAATACGGCAACGGGAAAAATAAAATACAACGGAAGAAGATGCTCGTCCTTCGCTAAAGCTTCGGAGGGTGAACTGCTCGTCCTTCGCTAAAGCTTCAGAGAGTGGATTCTTCCTTCGCTAATCTAATTCAATCACCGGAAATGGACTCGTAACGAGTCCTTTTTTAAGTTAATTATTAACAAAATTTAAAAAAGTTACTTATCTTTAATTTTAAGTTAATTCCTTTGCAAGTCCGCAAAAAACCTAAAAGATTGTTATCTTTAAGTTATTAATTTAGAATGTTTTAAGGACAGTTTATATGGCGCAAAAACGTAAAAGACCGGCTTGGGACCAATATTTTCTGAAAGTTGCCATGCTGGTATCGGAAAGGGCTACATGCCCCAGAATGCACGTAGGCTGCGTTTTGGTTAAGGATAAAAGAATACTTTCAACAGGTTACAACGGATCAATTCCCGGCGATGATCATTGCGACGAAGCAGGATGCATGATTGAAGACAATCATTGTATTCGAACTATTCACGCGGAAATGAACGCTTTGTTACAATGCTCTATTCACGGAGTAAGCACTAAAGGAGCAACGGCATACGTTACAAATATGCCTTGTACAAACTGCGCTAAAGCATTAATAGGCGCGGGAATTAAAGAGATTGTAATATTCTCAGATTATCATAACACACAAGCTGATTATTTTTTAAATAAAGCAAATGTAAAAGTAAGAAGATTGCCCATGCCGGATAAAACAATCGATTATGATCTTGATAGTTATACATCCGCAGTAAAAATTGAACTGAATACCGGTCATTAGTTTTAATTTTAACTTTTTATGATAGATAAAAATAATCTTAAAAAATATTTCGACTCCGAAAACTTTTTTAACAGGGAATTAAGCTGGTTGGATTTTAACCGCAGGGTTTTAGACGAAGCCCTTACGCAAAATTTACCTGTTCTCGATAAAGTTAAATTTATCTCGATTTTTTTAACCAATCTTGATGAATTTTATATGATCAGGGTTTCCGGAATTAAAGAACAAATAAGAGCTAAAGTAATTGAGCCGAAGATTGACGGACTTACGCCTTACAAAGAACTTCAATTAATTGAGAGGGAAGTCCGTAACATGTTGACAAAAGTAAACGATTTATGGGAAAATAAAATAATTCCGGAATTAAAAGAAAACAACATAATAATATGTAAAACAACCGATTTAACCGACCGGGAAAAAAAATATCTTACGGAATATTTCCATAAAGAAATATATCCCGTACTTACGCCTTTAGCATTCGATCCCGGCAGACCGTTTCCGTATATTTCAAATTTGAGTTTAAGCTTTGCTATTCAAGTAAAAAAACCGAACGGCGAAAAAAGTTTTGCCAGGGTTAAAATTCCCGATATTCTTCCCAGATTACTCCGGGTCGAAAAAATTATTCCTAAAGAAGAAAGACCTGCAAACGGAGATTTTTTTGCAAAGTTCGTTTGGATTGACGACCTAATTAAAAGCAACCTGCATATTCTTTTCCCGGGAATTGAGATAATTCAAGCTCACAGATTCAGAATTACAAGAAATACCGATTTGGAAATTCAAGAAGACGAAGCCGATGATTTGTTGGAATTAATCGAAGAAAATATAAAACGCAGAAGATTCGGATCGGTTGTGCGTTTGGAAGTTGAGAAAACAATGCCTCAATTTATGATTAATACTTTAACGGAAAACCTTGAAATTCAATTAAGGGACGTTCACGTAATTGACGGAACGCTCGGATTGGATTCTATAATGACGCTCTATTCCCTACCCCTTCATCATCTTAAAGAAAAACCGTTTCATCCTTATAATTTGCACATCTTCGAAGAGGATGAAAGTATTTTTAACATCATTAAAAAAGACGATATTTTTCTTCATCATCCGTACGATTCATTCTCGCCTGTTATTGATTTTATTAAGGAAGCTTCCCAAGATCCCGATGTATTGGCAATTAAACAAACATTGTACAGAGTAGGACCTAATTCACCGATAGTCAGATATCTTATTGACGCCGCCGAAAGGAAAAAACAAGTTGCGGTTCTGGTTGAACTAAAAGCGCGGTTCGATGAAGAAAATAATATATACTGGGCAAGGGAATTGGAAAAAGCCGGAGTACATGTTGTGTACGGATTGGTAGGACTTAAAACTCACGCTAAAATGACCTTGGTCGTCCGCAAAGAATCGGACGGAGTAAAACGCTACGTTCATTTAAGCACCGGAAATTATAATTCTGCCACGGCAAAGTTATACACCGATATAGGCCTTTTTACATCAAATGAAAAAATATGCGCGGATGTTTCCGATGTTTTTAATTTTCTGACCGGATATTCCGAACAGAGAAAATACAGGAAATTAATAGTTGCCCCAATAAATATGAGGGAAACTTTTATAACATTAATTGAACGCGAAATTGAAAATCAAAAAAAATACGGCAACGGAAGAATAATTTTCAAAATGAATTCGTTAGTAGACCCGGTAATGATAGCGGCATTGTACGAAGCTTCGAACATGGGCGTAAAAATAGATTTGATTGTTAGGGGTATTTGCTGTTTGGTTCCTCTTAAACAAAAACTGAGCGATAACATTAGAGTTAAAAGTATTGTGGGGCGCTTTCTGGAACATAGCAGAATCTATTATTTTTACAATAACGGCAAAGAAGATATGTATTTAAGCAGCGCAGATCTAATGCAGCGTAATTTAGACAGAAGAGTTGAAATAGCATTCCCCGTTGAAAATAAAGAGATAAGAAAAATTTTATACGACAGTGTATTGGATTTATCCGTTAAAGATAATATTAAATCTCGAATACTGCTTCCAAACGGAAATTATGTTTTCGACCACCCTGTATTTACACAACCATTAATTAACGTTCAAGAATGGTTAATGGAACATAATGTTCATTCAATTGAAAAAAAGATTGTAAGAAAAGTTTATAAAGAAAGCACAGATTAGAATAACTGCCAAATTTGAGCGACCAAAAAACAAAGAACAATACCCATTACAATAGGCAAAAAGGTTGAAAGTGCAGTCCATTTTATACTTTTTGTCTCTTCATAAATTGTATAAATTGTTGTTGAACACGGATTATGCAATAAACTGAACAACATTAAATTCACTCCTGTTAAAACCGTCCAGCCTCCCGCTTCCAATAATTGTTTTGTTGCCGAAAGAGAATCCGTTTGGAACATAACTCCGGCTCCCGCGCCGACACCGTGCAATCCGAAGTGTACCACGGTAAGCATTAAAATTGTAGGTATAACAATTTCATTTGCAGGTATTGCAATTACATAGGCTAAAAGAATAATTCCGTTTAATCCGATTAAAATTGCGAAAGGGTCAATCCAATTAATAAAATAATCTGCTAAACTTATTCCATCGATATGAATATTTGCAACAGACCAAATAACCAATCCCGCGGGGAATGCGAATACAATTGCCCGCCAAAGAACAATTAATGTTCTATCAATTAACGAAGTATAAAGTGTTTGCAATACTCTGGGAGGCCGGTAAGGCGGTAATTCCAAATTAAAAGTTGAAGCTTCACCTTTTAAAACGGTTTTTGACAAACCCCAGGAAGTTATAAGACTAAGCACAACGCCCAAAACGGCAACGCCAACAACCGCTCCGGCAGAAATAATTCCGGCTAAATTCGCGGGTACCAATCCCCCAATAAAAATTGTAGCAATTAAAATTTGAGTGGGCCATCTGCCGTTACAGAGCGAAAAATTATTTGTAATAATTGCAATCAATCTTTCCCTCGGGCTATCAATAACGCGCGTGGCAATTACACCGGCGGCATTACATCCGAAACCCATACTCATTGTTAATGCTTGCTTTCCATGCGCTCCGGCTTTTCTGAACAAACTATCCATATTAAATGCAACACGCGGAAGATAACCGAAATCTTCCAGCAATGTAAACAACGGGAAAAATATTGCCATAGGAGGCAGCATAACGCTTATAACCCAAGCCATAGCTAAATATCCGCCGTCGATTAGTAAACCGTCTATCCATTGGGGAATTGCCAGGGAATGCGAAAAACCTTTTAGTGTTTCATATAAATCGCCAACCAATAAGGAAGAAAGCAATTGCGACGGATAGTTTGAGCCTTGCACGGTAATCCAGAATACAATTGCAAGCAAAATAAACATAATCGGAAAGCCGGTCCACTTGTTGGTAACAATTTTGTCTAATTTTTTATCGAAACCGAACGCATGTTTTTCGTCTTTTTTCCGTACGGTTTTTTTTACAATATCTCCGGCTTCTTTGTAAATCGATTCCATAAGGGAATCATGAAAATTACCGCCAACTTCCCAACGTAAATTATTGGCAAGCTCTACTATTTCTTCTTTTTTATTTACCATAAATCTATATTGTAACTTTTTCTTTTTTAATTGAATCACTTGCGTTTGATAAGAGCTCAGTCCGTTCCAAATGCTCTAATTCCCCGGTTTTAATGGCCTTAATAATTTCTTGGTCGCCTTCAAGCAATCTTAAAGCAACCCATTCCGTATTAGGTAAATTCGGAAATAATTGTTTCAGTTCATTACTTAAAAGTTTAATTGCTTTCTGTAATTTAGGATCGCGCTTCTTAATTCTCCGCGGTTTACATTTATATTTTCCAGTTGCAACTTCGTCTATATATTGCAGTAAATCCGGAATGCCTTCTTTTTGTCGCGCTGCGGTGGGCACAACCGGAATGCCCAATTCTTTCGACAATGTACGGATATCTATTTCTATTCCGTTCCGCTCGGCTTCATCCATTAAATTTAAACATAGAACGGCTCTATCCGTTATTTCCAAAACTTGTAAAATAAGATTCAAATTCCGTTCTAACCGGGTGGCATCTGCAACTATAACCGTTACATCCGGTTGACCGAATAAAATAAAATTCCTAGCTACTTCTTCATCCGTACTGGTCGAAAGTAAAGAATATGTCCCGGGTAAATCTACAATTTTGTATTTATGTCCATTAAATTCAAATCCGCCTTCGGCTCTTGTTACCGTTTTACCCGGCCAGTTACCGGTATGCTGCCGCAATCCCGTTAAAGCATTAAACACCGTACTTTTTCCCGTATTCGGATTTCCGGCAAGGGCAATAACAAAATCGAAATCCTTCATATCTATGCCCAACTTAACCAGATTATTTGCATTGTGCACAGGACAGTTTTCACAATTTGCATTAAACGAATTCATTAATCATTATCCTCGATATTTTTAACAAAAATATGGTCCGTTTGATTTTTCCTTAAAGCAATTACAGCATCTTTAATTCTGTATGCTATTAAATCACCGGAAGGGTTTACCATTTCCGCCGAAATAATTGTACCCGGCACAACTCCTAAGTCCATTAGTCTTCTTCTCTGTTGACCGCGCAAAGCATTCGATATACGAATCACTTCGGCTTTTTCGCCGGGTTTTAAATTAGAGAGCGTATTAAATTCTTTCTGAATTTCTTCTTCATCGCGAATTAATTCGACCGTAATATTTGCGGCAAAACTGGGAGCTAAAATTTTTTCGTCTCCCTCGGCATCGAATACGATACGGGTTTGTGAGTTTTCAATTACGCGTATTTGCATTCCCGGGTGAAGTCCTAAAGCAATAATTTGAGAATAAATTGTTTTCGGTTCATCTTCAATATGTGTTATAATTGCCACGTCGTTCGTTTTCAAAGTTGTAAGTAAAACTCCAACGTGTTCGGGCAAATTGCCTTCGGAAGTGGGAATCGGATCGCCGTGGGGATCAATAACCGGATTTCCAATTTTGGCGGCAAGCGCATTAGCTTGTGCCGGCGTTAATTTGTGTTCCTTCAATTCGGCTTGCGTATGCCAATCAATTTCCGGAACGCTGGTTTCATCGGCTAAAAACTTTTCCCACAAACGATGTACCCTAATTACGCGTAAAGCGTAAGACCTTCCGTCGGGAGTTAAAAATAAATTACTGTTTTCCGATGTTATTAGCCTTAACGATTCAAGTCTTTGAACTAATTTTGCAGCTTTATCGGAACTGATTTCAAGATTACCTGCAATACTTTGCAATGTGCAATTCACCTTTCTGTATTCACAATCGTACAGATGCTTGAGCGCATCTTCAATAAGAACGCGTTCCGTGCTTAATATCGCTTTTTTCCAGCGGTAATAAATTCCTTTTTCAGGATAGAACAGAAACATCACCAATAACATTCCCATCCCAAATATCAGTAATGCGGTTTGTGGATTCATTTAATTCAACTCCGCATTTTTAAGTTGAGTTATATAAATTGAATTTGCAATTTTTTCGCTTAAATTTATGTTGTGGTTATCAATTTTTACAATAATGGATTTATCAAAAATTAATTTTTCAACAATTTCTATCTGTTTGTAAAGTTTAACTCCAATTCGCGTAAGGTAATTCATCAATTCATTATCCAAATCGTTTACCTTAATAACATTATAAATTCCGCCTACTTTGCCTTCGGATAATTTTACCAATCCGGTAAGTTTTGGCAGCTTCCCATTTTTTTTAGGAATGGGATCGCCATGAGGATCAAACTCCGGAAATCCTAAAAACTCATCAATTTTATCAATTAACTTTTCCGAAGAAATATGTTCCAACTTCTCGGCTTCATCATGAACTTCAGCCCAGCTTAGTCCTAACACATTAGCTAAAAAAAGTTCCCATAACCGGTGTTTTCTTATTACACCCAAAGCAACTTTTTTACCTTTCGGAGTTAAATCGATTCCTTTATATTTTTTATAAGAAATCAAACCGGACTCCGATAATTTTTTTGCCATTTCGCTTGTAGCTGCGTTAGATATTTCCAACTCATTGGCAATTTCGGAAGTTGAAACCGGTTTTACATCATGCTGCTTAAGGTAAAAAATAATTTTCAAGTAATTTTCTTTTGAAACGCTTGCCATAACCTGATACTGTTTTATTTTTTTAATTAATTTAAGCAAGCCTAAGATAAAAATCAAGTTTACCTAATAATAATTTTCGGTTTACCGATCTGGTTTGGATAAGGATTCTTACTTTGTTTTCGAATAATAATCTTGGTAAATTTGTAATCAAAAAATTTGAAAGGATTAGCTATGGCTGTAATAACAGAAGAACAATTGTTGGAATCTTTAAGAAGAGTGCAAGACCCCGATCTACACAAGGATTTAGTAACCCTTAATATGATAAAAAATATCAAAATTTCCGGTGATTCGGTTTCTTTTGATATTGAACTTACCACGCCGGCATGTCCGTTAAAAGACTTAATGAAAAACGACGCTATTAAAGCTGTAAAAACGGATCATCCGCAATTAAAAAACATTAACGTTAATGTGACGGCAAATGTTAAAAGTCATGTTGACGCTCAAAAAGATGCGTTATTGCCGGGGGTAAAAAATACAATAGCAATTGCCAGCGGTAAAGGCGGCGTTGGAAAAAGTACCGTAGCTGTTAATTTAGCGGTCGCTTTGGCAAAAGACGGTGCAAAAGTCGGTCTGCTGGATGCCGATATTTACGGTCCTAGTATTCCCTTAATGTTGGGAATTACGGGTAAACCGAAAATTTATCAGGATGCAAATTCTTCCAAAATGTTGCCTTTGGAAAATTTTGGAATCAAACTGATGTCAATTGGATTTTTGGTTGACGAAGATGCACCGGTAATTTGGCGCGGACCAATGGCAAGCGGCGCTATTAAGCAGTTTATGTCGGATGTAAATTGGGGCGAACTTGATTATTTAATATACGACTTGCCTCCTGGAACAGGCGATATTCAGTTGACGCTGGTTCAAACCATTCCTTTAACCGGCGCAGTAATAGTTACAACTCCGCAAGATGTTGCTTTAATTGATGCGCGGAAAGGATTGAAAATGTTTGAACGCGTAAATGTTCCCGTGCTTGGAATAGTTGAAAACATGAGCTACTTTATTGCTCCCGATACAGGTAACCGTTACGATATTTTCGGTTACGGCGGCGGGAAAAAATTATCCGAAGAAGCTAAAGTGCCGTTTTTAGGTGAAATTCCTATTAATCCTAAAATTCGTGAAGGCGGCGATAACGGCAGACCAATAATTTATGACATTCCAGATAGTGAGTATGCTCAAAAAACTATGGGAATTGCAAGAAATTTAGCCGCTCAGGTTAGTATTTCAAATTCAAAAGGAAGAGAAAAGAAAATTGAGATCTTTTTAAATCCGCAAAGTTAAAATGAATAAAATAAATATAGAAAAAATTCATTCCGTCTTAAATTCTATCCGCCCGTTTTTAAAAGCAGACGGCGGAGATGTGGAATTTGTAAAACTTTTACCCGAAGGAATAGTTGAGGTAAAATTACTTGGCGCCTGCTTCGATTGCCCGTTGTCTCAAATGACTTTAAGAGCCGGTATTGAACGGGCATTGCTAAACGAAATTCCTGAAATAAGACGGGTTGAAGCAGTAAGTTAAATAAATGAGGGAAAAATGAGGACAAAAATAATTGCCGGTAACTGGAAAATGAACAAAACACTTTCGGAATCTATAACTTTGGCATCCGGAATTGTAAACGGACTTAACAATATTAATACTAAAGCGGAAGTTATTATTTGTCCTCCCTTCACTTCCCTTGAAACAGTAAACTCGCTTATTAAAAATTCTAAAGTAAAGCTCGGCGCCCAAAATATGCACTTCGAAGATCATGGCGCATTTACCGGTGAAATTTCCGCCGCAATGTTAAAAAGCGTAGGCTGCGAATTTGTTATTTTAGGTCATTCCGAACGCAGACATATTTTTATGGAACCGGATGAAATGATAAATAAAAAAATCAAAAAAGCGTTGGGAAGCAATTTAAAACCGGTTTTTTGTATAGGTGAAACGCTTGAAGAACGCGAAAGTAATTCAACATTTAAAGTATTGGAAACACAAGTACGCAACGGTTTGGCAAACGTTACCGGTAGCGAATTGTTAAATATTATTATTGCTTACGAACCTGTTTGGGCAATTGGAACGGGAAAAACTGCAACTCCGGAACAAGCTCAGGAAGTTCATCAATTTCTTAGAAATCTTATTTCACAAATGTTTTCAGAAGAAAGCTCCAAGATTGTCAGAATTCTTTACGGCGGAAGCGTTAAACCGTCAAATGCTGAAAGTTTGCTTTCAAAAGAAGATATTGACGGCGCTTTAGTCGGCGGTGCATGCCTGCAAGCCGAATCGTTTTTGCAAATTATAAGCGTAGTTAATTAATAAACACATTTTCCGGAATTTAGTAAATGTTATTCCGGAAGAATAATACCGGTAACTTATTACTTATTACGAATTTCAAATTTTCAGCTAATCTTATAAATAAACCGGCTTGGGTAAAACCAAATTTATGTTTAAGACTAAGCTTACCAATTCCATTCAAATTTTTGTTGGTTATAAAATATTACAGGGAAAACCAATGTTATAATTTGACTAATTTCCAACGCTAAAGTCCTATTTATTGATATGCCCTCCTTTTTTGATTATATTTGTAAATTATTTTAGAAATAATTATATACTTAATGCAAACAAGATATTTTTCGATTTTTATAATACTTTCCTTCTTATTTCCATTTTTTTTAAACGGACAGGTTAAAATAATCGAATATCCTCAAACCGATTTGGAAAAGGTTGATTCGTTATTTTTTGATTTAACCTCTACCAGACACTTAATACACTTACAAAAGGACTGGATTGTTTTTCCCGCTAACGAACATGAAAAAAGGATAAAGGTTTCTATTCCCTCAGAAGTTACATCGGAAAGCATGTTGATTTTTGAACGTCAGATTAAATTTACTAATGAGCAATTAATAAATTACGATCCTGAACTGGTGTTTTTAGGTCTTAGTTATTCCGCCGAAATTTCCATAAATAATGTTTCGCTTTATAAGCATCCGGGCGGAGCTTATCCTTTTTCGGTCAGAATTCCAAAAGATATATTAAATTACGACACGCCAAATACTTTACAAGTAAAACTGCAACACAAAATTGATCCGGAAACCACTTTGCCGGTAAAACCCAGATTTTTATTTCCCAAGTCAATAGGCGGTATTTTTCGCGATGTTTATATACATCTAACGCCAACTATTTATGTGTCCGGTTTTAACTGGCATCAAAAAAGAGGAGTTAGAAAAGACCGGGTAAAATTATATTTGAATTTTAATGTAGAAAAATCCGATCAAGCAATAATTGGCAGCGAAGCAAAAAATTTAAAATGCTATTTGCAGCTTTATAATGAAGATAAATCTACTATTCTCTACTCAAAAGAGTTTAGGATTAAATTTAACAATCTGAACAAAGTATCAAAAAAAGCGGAAGTAAAACTAATAAGGCCAAAATTTTGGTCGCCTTCTTCGCCCAATCATTATTACTTGCGTTTCGTCGTTTCAAACGGAGATAGCGTAATTGACGAATATAAAACCCAATTAGCTATTAAAAATATAAAACTGAAAGAGAATTCGTTATACTTAAACGGCAAACGTTTGGAAGTGGAAGGAACCACTTATTTGGAAAGTTCACCGTTTTTTTATCAAGAAGGATATTACAAATCGTTAAAATCCGATTTTGAAATAATTAAAAACACCGGATTTAACGCCATCCGGTTCGCTAAAAAATCTCCGCATCCTTATGAATTAAAATTATGTGATGATCTCGGTTTGCTTGCATTGATTGAAATTCCGCTGAATTCACTTCCGACGGAATTACAAAACGATGACGAAATGATAACGAGAGCTATAAATTATACCAGTAGTTTTGTTAACGAATATCAACATTACCCTGCCGTATTGGCAGTTGGACTTGGCGGTTCTTATTTGCCGAATTCTGATAACACCGTAAACTTCATCGAAAAATTAGCTTCAATTGTTAAAAAGAACAAAAATATTTTGACGTACGCCTCGTTCCTTGATGCGCCGGAGAAAAAAATTGAAAATCTTGACATGATTGGTATTGAGCTTTATTCTAAAAACTTGAATTTACCGGCTTTGAATGATAACGCTTATTATTTTATCAGCGAAGCTACTTATCCTACTTATAGAGGCAACTCAAACGGTTATTCAAACCGGTTCTCTTTTGAAGCGCAAGCAAAATATTTTAGCACGGTAATTAATCAATCCAGAAAAAACAAACTATTAGGATTCTTTTTAAACTCAATGTTCGATTATCATGGCGATTTTGCTTCGTTTTATTCATCCTATACAGTAAATAATTTATACAAGATTGGTATTCTTGGTGAAAACAGAGCAACCGACAGAATTTCTTACAACTTAATTAAATCGAAACTTAAAGGCGGGACTAAAATAACAATTCCCGTCGGCAGCTCTAAAGATGACACGCCGCTTTTGTTTATTGTTGCAAGTCTTGTCCTTTCTATTTTTTTGGGATTGATAATTAATTCAAAAAGAAAATTCAGGGAAGATTCCATTCGCGCTTTATTAAGACCATACAATTTCTTTGCAGATATTAGGGACCAAAGAATTCTATCGGGTTTTAATACAAATGCTTTAATGATTTTACTCGGCGGCACACACGCACTTCTTTTAACAAATTTGCTTTATTATTTCAAGAATAACATTTTGCTCGAAAAAATCTCAGTTTCTTTCGGATCTTATACATTTGTAAAATTATTAAGTAATTTGGCATGGCACCCTACCGAAGCATTTATTTATTTCTTTATTTTCTCAATAGTCTTGTTTTTTGTATTTACGCTTATTTTTAAATTCGGTTCCTTCTTTATTCGTAACAGGGTTTTGCTATCCAGCATTTATTATGCCGTTATTTGGGCATTTTTACCTTTGGCGTTACTTCTTCCCGTGGAAATTGTATTGTATAAAATTTTGGCTGTAAATATTGTTAATATTTTTATATTTATTTTCTTGATATTTTATGCGCTTTGGTTAATTCAACGTTTGTTAAAGGGAATTTATGTAATATTTGATACCAGGGCATTTAACGTTTATTTAATAAGTATAATTGTTATAGTAATTTTTTCAATTGGAATAATGTTCTATTTTCAAATTAAAGAAGACACAATTTATTATTTGTTGAACGCTTTAAAACAATATAAATTTATTTGATTGGCTAAAAATTGTTTTTATCTAAGTTAGAAATATTCGGATTTAAATCTTTTGCGAGTAAAACCACACTAAGGCTCACACGCGGAATAACAGGCGTTGTGGGACCGAACGGTTCCGGTAAAACTAATATTGTAGACGCAATACGCTGGGTTTTGGGTGAACAAAAAACCAGTACGCTGCGCAGCGATAAAATGGAAAGCGTTATTTTTAACGGGACCAAAAACAGAAAACCAATGGGTATGGCTGAGGTTTCGCTTACCATTGTAAATGATAAAGGTATACTGCCGTCGGATTATTCCGAAGTTACAATTACCCGCAGAATTTTCAGATCGGGTGAAAGCGAATATTTGCTTAACAAAAATGTTTGCCGGCTTAAAGACATAACAAACCTTTTTATGGATACCGGAATGGGTTCAAACGCTTATTCGGTTATTGAGCTTAAAATGATTGAAACTATTCTTAGCAACAAAGCCGATGAAAGAAGAAAACTGTTTGAAGAAGCCGCCGGTGTAAATAAATATAAACTTAGACGAAGATTGGCATTAAAAAAACTCGACGAAGTTAAATCGGATTTGACGCGGGTTAACGATATTATATCGGAAATTGAAAAAACAGTCCGTTCGCTTGAACGCCAATCTAAAAAAGCTGAAAAATTTAATGCGCTTCAGACCGAATTACGCGAAAAAGAATTGGAATATGCCGAACGTGAATATTCCAGACTGAATTCCGAAATTTCAAAAATTTCCAACGAGAAAAAAATATTACAAGATAAGAAAAATTCCACGGACGATAATATCAGGATTGCCGAAGAAAATTTAATTTCGTTACGCGAAAAAATATCCGAAAAAGAACATGTGCTCAGGGAAAAACTAACGGAGCTTTCGCAGCTTTCCGATAAAGTTTATTCGGTTAAACAAAATATTTCGGTTTCTCTTGAAAGGGAAAAATCGCTTAATGAAAATATTGAAAACTATAAAAAGGAAATTGAAGAATTAAAAGAACAGAAAAACATTGTAGCCGATAATTTGGTAAAACTTAAAGACGAAAAAAGTAAAACCGAATGGTATATTGGCGAAGTAAATTCCAAAATAGAATCCATACTCGGCAAAGTTGAAAAGTATAAAGACGATCTGGATGCACTGAAAAATTTGTTTAAATCGAAATCCGAAAATTCATTGGAATTAATGAAAGCCTATTCCCAAAAAGAAAACGACCTTTCGAACCTGAAAAATAATCTGGAATTAAATAACGTTAATATTAATAAACTTAATGACCGTATCCAAAAACTTACATCCGATATTGCCAAAAGCGTAGGATACCTCGAAAATTTGGAACAAGAAAGAGAACACGCAAACAACGAACTGAAAAAATCGGAAGTTGTTTATTCGGAAAGATTAAAAGAAAAAGAACTTCTTGAAGATAAATTAAAAGATTTACGTAAAAAGGAACTTGAGGAAAAAAGCTTATTAACAAATCTTAAAACTAAAATAGAATTTTATAATACCCTCATTACAAACTTGGAAGGAATTTCCGGAGGATCAAAAATACTTTTGGAAAGCGAAGGTTGGACAAATAAAGAGAAAACTTTATTTGCCGATGTCGGTAATACGGAACCTCAATATCAACCGGCTTTAGAAGCCGCCCTTAAATACGTCCTTAATAATTTATTGATTGACGACCTTGAAGATTTGAAAAAAGCCGTTGCTTATTTAAAGAAAAACGAACTTGGAAAAGCTTCGTTTTATTTGCTCGGCAACGGAACTCAAAAACGGAAAGGTTTGTTCGGCTTCATCGAATCTTATGTGAGTAAAAAAGAGAAAAAGAAATTGGAACGACAAAATGAATTTTTCGGCTGGGCAAGCTCTTTTGTTACCACGGCTTCCAAATGGAAACCTTATTTCCAAAAAATATTGGGCAATACCGCAATTGTTAAAAATTTAGACTCCGCATTAACTCTGCATCCTGAATTTCCGAAATTTAATTTCGTTTCTTTGGAGGGCGATCTGTTACTGAATAACGGAATTATTGAAGCCGGCTCAAAACCAAAACTTGACGAAACGCTATTCGGAAGGAAAAAATTATTAGAAGACCTTAAAAACCAATATCCGTTGGTTAATGCAAACTTGAGTAGAATTCAAGAGCAAATAAAACAAACCGAGGATCAAATTTCTAAAATCGATTTGAAAATTCTTTCCGAACAAGGAAAGTTAATCTCAACCGATTTGAATAATATCGAAAAACAAATTTCGAAATTCGAATACGAGAAATCTAAAGCAACTGAAGAAGTGGAAAAGGTTCAGCAGGAAATACAAGAGTACGTAAACAATATAAGCGGAATTGAATCGAATATATCAAACTTAACCGTGGAATTAAACGCGCTTTCCGAAAATAAAAATTCTATTACAAACGAATTGGCTGAACTTGAAAATGAAGTGAATGCCGCCGAACAAAAATATAACGCCGAACTAACTGAATTAAATAATCAAAAATTAGAACTTGAAAGATTAAAGGGAGAGCTTCAAAACGCTGTAAACAATATCAAACGTACAGAAGAGATGCAGACGAATATTACCGAAACAATTAGCAAACGGAATAAAGAAATTGATGTGGCATTTTCCGAAATTCAAAGTCTGAGCGAAAATATAGAAAAAGCTTCCGAAGAACAAACAAATCTTTTATCGGAAAAGAATAAACTGGAAGAAATCAAAAATTCGATTGAAACCGGTATTAACGAGATGAAAGATAAAATGCGTGCTTTGGAAAACGAATTGAATTCAGTTAGAAACGAAAGACAAACAATTTCCGATAATATTTATTCGTTGGATTTGAGAGGTAATGAAATTTCTCTGAGGATTGAAAATCTTACGGATTCTATTCAAGAAGAATATTCGGTAACCTTGGAAACAAAAGAGTTTCAAGATTCCGGGTATTATAATTTTGAAGAATCGGCTGCGGAAGTTCAACGGTTAAAAGAAAAAATAAGAAATTTGGGACCGATAAATTTATTGGCATATTCCGAATATGAGGAAGAAAAAGAACGACTCGACTTTTTACTGCAGCAGCGCGAGGATTTAATAACTTCCGAAAATGATTTGGCTAAAACAATTAAAGAAATTAACGAAGCCGCCGAAAAAACTTTTATCGAAACTTTTGAGAAAATCAGGTCTAACTTTAGTAAAATATTTCAAACGTTATTCAATCCCGAAGATGAAGCTGATCTTAAATTAGAAGAAAACGTGGATCCGCTGGAAGCCAAAGTAGAAATTATTGCTAAACCTAAAGGAAAGCGCCCTACGTCAATTGAACTTTTATCCGGCGGTGAAAAAACATTAACCGCTACTGCCTTACTATTTGCAATTTATTTGGTAAAACCAAGTCCGTTTTGCATTATGGACGAAGTGGATGCGCCTTTGGACGATGCTAATATCGACAGGTTTACTAAGTTGTTAAAAGAATTCAGCAACAATACGCAGTTCATTATTGTTACTCATAACAAAAGAACTATGGAAGCCGCCGAAACAATGTACGGAGTAACTATGCAAGAAGAAGGTATTTCCAAACTGGTCGGCGTTCAATTTAACGAAGAAATTGGCGTTGTAGCTTAAGTATGAATAATCAAAATAGAAATTTTAAAATATTTGTGGATTTCGACGGAACAATTTCGCAGCAAGATATTGGCGAACAAATGTTTTTAACTTTCGGCAATGAAAAACGCGCCAACGAAATTATTCAAGATTGGCTCAATAGTAAAATTTCCGCTACCGATACTTGGTTTTTTTTATGCGATACTATAGAAAATTTCGATATTAATGAATTTAATAAATTCCTTGACGGAATGAAAATTGACGAATCGTTTCCCCGCTTTGTAAAATATTGCGAAGAAAACCAATACGATATTAGAATTTTAAGCGACGGTTTGGATTATTATATCGATAATATTCTAA
>Ga0256841_1002081_pt1 | contig 16331 bp, 8 predicted proteins | sample 356308metaG_FD_185971 | JGI IMG/M metagenome (GOLD analysis project Ga0256841, IMG submission 185971) | Hydrothermal vent microbial communities from Mid Atlantic Ridge, Atlantic Ocean - 356-308 | ecosystem: Environmental > Aquatic > Marine > Hydrothermal vents | place: Atlantic Ocean: Mid... | reverse complement strand
TCGCCCGTACGGTCTGGGATGTGCGGTTGAAGCCGCGCAAGACTGGCCGTCTGCGGGTGCCACCGGTAATGGTGGAAGGGCAACAGAGCAGACCGCTGAGTCTGCTGGTCGTTGGCAAGGCAGCCACCAGATCCACAACGCGCAGTAAGGCCTCGGCGGTGACTTCCTCATCTAAACGTACACCGCCCGCGAAACCAAAAAAACCGATCGTCCGTGCTGCGCCGGTCCAACCCAAATCTGTACCGCCTGTGATTCATCAGGCCCCGTTGGAAAAGTCTGCGGTGACTGGCAAGCCGACTCCTGTTCCTGCTGTGCAACCACGGGCACAAAGCACGGAAACGAAGCAGCCAGCAAACAGTGTGGCGTCGGCATCGCCATCGGCCATCGAGGCGACACCAGCCAAACCCGTGGTTGTCGAATCTTCCGACAACAAGCCGGTTGGTGATGACGATGTGTTCATTGAAACCTCGGTGACCCCGGCCGATCCCTTCGTGCAGCAGATGGTGATTTTTTCCGTGCGGATCTTTCATGCGGTCCAGTTGCTCGAAGGCGAGCTTCCCGATCCGGTGATCGACAATGCATTGGTACGTCGGCTCGATCTGGATCGAAAGGACACGGTCAAGCGCCATGGGCGCCGCTACAAGGTCATCGAGCGGCGCTATGCAATCTTCCCTCAGCAGCGGGGTAAGCTGGTGATTCCGCCGCCAGTGTTGCGGGCCAAGAGCCCTGATCGTACAGCGGCGGCTGCCTTGGGGCAGGATGCGTCCATTTTCGATAAGGATCCCTATTTCGCCCAGACGCCTTTCGGAAAGATGCTGGCGCCCAAACGGCAGCTCACACTCACTGGCGAGGGGCGCGAAGTCGAGGTCCGTGATCCACCTGCCGCGGCCGTTGCTGCGGGTAAGGAATGGTTGCCCGCGCGCGAAGTGATTCTGACTGAACGATTCGAGCCGCCCGATGGCAAGGTCAAGCTGGGGGATCCAGTCGTCCGGGTCATCTCGCTGCGGGTGGAAGGCATGATGGGGGAACAGCTTCCGCCCATCGACTCGGGCGAGGCCAACGGCGCCAATCTCTATCCAGGCAAACCCCAGGTGCGTACCCGGGAAAATGAATTCGGCGTGATCGGCGACACGGTACAGCGTTTCACCTATGTCCCTTCGGCCGGCGGCAAACTTGTGATTCCATCCGTACAGCTCAGTTGGTGGAATACCGTCACTGGCCAGCCTGAAAAGATCACGTTGGCGGGCAGGACCTTCGAGGTGATCGGTGCGCCAGCGAGCAAGCCTGCCGCCCCGGCACAAGGCGGCAGCAAGCCCGTTGTCAGGGAGGACGAGGCGCGCATCGAGTCTGCGGCGCAAACACCGAAAACCCAACCTCCACATACCACGGTGCCGTCATCCGTCACCACCAGTACAGCGGCGCCTGGTGGCTGGTTGTGGCCGGCGCTGGCGGTTTTGTTTGGCTTGTTGTGGCTGGCGACAGTCGGCTTCTATCTGCGTCAGGGGAAGCAGCAACGCGAGCAGCCGGATTCTGCGGGTGACAAGCGGGCTGTTGCGACTGGGCAAACCTCTGCTCGGGCAGCGCGGAGAAAGTTCGAAGCTGCTTGTCGCGCCAACGATGCTCGCGCTGCCCGTGCCGCGTTGCTGGCGTGGGCTGCCTGTCACTGGCCCGAGAATCCGCCGCGGGGGCTGACCCATCTGGCCCGGCTCATCAAAAGCGATGCAGCCAGAAAGGCGATCAATGATCTCGATGCCCATCTGTTTCAGCAGCCTGCGGGGGAGTGGGAGGGTGAGTCATTACTCGAGGCGCTGAAAAAACTGCCTGTCAAACCGATCCGTTCTCCTCAGCAGTCTGGGTTGCCAGGGCTGTATCACACCGACCAGCCTGCCCGTTAGCCCGCATTTCTCACAGGGTCGCGTAGCGAGGCCACTCAACCCGCTGAGAAATTCGGGCTGGCCCGAATTTTCTTTGTTTTACAACTGATCCGGTCTCTCCGGGAACTAACCTCTTCATTCGTCTCTCTAACTGAACGGTTGCTCAGGGAAAACCACCTGGAGCACATCAGCGCGCCGCATTGGGCGGTCGCAGTCGTGACCCTGTGAGAAAACCGGGCTAGGAGTTACCCGAGTCGTCATCAGAATCCCGGGAACAAATCGCTGTGATTGTATTCTAACGGGAAACGCCTGAGCGCCTGGTACAGCCAGTATATTCATGCAAGCTGGGCGAGCTTGCGGGGGTTGGGTCGTCCGATATCGGTGGCCGGCCTGTATTGTATTCATGTCGGCAGGCAAATTTGATCATCAATTATAAAGTGAAAATACCATGTATCTAGAGCATTACGGACTGAAAAAGAATCCTTTTCAAATCACCCCGGATACCGATTTTCTGTTTTTGAGTCGCAGTCATGCCCGGGCCAAGGCCTACATGTCCTATTCCATCTGGAAATGGGATGGATTTTCCGTTGTGACCGGAGCGCCGGGTACGGGAAAGACGCTGATCGTCCGAAACCTCATCGCCCGTCTTCCGGATGAAGTTACTGCGGTTTATATCAATCACACCCGCTTGCCGGTGAAGGAATTCCTGCGCAGTTTTGCAGCTTGTCTGGGTATTCAGGCCTTCTCGGCGGAAAAGGCCGAGTTGATCAGCCGTATCGGTGACTACCTGAACCGGCAGGCGGATCAGGGCAGGCAGGTGCTGGTTGTCATCGACGAGGCACATTATCTCAAACCGGCTGTCATGGAGGAGATTCGTTTCCTGTCGGCCGTCGAGCGCAAAGGCAGACCGCTGCTCAACGTCATCATGGTGGGCGATGTCGATCTGTTGGAGAAATTCGATGAGCCCCACATGGAACAACTGCGGCAACGAGTCCGGTTGTGGTACTCGATCTCGAAACTCGACAAGGAGGCGGTCAAGGAATACATCAATTACCGCCTGGCGGTATCCGGCCGGCGCAAGGAAGGTATTTTCACCGACGCTGCGATTTCACTGATCCACAGCTTTACCGACGGGACGCCGCGGCTCATCAATATTCTCTGCGATGCCGCACTGGTGGCTGCCTATGTCAATGATGAAGATGTCGTCAGTACCGCTCACGTCAGAACCGCGCTGGAAGAACTGCAATGGGACAAGTTCAATGGGAAGAATGTGCTTGCGCAAAAAATTTCCCACTCGCCTTCAGCACTGACCGATGAGCACAGTGAAAAAAAAATCCCGCCGCGTCTGAGGATCTCGAATCAGGGGCTTCTGATGGCCGAGTTCATACTCGATCGGGACAGTCTGTCGATCGGTCGGGCCGACACGAATGACATCATGTTGGATGATCCTTTTGTCTGCGATTTTCATGCAGTCATTCACAAAGTCAATGATAAATATGTCATCGAAGATCTCGACAGTCTCAACGGCACCTATGTCAATGCCCGCAAGATCAAGGCCAGAGCACTCGAGGATGGTGACATCATCGGCATATCGTCTTATCAGATCAAAGTCGATTTCAGCCATGGTGAGGATATATCCAGCAGTAAATCGCTGAAAAGCAATGGCGGGAGCGATTCCGAAGTCACGGCGCTGTTGAATCCCGGGCGGATGGCAATCTGAAATATGGCCGGCGCCGCGTTTCCGATGCAGTAGAACCAATCTGGGTAATACGGTTTTCAAATGTTTCTGTATCTTGCCATAGCGGAGTTCATTGCCTTTGTTGCTTCTGTTTTCGTCTCTGCCTATGCCCGGAATTATGTCGTTGGTGACTTGGCAGGTTGGCCGGAACTCTGGAATCTTGAGCGGATAACCGGACCTTTGTTGCCCAATGCGCTGGTTTTCGGGGGTATCATGCTGTTGACCATGGGTTCGATGGGGCTCTATGGCAGCGGCTATTTCCGGCTCGACAAGGGGGGTTACCTGCTGCGGGTTTTTTCCGCCCATATCTTTGGCACCCTGTTGTTTACTTTTCTGGTCTATGCAATTCCAGCGCTGTATCTGGGCCGTGGGTTGTTGCTGCTGTCGATTCTCATTTCCTTTCTGCTGATTCTGCTGGTAAGGCGTATTTTCCTGCTGTTCATCGATTCCGATGCGCTGCAACGGCGTGTGCTCGTCTATGGCGCGGGCGCCCGGGCCAAGAGTATCGAAGCGATGGAAAATGGTTTCGACAAGCGTGGTATTCGTTTGTGTGGCTTTATTCGCGTCAACAATGAGCCGGTTGAAGTGAGTTCGACGCATGTGGTGGACAATTTCGAGCCGATTCCCGATCTGGCCCGGCGTTTCCAGGTCGATGAGATTGTGGTGGCAGCGGATGACCGGCGGAATTCATTGCTGCTGGACGAGTTGCTGGAATGTCGTCTGGGAGGGATTGAGGTCACTGATATCGCGCAATTCTTCGAGCGTGAATCGGGTAAGTTGCGGCTCGATGTCATGTCGCCCAGCACCCTGATTTTTTCCCGTGGTTTCGATCAGAACAGGCTGGGTTCGGTGCTGGAGCGGGTCTTCGATATCGTTGGTAGTCTCGGGTTGTTGGCGATCGCTTCGCCAGTGATGTTGATCACTGCCATCGCGATCAAGCTCGAGGATGGTCTTCACGCACCGGTAATCTACCGGCAGACCCGGATTGGCAAGGAGGATCGTCCTTTCAGTGTCTTGAAGTTCCGTAGTATGCGCGAAGATGCGGAAGCACATACTGGTGCGACCTGGGCAGTCGATGGAGATGACCGCGTGACCCGCGTGGGTGCCGTCATCCGCAAGCTGCGAATCGACGAGTTGCCGCAAACGATCAATGTTCTCAAGGGAGACATGAGCTTCGTTGGCCCCCGGCCCGAGCGTCCGGAGTTTGTCAGAGAGCTGGTTCGCAAACTGCCTTATTACAGTGAGCGGCATCGGGTCAAGCCGGGCATCACCGGTTGGGCGCAATTGAATTATCCATATGGCGCTTCGGATCGCGATGCATTGGAGAAGCTTCAGTACGATATGTATTACGCCAAGAACCATTCTCTGTTGCTGGATCTGTTCATTCTTCTGCAGACGGTGGAAGTGGTCATTTTCGGCAAGGGGGCGCGCTAGTCGGCAATTCCATGAAATTGATGCGAATAATTTTTCTCGGTTTACTGATCGCACTGGCCGGATGCCGGCATGCCGACTCGGTCGATCATTTGTCACTGGCCAGGGATGCTCTGGCGCATAAGGATATCGGTGCATCCCTCGATCATCTCAAACGTTATCTCAGAAATCACCCGGGGAGCTTCGATGCCCGCCTGATGCTGGGCAGGATCTACCTCGATATGGCCAGGCCCGAGACCGCGCTGGCCGATTTCGACAAGGCGTTATCGATTCAGCCTGATAACGGCAAGGCGCTGGCTGGCAAGATCGAGGCACTGATCGCGTTGGGACGTCACGATCAGGTCGTGGCACTCCATATCGATCCCGATCGTTATGAACGGGCGCAGTGGAAAGTCCTTCGGGCATTGCAAGCACTCGCACTGTCTCGTGCGGGCATGTCTGAGGAGGCTGAAAAAGCGCTCGATGAGCTGGCCAGTCAGGGCGCGGTATCCGAATTCTACTGGCGTGCTCGTATTGATCAGGCGCTGGCAAAGGGCAATACAAGCGAGGCTGCCTCCATGTTGAAGAAGGCGCGGTCACAGTCCCCCAACAGCCATGAGCTGGAGTTGCTGGAGATTCGCCTGACGGAAGCGAATCACGGCAAGAAGAACGGTGACGGGCAGCTGGAGCGTTTGAGGGACATCGGGCGCTCGGAAGCCCGTGAGGATATCGCCCTCGAGTCCACTTATCTGTTGATCATCAACAAAGTACGCGAAGGGGCGTTGAAGGAAGCCGAGAAGAGCGCACGGACACTGCTGAAAGAGCGACCAAGGGATTTCCGGGCTCTGTATCTCGGCGGACTCGTGGCGCTCGTTTCCGGGAAATATGACGTGGCGAAAAGGCGTCTGATACGCCTTGAAAAGCGCTACCGGATTGCGCCAGCCCGGTTGCTGCTTGGAGCAGCATACATGGCGGCCGGGGAATACGAGCAGGCCCGCTTTTATCTGGCCAACTACCATGCGTCGAATACCGACGATTTGTGGGCTGCCCGCTTGTTGATTCGCACCGAGATGATTCTGGGCGACAACGAGGCGGCTCGAATGGTGTTCAATCGCATCAAGTACCCTAAGGATGATGCTGAACTGTTGATCCTGGATGCGTTCCTGGATATTCGTGAAGGGCTCAGGGCGCAGGCTGTCGGCAAGATTCAGCAGGCGGCCAAATCGATCGGAGAGGATGTTGCTGCCAGGAAGTTGCTCACCAGAGCATATCTGGAAGTGGGCGATACGGACGCTGCTGCGAAGCAGGCTAACCAACTGCTGGCCATGACGCCAGGTGACCAGGAAGCCATGGCACTCATGTTGGAGGCCAATCTGTCACGCCGGCGCTATGCGCCGTTGGAGGCTGCGCTTGCCCGATATCGGCAAGCCGGGGGTGACTCGGTCTGGGCGGATACCGTGGAAGCTGTTCTGATGGCTGAGCAAGGGCAAATTGGGAAAGCGGTCGATCACTTGACCAGGCTTGCACACAAACATCCGAAAAATGGTTTCGTGCTTGTGAATCTGGCACGTGCTGCCGAGCGGGCGGGCAGTTATCCCATTGCGGAAAAGTACTATCGGCAAGCTCTGCTGTATGGTGGCTCCCGACAAGTCGCGACTCGAGGCCTGGTCCGCATTGCCTATGCGCTCGATGATTTGGAGCGGTTGGAAAAGGCACTGGAAACTGCTCGCGCATCCAATTACAAAGACGTTTTTCCCCTGTTGTATCTAGGCGCCTATCACCTGCGTCACGGAAACCTCGATCAGGTCAGGAAAATTGCCTCGGAAATCGGCCTGCTTCGGCCTGACAACCCAGCGAAATCCTTGTTGTTGGCAGGCGTGGCGCTGAGGGAAAAAGATCTCGATGCCGCCCGTCGCCTGGTATCCGCGGCGCTTCGGACACATCCGGATAATCAGGCGATGATCATGACTGCTGCTGGAATCGCGTTGCAGATGAATGATGTGGACAAAGCCGCGAGCTTGTTGGCGAGTCTGGCTGGGAGCAATGGGATGCATCGGTCGGCTATTTCCTTGAGTGACCCCCTTCTCATGAAATGGAAATCGGCCGGATTCAATGTATCGGCGTGGTTGCGCGCCGTGCTTGGCAGGACTCATGTCTACCATGATACCAACCGGGTGATGGGCACCGATCTTTCCCGTTTTCTTGGTTTGAAGAACGCTGAAGTGAAGCTTGCTTCCGGGCGAATCCGTGTCGATACCGCCAGCAACCAGGTTCAACGAAACTACTTCTACGGGCGTAAGGGGACGCTGGCGAGAATCAATCGTACGATATTTTTCAAGTACTACGCAGCCATGACCAAGGGATGGATCAGTCCCTATCAGCTTGCCCGGGGGCCTGCGAAAGGCATGATCGCGGGAGCGGATGTCTACGAAGAGAGTCGGGAATTGCAGCGCCTTCTATGGAAAGAAAAGCGCTGGAAGGTGAGACAGTATGACAAGCGTTATCTGAGAATGCCCTCGTGGATCGCGTGGCTTGGTTTGGTGATGATTGCAGTGGTCATTGGTGTGCGCTGGAAGCGAAGCAAAGCCCCGTTGGCCTGACCCAGCCAATCGGGTTGTCGCTTCATGGCGGGTTGAAATTGAACTTTTCGAGTGAAACCGGAGACTACTTGGTACGTGCCCGGATCGGGTTCGCAGTCATGTTCATTTCATTACAAACGACAGGCGCCGGCATGTTGGCGCATATGGGTACAAGAAACTCAGGGGAAAAATCATGAAAGAAAGTCTAGATCAATTATCAGAATACTTGTCGGCGCTTTATCGGCATCGTTGGCCGATGTTTCTCGCGACCCTGCTGACCTGTCTGTTGGGGTGGACAGTTGTCTTTTTGTTGCCCGACAAGTACGAAGCCACCTCGAAGTTGCTGATGTCGAATGAATCGATGATGCGACCCTTGCTGAAAGGGCTGGCGGCCGAGAGCAACCTGACCCGGGAAATGGCTTCCTTGATGCGCCGTACCCTGTTGAGCCGGCCGAACCTGGAGCGGGTGATCGATCAAACGGATCTGCATTTGATGATCGATTCCACTCACCGCAGGGAGGAGCTGATTCGTGATTTGACGACCAAGATCGAGGTCAAGGGCGATCAGCGCAGTAAGGTCTACAGCATTTCCTATATCGACAAGGATCCTGACTTGGTTACCGATGTCGTCAAGAAGCTGACAGATATCTTCATCGAGCACTCGATCGGTGCGACCCGCAAGGATACCAGTGTGACAAAGGAGTTTCTCGATCGCGAGATTGCATCCTACGAAGCGAAGCTGCGTAAGGCGGAGGCCCGGCTCAAGGAATTCAAGAAAAAGAATATCGGTTTGATGCCCAGTGAAGGGCAGAGCTACTTCACGCAGTTGAACGATAAGCTCAACAAGCTTGAACTGGCCAAACTGGAACTGGCTGAGGCCCGCAAGCGCCAGGTTGCCATTGAATCCCAGCTGGCCAAAATGCCAGCACTCGTGACGCCACAGGTCACGCGTAGCGATGATGATTCGCTGGCGCAGCAGATTGCCCAGGCTCGTTCCGAACTCGAAGATCTTCGTTCCCGTTATACCGATGAATATCCGGGCATCATTGCGGCTCAGGAGCGGCTCAATTCATTGCTGCGGCAGGAACAGGAACTTCGCCGATCCATGTTCGGCAGTTCAGCAACGCCTCCGGAGGCTTTTCCTGCCATCATCGAGTCACGTCAGAATCTGTATCTCGAATTGAGCAAGGCAAGAGGTGAAGTTGGTGCATTGACGGTGCGAGTCAATGGCCTCAAGAAACAGATCGACAACCTGAAGAAGAATGTCAATGTTATGCCGAAGGTTGAGGCGCAACTCGCCCAACTCAACCGGGACTACGACATCATCAAGCAAACTTACGAAGGCCTGGTCCAACGGCGTGAAGCGACCGCATTGTCCAATCAGGCGGAGACCAGTGCCAGTGATTTCCAGTTTCAGGTGATCGAATCGCCGGTACGGCCAACGTTGCCGGTATCGCCTGATCGTTTCAAGTTGACGCTGGCGGTGCTGCTGATTGGTATTGGAGTAGGCGTAATGGTTGCGATCATCATCGCCCAGGCGCGGGAGTATGTCAGTAACCCAGCGCAGCTCAAGAAGCTGGTCAAGTTTCCCGTCTATGGCGCGGTCACCGAGATCATCAACAACAAACAGCGGTCAAGGGAGCGGCGGGACCTGGCATTGCTCGGTGTTCTCTGGTCCTTGTTGCTGAGCGTTTTTGTTGGATTGCTGTATCTGACAATCAATAACATGAATATTTTCGATCTGCTTATGAGTCGGGGAGGGTTGGTCTGATGAGTATCTATGTCGAGTTGCTGGAGAGAGTGGAGAAGGAAGGAGAATTTTCTACATCCAAAAAGAAGAAGGTCCACGACAAGGCTTCGCATCATGTGGAGAGACAACGGACTGAAGAAGCACCCGATGCGTTGGGTTTGCATGGCAAGGCGGAAACTGGCCTGCCACATACGGAGCAGCAGTGGGATGAAATCCTTGCGGGTCGGTCAACAGTCGAACGGGATCGAAAGACCGAGAGAGAAAAATATGGTCCTCCGGAGACGGAAACGTTCGAACCGTCAATGTCCGAAGGCCCGGGTACCCAACCACGGCCATTAGACGAGCCCCGGCTCGGAGAGGCGACAGACAGTTCCAACCTGGTTGGTGATGAGGTCGATGATAAGCCCAGCCCGGCGGAGTACCTGGTTCGAAATATGGGTGATCGGGAAGGGGGCGAGCGAGTGATTCGTGGCAAGGTCAACGAATCAGAGCATTCGATACTCCCGACGCGGATACTGATTCCGCTACGCAAATTGCGGTCGATGGGTATGGTGACGCCTGACATGGAACACAAGGGTATCGTGGAAGAGTATCGCCACCTCAAGAGAATTTTACTCAGAAATATCCGGCGTGGAGGCGAGGAGATGGGCGTGGGCGTTGCGGTGACCAGCGCGTTGCCGGACGAAGGTAAAACCTTCACGGCCCTCAATCTCGCGATGAGTTTCTCGCTGGAGAAATCGCGTACCGTCTTGTTGGTCGATGCCGATCTCGAGCGGGGTGGCGCGAGCAGTTTTCTCGAGGCTCGTAACGAGAAAGGCCTCAAGGACTATCTCGAAGATCCGTCTCTGAGCGTCGATGACATCGTATATGACACGGATCTGCCCAATATCAAGGTCATTCCCGTGGGTCGCAAACAGAGTGCCACAGCAGAGCTGTTTTCCAGTGATCGCATGGAGAATCTGGTCAGAGAGGTCAGTCACAGTGACGACTATCAATTGGTAATTTTCGACTCGTCTCCGGTTCTGGTCTCTTCTGCAGCCAATATTCTTTCTGGTCTTGTCGATCAGACCTTGGTGGTGGTCAGAGCCAACCAGACGCCAGGGAACATGATTCGAGAGGTGGAAGAGACGCTGGTCGACAGCAAGCAAATCGGCTTCGTACTGAACCGCGTGCCTTACAGCGAAAAGAAACACAACATCTATTACGCCGAGAACGACGCAGCGGCCTAGAACGATGACCCTGGGATTCATCCTGTTCTATATCGTCCTGGTGCTGATTCGGCCTCAGGAGTATATCCAGAGCATGGAAGAGGCGCCGATACTGTCATCGGTATTCGTCGTCACTTTCATCATCTGGTTCCTGAGTGTGAAGAAGGAGTTTCAGGTACCTCAACCTTTGTTGATGACCTCATTCTTCGCGGTGGCCGTGATCTCCGTTGCCGCTTCCGGCTGGGTGGGAGGTTCATTCGAGGCATTCAAGGAGTTGTTGCCCGGTTGGGGGCTGTTCATCATGTTGAGCATGACGGTGGACTCCGCTCGCAAGGTCAGGGTCGTACTGGATGTGATTGCCGTGTGTGCGTTCGTGATCGCCGTACACAGCATTGAACAGAAGGTGACAGGCTACGGTTGGACCGGTTTGCCCATTCGCCCCGACGACGGACGGGTGCATTATCTGGGCATCTTCAACGATCCCAACGATCTGGGAACCTTGCTGGTTTCCACCATTCCGGTATTGATTCACTGGTTTGGGCGCGAGGTATCCGCCACGCTCAAGATCATCTATATGGTGATGATGGGCGCGTTGCTGACATCGATTTATCTGACCGATTCGCGCGGTTCGCTATTGGCTGTTGGTGTCGTGTTACTGATGGAGTTCTGGAAACGCTTTGGGGCGGTCAAGGCGGGTATCCTCGGCAGCGTATTGGCTGGCGTCGGCCTTGCCTATACCCGGCTGTCACAACTCGATGTCAATGAAGCATCGGCTGCTGGGCGACTGGATGCCTGGTATCAGGGTATTGAAATGTTCAAGGCCAACCCTCTGTTGGGGGTAGGTTTTCAGAATTTTACCGAATATCACCACCAGACGGCGCACAACTCATTTGTTCTGGTGTTGGCCGAGACCGGCGTAGTGGGTTTCTTTTTCTGGCTCTCGACCATCCTGGTAACATTTGTGATTATCGTGAATTTTCTTCGCAAGGACAGACAGGAGCTGGGTGTGCCGCCTCAGGGCAGGGCGTTCGATACATGGCAGGATTATCGCTCGATTGCCTGGACCTATCTGGTTATTCTATGTGGTTATATGACCACCATATTTTTCCTTAGCCGTAGCTATGATACCTATTTCAACATCGTATTGGGCGTGGCGGCTGGTCTTTGTCTGGCGCTGCAGAAAAACTATCAGGCACTACCGAAGTTCAGGATCGTCGATCGCATGGGAAACTGGGCGGCCTCAACGGCCGGTGGTGTCGTCGTCATCTATCTGGTTGTCAAGGTACTGCTCAAAATGCAGGCTTGAATACCCATGTCCTATAAAAAGAAGGTTCTCAATTTCACCCTGTTCTCGGGGCTGTCCACCTATCTGGAGTCCTTTGTTGGACTGGTATTGTCCGTGCTCATAGCCCGTCAGTTGGGTGCGGAAGACTTTGGGCGGTATAGCGTGCTGTTGATGATTGCGTCAATTGGCGTGGCGCTCGCCAATGGCGGCACGAAAACAACTGTCATCAAATTCATGGCCGAGGCGAGGGGGAAAGGGGAATGCGGTGTCGCCAGATCGGCATTGAGACATGTGTTGAAGGTTCAGCTGCTCTTTATTCCCGCGACGCTCGTTTTCCTGTTTGCTGGTGTCTCTGTCTATTTCAGTGCGACAGGTGAACTGGTCGAACGGTTTCTCGCCGGGTTGGTTGTGCTGGCGATTGCACCCAAGGCGCTACAACTGTTCTATGTCAGTGTAGCCAAGGGTATGGAATCGTTCAAAAATATATTCCTGATCAATGCGGTCGTGACACCGATCAACTTCCTGATGGTTGTCGTAATCGTGATCGCGGGTGGCGGCCTGGAGGCTTTCGTCATCGCCTATGTGGTGATTTCCTGTGTCTATTTTCTCGCTTCGTGGTACTGGGTGCAGAGGGATATCCGGCGTGAACAGTGCGCGCCAGCGGCGATGCCCCAAGAATTCAGGCAGCGCCTGAACCGTTTTCTGTTGTTGTCCACACTCAATCATGTATTGATTTTTGTGGTTGGCCGTGAAATTGAAATTCTGTTCTTGAGTGGTTTTGGCTACGTTGCTGAAGCAGGTTTCTACAAGGTCGCATTCACCCTGGCAGAGACTGCGATTACGCTGGTGCCTGGCATCTTCGGTTCGGTTCTGCTGCCGGTGATGGCCAAATCACTCGGGCAGTCTGCGGACGTCCAGGCTCGGCGCTTCCGGGAGTCCGGTCGCTTCATGATGATACTGGCTGCACCAATCGTCATATTCGGGGTTGTATTCGCCAAGCCTTTGATTGGCTTTCTCTACAGCGCCGAATATTCGCCCTCGGTATCTGCATTACAGATTTTATTGCTGTTCTTTGGTTTCACCATGCTCAATCAACTTTGCGCCAGCGTATTGCTCAGTCACGACCGGCAGGGCACCGTGATGAAAGTCGTGTTGGTGACGGCGACCATGAACGTGGTGCTGGATTATCTGTTGATCCGTCACTATGCTTTGCCTGGCGCGGTGGCTGCCACGGTGATCACCAAGCTGTCCCATGCAGTCATCTATCAGCTTTTGGTCTCGCGGATACTGGATACACGGCTCGATTACGGCGATTACGTCCACACTTATTTTCTCGCTTTGACAGCGGCGCTACCGGTGTGGGTGATTTACGAAATGATTCCCCGGGTGTATGTGCTGATTCCCGGCGCACTGGTGTTTTTTGCATTGTATATCGTTTTGCTGTTGATCAGCTTCAAGGTGACACGGCTGGAGCTCGAGATTATTCGCTCCGCGCTTTCACGCTATGTATGGATGAACCGCTTTTTTCAGTCACGTTTCTACGCATGGCTGGATCAGCGTTATTTGCGTCATGAAGAGGCGCTGGGGTGAATATGAAAAAACATTGGCTCTTGATAGCAGTGCTTGCGAGTGCTGTGACCGCCCACGCCGGGCTTGGACGACTGGTCGATATGGGGCGCACGCTTGTCAGCAAAATGGCTCATGCGGCTCAAGGCGCGCCGGAGCGTGCTTATGAACCGGCACATTATGATATCGATGAGTTGTCGTGGAATGGACAGCCCATCCATTTGACGATCGATGAGATCTCGCCACAATTGGGGGCCAGTGCGCATGTCGATCAATTGGAATGGCGGGTTGATAAACCCGCCTATGGCGCAGCATTGCAGCCTGGTCATCTCGTAGGCAGAGGTCGTTCGGTGGATTTCAAGCCGGTGCATGCCGGTTTGTGGACCTTGAGCCTCAGTCTCGAGGGTCAACGGATCCAACAACAGGTTCGTCTGCGTCTGTACCGTCTTCAGGCCCAACATCCGCGTATCTTTCTCAACTCCGAGCGGTTGAAGCGGCTGCGAAAGAAAATAGCCGCCGATAGTGAAGACTGGAAATTGTTGAAGAAAGAGACGCGAGGAGACAGCGGCAATATGCTTTCAGAAGCCCTGTATTCGGTATTGTCGGGAGATCCTGACTCCTGTCAGGAAGCCATTCGGGTCGCACACAAGAAAATGCAGGATAAACACCTGGGAAATTCGCGTGGCGGTGATGTGGCCGTGGTCTATGACTGGTGTTACCCGATGATGTCTCCATCGCAGCGGCAATGGTTCATCGATACGCTCAACCGTTGGGCCGACCGTTACATGTCCCGACTCAAAGCGGGAGAGTGGCCGGATCGTACCGGACTAGGCAATTACTGGCCGCGTTTCAGTTATTCGTTTGCTGTCATCGGACTGGCTACCTGGGGTGATAATCCGCGTGCCATGGAGTGGATCAATTACTTTCGTGATGGCCGTTGGCCGATCGAAAAGGGTTTTCTCGACCTCATTGCAGAAGGCGGAGGCTGGCCGGAAGGAATCGTCTATGACGGTATTGCCAATTTCAGTCGGATGCGGGCCGTGGACGCGTGGCGAATCGCCACGGGTGAAGACTTGTTCGAATCCAGCAAATGGTTCAAGGAACGTTTTGGCACATTGTTGCTGCAACACCGTCCCGGCAGTATCGAGAGTTACGATACAGTGTTCCATCCCTACGCATCGAATGGCGATTACGAGCGAAACCGGGATACGATGGACAGTTACTGGCGTATCGCGGCCTTGATCCTGGTCGATCGTTATCCCCGGAAACCCTTGTCGCAGCAGTTGCGTGCCTATTTGTCGGCGCCTCCGACGGCGCGTTCGAATCCATTCATTCAGTACGCCGAACTGATCTGGTTCGATCCTGACGGGCCGGCTGCTCCCCCAACCTTGACAGCCCATTTTGACAAGTCGTTGGGAAAGGTCGCAATGCGCAGTGGATGGCCGGATGGTGCTCGTGACCTGGATAAAAACGTCACCCTGGTCAATTTTCAATGTGGCGATTTCTATAGTTATCACCAGCACCTCGATCAGAATTCTTTTCTGCTCTACCGTAATGCACCGCTATTGCTCGATAGTGGTATCTATAGCGGCAATGGAACCTCGACCCATGATTCCAACTACTATATTCGGACCATCGCTCACAATTCGCTGCTGGTTTATAACCCGGACGAAGATTTCACGCATGTCCGATACAACGCCTATTCCAACGATGGAGGGCAACGTGCAGTCTATCCGGCAACCCGGGCACCGCTTTCGGTAGCACAGTATCTGAAAGATCGTAAGTATTACGATGTCTGCGACATCCTCCACTACAGTGATCAGCCTGCATTTACCTACGTGTCGGGGGATGCGACAAAAGCATACAACAGCGTGCGTTACGCCCAGTCACAAGATACCGATTTGAAACAGAATGTTCCCAAGCTCAAGCACTTCATCAGGGAGCTTGTGTATTTGCGCCCCACCGAAGACAACAAACAGGATTACGTCGTGCTCTATGATCGGGTGGCCGTTACCCGGCCAGCGTTCAGTGGCGAGAATACCAAGCTGTTGTTCCACCTTCAGAACCGTCCCAAAATCGATGGCAGTGGCGAGCAGTTGTCTCCGGGAGAAACCTTGTATCGCAATGCCACACGGGCCGAGGCGGTCAATGGCGATGGAAAGTTATTGCTGTTTTCGGTACTTCCCAAAGCTCACAACCTGCGCCTGGTTGGAGGGCGTGGAAAGAAAGCGTACTGGGTATTTGGCAAAAACTATAACTGGCATTGGAAAAGTGACCAGTCGCTTGAAACCGGTATACAGTCGAATTTTGAGAAAACGCCATATGGTCTGTGGCGCATCGAGCTCGAGCCAGCGGATCAGCAACTTGCGCACAACTTTCTGACCGTGCTGCTGCCCAGTCAGGTGGGGAATGACATCCAAGCGAAGATCGAAGCCGTGGAAGCAGGTACCTTCGAAGGTGTCCGTATCGGTGAAGGAACGCCCAGCCGAGTGTTGCTTTTTGCAAAATCAGCGGAAAGTGACCACCAGCCAGTTGAGCAGATTTCATATCTGGGTGGTGAGGAATCGCAGCTGTACGTTTTCAATCTGAAACCCGGCGCTCATTATACCCGGTTGGCTGGCAGTCATCCCGGAAAAATCACACTCAAAGCCTCCGCGGAAGGTGAGTGGGTGGTTGATACACAAGGTGTCCTGGTGGTTCCCGTTGACCATTTCGCAGCCCGGAGATGAGGGGTTTCAGTGGGCTGCTGAGTAGATGGTCAGCCGTTTTTGAAACGCGGTTCTCAAATTATCGCCATATAATGAACCGCGTGATCAGAAGCTCTTCTAATAGAAGAAGGAAACATCGATATCGCTCTACGTTGTGCTGGGTTTCTGTTTGATTGCAGGAGAAGGCGGCCTGGCTTGGATTTCTCACAGGGT
>Ga0256841_1002080_pt1 | contig 16334 bp, 10 predicted proteins | sample 356308metaG_FD_185971 | JGI IMG/M metagenome (GOLD analysis project Ga0256841, IMG submission 185971) | Hydrothermal vent microbial communities from Mid Atlantic Ridge, Atlantic Ocean - 356-308 | ecosystem: Environmental > Aquatic > Marine > Hydrothermal vents | place: Atlantic Ocean: Mid... | reverse complement strand
AGCCCCTTGGCGGTGGTCATCCGGGAGAAGCGTCCGTCCTCGTAAACCGCCACTCCGGCGCCGCGCGTGCCGATCCAGACCCGGCCCTCCGGCTCCACGTGAAGCGCATTGAGGTCGTCGCTCGGCAGGCCGTCTTCCGTGGTGAAACGGCGCATACCGCCGTCGGCGTCGAAGCGATAGAGTCCGGCGTCGAACGTGCTGACCCAGAGCGCGCCCGTCTCGTCCTCATCGATGGCGCTGATCCGCCCATTCGCCAGGCGGTCGTTCAGGGGATGCGGCGTCAGGGACCCGTCGCGATAGCGCATCAACCCGCCGCCGCGCGTGCCGACCCACAGCGTCCCGTCCCGGCTCTCGAAAAGCGTTTCGATGTTGTTGACGCGAAGGGCCGTATTGCGTTTATCGAAGACGTGGAAGCGAAGGCCGTCAAAGCGGGCGAGGCCTTCCTGCGTGCCCACCCACAGATAGCCGTCGCGGGTCTGGAGCAAGGCCGTGACGGTCTTGACGGGCAATCCCTCCTCGATGCCCCAGCGATCGAGCGCATACTGCGTGACGGCCTTTTCGGGGTCGAGCGAGCGAACCGGTTGCGCAAACGCGAATCCGCCCCCTGCCACCCACAGGAGCGTCGAGGCCAATGCAATGAATATCCGGGACGCCCCAAAAGGCATTCTATGCGTACCATTTTGGTGTCGGGGGAGCCCCCCACCTCCGACGTCGACGTCTCGGCAGGAAATCCATCATCCATCTCGGGATAGAGCTGTCTTGCAGATCCATTCAATGGGAGGCGCTGTTCCCCGGTATCGTCTGTCGCCGGAATGCCTTAAGCGCGCCTCTTCTCTCCCCCATCCCTCGAAAGGACCGGCTCCGACCCTCACATTTTTTTTGAAAAAGAGGGACGAACCCGAGCCTCCGGCTCCCCCGCCCGACCGCGCAAACCTCGCAACACCGGTCGTCGTATACTGCGGGCTCCAGAGGCCTGTATTCGTCGCCCGACGCCCGGGCATGAATCGTTCCTTTCGTTCCTCCTCACCCGCCCCCCGCCCGTCCCCATGGAAACCGTTCTCCTCTCCTCCCACCGTCGCTTTCGTCCGGAAAAGATGCAGAAGGTTCCGGTTTTCGAATCGCCCCGGCTCTTTTTTGATCAGTATTGCCTGTTGCCCGGCCAATTCCAGAAGGTGCACGCGCATGCGCGTGAGGACAAGATCTACGTGGTTCTGGAAGGCAGGGCGGTTTTCGACATCGGCGGCGAGCGGCGGTCGCTCGGGGCGGGGTATGCGGTGATCGCCCGCGCCGGTGTGCCGCACGGCGTCCGAAACGACGGCGACGCGCCGACGACGCTCCTCGTGACGATGGCGCCGCGCCCCGACCGGGCGGGTTGAGCGCCACCGAAGCGGCGGCAAGTCCTACCGTAATCGTGAAATCTTTGCCCGGCCCACGCGTCTCCGGGACCGACAGGGGCGGCAGTCGCCGTCGGCAGTGCGGTGGTACGTGATTTGAACGTAGACGGTCGCGGCGTATCCACCGCGCCGATGAGTCGAGCCCAAGTTGTCCGAGATCCCCATGTCCGCACGAGCCTCCCACCGTCTGTCTCTGCGCGCCCTGTCCGTGGTGCGCATCCCCCTTCGCCTGAGCGACCGCATCCTGCCTGACGATCTCCGCGGCGAGGCCCGACGGCGGGGCCGTCTGCTCATCGTCACGCTCGGCATGATGCTCTTCACGTCCGTGCTTTTTCTGGCGCGCGGTCTCGGTTCGCCCCCCGGCTTCGGCGCGGCCACAGCGGTCATCGCCGCGCAGGCCGTCTTTTTCGGGTCGCTCCTGCTCGTGCTTCACATAACCGGCGCGCCCCGGCTCGCGGGCGGACTCCTCATCATGGAGTTGTCCGTCGTGGCCGCCGCGCTCACGGTCGCCTCGAACGGCGTCGGGCTACACGCACTGTTCTTTCTGCCGGCGCTGCCGGCGCTCGGACTGCTCCTCGTCGATCACCGGCTGGCGGCCGCCGCCGCGCTCCCCATCGCGGCGGCGCTCCTCCGGCCCGTATCGTGGGTTCCGGCGCTGCTCTCCCCTGCCGCCATCGAGACCCTCACCGCTTTCCTCGTGCTCTCGGTCACTCTCGGTCTCGCGGGGCTCGGCCTCCTCGGGTGGGGATACGCCGCGCATCTCCGCCGCCGGCTCTCACATGCCCGCGAGCTGCTCCGGCGGAGCCGCGCCGTCGCCTCGGAGCGCCGGGCCCGGTTCCGGAGCATACAGCAGCGCACCCTTGACGCCGCGACACAAATCCGGCAAGACTACCAGACACGGCACGAAACCGCCCTTGCCGAGTTGCTCCGGCGCCGCGATGAACTCGAACACCTGAAAGCCACGCTCCTGGCCAACATCAGCCATGAGGTGCGAACGCCGTTGACCGGCATCCTCGGCTATCTGGCCGTGCTCGAAGACCTCCTCGAAGAGCACGAACGCGAACTCGCCCGTCCGATCCGCACCCATGCCGAGCACCTTCTCGAAACCCTCAACGCCATCCTGGACCTGTCGCGCCTCGAGCAGGGTCCTCCGCCTCTCGTCTTGCAGCCGATGCCGGCCTGCGTGCCCGTCGCCGAGACCGTGCGCGCCCTCAAGCCACGGGCGCATGAAAAGGGCCTTCGTCTCGAGATGATCGCGCGCGCGCCGGAGGCCTGCGCCCTCCTCGAGACGAAGAGCCTCGACACGATCCTCTTTCACCTGATCTCGAACGCCATCAAATTCACCGAAGAAGGCCGGGTGACCGTGGAAGTGGATGCCGACGAGACCTGGGTGATGGTGCGCGTGCGAGACACCGGTGTGGGCATCGCGCCGCATTTTCTCCCGCATCTCTTTGACGCCTTTCGGCAGGCATCGGCGGGCGAGACCCGCCGCTTCGGCGGCAATGGGATCGGGCTGACGATCGTGAAAAAACTGACCAGCCGACTCCAGGGCGAGGTCATCGTCGAGAGCGCCCCCCGGCAGGGCGCCACCTTCACCGTGCGCTTCCCCCGCGTCGTTCCGTCCTCTCTTCCCGCCACGCTTCCACGCGCCGCCTGAGCCTCTCCGGCGTGTTTCCTCGGTTCCGGCGCTTCCGCCGCGCAACAAGGCCGAAGCGCCGACGTAGAGCCCGTCACCCAAACGCAACGACGTGGAAGCCTTCCCCCGTCCGGTTCGTCTAGTATGGCGAGGGCGGTTTCCCCGGATCTCCGCTCCTCACCCCGCCCCGCGATGGCTTTGAGGCGCTCCGTGCGGCCTGTAACAATTCACGCCGCCCGCCGTTTACTGCCACCGTGATTTGCCCGCCTATCACCAAGCGTTGTCCTCTTGATCATGCACCCCTTTGCTCTCCCGCATCGATGCCTTTCCTTTTTTTGCTTCCTGCTTGGCGCAATGCTCCTCGTGATGCCGGAGCCTGCATCTGCACAGGCGCAGCATGCGCGCACGATCACCTTCGATGAAGCCGTGCGCATCGCGCTCGAACGCAACGTCACGCTCAAACGCGCCCGCAACACGGTCTCGCTCCAGTCAACGACCGTCGCCAAGGAACGCGCCGACTTCCTGCCCAACCTGAACCTCTCCTCGAACGCCAACCGCAACTTCGGCCTCTCGTTCGATCAGACGACGGGCCGCGTCGTCTCCACGACGAGCGACGCCTTCAGTCTCGGCGCCAACTCGTCGATCAACCTGTTCAACGGCTTCGGCGACGTCGCCTCGTACAACCAGGCCAGGCTGACGTTGGAGGCCAATGAGCATTCCTACGACCGCACGCGACAGACCGTGCTCTTCAACGTCATCACCAACTATCTGCAGGTGATCCTCGACCATGAGCAGATCCGCATCCGGCGCGAGGATCTAGAAGCGCAGCGACGGCAGCTCGAGCGCATCGACGAGTTCGTCCGCGTCGGTTCACGTCCCATCTCGGACCTGTACCAGCAACAGGCCACCACGGCCAACAGCGAGCTTCAGTTGCTGGAGGCAGAACGTCTGGCTCAGATCAGCGAGACGCGGTTGATCCAGGTGCTTCAGCTCGATCCTTTTCAGGAATACGAGTTCGTCGCGCCCACGGCGCAGGAGATCAGCCTGATTCCTCAGACGTACGACGCCGAAGCGCTGCTCCGGAGCGCGTTCGATCGACGGGCGGACCTGAAGGCGCAGGAATTGACCATCGCCGCCGCCTCGGAGGGCATCCGCTTTGCCCGGTCCGCCTCACTCCCGCGCCTTTCCCTCTCGGGGGGCCTCAACACCCGGTACTCCAGCCAGCTCCGGCGCGCTTCGGATTTCCAGGAAGTCACCGACCCCGTCACCGGCGAGACCCAGATGATCCCCACCGGCTTTGCCACCGTGCCCTTCGGCAATCAGCTCTCCGACAACCGCTCCGAATTCATCGGTCTGAACCTCCAGATCCCGATCTTCAACCGCTTTCAAACGAAAACCAACGTCGAGCGGGCGCGCGTGCAATATGAGAACGCGCGGCTGGACCTGGAAAACCTGGAACAGTCCGTCGCTTCGGAGGTGCGCCAGGCCTACCTCGACTATCAGACGGCCGTCAAGCGGCTCGACGTGACGGAGAAGCAGCTTCAGGCCGCCCAACAGGCCCTCGACGTGGAGCAGGAGCGATACAACGTGGGCGCCTCCACGCTCGTCGAACTGACGCAGGCGCGCTCGAACTTCGTGCAGGCTTCGAGCAACCGTATCCAGGCGATCTATCGGTTCCATTTTCAGGGTAAGTTGATCGAATACTATCAGGGCATCCTCGATGCCTCGCGGCCGCTCTTTCGCTGATTTTCAGCGGCCCCGTTCGGACCGGCCTCTACGCATCCCGACGCCCTCCCATCAAGCCAACCAAAGGCATGGCAAAACAAAAGAAAAGCGCCACGCGCCGCATTCTGTTTTTGATTATCGCTCTGATCGTGCTGCTCGCCGCCGTCGGCGCCATCGGCAAGGCGACCGGGCTCTTCGGCTCCCGCGACAAGGGCGTGGAGGTGGAGACGGCGAAGGCCGAGTTGCGCACGATCACGCAGGTGGTGACCGCCTCGGGCAAGGTCCAGCCCGAGGTCGAGGTCAAGCTCAGCCCCGACGTCTCCGGAGAGATCATCGAGCTGCGCGTCAAGGAAGGCGACAAGGTGCAGCAGGGCGACCTCCTGGCCCGCATCCGACCGGATTTTTACGAGGCGCAGGTGGAACAGGCCGAAGCCGGCGTCTCTCAGGCGAAGGCGACGCAGGCCCAGCGCCGGGCCGATATGCTCACGGCCGAGATCGAGTACAAACGACAACAGTCCCTCTTCGACAAGCAGGCCATCTCGGAGAGCGATCTCCTGCGCGCCAAGAATCAGTATGACGTGGCCAAAGCCGGATACGACGCCGCCCGCTACTCGGTCGAGAGTGCGGAGGCCCGGCTGCGCGAGGCCCGCGAACAGCTCTCGAAGACGGCCATCTATGCGCCCATGAGCGGCACCGTGAGCAAGCTCGAAGTCGAACTCGGCGAACGCGTCGTCGGCACCACGCAGTTTACGGGCACCGAGATGCTCCGCATCGCCAAGCTCGACCAGATGGAACTCGAAGTGGACGTCAACGAGAACGACGTGGTCAACGTGGCCATCGGCGACACGGCCACCATCGAGATCGACGCCTATCCGGAGCGCGCCTTCCACGGCCTCGTCACCGAAATCGCCAATTCGGCGCGCACCACCGGCGCGGGCACGCAAGAACAGGTGACCAACTTCCCCGTCAAGATCCGCGTGCTCGACCGGCACAACCTCGACCTCGGCAATACGGCCCGGCAGACGCTTCAGAGCGAAGAGGTGCCTCTCCCCACCGAAGACACGCCCCAGTTCCGCCCCGGCATGAGCGGCACCGTGGACATCTACACCAAGACCGTCCACGACGTCGTCTCCGTGCCCATCCAGGCCGTCACCGTGCGCGACTTCGTAAAAGTCAAACCCTCCGAGGAAGCGCCCGCCGATTCCACGAAGGAGCGCGCCGAGCCGTCGCTCAAAGAAGACCTCCGCAAGGTCGTCTTCCTCGTCGAGAACGGAAAGGCCAAGATGGTCGAGGTCGAAACCGGCATCTCGGACGACACCCACATCGAGATCAAGCGCGGCCTCCAGGGTGGAGAAGAGGTCGTCATCGGGCCGTATCGCGTGGTCAGCCGCATGCTCAAGCCGGACGACCCGGTGCGGATCAAGAAAGAAGGCGAGGCGCGCGGCCCGGTCGCCTCGTCCGAATAAACCGCCCCCGGATGCCTCCTTCCCGAAGACCAGACGCTGAAAGAACCGACATGGGAGCAACCCCGAGCGACGGCCGGCCATTGATCGAGTTGATCGACATCGCGAAAGTCTACCAGATGGGCACGCAGAAAGTGCACGCGCTGGCGGGTGTCTCGCTCACGGTCCACCCGAACGAGTACATCGCCGTGATGGGTCCCTCCGGCTCGGGCAAGTCGACCATGATGAACATCATCGGCTGCCTCGACGTGCCCACCACGGGCGCGTACATCCTCAACGGCCAGCGCGTGAGCGAGATGACGGACGACGAACTCGCGGAGGTGCGCAACAAGGAGATCGGCTTCGTCTTTCAGACGTTCAATCTGTTGCCCCGGGTGAACTGCCTGCAGAACGTGGAGTTGCCGCTCATCTACTCCGGCATCCGGCGACGGGAGCGGCGGGAGATGGCCGAGCGCGCGCTTTACAACGTCGGTCTCGGCGACCGCATCGATCACAAGCCGAACGAGCTCTCCGGCGGTCAGCGGCAGCGTGTGGCCGTGGCGCGGGCCCTCGTCAACAACCCCTCGCTGCTGCTCGCCGACGAGCCGACGGGCAACCTCGACACGCGCACCGGCGAGGAGATCCTTCGTCTCTTCGAAACGCTCTATCGCAAGGGCAACACCATCATGCTCGTCACACACGAGGCTGAGATCGCCAAGCACGCCCGCCGCATCGTGCGCCTCCGCGACGGACGCATCGAGCACGACGAGCCCGTGCCGCATCCGACGCTCGCCCACCTCGACCTCGCCGACCTCGAAACCGAGGCCCTCCACGCGGCCTGACCCTCCCGCGCTTCGGAGACGGGAACCGATATTCGCAAAAGGCGTTTCGGACTGCCTGTAAACGATATGCCGCGTTCGTCTAGGGGTCTAGGACGCCGGCCTCTCACGCCGGTAACACGGGTTCAAATCCCGTACGCGGTACCCAGCCTCGGAGCGCCTTCTCCGGGGCTTTTTGTTTGCGATCGCCTCACGAAAAAAAAGCGGCTCCGGTTTCCCGAAGCCGCTCGTCTTTTCATGACCGGGCCTGCGTCATTCGCCTTTGCCTTGCTCCCCGTCCGGGGAAGCCTGCTTCTTGGGCATGAGCACGTTGTCGATCAGGCCGTACTCTTTGGCCTCTTCCGCGCCCATCCAGTAATCCCGGTCGGCGTCGGCCTCGATCTTGTTGACGTCCTGCCCCGTATGTTCGGCGAGGATCTCATAGAGCCGACGCTTCATCTTCAGGATCTCCCGCGCGTGGATCTCGATGTCGGAAGCCTGCCCCTGCACGCCGCCCATCCAGGGCTGGTGGATCATGATGCGCGAGTTCGGCAGCGCGGCGCGTTTGCCCGCCGCGCCCGCCGCCAGCAACACCGAGCCCATCGACGCGGCCAGACCGACGCAGATCGTCGCCACGGGACAGCTGATGTACTGCATCGTATCGTAGACGGCGAGCCCGCTGTCGATGGAACCGCCGGGCGAGTTGACATAAATGTTGATGTCGCGCTCGGGGTCTTCGCTGGCGAGGTAGAGCAACTGGGCCACCATCAGGTTCGCCACCTGATCGTTGATCGCCGTGCCGAGAATGATGATGCGTTCTTTCAGGAGCCGGCTGAAGATGTCGTAGGCGCGCTCGCCGCGGGTGGTCTGCTCCACCACCATCGGCACGAGCGCGCCCATCGAGTTCTCCTTAAAGGGACCGCTGTAGATCCCGCCCGGCGGCGTGCCCAGGCCCTTGCTGAATTTCAAAAAATCATCAACCATCGTTGCCTTCCATCGGGTTCAGAATGATGCGACGCAGAGCGGGCCTCGAAGAGCCGCGCCCTTCTGCCGCCCCTGTTTTACGCCTGATGCAACCGTGCCGGAACGGCGTTAGTTCCGTCGCCGAAACACCGTTCCGGGGCGCGCGCCCGCGCCATCCGCGCCGCCCTCCATGTGGGGCGCAGGCGGCCTGCGACGGCGGCCCCGGTCTCCGGAACGTCTCGCTCAGGCTTGCTCCCGGGCCTCGTCTTTACCGGCTTCCGGCGCGGCCGCTTCCGGCGCGGCCGCTTCCGTCACCTCCGCCCCGGCGGCTTCCGGCTCCTCGCCCTCGATGATCTCGAATTCCGCTTCGGAAGCCTGTTGCGCTTCCTCGGCGAGACGCTGCGCCTCCTCCTCGCGCGCCTTCATCTCCGCCTCGTACGTCTCCAGGTCTTTCTCGACGACCTCGAACTTCGCCTCCAGGGCTTTGAAGACCTTCTCGTTGAGCAGGCGCTGGTCGAGTTGATCCATCAGCGTCCGGTTCACCTGATAATACTGGCGGAGGTCGTCGGCGGAGAACTCGGCTTCGGCGGCCATCTCCTCGAAGTGCGCCATCCGGTCTTCGTCCGTCACCGCCAGCCCTTCCTGCTCGATGAGCTTGTCCCGGATGAACATCCACCGCGCCTGCCGCACGGCGTCGGGCTTACGGCTCTGAAGGTAGCCGGACAGGTCGAAGCCCTCGGGGATCTCGCCTCCGACGTACTGTTTCAATTCATCGACGAACGACTCGAGGTACATGCCGACGACCGACTCCGGCACCGGGATCGGGTGGCGTTCCACGAGCCGTTCCACCATCTCTCCTTCCATGAGCTCGCGCCCGCGCTTCTCCCACATCTCTTCGAGATGCTTCCGGATGTCGGCGCGAAGGTCTTCCACGCGCTCGATGCGGCCCTCGGTGAGTTCCTTGACGAACTCGTCGTCGAGTTCGGGCATCTCCCGCCGCTTCACTTCCCGGATCGTCACGTCATACGTGTGGGTGTGATGCGGAGCGCCGGAACCGGCGTCGCCGTGGTCATGATCGTGCGCCAGCGTCACGCGGACCGTCTCGCCCGCTTTCTTTCCAACGAGCGGCTTGCGGAGCGCTTCGGGCGTCTCCTCGTCGTTGAGGAAAAAGGCGCGCTCCGTCTTTTGCCCGATGATCGGGGTCCCGCTCGCCTCGTCGATGGTCTGCATCTCGACCTCGACGTAGTCCTCGGGACCGGCGGGCTCGTCTACCGGAACGAGGTCGGCCTCTTTTTCGAGCAGGCGCTCGATCTCCCGCTCGACCTCCTCGTCGGTGACCTCGTGGACGAGCCGCGTCACCTGTTCGCCGGACAGGTCTTCGAGTTCGAACGTGGGCCGCACACCGAAGCGCACCGCGGCGTGAAGATCGCCTTCGAGTTCATAGTCGAGCCGTGTCAGGACGGGTTGCCCGAGCACCTCGTACGCGCCCTTTTCGAGCACTTCGCTCTCATAGACTTTCTGCACCCGCTCGGCCGCCAGCGTCTCGCCGATCTCCTGCCCGTGGAGTTTTTTCACGAGCGAAAGCGGCACTTTGCCGGGCCGGAAGCCGCGCATGGTGGCCCGGCTTCGCTGCGCCCGAAGCGCCTTGTTGAGCTCTTCCGCCAGTTCTTCGGCGGGAATGGTCACGTCGAACTCGTACTCGACGTCGCTGATCTGTTTGATCTCTGTCTGCATCGTCCTCTGGAATGCGCGTCCGGGGCCGGCCCAGAGGCCGGGTCCGACGGCGGTCTATCGACAAGAAAAGGGATGCTCGGGCACCCCTCCGTGAAAAGATATCCTGACCTTGAACGCCTTCATGCGGCGGGGTAGAGCGCCTTTTTCGGCGGCGTCGCATGACGTTTCAGCTTCGGCATGAGCTCTTCGATCTTGAACTTCCACAGGCCCGCGCTCCGGATCCACACCCGGATCGTCTCCCCGTCGTGAAGGGTGAGCACGAGGTTGGCGGTGCGGCGATCCCGCACCCCGTCGATCCACTCGACCGAGGCCACGTCGGCCAGCGAGACGAGGCGTCGGTGCGGCCCGCGCCATCCCATCCCGGAAAACACCAGACGGTCCTCGAAGAGCCGGGCGCGCGCCCGCGCCAGCCGCCGCCCCTCATACCGGAACGGTCCCGTCATCACCGTGATCTCGCGCATGAGCTTTTCCGAGCCTGTGAGTTCTCTCGTGTGAACCGTGTGCGTAGGATTTACCGAAGAGCATCCGGCTCGCTATCGACCCTGCCGAACGGGATAAGTTCTTCCCTTTTCGACAAAAAAGTGCCACCGTGCCGACTTTTTCACGAAAACTCAGAAGTCAAAGCCAACGGAGAGATAGACGTTTCGTGGGCCGAAGCTGCGCCCGTCGTAGGGCCAGGCGAAGTCGAGGCGGACCGGATAGCCGAGCAGGATCGTGCGCAGCCCGAAGCCCGCGCCGACGAGCAGGTCGTCGAAGACGCGCTTGCCGTCCTCGTTCCGGCGGAAGACGTTGAACCGTTTGTCGAGGCCGCGCCCGCCCCACACGCCCCCCACGTCGGTGAAAGCCACGCCCTGGATGTTGTAGAGGGGGAGGATCGGCAGCGGTCCCGGCAAGAGCGCCGCCACGAGCGGGAAGCGAAACTCGGCGTTGAGGAGCCCGAAATACGAGCCGTTGCGCGCGTTGATGTCGAAGCCGCGCAGGGGCAGGATGGGGGTGGCGAAGACGAAGTCGGTGAGGTCGTCGATGGGGAAGCCGTTGACCTCGTCGAAGGAGCGGTTGATCCAGTTGAGCACGCCGGAGCTGTAGAAGAGCTGCCGGTTCGGGCCGAAAGAAGCGCCGCCGGAGGTGCGGAGGGCGAAGCTGTACCGGCCGCGCCCGAACGAGGCGTACCCGCGCGCGTCGGCGAGCACGGAGAAGAACCGCACCTGTCGGTCGTTGAAGCTGAAGGGGCTGCCGGAGAGACTCAGCGCCACGCGCGTCCCGCCGGAAGGCGCGAGGAAGCCCGGCGTGGTGACGTCGCGTGTGAAGGTGACCGACGGGTAGAGGAGCGTCCGCGTCTGCGACGGCTCGGCGGCGTCGGTGATGTCGGCCTGGCTGACGCCGACGACGGACAGATCCACGTCGAGACGACGGAACTTGTCGAACGGATAGCCGGCCGACAGGCTCATGCCGTACTGCCGGTAGCGGAAGTACGTGGGCGAGGGCCTGCGGAAATCGGGGAGCAGGCGCGAGGTGTGAAAACCGGTGAAGCTCCAGTCGGTGCGGCGCGGCAGGTAATCGTAGGCGATGATGTAGTCCGAATTGCGGAGATCGATGAGCAAGTTCGTGGCCACGACGATGCGGTGGTTGCCGAGCATGTCGGAGAACATCATCTGCGTGATGCCCTGCACCCCGTAGAGCACGTCATAACCCGCCGTGCCGTAGACGATGTCGGGCGAGAAGCTGAGCCGGTATTTTTTCGGTTTGAAGTTGCCTTCGGCGTCGAGGTTGTCCGTCGGGTGAAAGGGGTCGTCGAAGGGGTCGTCGTCCTCGTAGCCGGCTTCCCGGCGTCGTTCGCGGCGTTCGCGGCGGACCTCCTCGAAGGCGCTGGTGAACGTGTAGTCCGGGAAATCGACGCGCACGCCGCCGGTGTGCAGGCTGTCGGTGACGAGAGGAGGCGGGGCGGCGTCCGTGTCGGCGGCGCCTTCGAAAGAGGCGGAGAACGGAGGCTGCGCCGCCGCCAGCAGGAGCGAGCGCGGGTCGCGGGTGCGGTCGCGGGCATACGGCGCGCCGTCGGAGGCGTCGCGGAGGAAGGGGTTGCTCTGCCGGAGCGCGGGGCGGGCCAGCGCCAGCGCGGGGGCGGGCGCGGAAGTCTCTTTCATCGCCCGTTGCGCCCACACGTTCGGCGCGAGCGGAGCGCGCCCCGGGTCCCGCTCGAAAGGCGCACGCAGGATGAAGATCGACGGCGTGCCTTCGCGCAGGCTCACGAGCGCCGCGCGCTGCCCGTCCGCCGAGAGCGCCACCTGCATCACCCCCACCGCCAGATCCGTGAGCGGCCGTTCGACGCCCGTGGCGAGATCCTTTTCATACAGGTTGTACACCCCGTTCCGGTCCGAGACGAAGAGCAGCCGGTTCGGGTCCGCGCCAAACTTTGCGTGCTTGTCGTCCCATTGTTCGTCGAACGTGAGCCGTTCCAGGCGGTCCGCGCCGAAGTTCAGGCGATAGACGTCGAACTGGTGATAGTCCTGATCGATCATCCGGAAGGCGTCGCCCCGATAGCGTCCCGTTTCGAGGTGGGCGCCCCGGTCGCTGTGAAAGACGAGGGCCGCGCCGTCCGGGCTCCACGCCGGCTCGTGGTCGCTGAAGACATCGTTCGTATAGTTGACCGACCGGCCCGTGGCCAGGTCGAGCACGAAGAGGTCGCTCTGTCCGTCCACCGACGCTTCGAAGGCGATGCGCGCGCCGTCCGGGCTCCACGCCACGGACAGGATCTGATCGACGTCGGGGACGCGGTAGTGCGTCGCGGCGCGGGTGCGCACGTCCACCACGGCGACGGCGTCGCTCGGCCCGCTCTTGACGGCCAGCGCGATCTTCTCCCCGTCGGGGCTCCACGAAAGGCCGGGCGTGAGGATGCGCAGGCTCTCGAAGGCCGTGCTCGTCTGCCCGGCCACCAGCTTTCGAAGGATCGCGCCGTCCGTGACATTGGCCAGATAGACGTCGAAGAGGCCGTTCTTCGTGGTGACGTACGCCAGCCGGTCTCCCTGCGGCGAGAGCGCGGGGCTGGTGTTGTAGAAGCCGTCCTCGCGCGTGATGAGCGGTCGGGCAATGACGCCGAGATCCTCGCGGGCGGCCACCTCGGGGAAATAGACCTCGCGGAGCGCTTTGTGCCAGCGCCGGGAGAGGTCTTCCAGCGAAAGGCCCGTCGCCCGCCGGAAGGCGCCGTCCACCGAACGCCCGGCCTTCAAGCGCTGAAGTATGTCGGCGATCTTCTCTTCCCCGTACTGCTCGGCCACGTAATCCCACACGCTCTGCCCGCCGCGATAGGCAAAGAAACCGTCGAGGCGCTCGATGGAGGGCAGATGATCGTCGAGAATCGCCTCCCGCACGTACATGTCGGAGTCGGTGTCCCACCCGAGGGCGGCATACTCGGCCAGCCCTTCGTTGAACCACAACGGCAGCCGAAGCCGGATGTTGTTTTGAAGAATGGCCTGAATCGACCCGCCATACAGCATATCGTTGAGGACGGCGTGGACGAGTTCGTGGTGCACCACACGGCGGAAATCCCGATAGTCGCCGGTGAACGGCACGGCGATGCGATTTTTGAACAGTTCGGTGACGCCGCCGATGCCCTCGGAGTAGGCAGGCAGGTCCACCGCATTGGTCACCGCAAAATCGTTGTGGCTCAGATAGACGATCAGGGGAATGCGGTGCGTGAGGCGGTATTGGAAGAGCCGTGTGATCTGCGCGTACGCCTGCTCCGCCGCCCGCGCCGTGAAGCCGGCCAGGCGCTCTCCCCCCTCATAATAATAGACGTCGAAGTGCTCCGACTGCACGTAGTGCCACGTCTCGGCCCGGTACTGCACCTTGTTTTTTCCGAACCGGAAATACTGGGCCGATGCCCGTCCCGCCACCGCTCCCGTCACCGCCCCCGCCACGAGCAGGGCCGCCGCCATCCTCCGGACCCGACACCACGACACGTTCGACATTGGAAAGGGGAAATTTACACGCGGAGAGACACCGGGTTCTAACCGACGCCTTCCCCCAAGTTCCTGAAATCCAAGGCAAAAAGGGAGCCGTCAAAGGCGCGCATCCGCTCGCGTCAGGGGGCGCACCTTCGGTCGCATCGAGGTCACACACCCATACCTCCACCCATTTCGCGTCGGGGCGTTCGTCCTCCCCCGGACCAGCCGTCCTCTCCCACGGATCGCTCTCCCGAGCGCGGCGCTCAGGCATACCGGATCCATCGGAGGAGGTCCTTGAGGCGCGCTTTTTTGCCGTACATGAGGATGCCGACGCGATAGACGCGGGCGCTCACCCAGATCGCCCCGATGAACGCGCCGACGAGCAAGAGGAACGAGAGCGACACCTGCCAGAAGGGCACGTCGGTGACGGCCACGCGCACCACCATCGGGATGGGCGAGAAGAAGGGGATCATCGACAGGAGCACCGCCAGCGTGGAGTTGGGCGCTTCGATGACCGGCTGGATGAAGATGATCGAGATGATGATAGGCATCATCACCGGCAGGAGCAGGGACTGGGCGTCCTGCTGCTGTTCCACCGCCGAGCCGATGGCGGCGAAGAGGCTGGCATAAAGCAGATAGCCCGCGAGGAAGAAGAGCACGAACCACACGAAGACGTCCGGCGAGAGGTGCGGCGGGGTGAAGTTGGCCGCGGCCAGCAGTTCCTCCTGCGAGGCGTCGACCGGGAGGTTCAGCTTCGCCGGGTCGAGGAAGAGCGAGAGGATGGTCCCCGAGAAGAGCGTCCCTGCCATGATGAGCGCCGCCCACACCACCATCTGCACCAGCCCCATCGCGCCGATGCCGAGCACCTTGCCCATGAGCAGTTGAAAGGGCCGCACCGACGAGACGATGATTTCGACCACACGGCTGAGCTTCTCCTCGATGACGCCCTGCATCACCACGGAGCCGTAGATGAGCATGGCCAGATAGATGAGGAAACCCATGATGAACCCGACCACGATGTACGCGCCCGTGTCCCCGGCGGTCTCGCCCGCTTCGGTCAGCTTCACCATGCGGATCGGCACGCGTTGCTTCAGGATGTCGATCACTTCGAGCGGCACGTTGCGCCGAAGCAGCCGTTGTTTCTCGACGGCGCTCCGCACCCGCCCCGCAATTTCTCCCTGAAAGACCGAGGCCCCGCCGCCCTCCGGCGAGTAGTACACGGCTTCTCCCTCACCGTCGAGCAACCCGGCCGGGAGCACCAGATAGCCGTCGTATCGGCCCGCCATCACCGCGCTCCGCACCGAATCCGGCGGGACGTCGGGCGCGACGAACCGGTACCGTTCGTCCGACGACGCCTCCAGATCCGGCAACAGCACGCCCGTCTCGTCGACCACCGCGATGGTGCGTTCTCCGCCTTCCATGGCCGAAACCGCCACCACGCCGATGATGACGAAGAAGGCGATCAACGCGATGGGACCGAGCAACGTGGTGAGGATGAACCACTTCGAACGCACCCGTCGCAAGAATTCGTTCTTGAGGACGATCCAGATTTTGCTCATAGCATCAACGGCTCAAAATGAGAGGGCGCGCCCACCCCGCGAACGCCGGTCCACGCGGTCATCCGGCGGCGGCCCCGTACGCTTCCGGCTCCTGCCGCCGGCCGCTCACGACGGTGACGAAGATTTCCCGCAGCGGCGGCTCCACGAGTTCGAAGCGCGTAATCTCCCGCACGCCGGCCAGGGCCCGTTCGAGCACGCGACGCGGCGTCGCCCCGTCGAGCAGGCGAAGCTCCGCGTGACTCCGGCTCCGCATACTCAGCCGCGCCAGCCCTTCGGCTTCGATCTCGTCAAGGAACGCATCGTCGCCGTCGAAGTCGAGCAGGATGGTGTTGCGCCCGAAGCGACGTTTCACCTCGCGAAGCGCTCCCTGCAGCACGATCTCCCCCTTCGAGATCAGGCAGATGTCGTCGCACAACTGTTCCACCTGTTCCATGCGGTGTGAGGCAAAGAGGATCGTGCGCCCGTCCTCCTTCAGTTCCATGATGACGTCGTTGAGCAACTCGGCATTGATCGGGTCGAGGCCGCCGAAAGGCTCGTCGAGGATGAGCAGTTCGGGCGCATGGAGGATGGTGGCGATGAACTGCACTTTCTGCTGCATCCCCTTGGAGAGCTCCTCGGTTTTCTTCCCGGCCCAGTCGCTCGCGCCGAAACGGTCGAGCCAGTGCCGCACCCTCTTCCGGGCGTCGGAGCGCGAGAGCCCCTTCAGTTCGGCCAGGTAGACCAGTTGCTCGCCCACCTTCATCTTCTTGTACAACCCCCGCTCTTCGGGCAGATAGCCCATGCGCTCCTGGCTCCACGGTCCCACCGGTTGACCGTCGAGCAGCACCCGCCCCTCATCCGGCACGGTGATGTACGCAATCATGCGAATGGTGGAGGTCTTGCCCGCGCCGTTGGGACCGAGCAGGCCGAGGATTCGACCCGGATGCGCCGTGAAGGAGACACGGTTCACGGCCACGAGGTCGCCGTATCGCTTCGTCACGTTCTCGAGAGAGAGCATCATGGGCCTGCCGCGGATCGCAAAAAAAAACAACCTCTTCTTCGAGCCCCTCCTCCAAAAGTTGCGCAGAAGGTCAGGCGCAACGGGGCCGTCGCTCGCCTCGGGAAGACGGTCCTGCCGAAGGG
>Ga0256841_1002079_pt1 | contig 16342 bp, 15 predicted proteins | sample 356308metaG_FD_185971 | JGI IMG/M metagenome (GOLD analysis project Ga0256841, IMG submission 185971) | Hydrothermal vent microbial communities from Mid Atlantic Ridge, Atlantic Ocean - 356-308 | ecosystem: Environmental > Aquatic > Marine > Hydrothermal vents | place: Atlantic Ocean: Mid... | reverse complement strand
TATTACCGGTCAAGTAATTACCGTTGACGGCGGCATGGTTATGTAATTTTTCTAATAAACTTATTTTCATTAATAATAACGGAGTGTAAAATGGACGTTGAAGCTAAAGTTAAAGAAATAATAATTGATAAATTGGGAGTTGAAGATTCGCAAATTACTCCCGAGGCTTCTTTCACTAATGACTTAGGCGCAGATTCACTTGATATAGTTGAATTGGTAATGGGATTCGAATCGGAATTTGATATTTCTATTCCCGATGAAGATGCCGAAAAAATTTCTACGGTAGGCGATGCTATTAATTATTTAAAAGAAAAAACCGCCGAATCCTAAATTGGATTATTCCCGTTAAAGGGTAATCAATAACTAAAATTACTTTTTTGGTTACCCTGTTTTTATTTAGATCAATAAAATGGAGAATTAATGAGTAAACGACGAGTTGTAGTCACCGGTATGGGTGCAGTTACGCCAATTGGAAATAGTCTTTCCGAATTTTGGGAAGGTTTAGTAACCGGAAAAAACGGTGCAAATTTAATTACCAAATTCGATTTTTCAAATTTTAATACTCATTTTGCATGTGAACTAAAAGATTTTGATGCTTCTCAATATATTGATCGAAAAGCTGTCAGAAGAATGGACCCGTTTACGCAATACGCGCTTACAACTGCAATAATGGCAATGGAAGACTCCGGATTAGACTTGGAAAAAGTCGATAAAGAAAGATTCGGTGTTATTTACGGAAGCGGTATTGGCGGAATGGATACTTTCGAAACGCAGCATACAAATTTTATAAACGGAGGTCCGAGAAAAATAAGTCCCTTTTTCGTACCTATGATGATTTCGGATATTGCCGCAGGACAAATATCAATTAAGTATGGATTGAAGGGACCAAATTACGCAACCACTTCCGCGTGTGCCACTTCTTCCCACGCAATTGCCGATGCTTTTATCCTTGTGCAAAGAGGTTCAGCCGATTTGATGGTATGCGGCGGAGCCGAAGCAGCTATTACTCCAATGTCAATAGGAGGATTTAACGCAGCACGCGCCATTTCTACTTGGAACGATAAATACGAAAAAGCTTCACGCCCGTTCGATAAAGACCGCAACGGTTTTGTTATGGGTGAAGGTTCCGGGACATTAATTATTGAAGAGTATGAACATGCTTTGAACAGAGGTGCAAAAATTTACGGCGAAATTATCGGCGTGGGATTAACCGGCGATGCTTATCACATTACAGCACCCGCTCCTCATGGCGAAGGCGCTTTCCGTTCGATGCGCGAAGCAGTTAAAGATGCCGGTATTGAACCCGAAAAAATAGATTACATTAACGCTCACGGAACTTCCACGGAATTAAACGATAAACATGAAACCGAAGCAATAAAAAGATTATTCGGCGATCATGCTTATCAAATGTTGGTCAGTTCAACAAAATCGATGACTGGTCATTTGCTTGGAGCAGCCGGGGCAATTGAAGCTATTGCTACAATCCTCGCTCTGAAAAACGGAATTGTTCCTCCTACAATAAATTTAGACGAACCGAGCGAAGACTGCGATCTTAATTATGTTCCTTATAATTCGGTAAAAAAGGATATAAAATACGCTTTAAGCAATACTTTCGGGTTCGGCGGGCACAACGCCACATTATGTTTTAAAAAATATGAGGAGTAATTTTTGAAAAAAAAGTTTTTCAAAAATGCATTTGCCAATTTCAGAGAAAAGCTTTTTTCTAAAAATAATTTAGCCGATAACCAATTAAATATAACCGGAATCGAAAATCTGGTTGGGTATAAAATCAATAATCCTTCTCTTTTTAAGACTGCCTTCACACACAGGTCTGTTTTAGAAAACGGACAACAGTCAACTGTATCAAACGAAAGATTGGAATTCCTCGGTGATTCTATTCTTGGTTTTATTGTAGGCAAATACCTTTATTTAAGATTCCCGGATAAAGACGAAGGCTTTCTTACAAAATTCCGCTCTAATATTGTAATGAAAGAATCTCTTTACGGTATTGCCAAAGAGAATAATTTACAAAATTTAATATTATACAATAAAAAGTTTATCAATCCTCAATCCGAAGGATTTAAATCTATTTGCGCCGATACAATGGAAGCAATAATAGCCGCAGTTTATTTCGACGGCGGGTTGGAAAAAGCGGAAGATTTTGTAATTAAAAAAATTATTTTGCCTTATTTTTCTGAACATGAAACCTTTATAGATACCAACTATAAGGGAATATTGCTTGAATATTCGCATACAAAAAAAATATCCCCTCCAAAATACGAAATCATAAAAGAGGAAGGTCCTCCTCATAATAAACACTTTTTTGTTAAAGTTACTGTTGGAAACACTATAGAAGGGTTTGGCGAAGGTAAAAGCAAAAAATCTGCAGAGCAAGAAGCCGCATTTAATGCAATTTCTAAATTGGATCTGTGATTTTTAATGTTTTTGTTTTTAACTTTCAATTTATTCCAATAATTTTGGTTGCCTTTGCAGCAGTTCTTTTTTTAATAATTCTACTAAGAAATTTTGCAGTTTTGTGTAAATTTAAGTTAATAAAAATAAACTGTATTTTAAGAAAGAGTTACAATTTAGAAAATAAATTTTGAGAGAAAAAAATGAATAATTTAGAATTTACCGACCGGTTTGAAAGCAGACACATCGGCGTTTCCGATAATGAACAAAAAGAAATGTTAAACGATATTGGCGTTAATTCTCTGGAAGAACTAATTGATTTAACGGTGCCAGGAAATATAAGGATTAAGTCCGAACCGGAATTGCCTGAACCGGTTAGTGAATATGAAGTGCTAAACGAATTAAAAGAAATTGCAAAAAAGAACAACGTTTATAAATCGTATATCGGGATGGGATATTACGGAACAATATTGCCTTCCGTTATAAAACGGAATATTCTTGAAAATCCGGGCTGGTATACGCAATACACACCTTACCAACCGGAAATATCGCAAGGCAGACTGGAAGCATTAATTAATTTTCAAACTACAGTTTGTGATTTGACTGCACTTCCTTTGGCAAATGCATCTTTATTGGATGAAGCAACCGCTGCTGCCGAAGCAATGATGATGTGTTATAATGCGCGTCCGAAAGAGAAAAAAAATGCTAATGTTTTATTAATGTCCAAAGAAATTTTTCCGCAAACAATAGATGTGATTAAGACCAGAGCATTACCAAGAAATATTGAGTTAAGAATAGTTCCCACAAAAGAAATGGAATTGAACGATGACGTTTTTGCATTATTAGTCCAATATCCCAATGATTCGGGAAATGTAATTGATTATCAAGATTTGTTTTCAAGGTCTGCAGAAAAAAACATATTAAACATAGTAATAGCCGATTTATTGAGTCTTACACTACTTAAAGCGCCGGGGGAATTCGGAGCGGATGTGGCTGTTGGCACTACACAAAGATTCGGAGTGCCGATGGGTTTCGGCGGACCTCACGCGGCTTATTTTGCAACGAAAGATAAATTCAAAAGATTTACTCCCGGTAGAATTATAGGTGTGTCGGTCGATAGCCGTAACAGATTTGTTTATAGAATGGCTCTTCAAACAAGGGAACAGCATATAAAAAGAGAACGTGCAACAAGTAATATTTGTACTGCCCAAGCTTTACTTGCAATTATGGCCGGTATGTACGCTGTTTATCACGGAGCAAAAGGATTAACCGCAATTGCAAGCAGAATACATTCTTTAACAACAATATTAGATAATAACTTAAAACAGCTGGGTTTTACACAAACAAATGAGGTTTATTTCGATACGCTTAAAATTGTGGTTAAATCCAAAGGTGATTTACAAGGAATTCAGAAAATTGCTAAAAACAAAAAAGTGAATTTCAGATATTTCGATTCCTTTGCCATAGGAATTTCGCTGGATGAGACCACAACTTTGGAAGACGTAAAAACAATTGTGAAAATTTTTGCTGAAGAATCGGCTAAAGATTTTGTGAGTTCAAAGTTCGAAAAAAACGTGCAAATTACCGAGGATAATATTCCCGGATCGCTCAAAAGAAAATCGACGTTCTTAACGCATCCGGTTTTCAATAAATATTATTCTGAAACGGAAATGATGAGATATATAAAGTCGCTTGAAAACAAAGACCTTTCGCTTACAAGATCAATGATACCCCTCGGCTCTTGCACAATGAAATTGAATGCGGCTACTGAATTAATTCCCATTACCTGGCCGGAATTTAGCGATTTGCATCCGTTTATTCCTAGCGATCAATCAAAAGGTTATTTGGAACTATTTGATAAACTGGAAAAATATTTATGCGAATTGACCGGCTTTTCCGCAGTTTCTTTTCAACCAAATTCCGGAGCACAAGGTGAGTTTGCGGGATTAATGACAATTAGAGCATATCATCATCATAAAGGTGACTCTAATAGAAATGTTGTTCTTATTCCTTCTTCGGCTCACGGTACAAATCCTGCAAGCGCCGTAATGGCGGGAAACGAGGTTGTTATTGTTAAGTGTGACGATAACGGGAACATTGAACTAAACGATTTGAAGGAAAAAGCAGAACTTTATAAAGACAGATTATCGGCTTTTATGGTTACGTATCCTTCAACCCACGGCATTTTCGAGACGGATATAAAAGAGATGATTGATATTGTGCATCAGAACGGCGGTTTGGTTCACATGGACGGCGCAAATATGAACGCCCAATTGGGATTAACAACACCGGCCGAGATGGGAGCCGATGTTTGTCATTTAAATTTGCATAAAACCTTTGCCATTCCTCACGGCGGAGGAGGTCCCGGTGTTGGACCAATCGCAGTGGCAAAACATTTAGTCCCGTTTTTACCCGGGCATCCGATTGTTAATATCAATAATAGTAATTCAATTTCGGCTGTTTCGGCTGCTCCTTGGGGCAGCGCCAATATTTTGGTTATTTCTTATGCTTTTATTAGAATGCTTGGAACAAAAGGATTAAAAAAAGTTGCAGAAATATCAATATTAAACGCCAATTATCTAAAAGCCAAGTTAGAAAAATATTATAAGGTACTTTATAAAGGTGCTAACGGTTATGTAGGTCACGAGCTTATTTTCGATACCAGGGAATTTAAGCATACCGTGCACGTTGAAGTAGACGATATTGCAAAAAGATTAATGGATTACGGATTTCATGCTCCAACGGTTTCTTTTCCTGTTCCCGGCACATTAATGGTTGAACCTACCGAAAGCGAATCGAAAGCGGAGTTGGACAGATTTTGCAATGCGATGATTTCAATATGGAACGAAATTAAGGAAATAGAAAACGGCTCCGCCGATACAGATGATAATGTACTGAAAAACGCTCCGCATACGGCAGATGATATTGTTATTGGGGAATGGACTCATTCTTATACGAGAGAGCAAGCTGTTTATCCGGTAAGTTCATTGCGTGAGAATAAATTTTGGGTTCCGGTAAATAGAATTGATAATGCTTATGGAGATAGACATTTGGTTTGCAGCTGTCCGCCAATTGAAGATTACAAATAATGATAAAACATATTACATACACCTTTGAAGAAAGATGCGAATTCTTAAAATCGGCTAAAACCATTGCCGTTGTTGGAATTTCCAGTAATCCCGATAAATACGGAAGAATAATTGCGGAATTCTTGAAAAAGAACGGATATAATGTTATTGGCGTAAATCCTTTTATAAAAGAACTTGAAAATTTTAGAATTTATTCATCTTTAGTTAATATTCCTGAAGATATTGATATTGTTAATGTTTTTAGAAGATCGGAAAAAATTTACGAAATTATTCCCGATGTGTTGGCAAAGAGGCCTAAACTTCTTTGGTTACAAAGCGGAATAAGAAACGATAAAGCGGTTGAACCGGTAATTGAAGCCGGAATAAAAGTTATACAAGATACATGTATTATGGTACAGTATAACCAATGTTTTTAAATTGCAAAGAATCATAAATTGAATAAACTAAAACACTTCGTTGTAAATTCCGCATTTTGCTTAATTGCATTCACCTCTGTAATGATTGCTCAGAGTTATTATAATGCATTTTCCGGTAAAAATAATATCAAAATAGATTCAATTCATATATCGGGCAATAAGACGACAAAAGATTTTATTATTTTAAGGGAACTATCGTTTTCAGCCGGAGATACGGTTTCGAAAAGCGCCTTGGCTTATAACAGAGAAAGAGTGTATAGTTTGGGAATTTTCAATAAAGTTAATTTTAATATAGATAACAAAACAAAACTAAATATACTTAATATACAAGTAGAAGAAAGCTGGTATATTTATCCGGTGCCGTTTTTAAATTGGCGCGAAAATACAATTGCAAAATCTTCTTACGGAGTATTTCTTCTTTATAAAAATTTCAGAGGACGAAACGAAACTTTACAAGCGTTAGCCTCTTTTGGATATGACCCCAGTTATTTTTTGTTTTATACAAATCCGCTGTTAATTCCCAATGAAGATATAAATTTAAAACTCGGATTATTTTACAGAACCATTAGTAATAAAAGTCTGCTGGCTAATCAAATATTCGGAAAGAATTTTAATTACAAAACTTCGGGTGGATTTTTAACCATTGGCAAAAGATTGAATTTATATAATGATGTTTCGTTATCGAGTGGTTTTAATTATATAGAAGCTCCGCAAAATATTAGCGGTTTTACAGCTTCTAACGAGCGAATAGACCGTTTTGCCTGGGTTGGAATTGAGTATAAATTTGACAGTCGTAACTTAAAGCAATTTTCTGAAAACGGAATATTCACTTCAATTAATTTTGTGCATAACGGTTTAATAAACGATAAAGTAAATTATAATTCAGTTTCAATCGATTTTAGGGAATACCGTCCTGTATTTTTTAATATTACCGCAAGATGGCGCATTGCCTACCGAGCTACTTTAGGGCATAGAATTCCGTTATATGATTTTTCCTTCTTCGGATCCGGTACATACATAAGAGGTCATATAACAGAGGACCGTGAGGGCAATAATTTGTTGTTGGGTTCTCTGGAGCTCAGTTACCCTTTAATAAAAGAATGGCATGTTAGCCTTAATTTGCCGCTTCTACCGAAAAGTCTTACAACAGCCAGAATCGGTTTGCGTTTTAATGTATTCGGCGATACGGGTTTAACATACAATAACGGTCAAAGTATAATACTTAAAAATTTTGACAGCGGTTGGGGCGTGGGTCTTGCAATTCTGTTTTTGCCGTATAACGCAGTAAGATTCGAATATTCGTTTAATGAAAATTTAAGAGGCGAATTTACGGTTGGAACCGGTTTTGCATTTTAATTTTCTACAAATATATTTTAATTTTAAATGATATTCTCAGACATCGAATTTTATTATACACCGCCGGAGTTAATTTCTTCCGGCCGGCTTATTGTTACCGGAGATGAAGCCATACACATTACCAAAGTTATGCGGCATAAGGTAAACGATGAAGTCTACATAACCGACGGCAGTGGTAATATTTTTAAAACTGTTATAGAAAATATTACGCCTAAAGAAATTATTTCTAAAATTACCGGTAGTTATGTTCAAGAAAATAATCTGACAAATGTTACATTTTGTATTCCAATTCTTAAATCGGCTGAAAGACTTGAATTTGCACTGGAAAAAAGTGTTGAGTTGGGTATAACGGACTTTGTAATTTTCAACGCCGAAAAAAGTTATAAGAGAGGAATAAAGTTAGACCGTTGGGAAAAGATTTTGCTGGCAGCAATGAAACAAAGTCTGCGTTCGTATAAACCTAAAATTGAATTCCGGCATAATTTTCACAATTCTTTTTCCGATTCGGATAATCTGTTTATATTTGAACAAAATTCGGACATATCATTTCAAGATTTTCTAAAGCAAAAAATTAAGACCAAATATTTTCTGAATAATAAAACGTATTTTATTTTCGGACCCGAAGGAGGATTAACACAAAAAGAAATCGCATTGTTTAATAATCCGTTATTACTAACCCTGAATAAAAACAGATTAAGATCCGAAACGGCAATAATTAACGTTGCAGTTTTGCTGGCAAATTTATAAACGCAATTTTATAAACCTGTTTCTCAAAAAAGTTGGGCAATTCTACCGTTCACGTTAAAATTCAGAGAAGTGATATTGCTTTCTTAATCAAACTTTCAAAACGGTTTTGAGCTTCATTAGCTGTATCTATTACCTCTTGGTGCGAAAGTTTTGTTGGAGATAAGCCTGCAGCGTAATTAGTAATTAACGAAATACCCGCGACATCCATTCCCAAGCTTTGCGCATAAATTGCTTCATGCGCCGTTGACATGCCTACGGCATCAATTCCAAATCTAAGCATCATTTTTATTTCCGCAGGAGTCTCATAAGAAGGTCCTTTCCCAAACCAGTAGCTGCCTTCCCGCAAATATATTTTTGCTTCAAGAGAAGCTTTTTTAATTAAGCCGGAAAGTTTCCGTGAGGGAAAATTCAGAAAAGAGTTTTTCTGATCGATTGTTGGATACTTTAGAATTTCCGAGAGTTCCTTTTTAATATTGAATGCGTAGAAGGAATTTATTAACATTAAATCACCTGGTTTAAAATTAAGATTAACTCCTCCCGCGGCATTCGTTAGAATAGTATTGAAACAATCCAGGTGATAAATTATATGCACTGGCAATAAGCAATCGGAAATATTATAGCCTTCATAAAAATGGATTCTACCCTGAAATAGAAGTATTTTCTTGCCTTCATATTCGGCAAAATGAATAAACCCTTTATGTCCTTTAACCGTTGATTTAGGATAACCCGGTAAATTCGCAGTAGAAATACTTTTTATTTTCGTTAAGTGATCGGATAAATTACCTAAACCGCTGCCTAAAATTATTGCTGCCTCAGGTTTAAACGGCGCTTCATCTTTAACTTTAGCAATCAAGTCCTTATACTTTAATTCCATATCAATCATGAGAATAATATTCCCGCCAAGGTTGCCGTCATTAAAGTCGCTAATGTCCCGCCGATAACGGCTCTAATACCAAGCTTAGCCAAGTCACCGCGTCGTTTTGGAGCCAAAGGAGAAATGCCGCCGATTTGAATAGCAATCGAACTGAAGTTTGCAAAACCGCAGAGTGCGTAAGTGGCCATAAAAATAGTTTTATCGTTAACCAATTGTTTCAGTTCAATCATTTTACCCAAATCAACATAAGCCACAAACTCATTTAGAACAACTTTAGTTCCAATCAAACTTCCAAACTGCATAGCATGATCCCATGGTACGCCTATTCCATACGCCAAATATTGTAAAACGAATCCGAAAACAAATTGCAAATTTAACGGTGTTCCGTAAGTGTGATTTAAATAAGCGTTAATTCCAAGCAAATTGCCCAAACCAACCAATACATAATTTGTAAGAGCTATAAGAGCAATGAATGCAATGAGCATTGCGCCAACGTTTAATGCGAGCGTAAGGCCTTCGGATGCACCGCCTGCAGCCGATTCTATTACATTTGTGTAAAGTTTTTCAACTTTTATTCTGACCGTACCAGAAGTTTCGGATACCTGCGTTTCAGGATATATAATTTTAGAAATCACAATAGCAGCCGGAGCAGCCATAACACTTGCTCCTAACAATTGAGTGGCAAAAATTAATTGAGCTTGTTGCAAAGGTAAATTCATAGACTGAGCAAAAGAATTACCTAATATCTGAACGTACGCAGCCATTACACCGCCGGCAATTGTAGCCATACCGCCGGTCATTATTGTTAAAAGTTCGCTGTTTGTCATCCCTTTTAAGTACGGTTTAATCATTAGCGGAGCTTCCGTTTGACCGACAAAAATATTAGCCGAGCACGATAAAGATTCGGCGCCGCTTGTTCCCATTATTTTTGCCATTATCCATGCCATAGCTTGAACCACTCGCTGCATTATTCCAAGTTGGTAAAGTATAGCCATCAAACTTGCGAAAAATATTATTGTAGGTAAAACTTGAAAAGCGAAAAACATTCCCAGACTTCCGTGTTGACCCGGACTGATGGCTAAATTTCCGAATATAAATTTTGCTCCTTCGGTTGTAAAATTCAGCACAAGGACAAAAAACGAACTAACCCATTTAAAAAATAATTTAGGCCATCCAAGAGGCGACCACCATGAAGCAAGAATATCACCTTTAATAATAAAGATTGCAAATAAAATTTGCAGACCAATACCGCTTATAACCAAACGCCAATTAATTTTTCTCCTGTTATTAGACAGCGCAAAGGCAATTCCTATTAGTAAAATCAGTCCTATAATACCTCTAATCAATGCTTCAAAGTTCATATTCACTCATATTTATTCAGGAATGTAATGACATTTTCTGCAACGCGCCTCATAGCTTTCTTTTGCGCCGACCAGCACTATATCTGTTGACTTAATAGTTCTTTGGGTTCTATCGGCGGGATTTCCGCATATAACGCAAATTGCAAGCGTTTTTGTAATATATTCGGCAATAGCAAGCAACTGAGGCATCGGTTCAAACGGTTTACCGGTATAATCCTGGTCAAGCCCAGCAATTATTACCCGTTTACCGTCGTCGGCTAATTTATTAACAACATCAATTAAATCCAATGAAAAGAATTGGGCTTCGTCAATTCCCACTACTTGCGCATCTTTCGATTTTTGTAAAATCTCTTCCGCTGATTCAACAATTTCGGACGGAAGCGCTTGCTCGCTATGCGAAACAATTTCATCTTTTGAATATCTGTTGTCTATCTTGGGTTTGAAAATTTTTACGGATTGTTTTGCAATTTTAGCGCGTCTTAATCTTCTTATTAATTCTTCAGTTTTACCGCTAAACATACAACCGGCAATTACTTCTATCCAGCCCGTTTCTTTGGGAGTGGAATGGGGAACAAATTGCATCATCTTATTTTAAGTTTTCCTTAGAAAATGAATGTGGAATCAATTCTTTTAATTTATATATCTTTATATTTTTTTCCATATCGACAAGAACTACGTCCAATTCCGGACCGCATAATTCCAAAAGGACCTGCCGGCAAGCGCCGCACGGCGGAGTAAAACCCGGAGAATCACCGGCAACGGCTATAGCTTTAAAATTTTTCTCACCTTCCAAAACGGCATTAAAAACAGCCGTCCTTTCTGCGCAAATAGTTAAACTATACGATGAATTTTCAATATTGGCGCCTCGATATACTTTGCCTTCTCCGGTAAGCAACGCTGCTCCTACATGAAAATGAGAATAAGTCGGGAGGGCCCTTTGTTTCGATTTAATCGCTATTTCCGCTAATTTGTTATAATCCATAACTCAAAATTTTTTAACGTTAAAGATAGCTTCTTATGATGTAAAATTAAAGTAATTTAATATGATATTTTACCACCTGTTTTTTGTAAAAGGTCCGGATATAAAAACCAATATTATTAACAAATCGTAAACAGATTGATAAAAAACGATCTCAATAATTTTAAATTTATATTTTAATAACTTCATTCTACTTTTAACAATAATAATATCAATTAAGAATTTTAAGATGAATAAAATACCGGAGTAAACGGAAATAAACATTAACACGGGAGACAAAAGAAATATTGTATTTAACAAATGCCAAGCACCGAGAAGAATTTTATGTTTCAACAAATAATAATTAGAGGTTTTAGTGTGACGTACTTTCTGAAAAAAATATTCCTTAACCTTGGATTTAGCGAAGGTAAATACAAACGAATCTTTAGCAGTAACCGTTCCTATTTTCAGTTTCGCTTTAATAGCTTCACGAAGTAAAAGATCATCATCGCCGCTAATCGTATCGGTAGTTTCAGAATATCCTCCGACGCTTAAAAAAGATTTTTTGTTAAACCCGAAACTTCTTGAAGCGGCTGAATAGGGCAGACCGATTGATGCAAATGAAAAAGTCAGAATATGGGTCCAAAGATTTTCAAAACATGCCAACCGGTTAACAAACCCGTTTTTTTGCACAAAGGGCGATATCCCGAATAAGAAATCGTAGCCTTTTCCGAATAAATTTACAAAAGCATTTATCCATTCGGGTTCAGGTCTGCAATCGGCATCGGTAATAAGTATAATTCCGTATTTAGATTTATCAATTCCGAATTGTAAAGCTCCACGTTTTCCTTCATATTTTTTATTGTTGACTTTGTATACTTTCATATTTGTAAAGTTTAAACTTAATTTTTTTGCAATATTAAATGTATTGTCGGCGGAAGAATCATCGACAAAAATAATTTCAAAATATGACGGGGGATAGTTTAATCTTTCCAACGATTGGAATAACCCGTTCAAGTTGTGCCCTTCGTTTTTACCCGCAATAATTATACTAACGGGTAAAAATTCCGATATAACATGATCCGGTTTTTTATCAACTTTGAAATTAAAGAAAACTAAACTGTAGGAAATAAAAAGAATGCATAATATTGTTACTAAAATTACCATTTATCAAATCAATAATTCTAAACTCAGAACGGATTTTCTTCTAACAACCATTCCTCGGCAAGGTCTTCTTTAACCCCGGCAATGAATCGTGAGGGCTTTGCGAATGTCATACCTTGCTGTCTATCGAAAATACTCATAGGATATGATATGAACAAATTCTGTTTTGCCCTTGTAGACGCAACGTACATTAAACGCCTCTCTTCTTCAAGGTCGTCCAAATCATGCATTGACATGCTTGACGGGAAAAAGCCTTCCATGGCATGAATAATAAATACAGTATGCCATTCGAGACCTTTAGCCGAATGTATTGTGGAAAGCGTAACAAACTCATCTTCCTTGTCTTCTTCGGATACATCAACCAAACTGTCCTGTGGCGGTTCCAATGCCAAATCGGCTAACAGCGTATCCATTGTTTTATAATTTTGAGTAATATTTATAAATATTTCCAAATCCTTTTTTCGTTTGTTAAAGTCGTCATATTTAGATTTAAAAATCGGTTCGTAATATTGAACCACCGATTCGGCTTTTTCACGCGGCGATAAATTTTTTGTATGAAGATTTTTTAACAAGACGAACAATTTGTAAATGTTATCCTTATATTTTTTCGATAGTAAATCCGGTTCAATTTTAACGGACGAATTTGAATCCTGAATTTCGTCTAAAATTTGTTGAGCCCGTTTAGGTCCAATTCCTTCATGCAATAAAAGCACTCTGAACCAACTTACAATGTCATTCGGATTAACCGAAATTCTTAAAAACGCCAATACATCTTTAACGTGAGCAGTTTCTATAAATTTCATGCCGCCGAACTTTAGATAGGGAATATTAGCCTTATTCAATTCTATTTCCAAATCGAAGGAATGGAAAGAGGAACGAAACAAAACGGCAATTTCGCTAAGCGGAACGTTTTCCTCGCGTAATTCTAAAATTTTCTCTACGACAAATAACGATTGCATGTTTTCCGATTTAGCCGATATGATAGCCGGAACTTGGCCGCCTGCTTTATGCGTAAACAAAAACTTCGGATATTTTTCCACCGCAGCTTCAATTATATGATTAGTAAAATTTAATATTTCTTGAGTGCTTCTGTAATTTTCTTCCAACTTAATAATTTTAACATTTTTGAATAACGAAGGGAATTCCATTATATTTTTAAAGTTTGCGCCTCTAAAGGAATAAATAGATTGGGAATCATCGCCAACCACCATAATATTATTGTTGTGTTGAACCAAACCTCTAACAATATCGGCTTGAAGTTTATTTGTATCTTGGTATTCATCAACCATCACAAAGTTAATTGATGAAAGCAAATGTTTAACATGATGTGAACCGCCGAATAAAAATTCTTTCAGATAAATCAGCAAATCATCGTAATCCAGCAAACTGTTTTTCTTTTTGTAGGAAGAGTAAATTTTTGCAATATCATAAATTCTATCTGTAAATTCGAAAAAATGCGGATACTCCTGTTCTACTATTTCTTCAATTTTCTTTCCGGTATTTACGCTTAAGCTTAAAATTTTGAATATAGTACTTTTATTCGGGAACCGTTTTTTCAGTTTGGCAAGATTTAATTGAGCCCTGATTAAATTAATAACATCTTCGCTGTCACCCTGATCTAAAATAGTAAAACCGTTATCCAGACCAACTGCTTTTGCATATTTCCTTAAAATTGAATTGGCGTAGGAATGGAATGTACCGCCATTAATTCTTGAACATCTGTTATCGAGTAAAATTGCAGCGCGGTTCATCATTTCCCTTGCCGCTTTTCTGGTAAAAGTTAAAAGCAAAATAGATTTGGGATCGTAACCCATTTCTATTAATCTTGCTACACGGAATACGAGGGTCCGCGTTTTACCGGTACCGGCGCCCGCAATAACGAGATACGCTCCCTCTACGGAGCTGACGGCTTCATATTGAGCCGGATTTAATTGATTTTTATAATTTATAGTAAAACGGGATTCGTCAAAAACCGGTTTTTCTATACTGGTCTTGTTTACCCGTTTTAACTTATATATTTTAGTCATTAACGTCTTAAAGCTTTAGGTTTACCTAAAATTTCCGAGACAAGAATATATTCCCTTATGGTTTTTTTTCGTCTTAACTTTTTTCTAATCGATTGCGCCAACAAATTTGCGCCTTTGGATTTTGTGGAAGAAGAATATGCAAAACCAGGTTTATCTTTAAACTCGGGAATTTCTTTTGCTAACCGGACATCCTTGTCCAAATCGATTTTGGAAATTTGTTCGGAACGCTCTTCTTCTTTTTCCAAATGTTGTTCCGCTTCTTCAAATTCCTCTTCCGGATTCCACGTACGAAAATCTTGAACATCGTTAGGTTCTTTTTCCTCAACGCTTACCACTTTATTTTTAACGGAATCGTCATATTCCAAGCCGAGGACTTCGGCAAGAAATTCCCTTTGTTTTTCTTTAATCTCTCTTTTCGGGCGGGATAATTTCCGCTGCAAATTATTTTGCGGTTCCGGTTTACCCTTGGGTTTTGAACCTGCTTGCTTGCGTTTCTTTTCCAAAAAAGAAGAAACAATACTAATAATGATAAACAGGATAAATATTATTTGAAAGAAATTATCCATTACTTTCCGGTCCTTTTTTATCGTCTGGTTTGGCAATAGTATTTCTCATTTCTGTATCGGCTTGAATATTTTTCAAATTATAATAATCCATTACGCCTAAATTTCCGGACCTGAACGCGTCTGCCATTGCCTTAGGAATTTCGGCTTCCGCTTCAACAACCCTGGCGCGCATTTTTGCTACCTCAGCAACCATTTCTTGTTCCAAAGCCACAGCGGCGGCTCTTCTCTCTTCTGCTTTAGCGCGTGCAACTTTCAAATCCGCTTCGGCTTGATCTGCTTGTAAAATGGAACCGATATTCGTTCCTACGTCTACATCCGCAATATCAATCGACAAAATCTCAAACGCCGTACCGGCATCCAAACCTTTTGCTAAAACAACTTTGGAAATCTTATCGGGATTTTCCAATACATCTTTATAAGAATCGCTTGAGCCGATAGTTGAAACTATTCCTTCTCCAACACGAGCGAGGATTGTAGCTTCTCCGGCACCGCCGACCAATCTTTCGATATTTGCCCTTACCGTAATTCTTGCTACGGCTTTTAATTGAATACCGTCTTTTGCAACTGCAGAAACTAACGGAGTTTGGATAACTTTGGGAATAACCGACATTTTTACCGCTTCCAAAACATCCCGACCTGCAAGATCTATAGCGGCGGCTTTTTCGAAATTTAAGTGCAGATTTGCTTTGTTTGCGGAAATTAATGCATTAACAACTTTTATTACATTTCCTCCGGCTAAATAATGGGCTTCCAAAAGCGCTGTTTTTAAGTTTAGTCCTGCTTTAGTAGCCGATATTAAACTTCTTACTATTATAGTTGGCGAGACTTTTCTTAATCGCATTCCAACTAAATCTTTAAATATTTTTAACTTAACTCCCGAAAAATAAGCGGTGATAAATAAACCGATCGGCACATAGTAAGTAAACAATATCAGAAATATAATTACAGCGATAATTATAACTACCGATAATCCTGTAAATGCTCCCATTTTCTTCTCCTAATAATTGTATTATTCTTTTGTCTTTACAATTAATAAAATTATCAATTAAAATCGACTATTACAATGAATTTGACTTTTAAGTAAATTATTTTTGACCGCTGTTTATTTTACTGATATGTATTTTAAAATTCCTAAAAGTTTAATAAATCAGACTTTATAAAAATTTTCTGCCTATACCGTAATTTCTTCATTATCTTTAATCATTTATATTTAATTTTTTTTTGAAATACAACGTTCATTTCAAAATTAAACTAAACTCACATATTTACTTTCCCGCTTAAGGAGTTGGAAACATAAATATTTTTATTGGTAATTTATGATTTGAAATCATTAATCTGATTTTTGAAAATCAATTAGGGATAAAATTGTAAT
>Ga0256841_1002078_pt1 | contig 16346 bp, 13 predicted proteins | sample 356308metaG_FD_185971 | JGI IMG/M metagenome (GOLD analysis project Ga0256841, IMG submission 185971) | Hydrothermal vent microbial communities from Mid Atlantic Ridge, Atlantic Ocean - 356-308 | ecosystem: Environmental > Aquatic > Marine > Hydrothermal vents | place: Atlantic Ocean: Mid... | reverse complement strand
TGGCAAAAGGGGCGCTTGGGTCCCATCCCCACAGGAGTTTTGCCTGTATGGATTGTGGTTGGAGGGGGGAGTGTGCCCAGAGGGGTGGGGTGTCTTGGATTCCGGGTCTTACGCGAACTGGGCGGGAATTATTGCGCAAGGCGGGCTTGGAAGAACTCGCTGTCTTGGAGCTGGAGAAGCCTGGGGCGATTGTTGAGAGGGTGGGGCTAGGTTGGGGCCAAGCGCTCCGGGCTGTGGCGGGAGCTCGTGTCGCAAGAATGGGTGTCCCTCTTCGGTTGCGGAGGCCGCGGTTGGCGGAGTTGCGGCGACCCTATGTGGCGATGGTGGCGTTGCAGGATGGGTTTGATCGGCGTTTTCCCGTATTTGGGAGCCAACGGGAAAATGGGGAGGCGAGGTTTTTTGTGGCGCGGACGCCGGAGGAGGAACGGGGGGCTTTTGAGGGTTTTTTGGGGTCGCTTAAGGGGGCCTCAGGGTTGGTGCATGGGGGAGAATTTCGGCAATTGTTCTTTTATTTCGCGACCCGTTGGCCGGATTTGGCTGGGCGATTGATGCAATTGGAAGCGCGGTCCTTCGATGTCTTGGCGGTGGCGCGGGGGGCGTACCAGTTCCCTGGACCTGTCCGCCGGGCGGGAGATGCCTTGAAGATGTTTTGTGGCGAGGCGGATCTTGATGAGGAGGGGGCCGTTGCGGGACTGCTTGCTGAAGGGGACTTCGAGAAGCTGGAAGCCTTGGCACAAAAGGAGTTGCGTGGGTGTATGGGTGTCCTGGATTGGATGTTGAGGGATGTGGAATGAAGGGGCGAGAGGCGTTGCGGGCGCGGCTTTTGGCTTGGATTCTCCATGAGGCGGAGTCGGGGCGAAAGGGCTTGGTGGAGCTGTGGGCAAAGCCGCTGGCCGAAAGAGTGGAACTTGGGGAGTGCTTGCGGGATCTCGAGTTCCAGGGGCGGGAAGGGGATGGCTGCCTACGATTTTTTTGCCCCCATCCGCCCGCCAAGTTTCGCCAGGGAGAATCGCTTACCTTGGTGCCAAATGAGGGTGAGGAGGTGGGGCAGGGCTTGGCGGTGCAACTGGAGGAGCATGACGCACAAACAAAGGGTGTCCTTCTTCGAGTGGATCGCTTTGCGAACCAGGGCCGGCTGGCGTTGCCGGAAGGGGGGGAGTGGCGTTTGGAACGCAGAGCCCTGGAGATGGAGGGACTCCTTCTCCAGGGCCTTGATACGGTGTTTCGGGAGGAGAACGCCGAGGTCGTCTCTGCCCTTTTGGGGTCAAGGGCAGATGCGATTGATGAGGGGCGGATGGCTGATGGAGAGAGACATGGGAAGCAAATTGGGTTTACCGATGCGCAGCGGGAAGCTCTTGCACACGCGGTAGGCACCGAGTCTGTTTGTTTGATTCAAGGACCACCGGGAACGGGAAAAACCCGGGTCTTGGCTGAAGCCGCTCTTCTTTTAGCCCGTAAGCGCTGCCGAATCTTTGTTTGTGGCTTTACTCATCGAGCGATCGAGAACCTATTGCTCGCGATTCGAGCTTTGGATGCCAATCTTCCTCTCTTCAAGATAGGGAGGGTTTCCTCTGAAGGAGAAGCGCGTGCCGCAGGAATCCAGGTTCTGCGCAAATTGGAACACTGGTCTCCTCCCCCCGGAGGGTTGGTGGTAGGAGGGACAGCTTTTGCTGCACGAAAACCCATGGCGAAGCGTATGTTTCATTTTGTATTTTTGGATGAGGCCGGACAGCTGCCGGTCATCCATGCGGCCATGGCGATGACCTTGGCTCGGCGCTATGTCGTGGCGGGGGACCCCTGCCAACTTCCCCCAGTCAGGGCAGGAGTGTTTCAAGACCCCGAACTGGGTAGTTCCATTTTTGAACACTTGGCGCGATTTCAAAGATCCCACTTCTTGGATCTCAGCTTTCGGATGAACAGTGGCCTTTGTTCCTTCGTATCTCAGGAATTCTATGGAGGGCGCCTTCGCTCCGCAAAAGTCGCATCCGAAAGGCGCCTAAGTCTAAAAGCGGGCAGAATGAACGAGCCATCCCCCCTTACCCGGATCTTGGAAGGGGGACAGCCATTGATCTGGGCCAAAGTTTCTCATCGCGGGCGCCTCCGTGCCTCCCCGGAGGAGGCTCGGGTCATCGGAGATCTCTGTGAGGAACTTCTTCTGCAACAGGGGCTTCCCCCCGAGGAGTTGGTGGTTCTATCCCCCTTTCGGGCTCAAGTTCGAGAGATCCTCTCGGGGTTGGAGGCCCGTGGATTGTTACGCAAGGGTTTGTGCGTGGACACGATTGAACGGATGCAGGGGCAAGAACGCGAGGTTGTTTTGATCTCAGCCGGAGCGAGTGACCGGGATGATCTGGAAAGGCAGGGAGCTTTTTTCTATGACTCCGGTCGTTGGAATGTCGCCCTTTCGCGTGCCCGGACCAAGTGCATCCTGGTCGCAAGCCCCGAGCTGTTTCGTGCCAGACCCATGGATTTAGATGCCCTTGTTGCTGTGGCCCATTTAAAGCGCCTAGGGCGGGAAATTCCCTGGGTGGAACTTGGATAAGGAAAGGGCAGAGGCGCTCCCTCTGCTGGACCTCTCCGCATTGGCTTAGGTGTTTTTCTTCCTAACCTCGGCTGCGACACGAAGCGGGAGCCCGAAAAGCCGGACAAAACCTTCCGAGTCGGACTGTTTGTAACTGCCGCCCTCTCCAAAGGTAGCCAGCTCCTCGCTGAACAAGCTATAGGGCGATTCTGCTTGCAAAGGCGTTGCCTTCCCCTTGAACAGGGAAACCGTAACGGTTCCGGTAGTCCGTTCATTGGCCTTGCGGAACAAGGCCTCGAGAGCTTCTCGCTCGGGGCAGAACCATTTTCCGTTATAAACAAGTTCAGCAAACCTAAGGGCCAAGCCTTCGACCAGCCGCGTGGTGTCCCGATCCAAGACAAGGGACTGCATCGTGGTCATTGCCTCCATCAGGATCGTCCCCCCCGGGGTCTCATAAAGCCCCCGGCTTTTCATTCCCACTAAACGGTTTTCGAGGATATCAACCCTTCCGACTCCGTGTTCTGCTGCCTGTCCATTCAGTGTTTCAAGAAGTCGCACGGCATCCATTCGTTCTCCATTGACCCCTACCGGAATGCCCGCCTCGAACTCCACGATCACTTGCCCCGCTTGATCGGGTGCTTCCCGAGGATCAACCGTGAGCATCCATGCATCATCTGGAGGCGGATTGGAAGGATCCTCGATGGCGCCTCCCTCATGCGAGATATGCCAAAGATTTCGATCGCGTGAGTAGATCTTCTCCTTTGTTGCCGTGATGGGGATGTTTTTTTCGTTCGCGTATTGAATGGCTTCCTCCCGCGAACTGATTTCCCAGGTCCGCCAAGGGGCAATAATCTTCAGGTCGGGCGCAAGGGTCATATAGGCCAGCTCGAAGCGCACCTGATCGTTTCCCTTTCCTGTGCAGCCATGGGCGACAGCGTCGGCCCCGATTTCTCTGGCATATTCCACCTGTGCCCGCCCTAGGATGGGCCGAGCCATCGAGGTCCCCAACAAGTAACGCTTCTCATAAACCGAGCCTGCCATCAGGCATGGCCAGACAAATTCTTCAAGAAAAGCCTCGCGCAGATCCGCGATCTTGCAGCTTGCAGCGCCGCTGGCCTTAGCCTTTTCTTCGAGGCCCTCTAGTTCCGAATCTCCTTGTCCGACGTTCCCAGCAAGGGCATGGACTTCGCATCCAGGATAATTCTCCTTGAGCCAAGGGATAATGATGGAGGTATCCAACCCCCCCGAGTAAGCGAGAACGACTTTCTTGACCATGTGGTGACTCCTTTTTTGGGCGGGCGATTTTGCGCCCAAAACCAAAAGAGGACACCCTTTTTCCGATTCGTTCTAGGATTCCCCAGGTTTTTCTCCGTTGCCTGGAAACTCTTTGCATTTTTTCTCGAGTTCTCGGAACTGCTGGAGACTCCAACCTGAGGGGAGGAGAAGAAAAGGTGTGAGGGCAGGAATGGTCTTGGAAAAATCCTTCGTCTCCAAGGTCCAAGGAGCATTGCCGATCAGGATCCCAAGACAGGCCCCCTGTCTGAGAACCTGTGGATCGATGGGATTTCGGTCCCCCTTCTGGAGAACGATGAGTTCAATGGGAAGGGGGAATTTCGAGAGGAAGGGGAAGTGACCGAGGAGCCAGTTCTGGATCCCGGTGGGGAGCGTGTTCCAAAGGCGTCGTCGCATGGTGAAAATGTGTGTTGAAAGAGAGAGGAGGGATGGATTTTCTTCCGAATTCTGCTCCCTAGCCCGCGAGATGGTTGTATTTGCTTCCTCTTTGCTTTCAGAAGCAAACGCGGGAATCCCGAAGGCTCATGCCGCCCTAGACCCTATGAACACTAGCTCTCCGGAGGTTTTGATCAAGAGGAAAGGGTGTCCCGATTTGAGGCAATTGCTGCTCTGGTTTCGATTTCTCTGCCTCCGATCCAAGGGGGTGAGGGCTAGGATGCCGGGATGAAAGAGCAGGAAGACACGGAAGATTGGGCGGATCTTGAGTTGGCCGAAAACAAGATGCGGGAGATGGGTGTCCTTGTTTTGGAGCGGGTGCTTGAGGAGTTGGGGAGATTAAAAACGCGGCATGCTGGGGGTGATTGGGAGGAGGAAGAGCTTTGGACCCAAGGGCCTCGTTCCCTTCAGGAGGATGGATCCTCGGATTTTGCGGAGATCGTCGATGAGATCCTGTCTCGCGCACAGCCGTCCTTTTTAACTCCCGGCCCGGGCTATTTGGCCTATATCCCTGGGGGTGGGCTCTTCCCGGCTGCCTTAGGATCTTTCTTAGCTGCCGCCATCAATCGCTTTACGGGGATCCGAGCTGCGGCTCCGGCCCTGGTGGCCCTTGAGGAGGAAGCCATCGCCTGGCTTCGAGAAGGCCTGGGCTTTCCCTCCTCTGTCGTGGGTGTCCTCACTCCCGGAGGGTCCATCGCCAATTTCACCGCCATCCTCTGTGCCCGCGAAAAACTCTTGGGTCCGAATCTGAGAAAGGGTGTCCTCTATTGTTCGGACCAGGTGCATCATTCGGTGACCAAGTCCGCCCGGGCGGCCGGGATTCTCGAAGACCGGCAACGAAAAATTACCGTTTCAGATGCTCTTACGATGCGTCCCGAATCCCTTGAAAGGGCTATTGCTGAGGATCGTGCCAAAGGCCTCCTCCCCTTTTGTGTTGTGTCTTCCGCCGGAACCACCAATACCGGAGCCATCGACCCCTTGCCCGCGATCACGAAGATCTGCAGGCGGGAAGGACTCTGGCATCACATCGACGGAGCATATGGAGGTGCTTTTCAGCTTGTCGAAGATGCTCGGGATCTTCTTCCAGGTATCTTGGACGGAGATTCCTTGACCATTGATCCGCATAAGGGACTCTTCCTTCCCTACGGGACAGGCATGCTCTTTGTCCGAGAGCGAGAGGATCTCGAGCGGCCTCACCAAGGAAGTGCCGGCTACCTCCCCGAAGATCCTGCTCCAGGTGTTTTCGACCCCAGCCATTTCTCTCTCGAGCTTTCCCGCCCTTTTCGAGGGCTTCCCCTTTGGCTGGCCTTGCGCTCCTTTGGTCTCAGGCGTTTTCGCGAGGCCCTCGCCGAGAAACTCCGCTGTTCCACTTGGCTTCGTGAGGAACTCAGAAGAGAAGAAGCTTTGGAGGTTTTAGATGGCTCCCTTTCTGTGATTGCTTTTCGAGTGAAGAGTGGGAAGGCCCAGGAACTCATGGAAGCCGTCAATCAAAAGGGGAGGGTCTATCTTTCCGGTTGTTGGTTGGGAGGGGAGTGGGTGGTGAGGATTTGTTTGCTTTCTTTTCGGACACGCGAGGCCCATGTAAAAAAGGCCCTTGAAGATGTGCGCGAGGCTCTGCATGCGATTTGACCCGGAAACCATGAGCATCCCTTGAGCAGGCAGCGAGCAGGAACCGAGAAGGTAAAAAAAACGCCCCCGGATTTGCTCCGGAGGCGTTGGTACCCCCAAGGGGAATCGAACCCCTGTCTCATGGATGAGAACCATGTATCCTGGGCCTCTAGACGATGGGGGCCTAATCGGTTTGTCCCGTTTGGGATCTGACCGGCCAAGACCGGGGGGGAAATACTTAGCCCTAGCCTGGCTTGGATGCAATGGGGCAAAGAGAATTCCCTCTTTTTTGGTAGAGATGGTGACAGGGGGCGGCAGGAGTGGGATCATTCTTCCGAAAAATTTCAGGTTTTTCATTCTGGGCTTTCCCCTTTGGTTTGCCCGGGGACCTGTCGGATCTTCCGGAAAGAATGGAGAAGAGGTACGCGAGATGACGCTTTTGGAGTCGGGTCTGGGCACGGAGCAGCAAGGGCATGAGAGCCGAGAACCTGCCCAGAGTCCACGCTGGAGTTGGGTGTATCCCCTGGCGATTTCCGGGGCCGTCCTCAACCTTTTGCAGCTCGTTTTGGGAGGCATTGTCACCAGCTTGCGGGCGGGAGATTCTGATCCCAATTGGAACCCTCTACGTCTCTGGGTTTGGTTGCGCGAAGTAAGCGGCGGCCAATACTTTGAGCTGAGGCATCGAGTTCTCGGAGCCCTGATCGGCATCGCGGCCATCTCCATAGTCATTGCCGCTTGGAAAAGTGAGAAGCGCTCTCGGGTGCGAAAAATGAGTTATTGGCTTCTCATTCTTGTTGTGTTCCAAGGGATTCTCGGTGGTTTACGAGTTCACGCGATTTCCAGCCCCTCCTTTCGTGAAGTCATGGATCAGTTTTTCTTTTTTCTTGGCAAGATGGATCCGGGGACAGCAGGCAGGATTGCCTTTGCGATGGTGCACGCCTTGATGGCCCAAGTAACTCTCCTTTTATTTTTTGGGCTCGCCATCATGACGGGGAAAACCTGGTGGAGATTAAAAGGGGTGGGAAACCAGTTTCAACTCAAGAAACTCAGTCGTCTTGCCTGGGGCTCCACCTTTCTTCTTTTTCTTCAATTGCTTTTGGGGGCTTTCGTCCGTCACGCCACTTTTCCCGTAGCCCTCAAACCAGTCACTACGATTCTTGTGTTTCACATCGTTTTAGCCATTGGGATTGCCGTCATGGTCACCCTGACTCTTTTCCAAACGGCACGGCATTTTTGGGAAGAGCCTCTCCTTCGCAAGCCGATGACTCTGGCAACCGTCTGCCTGTTTCTTCAGCTTCTCTTGGGGGTGGGAGCTTGGCTTTCGGTCAAAGCTTATGGGACCCAAAGCGACCTCATTGGTTTTCCTATCCTGATTCGGGGAGCACATCTTCTCAACGCAGGCATCCTTCTCCTCGCCCTCTCGCAGCTCGCCTTTCGGGCAAAACGGATGACAGGAAGGCCGGCGGAACCAGGCAACTTTTTGAATCTTGAAGCCGGGCAAGAATGAATCCCTCGTCGACGGAAAGATGGGGCGAGGTGAGTTTCTCCACTTGGTTGGAGCTTACCAAACCAAGGCTCTCGGGCTTGGTCCTGGTCACGGTTGCCTTCGGCGGGCTCTTCGCGATTGGGCTTCGGGAAAACACCTACCTTTTGGGCGTGGCTCTTTTCCGGCTCTTTGCGGCAGTTCTTGGAGTCGGTCTTGTCTCCGGAGGAGGGGCGGCGATGAATATGTGGATCGAACGGAAGGTTGATCTCCTCATGGAGCGGACCAAGTCGCGCCCTCTCCCCTCGGGCAAACTCCACCCAAGGCAGGTTTTCCTATTCGGCCTTACTCTTACCGGAGTCGGCCTGGCTGAAATCTACCTCTTGGTTGGAGGCTGGCCCGCTAATCTTTGTCTCTTTTCCTGGATGGCCTATGTCCTGATCTATACCCCCCTCAAAAGGATTTCGACCTTGAACACCCTGGTTGGGGCGGTTACGGGGGCTCTTCCTCCTCTGATTGGTTGGCTTGCCGTGGGGGGGGAAATGAGTAAGGAAGCATGGTTTCTTTTTATCCTCCTTTATTCTTGGCAACTCCCACATTTTTTTGCCATTGCTTGGATCTATCGTGAGGACTATCGCGCTGCGGGGATTCGGATGTTACCTGTTTTGGATGGATCCGGAAGGTTGACCATGCGGCAGATCCTGCTTTTCAGTGTTGGGCTGATCCCCATAAGCCTTTTTCCAAACTTATTGGGAAGAGCCGGTAACTTTTATTTGTTCAGTGCCCTCATCTTGGGGTTTGCCCAAGCTCTGCTTTCTCTCAAAATTTATTTCAAACCGACGGAAGAGAATGCGCGCCTTGTCTTTTACGCGTCCATCCTCTATCTCCCTGCATTGCTCGCTTGTCTTTTTTTGGATCTTTTATTTTTATCCTGATTCCTTCCTGGGCTTGGTCCATTGGATGAAGGGTTTAAGTGTAACCTTGGTGGAGGTGTTGGGTGCAGGCAGTCGAGACGAGAGATCTTTCTCGTAACTTTGGAGCCAGGCGGGCTCTTCTTGGCGTTTCTCTCGAAGTTTCTGAGGGGAAAATCTTTGGGCTTCTCGGGCCGAACGGAGGGGGAAAGTCCACGATGTTTAAGATCATTTCCACCCTTCTCCCTCCTAGTGCAGGAACTGCGGCGGTCTTTGGTCGGGATGTCGTAGCCGATCCTGGAGGGGTTCGAGCCTTGCTCGGCGTTGTTTTTCAAAGCCCCAGCCTCGACAAGAAGCTCACAGTGAAAGAAAACCTTGAATACCATGGGCGCATCTATGGTCTTGGCGCGGCAGAAAGGAAGGGGCGGATCGAGGATTTGCTGGGGCGCTTCCATTTAACCGAAAGGGCAAAGGATCAAGTGGGGACTCTTTCAGGAGGTTTGGCTCGCCGGGTGGAGATCGCCAAGGGGATGATGCATCGACCGAAACTGTTGCTCCTTGATGAGCCTTCGACCGGCTTGGATCCTGGGGCGCGGATGGAATTGATGGCTGAGCTTCGACTTGCAAGAAAAGAAGAAGGGGTAACTGTCCTCATGACGACTCATATCCTTGAAGAAGCCGAGGATTGTGACGAACTTGCAATCCTGGATCGGGGAGAAATCGTGGCGCGCGGGACTCCTGATCAACTCAAGGCTGAGATCAGCGGAGAAGTCCTGACCATTGAGGCGGATGAACCTGAACAACTCCAAAGGGAGATTGAGGCGAAGTTAGGTCTCAAGGCTGAACAAGTCTCCTCTGCGCTTCGTCTGGAAGCCCCCAAGGCTTTCGAGCTTTCTATGACCTTAGGGAAGGAGTTTGGAGACAGGATTCGTTCCCTACGAATTGGGCGGCCGACCCTTGGAGATGTTTTTCTCCGAAAGACCGGGCGGTTGTTCAGCGGAGAAGAAGAATCGGACAAAAGGGAAAAGGCGGTGCAACGATGACGGACACGATCAAGGTCCAAGGCCGAAAAGCTTCTGCTTGGAGTGCTGTTATGGGGCTGTCTTCCCGAGAGGTCATTTCTTTTCTTCGGCAGCGCTCCCGGGTGATCGCTTCATTGGCCACTCCCATCATGTTCTGGTTGATGTTTGGAGCGGGCTTTGGCTCTTCCTTCCGGGGAGCTGGATCCGCACAGAGCAACTTCCTTGAATACTTTTTCCCTGGGATTTTGATCCTTGCGGTGGTCTTTGCAGGGATCTTTTCGACGATTTCCACGATTCAAGACCGGCAAGAAGGTTTTCTGCAATCGGTATTAGTTGCCCCTATCCCTCGCTGGGCCATTGTTTCGGGAAAGATCCTGGGAGGAAGCATCTTGGCTTTTCTCCAAGGAGCAGTTTTGTTAGCCCTTGGGCCCCTGGCTGGAATTCCTTTTCATTTACTTGGGTTTGCTCTTGCCCTGGGTTGGCTCTTCCTTATCTCCGTGGGCATGACCGCACTTGGGTTTTATTTTGCTTGGAAGATCGATTCCGTGCAGGGCTTCCATGGGGTGATGAACACTTTGCTAATGCCAATGTGGCTCCTATCGGGAGCTTTTTTCCCAGCGGCCGGAGCCTTTTGGGGCATCAAGGTCCTGATGATGATCAACCCCCTGACCTACGGTTTGGTAGGGCTCCGTCGGGCACTTTACTTCGGCAGTTCCCAGGGGCTCGCTGAGCTTCCCGCAACATGGATTTGTCTTTTGGTCGTTGTCGGGATGGTTCTCATCATGATTGCGGCTTCCGCTTCGGCAGTCCGGAAAAAGGCTCTCTGACTCACCATGCCTCTAGATCTGAGCTTTCTCCCCTTTTTTGAAGCTTGTTGCAATAGTGCGGCGGTCGTGAGCCTTCTTCTGGGGGTCCGGTCTATCCGTAAAGGAGACCGAACCAGGCACAAGCGTCTGATGCTTCTCGCTTTTGTATTTTCGAGTCTCTTTTTGACTGCATATTTGGTCTATCACTTTTCTGGTGTCCCGGTTCGAAGGTTTCAGGGACCGAGTGCTTTACGCCTGGTGTATCTTGCCGTCCTCCTGAGCCATACATTGTTGGCGGTGCTTGTCCTTCCCCTGGTTCTGCGGACCTTCTATCTTGCCTTTAAGGGGCGTTTCGAAGAACACCGCAAGCTGGCAAAGTGGACCCTTTGGATCTGGCTCTATGTGTCTGTGACAGGGGTGTTGGTCTACTTAACGATCTATCCCCTGGGCTTTGGGGTCTTGGAAGTTACGAACAAATAATCTCCAAGTCTTCCTGCCCATCTTCCAGATCTGTCCTGGTTTTAATGGGGAAGAAACGGCATTCCTTGCCGGTTCGTCGCACGCGAAGGTATTCGGTGTCCAAGAATCGTGTGATCTCCCCCACAAGAGTCTCAATCTGAACAGCGTCTTTTCCGTCTACTTTCTTTTTTACAAAGCAGGGCGTGAGATCAAAGGATCGATCGATCGCTTCGGCATTGATTGTGAAAGTGTTGGTATTGAAGACTGGGATAGAATCTTGATCAAAATCAGGAGGAAAACGGAAGCCTTCAACAATCCAAAACTTGTCATCAACGAGGGCGGGAGCCCCCCCTTGATCTCCCGGCCATTTGGGCGCCAGCTCGGCGGTAACAGCTTTGCCTTTTTGGATGTGGGCACCGATGACTCGAGGGTCCAGGCGGGCTGCCAGGTTATCCACATTGGAAAGAAAAAGGTATTTGCCTCCACTTGCCAAAAAGGAGGAGAGGATTCCTGATTTCCGAAGGAAGGGAAGGCAATCTCCATGGCCGGGCCCATAAAAAGATGGTTTTCCCTCCGCTCCCAAAAAGATTCCTCCCTTTGGCGTCAGGCGCATAGAGATTCCCTGGGTGTAGTGGTGGACTTGTTCCTTGGGAAATCCAAAATAATGATGGGCTTCAAAATGGGCTCTGGTTGGGGCATCCGTCGCGAAGCTGTTCATAATGATCAGGGGGACTTCGCCACCTGCGGCTCGAGCTGTTTTCAGGATGGCTCGACATTTGAGGGCGAGGAAGGATTTGCCGGGAAGAGCTTGGACGATGCCTTTAACTTCGCCTCCAAAGCGAGTGGCCATGCCACCGTTGAGCACGAGAGCACCCACTTCACCTCGAGCGATCGCTTCGTTTCCGATGTGAGCAAGTTCTTCTGCCTCGGGGGTTCCTTGCTTTGGGAGGTCTTCCCAGAACTCTTGTTCGCAAGCTTCCACCCTACCTTGAACAATATTGGTCTCGGGGGTTAGGGATCCTTTGCGGACTTCGTTTTTGAATTGTTCAAAGCGGATTTCGTCGAACCCGTAAGATTCGAGAAAATCCTTCGTTCCATCGGGAAGTCTGCTCCAATCCATCTAATTCCCTCATGATTCAGTTGGGGGGAAAACCATATACTCTGGGGGGGGTTCTTCTATGGGTTTTCTACATCTTCTTTGGGATGTTTCATGGTCGATGCAAGCCATGGACTCTCTGGATGCTTCACCTATTGGAACCGAAGGATGAGGAGCGAAATGTCATCTTCCTGCTCTTTGCGATCCGTAAAATGGACAACCTTGTCGTAGATATGTTGGACTATTTCCGGAACAGGAAGATCCTGGAACTCCCTGATACAGCTTTGCAGGCGCTCGACTTCAAACATTTCGGATTGATGGTTGCTTGCTTCAACGATCCCATCCGTATAAAGAATCAGGAGGTCACCTGTTTCCGTGGCAAAGGTTTCTTCCTCATATTCAACCCCAGGAAACATCCCCAAGGGTGGTCCCGAAGCTTCGAGATTGAAAAACCGATCTTCTTTGGGGCGGAAAACAAAGACCGGGTTGTGCCCGGCACTGGCGAAATCGAAGGAACCCCCTCCCTTTTCGATTTTAAGGGTCACAGCAGTGAGGAACATGCCTGTTCCTTGCGCTTCTTCCCGGACCCTTTCGTTGAGGCTCCCTAAGAGTTCATCGGGTTGCATCCACAGGGAGTCCCCCCTGTATGTGGATCGGAAAGATGACATCAAAAGGGCGGAATTGATCCCATGCCCGGAGACGTCAGCGAGAACGCAGAAAGTATCCCCCAGATCTCCTTCAAGGATGTCCAGGTAGTCTCCGCCCACGTGCTGCGACATTTTGGAGAGAAACCCGATTTCCAAATTTGGGATCTCCGGTGGCGTCTTGGGAATGAGCTGACGCTGAACAACAGACGCAATCTCAAGTTCGGTTTCCATTTGCCTAGAATGGATGGCATCTTGCTCCAACTGGGCTCTGTGGAAAAGTGCAGCGCCCAATTCAAAAAGATGGGCGCTTGCTTCCTTTTTTTCTGCAAACGATGGATCTTCGAAATCGATGTTGCAAAAGACGCAAACTCCTGTGTGGAACCCGTGGTATGCGAGGGGGGCTACCATCAAGGTTTGGAAAGGAGGGGGGATTCGTTCATTATCCAAACCAGGGAACTCTCCTGTGAGAGGGTCTCGTGAGAGTAGGAGAGGGCAGGCCGTATCCACGACTGCTCCGGGCCACCATGTTCCATCTTCGAGGACGATCTCTTCGAGGAGATGATCAGGGAGCCCCATGGCGTGCTGCAATCTGAGTTCTGAATCCAAGCGCCCGAGTTCATCCAAGGAATAGACGGCACCTGCATGGGAACCTACGGCAAGGAGGGCTAGTTGGAGGAAGCGTGCTGCCAAGCTTTCATGGTCTTGGACCTGTAATAGGCCGATTCCTTCCTCAAGGGAGCGGAGCGATTGGCTGTAAATCGTAGCGTTTTTTTGCGCTTCCTCGTTGAGCTTATAATTGGCAAGAGCGATTGAGAAGTGGAGGAGAAGGGCTTCCAGGACCTTGGAAACCTCATCTCCTGGGTGTTTTGCGAGGATGAGTTTCCCAAGAGTGTATTTATCGTAGAGGAGAGGCATGCTTTGCATTCCCTCGGGATTCCAACTTCCAGAAGGTCCGATCTCCCCAGCTCGGATCGGGCAGTTGGGACCACTTGCAACCTCTACAAAATAATTTCCGTCTTCTACCTGAACCAAAAGGGCATAGTCTTCGCCAGGGAGAATCTTGGCAAGTTCTCGGGCCATGGCTTGGCGAAGATCCTCCTTGTTCCTGGGACGATGCAAGGACGCCCAAGGGGCTTCCTCTAGCCCTTCCTGCAGGTTTAAGGGGTGCAACTGTGGTCCAATCTCAGAAGCTCCGGAACTCATGACTGGTCTCAGTTCTTTCCCAGGTTGTCGAGAGTTGCGATTGCGGTTTCCATCGCTTCTTTCATTTCGAACTTTGCGTCATCCCACTTCTCCTCCGTGAGGGCGAGAAGGTCAAGGTCCGCTTGCAGATATTCGAGCTCAGGTTCGTGCCCTTCTTGGAAGCCCTTTCCAAGCTCCTTCGCGTAATTGTCAGCCAAGCGAATGAGAGCTGTTTCGACTTCATACCCTTCGGGTAGGTTTTTCCCATGGTGATTTTGGATCACGTTTTTCACCATTGGGCCGAGATTCCATTTTTCCGCGATCATGGCTCCCGATTCTGTATGGTTCATCCCAAGGAGAGTTTCTTCGATTTCGGTTTGGGTTCCTTCATACATACTGATGTTGGAATTGGACTCCGCGAGGAAAGGCCCCAAGAGCATCTTGCCTATGTCATGAAGGAGGCCGGCAACGAAAACTCCTTCTCTAATATCCGCCTTTTGCCTGGTTTCCTTAGCTAAGGTCCGGGCACCCGAAGCCACGCATAGAGAATGGATCCATAGGCCTTTTTCGCTGTGCCCAAAACAGCTGAAGTTTCGTTCAAGATAGTTTGCCGTGGTCGCAGCCAGGACAAGGCTTCTAAGGCTACGGAAACCAAGGATCATTACAGCTTCTTTGATGGAATTGACTGTTTGGGGCATTCCATAAAAAGGAGAATTGACAACCCTTAGCATTCTGGCCACCAAGGATGCGTCTTTTTGCAGGTGCTTTTCGAAGTCCTTGAGCTCAGCTCCTTGATTGTTGTTAAGGAGGCTCAGAATTTCAGTTACTACATCGGGAAGCGAGGGTATGAGCTCGCTTTTTTGTTGAACTTCTCTCTTGATCTTGTCATGCCGCGCAAGATTAGAAAGTGGGCTAAGTGTCATTGTTGTCGATCCTGTTTTCTGAAGAAAAGAGCCAAGAGTTCAAGGACACTTTGCTCACTTCTTGCCTCCACCTTGGAGATAAAAAGGGTCCTTGCCGCATGAAGACTCTTCGATTTTCGGTGGGTATGCTCTTTAGCCGAATGAGAGAGATTGCAACTCGAGGAGAAAATGATGGAGAAGGGGCCGGTGGCAGGGCGGGTTGAGGATAAAGCTCAGGTTGTTTGTCCCAAAAAAACGGAGTCCTCTTCAGTGGTATCCCTCGACCTACAGCAGTTGAGAGGGGTGGGGCCTTCTCTTGCCAAAAAGCTTCAAGAAGCGGGTGTATCGGATTTGGAAGCCTTGGTGCGGCGCTTTCCCCAAGGATATCGGCGCATTCGTGTTGTTCATGAGCTGCGGGATGAGGACTTATCGGCATGGGTTCTCATCCGGGGGAAGGTGAAGAAAGCCTGGAGGCGTTGGTTGGGGGGGAAGCGTTCTATGGTGACAGTGGAGCTGGAGGGCTTGGGGCTGACAGCGTCATTCTTCAATCAAGCCTGGTTACTAAAAACATTTGAGCCCGGGCGGGTCCTTTGCCTTGTGGGATTGTTGGGACGGAGGGGCAAGAGTTGGACGCTCAAAAACCCAAGGGTGGTGCAGGAGGATTGGGGGACAGGAAAGGGGAAAGGGGAAGCGCCAAGTGAGATTGTGCAACCTCTATACGGGACTCCCCCAGAAGGAATCTCCGTGGACCGCATGCGGCGATTGACTTTGGCCGCTTTGGATCTTTGCCGTCCGGTTTTTAAGGAGAACTTGGATGAGGCAACCCTGGAGCGATTTGGCATGTTGACCTTGGAGAGAGCTGTCCCCTTTCTGCATCAGCCTGGTCCCTCCGAGGAGGTGTTGGAGAAGGCTCGTCGGCGGATTGCCTTTGATGAAGCGAAAGAGCAAATGGCACAGGTTCGGCTGCGTAGGAAGCAGCGCTTTCGATTTCCGGCTCCTAAGGTGGAGGTCGCGGCAAGGGTGGAGGAGAGGATACGCGCACGTTTGCCCTTTGCCCTCTCGAAAGAACAGGAGAGCTGTGTTGCCGAGATTTGCTCGGATATGGCCACGGGTCGGCCTATGGCGCGTCTTCTTCAGGGAGAAGTGGGTTCAGGTAAGACCCTTGTCGCGGTCTATGCTGCCCTGGCGGTTTTGGCGCAAGGATACAAAGTTCTTTTTTTGACTCCGACGGAATCTCTCGCTGAGCAGCATCATCGGAAGGTGGGGGAGATGTTACGGGGATCTTTGGTTGCTCCCCGGCTTTTGACTCGATCGACCTCTCGGGAAGAGCGTTTGGCTCTTTCCAAGGCTCTTGCGGGGGATGGCCCTCTTTTTGTGATTGGAACCCATGCGCTGTTTTCAGAGGAGATGCTTCCCAAAAATTTGGGCTTGGTTGTGATTGATGAGCAGCATCGTTTTGGTGTAGAGCAGCGAGGCCGTCTTTTTCGTGAAGTGGATGGGTTCTTGCCCCATGCCCTTGTGATGTCGGCGACTCCGATTCCCAGGACCTTGGCTACGGCGTTTTATGGGGACTTGGATCTCTCCGAGATTCGTCGGCCACCGGTTCCCAGGCCACCGGTGAAAACTGTGCTGTTCTCGGAGAAGAAATGGGATGGGGTTGTGCGGAAGATTGTGGAAGAGGTGGAGAGGGGAGGGCGTGTGTTTGTTGTCTGTCCTCGGATTGGGGAAGATCAGGAAGATTGTGGAGGGGCTTTGGCGACTTTTGAAGAATTGAGAGGCTTGGTATCTGCACGGCTTGTGCATGGGCGGCAAAAGCCGGAGGAGCGGAGGGAGGCGCAGCGGGCGTTTCGGGTGGGGGAGGTGTCTTGCTTGGTGGGGACGACGGTTGTGGAGGTGGGGATTGATGTGCCGGAGGCGACTTGGATGGTGGTGCGGGGGGCGGAACGGCTGGGGCTGAGTTCTTTGCATCAGTTGAGGGGTAGGG